>Ga0075118_10000272_pt1 | contig 51890 bp, 42 predicted proteins | sample AntAceMetag02UKE_FD_69794 | JGI IMG/M metagenome (GOLD analysis project Ga0075118, IMG submission 69794) | Saline lake microbial communities from Ace Lake, Antarctica - Antarctic Ace Lake Metagenome 02UKE | ecosystem: Environmental > Aquatic > Non-marine Saline and Alkaline > Saline | place...
TCTGCATGCACTCGGTCAAAGCGATACGCTGTTCTGGGTCCAAGTTGCGGCGGTTGGGTTTGGGTTTTTTAGTGGCCTCTGTATGGGCAATATCTTCCCGGCGGCGTTTGAAGTGGTGCCCGCAAATACCCGGGCCTCGGCGGTGGGTGTGCTCAATTTTTGTGGGGCGGTAATTTCGGGATTTGCCCCGTTGCTCGGCGGAGTTTGGCGACAAACGCTGGGGATCGAACTCCTACTGACCTTGACGGGCGTCGCCTATGTCGTCGGCGCGTTGTTGTTGGTTTTTGGCATCAAGAAACTCTTCCCGCAGGACTACGCGCGGATCCACTAGACGACGATGGCGATTCGAATCCTAGTCGCAGAGTGCAAGCAGGAGGTTTCGACCTTTAACCCCGTGCTGAGTGAATATGACGATTTCCATATTTACCAAGGGGCCGCGCTGGAGGATACCTATCGCGGCACCCGCACCGAAGTCGGCGGGGCGCTGGCGGTCTTTGACGCCGACCCCGAAGTGGAAGTGGTGCCGACCTACGGCGCTTGTTTCAGGACGAGCGGGGGGACGTTGGCCCATGGCGCGTGGACTAGAATTCGGGATGAGTTTGTCGCGGCCATCGAAGCGGCTCCGTCGGTCGATGCGGTGTTCCTGAGCTTACATGGCGCGATGGCGAGTGAGCAAGAAATGGATCCCGAAGGGCACTTGCTCGCGGAGGTGCGCCGCATCTTAGGAGCAGAAATTCCTGTCGTGGTCTCGTTGGATCTGCATGGCATCATTACGGATCGCATGTTCGCGCTGAGCGACGCCGTGGTGGGTTTTCATACCTATCCCCACGTAGACTTTTACGAGACCGGAGAGCGGGCGGCTAAACTCTTGCGACGTATTATGCGAGGCGAGGTCCAGCCGGTCACCGCCAAGGTCGCGATCCCGGCGCTGGTCCGAGGGGATGAACTGATAACAAAAACCGGAAAGATCCGGCATGCTATTGAGCTAGCCCAGGCATTGGAGGATGATCCTGACGGCCTTTCCGCCGGTATTTTCATCGGCAATCCGTTTACGGACGTGCCGGAGTTACAGAGCTATACCTTCGCGGTGACGAACGGAGACCCGGCCAAGGCGGAAAAGGTCGCGCGCCGAATGGCAGACGCTCTCTGGGCGGACCATGAATCGATGCAGGTGCCGCTCGTTACGCTCGACCAAATGGTCGCACAATTGGCGGGTAAGCCGACTGGCACCGTCGGGTTGGTGGATGCGGCCGATGCTACGAGCTCAGGCGCATCGGGTGATAGCAACGCGATCTTAGCCAAGTTGATCGAGGGGGACTACGCCGGGACTGTGTTGGCCCCCCTGGTGGACCCGCCCGCGGTGGAACGCGCCTTTGCGTTGGGCGTGGGCGGGGAGGGCGACTTCGCCCTCGGCGGGGCCTTGGATTCGGCACGCTACCGCCCCCTACAATTAAAGTGTCGGGTGCGCTTGTTGGCGGATGGCATAATCCACGCCGAGTCCTTCGATGCGGAATGGGATTCGGGTCTGACGGCGGTGCTGCAAGCGGGCAATGTCACTCTGGTGGTGGGCTCCCGTCCGGTTCATCTATTCGACCGTTCGTTCTTCTGGGCCCACGGCCAGAATCCCGCTCATTTTAACGCGGTGGTCATCAAGTCACCACACTGCCAGCCCCACATGTTTGAGGCGTGGTGTCGGGAGATGATCCACGTGGATGCACCAGGCTCCACCAGCGCGAATTTGCAAAGTCTCGGTCACCGCCGGTGTCCGCGCCCCATGTTTCCCTTGGACCGGGAGGTCGTTTTTGATCCACAGGTCCGATTGTATCAGCGTTAACCCTACGTTGCCCTACCATGAAAATTACAGAAATACGTTGTGCCGGTTTGAAAGGTAAGACGCCGGAAGGCGGCTGGAGTAACGAGCTGCAGCCCGATGATTGTGTGCACACGCTGATTGCGATTCACACCGATGAAGGACTGGTGGGGGTGGGTAGCGTATTCAGTAGCGATGCTTTGGTCCGGGGAGCCCTGACCGTTTTGACGCCGTTGCTCATGGGCGAGAACGCGCTCGAGCCGGAGCGCGTGAGCGAGAAGCTGCACCAGCATACGTTTTGGATGGGACGCGGGGGAGCGATCACGCATGCCATCAGCGGGATCGACATCGCCCTTTGGGATATTCTTGGCAAGGCCACCGGACAGCCGGTTGGTCGATTGTTGGGCGGACGCTACCGAGAGCGCGTGCAACCCTACGCCTCACTGCTGATGGACGAGCCGGAGAAGATGCCGGATATTCTGTTGGCGATAAAAGAGCAGGGATTCCGTGCCTTCAAAATTGGGTGGGGGCCGTTTGGTCGCCGCGACGCTGCGACCGATCGCGCCATCGTCGAGTCGGCGCGAAATGCCGTGGGGCCTGAGTGTCGTCTAATGGTGGATGCCGGGGGCAGCGATGCGGATTGGAACCAAGGATACAAGTGGGCATTGCAGACGTCACGCATGCTGGAGGAGTATGACGTTTATTGGTTCGAAGAGGCGCTGGCCCCGGACCTCTTGGAGGATTTTGTGAAGCTGCGAGAGCATTCACCGGTGCGTATCGCAGGTGGCGAAGTCTTAACCCGGCGTCAGTCCTTTCTGCCGTGGATCGAACGGGGTGCCTTCGATATCGTTCAACCGGATGTCACCAAGGTCGGCGGTATCAGCGAAGAACGGCGGATTGCCTGGTGGGCGGAAGACCACGGGATTCAGTTCATCCCTCACGGTTGGAATACGGCGTTAGGGTTGGCGGCAGATCTGCATCTCGCGTCGGCGGTGCGGGGAACGGATATGGTGGAATATATTACCGGATCTCCTTTCATTGATGAGATCGTGGCCGAGCCATGGAAGCTGGATGAACAGGGTTGGTTGGATATCCCGACGGCTCCGGGTCTGGGCATCGCGCTCGATCCAGATGCCGTGGCCAAATTTACGGGAGGCGCGAAACTGCTATGAGCCGCCTGCCCAGGCTCACAGTGGCCCTTGGTTTGTTGTTAAGTTCAGGGCTGACTGCGGCCGCAGACGAGCGGCCCAATGTGCTGTTCATTGTAATGGACGACATGCGGCCGGAGTTGGGCTGCTATGGACGTGACCATGTGGTGAGTCCGAATATTGATCGGTTGGGGACCGACGGGATGGTGTTTAAACGCGCGTATTGTCAGCTAGCGATGTGTAATCCGTCGCGAGCCAGTGTGATGACGGGGCTGCGTCCCGATTCCATTGGAGTCCACGATTTGACTACGCACTTTCGGGAAAAAGTGCCGGACGTGGTGACGCTACCGCAGCACTTCAAACAACACGGCTATCACACGCAGGCGTTTGGCAAAATTTATCACCCGGCGTTTCCGGGTAAAGCAATTGGCAGTGATCTGGGCGACCCCGAGTCGTGGAGTGAGCCGATTTGGTTGGGCGGCCCGCGTTATTATTATTCACCGTTGGGGGAGAAACTGACCCGACAGGTGTATGCGGAGAAGACGGGCAAGACCGGCGCGGACCTCGATGATTGGAAGCAGGATTTCCTGCGGTCGTTAGCCACCGAGGCTCCGGATGTGCCGGACAACGCGCTCTATGATGGTCAGGTGGCAGACCGGAGCATCGCGCTGTTGCAAGCGATGGCGGCGGATGACGATGCGCCGCCGTTCTTTTTGGCGGTAGGCTTTTTGAAGCCGCATTTACCCTTCATCGCGCCGAAGCGATATTGGGATCTCTATGATCCGGCGGAACTGTCCCTCACGACGCTCCGGAATCCGCCGCAGAACGTGCCTACTCCCGCCATCGATGTGGTCTTGGATGAGTTGCGCGATTCGTATCCTTGGGACGTGCGGGTGGATGCGGCCACCGGGCAACCCGTTTCGACTGATGCGATTTATAAGATGCCGGCAGAGGGGGAATTACTCCCCGAGCAGGAACGTCGCTTGCTCCACGGCTACTACGCTTGCGTGAGTTTTGTTGATGCGCAGATCGGGCGAATCACCGCTGAATTGGAGCGCTTGAATCTCGCTGAAAACACCATCGTCGTCGTGTGGGGAGATCACGGGTTTCACCTCGGGGAGCTTTCCTTGTGGAGCAAGTTCACGAACTTCGAAATCGGGACGCGCTCGCCGTTGGTCGTCTACGATCCGCGGATTGATCCGCCTCAAAATGAAACCGAGGCGTTGGTGGAGTTTATCGATATTTACCCGGGTCTGGCTGAGTTGGCCGGATTGCCCCTGCCGTCTCACTTGGAAGGGGAGAGTTTCGCGCCCCTGCTGCGGGATCCTGCCCTGCCGGGCAAGGCTGCGGCCTACAGTCAATACCCCCGACGCGATCTTATGGGCTATGCCGTCAAAACCGACCGTTACCGCTACACCGAGTGGCGTCAGCAATCCGGCCGAGGTGCGGTGGTGGGCGTCGAGCTTTACGACCACGCGGTTGATCCGGACGAAACGGTGAATCAAGCGCACTCATCCATCCATGACGCACCGCGCCGGGAAATGGCTGCCGTGCTCGCGCTGCAATGGCCCCTCGAATCGCTTTAACTCAACTGAACCCTTAAACTAATAATTAAATATGCCCTCACCTTCCGAACTATCTCGTCGTGGTTTCGTCAAGGGACTGGGAGCTGGCAGTCTGGCTCTCTCCTTAACGCCGCTCGCCGCCACCGCAGCTGCACCGAGCGGGGTAAAACCGAAACGGGCGGAAGACTCCGCGCCCCCTAAGTCGGTGGAGTTGCCGCGGTTCTTCGACTGCAACAAATACCTCGGCCCGGGGTTTCCGGCGGACCCGGATTTCCCGACCGTCGCTTCGCTCATTGCGGAGATGGATCGGCTGAATATTGATCGCTCCTTGGTCTGGCATACGGATGCCCTCGGGGCGGAGCCGCTGGCGGGAAATCGACGGTTGTTGGCCGAGTTAGCCGAGGACGATGCCTCAGGCCGTTTGGTGCCGGCATTGGTGGTCGCCCCCGCCTTCGGGGAGGGCGGAGATGTCGGCGAGACCTTCGTGGAACTTGTTCGTCACCACGACGTGCGGGCCTTTCGTTTCTTCCCGCGCGGGCAGGAGCGGGTGTTGGCCGACTTGGATCCTTTGATGGAGCAGCTGGCGTCGCGACAGCCGGTGCTGCTGTTGAATTGTTTTCAAAGCTTGTCGAGGAATCTGGACGGGATCTTAGCCTTCGCTGAGCGCCATCCTACGGTGACGATCATCTTCACCGAGGCGATGTGGGTGCATCATGATCGGCTCTATGCGTTGATGGAAAAACGGGCGAATATCCGGATGGAGACCTCGCTCGTACACACCTACCGCACGGTGGAATATGTGGTGGATCATTTCGGCGCGGACCGCGTGCTTTTTGGCACCGGCTACAAATCAAACTACGGTGCGGCCATTGCCAATCTGGTGCACTCGCCGATGACGACCGCGCAACGGACTCAAGTCGCACACGGCAATCTCGAACAGTTGCTCCAAGTGAAACGTCCGCTGCGCAGTTCGCAGGTATTATCTGGTGACACGCTCTGGCATCGATTGCTGCGCAAGGAGACCTTGGGGCCACTGATCATCGATGCGCACGCCCACTTCGGCTACGGCGAAGACTGGAAAGATCACAACGAGCCGGACTTTGCGGGCCACATAGAGCACGCGCTGCGTTACATGGATGAGATGGGCGTGGAGCGCATGATCATCGCGGAACACACCGCGTATCTGCCCGGCGATCTCGACGGCCTGACCCGGTTGGAATCAGGCCTCAGTGACCATCAGGGTAGATTTAATGCCTACCTGAGTGGCCAAGCCTTTTTGCAGGGAGACCAAGCGGAATTGGCTGGGAAACTCGATGCGTTGTTTGATCGCGGATTCTACGTCGGTTTCAAAACGCACACGGATCATTGGCAGGTGCCGATTACCGATCCGCGCTTTGAGCCGATGTGGGAGTATGCCAATGCGCATCGCCTCCCCATCCTGCTGCATACGTGGTCGACCGAAAACAGTTCACCCAAATTGCTCCGGGAAATCGCGCCCCGCTATCCGGATGCGTTTTTCCTGCTCGGGCATTCCGGCAACACGGAGCGGGGGGTGATCGAAGAACTGATGCAGGATAACCTGAACGTCTATTTGGAGTGGGCCGGTAGTTTCGTGAACCCCGACGACTGGCGCCCCGTGATGGATCGGCAGGGCAATCAACGGATTCTGTGGGGCGCAGATGGCGTGGGCTGGGAGCATCGCTGGGGACACAGCCCGGCTTGGGAAATGGGGCGTTTTCTGTCCATCGGTTTGAGCGACGAGCGGTTGATTCCGATGCTCGGCGCCAACATGCAGCGCATTCTCGCCCTGAAACGTTAGGCTCACTTTTTTCGTCATGAAATCGTGCTATGGCGGAGCTTTGCTCCTAAGTTTTTCTTTGACCGCGGTCAGTGCGTCCGGGGCTGATCTTCCGGCGGAGTCGCGACCCAATATTTTGTTCATTATGACCGATGACCAATCGCACCGCACGGTCAGCAGTTACGAAGATGCCCGGCCGTGGGTGGATACCCCGCATATTGATCGGTTGGCGGCGAGTGGAGTGCGGTTTGAGCACGCCTATGTGGGCACCTGGTGTATGCCGGCGCGCGTCTCCCTACTTACGGGGCGGTTCCAGCACGCGGTGGAGTCGGTACGGATGGAAGGACTCTATCCCGGGGTGGCTTACGATCCTGAGAGGACTCCGTTCTGGCCGCGGGTTTTACGCGAGCACGGCTACAGCACCGGTCACATTGGCAAGTGGCACGTCGGGGCCGATACCGGAGCGGGGCGCGAGTGGGATTATCAAGCGGCTTGGCTGCGGCCGAAACGAGCCGACAATCCCGACGGCACCAGCTATTTCTACGATCAAATGATCTCCTTCAATGGCGGACCTGATGAACCGGTTCGAGGGTATTCAACAGATAACTACACCGACTGGGCCGAAGCATTTATGCGGGGCGACAATCGGGCAGCCGAGCAGCCGTGGTATCTTTGGTTATGCTATACCGCGCCGCACCATCCGTTTGTCCCGGCGGAGCGACACCGCTTTGACTACCTGCGGGAGGAAGTTCTCGTGCCGAGCGACATCTTTCCCCCGCGTCCGGGCAAACCCGCCTACATGCAACAGGTCCGGGAATTCGAATACGACGACAACGGGATGTTGCGCGCCGTGCACCCCGCGGGGTTTCCGCTGCGAGAGGGCGTGCTTGAATACAACCGATCCATCCGCGCCATCGACGAAGGGGTGGGGCGCTTGATGGACGTTTTGGCCGAAACCGGACAGCTGGAAAACACGCTGATTGTTTTCACTTCCGACCAGGGTTACGCGTGGGGTGAACACGGGTTTATCAAAAAAGTAGCGCCGTATGATGCGAATATTCGAGCGCCGCTCATCGTCAGCCAACCGGGCTCCATCCCCGCGGGCCAAGTGGTGCATGCGCCCGTCGGCGGAATCGACCTGATCCCCACGTTCTTTGCCCGGGCGGGAATCGAGCTGCCTTGGTCCATGCATGGCCGTGATCTCGGTCCGCTGTTACGCGGGGACGAAGATTCCTGGTCACATCCGGCCTTCCTCAGCTACACGGGATGGACCTATGGCGAGGACACGACTCAGATTCCAGAGAACGGTAAGGATGGGCACTCAGACATCTCTCACGTGCCCTGGTATGTGATGCTGCGGGACGGTCCGTTTAAATATATCCGCACGTTGGTGGCAGACGAAGTGGAAGAACTCTACGACCTGAATGCCGACCCGGCGGAACTCACGAACATCGCCCATGAGCCCGATCAGCGGCAGCGCGTGCTAAGGTTGCGCGAGCAGACGCTGACGGAACTCCGCCGCACCGACGCGCCGTTTGTGGACAACCTGCCAGCGGTGCGGGCATTGGATCAGTAGAATCGCGATCCGCAAAAGCTCGATGTTGGGATTGTGGCCGGAGAGACGGGGGCAAATTGAGTCTCTGCTTAAAACCGACGCCATTCACCCCGTCGGTTGAGGTCAGGGAGGCCGTCAGCGACCGATATGATTCTTGTTAAACCATAACGTTACAGTTTATGGTTTAGGTAATGAACTACGATCGACTGACGGGAAAGAAAGCCCGATTGGACGCATTGCGCCCGCTGCCAGCAGCGCAGTTACACAACCTTGAGGGCTGGTTCCGAGTAGAGCTCACCTACACCAGCAACGCGATTGAAGGTAATACGCTGACGCGCGCCGAAACCGCTCTGGTGGTTGAGAAAGGGCTGACAGTCGGGGGTAAGACGCTGGTCGAACATCTGGAGGCATCCAATCACGTTGGTGCTCTCGATTGGATGCGTGAACAGGTGAATCTACCTCGTCCCCTGAGTCAGCGTGATATCATGATGATTCATGAGATGATTCTAAAAGGCATCGACGACGAAAACGCCGGGCGGTATCGCAACATCGCGGTGCGCATTCCCGGTTCGATGGTAGTGCTACCCAATCCGCGTAAGGTGTCAGATTTGATGGATGAGTTTGAGCGTTGGTTGGGGCAATCCGACGCCCTGCACCCAGTCGAGCTTGCCGCCGAAGCCCACTATCGACTCGTCACCATTCATCCCTTCATCGATGGAAACGGCCGCACCGCTCGTCTGCTCATGAACATGATTCTGCTGATGCACGGTTATCCGCCGGCCATCATTCGACCGCGTGACCGCCTTGCCTATCTCAATGCACTGGAAAAAGGCCAGACCGGCGGATCGAAAGATGACTATCTGCGTTTGATCGCCCGAGCGACCGAGCGCTCTTTAGACATCTACCTTAAGACGGCGGCGAATGAAGAAATTGAATCCGCAGAGCCCGCCGCAGAGTCGCTGCTGACCATCGGCAAGCTAGCCAAGGAAACAGCCACGGTGAATTCGACGATCCGTCACTGGGTGAAAACGGGTCTGATAGAAGTCGCGGAAATCACTCCCGCCGGATATCAGCTCTTTGATCGCTCAACCGTCGGCCGCATCCAGCGAATTCGTGACCTACAGGGAAAGCGGCTAACCTTGGTTGAAATCCGGGAAGAACTCGATGCTGGATAAGGTGGAGAGCGGACCCGGAGTGCACGTCATTCTATGGACGCGAGAGACCGAAATTTGAGGGACGAGGGGTGTGTCTGAGGGCGAACATGAAACTCGATAACCACAAATTACAAAGCCCGACCCGTTTTCAGGCCTCAGTTTCGGGCCCTCTTGTCACCGGATTCTTTAAGCCATCAAGGGCAGAGTGCCATCAGCTCTCTGCTGGTATCTACAGTTTTCGACACCGGCCGGTTTGCTATTTCCTCCAGGAGGAGGCCTTAGATTCGATAGATCGGGTAGGTCGTCAGGAAACGACAGTTTAACGCGATACAATTCGGGATCGTGTTTCTTGAGAACCCGAAACAATCGAATGGTTTCTTTGCGCCAGCGCGTGGCATCGGGAGCATCAAGCGCACCAGACCTGATGAGAAATTTACCGTAAGGGGTGCGAGGGTGAATACAGCCATCATCTGTTACGAAAACCAGATCGTCATAGGCATGCCGACATGGATCGGGGATGTCGTGAGCAGACTTGGCACTATTGCAGGAGACGCAGGCATAAACCAAATTGGTGTATTCGAGCTCGAGCTCCGGAGCCTTGGCGCGAGGAACGAGGTGCTCGACTACCCACTGTGCTCGCTTGCGCTCCCAGACTTCGCGTCGCAGGCAGTAAACGCAGACGAAATCGAATTCGTCACGCAGCCAATCGCGGTAGTGTTCCCATCGCGGATATTTGGCCGGTCCGTGTTTTCGAATGTGTGGCCGGGTCGCGTAGCAAAAGGGAATGGGCCGCGGACTACTCATCCCATTTGCCTTCTCGCTTGAGACGTTCGATCTCCTGCTCAACATCGGCCAGCGGGTAAGGGGCGATCAATTGGCGTCTTTGAAATGCGAGATTTTGCAGGCGCTCAAGTTCTTTGAGTTCGCGCGGCACGATGACGTCTTCGTATTCCTTTTCGATTAAGATCGAGCGGCGTTCGTTGTGTTCAGACCAATCTCCTGTGATTGCCAGCAGTTCGGCCAACGTGTTAATGCCGGAGAACTCGATGGGGATATATTCGGTTTGGTCGAAAGGCACGCGACCACGAATGCGACTGGAGAAGTAATCGAGTAAACGTCGCTCAAGCTCTCGGGGCAGGTTGTAAAGACCGAGCACAGCTGCATCCATGCGCCAATGCAGATGTCGCAGGGTATCCTTTTCTGCGACGATCGGCGCAATATCAGTGTCGCTCGAAAGCCCAGGAAGTTCGGGTGCGTTTGTTGCAGAGATTGCACGACGCGACCTTGATGTGGTAGGGCGAAAAACAACCGGTCTTAAGCTCGCGGCGTCACGATAAGCACGCACAGCGATCTCTATTTTTTGGAGCTGAACATCGGAGGGAACCGGCATGGGCAGTTCGCGCATCGTGCCGGCCAATATATCGCGCTTGCTCGTGAACGCTTTGCTAAATGCGTTGGCAACAGGGGAATTTAATACCGCCCAGAGGAACTCCAGACTGTAACGTGCTTCGAGTGGCCGAACGACTAGAAAGCGGGAAGTAGCCGGGTGTCCCTCGGCATCAATGTAGGCTGCTATACGCCATGGGCCGCGACTGATGGGTGCGTAATTAAGGACCCCTTGGGGAGCGGCGTCCGTAAATCCGGAACGCCGTGGCCCGATAGTTTTTGGATTTCGATTAAGCCAAGTTAATCTAGGCGATTCGTGTGTTAATTCGCTTTTGGGAAAATCGTAAAATCCAAGTGAGTAGCCCGCACGTTTGGTCTTCGATGTTTTTGTCTGATGGGCAGGGAACATAGGATCGTGTTCCGATTTAAAGAAAATCTCTGCCCTATATCCGCGATTCTATCTAGGCTACTAAAGACTTTGAGGTGATCCCAGACGTCGGCAAGGTCAGGCAACAACATCGAAAAATTCGGTTCCACGCCTGCCTCAGAGAGCGGGCGAGTTTCTTCAACAGTCGCGACGCCTTCTTTTACAAATCGTGCGACGTCGTTCTCGGCGATGTTCCTGAACGTGGTTCCGATGCTAGGTAGCTGAGATGTAACTGTCGGCAGTCGTCGGCCAATGAGGACTGCTGACTCTACGTCGGCGATTTTGAAAACGTCCTTGTCGGGCAGGCGTAAGATTTCCTTCCACTCAAAATCACGATGGAGCGAAGCACGCAGTGCCGTGACTTTGGGTGAATCGAGCAGTGTTTGCGGCATGACAAAGCCGACGAGGGTCCTCGGCCGGGCCGCCCGGGCGATGCGCCTTAACATCTCAGCGGCACGACTAATGGGCGAGAGGTCGGATCCGTTTAAGGCATTCTTAGTATTAGAAGCCTTCGGTTCGAAAGGTGGATTGGCCACGATGATGTCGGCGCCTCGAATACGATCTTCCATCAAAGAGCCAGCAAAGAGGTCTCCTTCGTCGAGGTACCAGCCATTGGGATTAGGGATATCGGCCAATGTCAGTGAAAGTCGGGCAACTTCGCGGGCGAAGTCATCGATTTCCGAACCGCGCAGGCGTTCTTTGAGCCAATCGTGCCGCTCCCTATCGCTGGGGGTGGTGCAGTGCTTGGTGGCCGAGAGCAATCGAAGCGCGCCCAGCAGGAACGGGGGGGTGGCCGCAAGTAGGCTCATACACCCGCCGGGCATTTGCAGGTAGTTCGTCGATCCAAGGGGCGAGCTTGCTGAAAATAAAATCGACCAACCAAGATGGGGTGCTGTGCGTGCCTAACGCCTTACGCGTTTGTTTGGTGATAAGCGCGTTCTCATACACGTGAGCCAACGTTTCAGTGCTCACCAGTTCGAGCGAACCATGTCGTTGGAGCTCCGCTACGGCATGCTGCAATGCTTGCTGCCGGTTTTTCGGCAAAGACAGAGGCATACTGGCTCCGTAGTGGCGGGTAACGCGCTTGAAAGTGCCCTCGATATCTTCTAGATTGATACGCTTGAAGTTTGGAACCCGTTTATCGCGGAGCAACCGAGCGGCGAGGAGCCAGAAGTTGGCTTTCACGAGCCATTGTGCGTCATTTTCCTCAAGGTTGGCGTTTTTCGCCCACCGCAAGCGTTCGCTAGTTACGCGCATCATCCGCTCGATGAGGCGGCAAAGTTGGGTGCCGGCCTCGGCCTCCACCATTTCAAGTGTTCCCGCATCAACAAAACTCAGTTGTTGCTGGCTCTGCAGGTGCCCCAGTGTTTTGGCCCGAAAAATAGCCTCGGGTGTTACTTCTTTTTTATGGGTCTTGAAAAAAGCAGCGAGTTCTCCGCGTTCATGAGACCAGAGAAGCTGTGGGTCTTAGCCTTTGTGAAACCACACGTCCCAACGCGACCGATTTGAGGTAGGGACGAAAACAATGGGAGCACCGGTCCTCCGGACATCCTTAATATTTAGCCGAAAATTTTCGCGGCTGGAAAGCGCAGTTACGCAAGACGTCCGAGTGTCGCAGGGACGGTAAGAAAACGCGACCAATGGAACCGTTAGTTCGTCGCCAACAGAACACGCGCGCATGTTGGCTTCAACAAAGCCTACTTCAACCAGCTGACGCCTAAGCAAACTATCGTCAGATTTGAACTGCGGTGTGGTGGACACGGATATATTGCTGCCAATGAATCAGCCGAAAGAGGCGATGCTTTTCAAAAGGAACGAGAATGGATGATCGGATTTCGGATGACGAAAAGAGCTAACCGGAAACCGGCGCTGCGGCCAAAGCGGTATTTCCTCAACTTTGTCAAATGATGAAAATCACATTATAGATGATCGTATGGGACACAGAGCATCCCACCCGTGATAATCATGATTTTCATGAGTTGGCGAAAGGCTGAGACTTGACGTCTGGCAAGTGATGCGGAAGCATCAGATGCGTGAGAACCACCTTAGACATCGAATCGGATATCCTGCAAGTCGCCAAAGAAATCGCTGCTGCCGAAAAGTCCTCCGCTGGAGCCGTGCTTTCAAAGCTCGCCCGCCAAGGGTATCAGGCGGCCAATTCAGCAAAGACCTCAGGCCACCGAAATGGGATTGAAATGCTCCCGCTTCGTGACGAACCGGTCAGTTTGGAACACGTTCGCCAGCTCATGGATGAGGAGGGCATTTGATGCGTGCCCTGCTAGACGTGAATGTTCTCATCGCGCTTTTTGATCAGGCTCACGTCTTCAATGACCGCGCCCATACATGGCTAGAAGCCAATTCCCAAAATGGAATCGCTACCTGCCCCATCACGGAAAACGGCCTGATCCGAATCCTCAGTCACCCCAACTACTCTAGGCATTTCACCCTGACTCCCACGGAAGTCATCCGTCGCCTCACGAACTTTCTTAAACAACAAGACCACACCTTCTGGGAAGACAGCCTCTCGCTGAGAGATCCCAATCACTTCGATACCGATCGCATCCTCGGTTCTAAGCAGACCACCGATATTTACCTCCTCGCGTTAGCCAGCAAGCATACCGCGAAACTCGTCACCCTCGATGCGCGGATCCCTCTCAAAGCCGTATGCCAAGCCACCATGCAAAATCTAGAATCCGTTTAGTCTTCGGCGGAAGAGGCAGTCAAAGCGGAAGGGCGGAACGGGTCAGGCCGCCTTCTATCGAAGTCAGGCGGAGGCCAAAATTTCGGGCTGCTTTTGGGCGATTTGCAGCAGGCGGAGGGCAGGGCCGGATGGGGTGCGGCGACCTTTCTCCCACGAGCGCACGGTGTCGGCGTTCACATTAAGGTAGGCGGCAAAGACCGGGGTGCTCACGTGCATCTGTTGCCGTATCCTGGCGATGCCGGCCGGCGATAGCGGTTTCGGCTGTGTCGGGAGTTTTACCGTCTTGAGGGTCAATTTTCCTTGAGCGTGAGACAGGGCTTCACCCAAACCCGCGATCAAGTCGTTTTTGTTGCAAGGGATATCTTTTTTCATGAGCGATGGGCGTGCTTGATGGCCTCGGCCAAGGCGCGAACGGCCTTTTTGCCTGCAGCTGAAACGTTGGCTGCGTCGTTTTTGGTAAAGAGGGTAAGTAGGTAGATGTGATCGCGGTTGGTTATGTAGAGATATAAATTTCGGGCCCCGCCGCTGGTTCCTTTTCCTTTGGCGGCCATACGAACTTTGCGAACTCCGCCGCATCCCACCAGCAGGGCGCCCTTCTCGGGAGTCGCGGCGAGCAGGTGTTGAAACGCGGCGTAAGCTTCGTCCGAAACCAACGCGTTGATGCGCTGAGTAAACTGGCTGGTTTCGACCAAAATCAAGAAATAAGAGATGTGACAGAGTCACGCCTTAATCAAGACGGAAATCTCGACTCAGTTCACTGCACAGTTTGCCGGACTACTCCGCCGTGGTGACGCATTTCTCAGTGTCCGGCGCTCATGCCGCCATCGATGATGAGGGCGGATCCGGTGATAAATGCCGCTTCATCGCTGGCGAGGTAGAGTATGGCGGCGGCGATTTCCTCAGGCCGGCCCATCCGGCCGATGGGCTGAGTTGCACTCATTTCCCGGTAGGCTTTTTTGGGATCCGGATATTCCTGTAAGCGGGCTTTGACGAACGGGGTTTCCACCCGCGCGGGGCATACACAATTGATCCGGACTTGATCGGCGGCGTGATCCAAGGCCATTGCCTTGGTCAGTCCGACGACGGCAAATTTGGTCGTGCAGTAGGCCGCGCGATCGCGAATTCCAATGGTGCCGCCGATGGATGCGACAGTGATGATGCAGCCGCTTTTCCGGGTGATCATCACCGGCAGAAAATGCTGACACAGGAGATAGGGGGCTCGCACGTTGACGTGGTAGAGCAGATCTAAGTCGGCGACGGATGTTTGCAGGACGTTGCCGACCGCGCCGATGCCTGCGTTGTTGATCAAGACGTCTGCGCCGGCCGGAACTTGGCGGTGGAAGTCATCTGAGAATTGCTGAATCGCTTGGTCATCGGCGAGATCAACGGTCATGGCGGTAGCGGTGCCTCCACTTTGTTTGATGGAGTCGACGAGTTGACCCAAAGCGGCTTGGTCGCGGTCGACGGCCCAGACCTGAGCGCCCTCCGCCGCGAATCGTCGGGCGGTGGCTTCACCGATTCCAGAAGCGGCTCCCGTGATGATGACGTGTTTGTGGGGCAGCTTCATTCCGGGAGCGAGAGGACGAGTCAGGTTGTTTCGGCTGGGGCCCAAGCCGAGCAGGCGTAGTGCTGCGTTGCGGCCAGGGTTTCATCGCAGGGGAGGAGTCCTGCCGAGGGTGAGGGGTCGGTCAACGAGACGGCCGCAGCGCTGACGGCGAGCTGCAAGCGTCGCGCGATTGGCCAGTCTTCATGCAGGCCGTAGATGTAGCCCGCCGCAAAAGCGTCTCCGGCGCCATTGGATCCGCGAAAGTTCTCTGGCGCGACGATGAGGGCGTCTTGGGCGTGAACTCCATCGGTGTGGCTAGCGACGACCCCGCCTTTGGCGGAATGCAGCACCACCTCCGCGCCGACGCCCATGGCGAGAATCGCTTGCGCGGCGGTTTCGAGCGCAGCGTAGTCTTCTCCGTCGAGTTCGTATCCCACCAACCGACCGGCTTCGACTTCGTTGAGCACCAGATGGTCAATCCAAGGGAACGACGCGGTCACCCGAGCGCGAAAACCTTCATGCACGACGCTCACCAAATCGACGATGGTGGTGAGGCCTGCGGCCTTCGCCGCCTCCAATACATAAGATGCGCCCGTGCGGCCCGAATCATCCAGATCGTCCAATCCATCGAGCAGCATGAGATAGCCGAGATAGAAGAGTTTGGCCGATGATGCGGTGAAATCGAAGTGGTCGGGCGCGAGCAGGCTATTGGCTCCCCGGTGGTGAAAGAAAGTGCGTCGACCGGTATCCACCGCCGTCATCACGTGGGTGTGCGAAGTGGGGGCGTCTTTCGTGGTATGTAGTTGGGCAGCAGAAATTCCGTGGGCTTCGCAATTCTCGGTAATCCAGCGGCCCCTTTCGTCGGTGCCCACCAACCCGATTGCGCTCAACGGGAAGGGCGCCTCCAGCGCATTGAGATCGCGGAGCACATTATAGGGGCCACCGCCATTGGTCGGCGCTTCGTCAATGATGTTGGCCAACATATCTTGGCGAGGGAAGTGGTCGATGCGGATCACCGTATCGACGATAAAGTTGCCTCCCGCAATCAGGCCGTGGGCGGGGGCATCGACCTCGGGGCTGGGGGTTATAGACATTGCACGGATTGGTTGAGATGGGAGGTGAGGGCGGCCGCGAAAATCTCATGCGACGCGACGGCTTCGGCGGGCGTAGCGCAGCCGAACCGGTCGCCCAAATTGCCTTCGCGTTCGACCAAAAAGGCGGCCCACATCTGTTGAATTACATCCGGAAATCCAGGTTCAAAAATGCCACCGGTCACGGTTTTAAAGGGCGTCGAAAAACCCAGTTCTGTGCGGGACCACCACTGTTCCCGATCGCGCGAAAAGGACCACAGGGTTTTGGGCTCGGCGGTGGTGAAGCGCACGCCGCCGTCGGTGCCGAGAATTTCGATGAACCACGAATTGGTCGCTCCCGGCGCGAGCCGTTTCATTTCCAGCCGCAGCGGAACTTCGTGCCCCGCGATGGTCGTCCAGGTGTTGAGCAGGGCGTTGTCCCACGTGTCGCAGGCGATGCGACCGCCTTTGCCGTCGGAACGATCCGGATAGCCCTTGGCGAGTTGAGCGTAGAGCTTCGTGGGTTTCCACCCGAGTCGTAAAGGCAGGTGACAGGCGTGCATGCCGAGATCACCGAGGACGCCGATTTCCCCGCAGGTTTTGCTGTGCCGTTTCCAATTGGCGGGCTTGTCGGCGTCGAGGTCGCTGCTGTGGTGAAATCCGGAAACCACTTCGAGAATGCGGCCGAGCTTTTGGCTGCGCGCGGCGACCAGTGCGCGTTGTCCGCCGGGGAAGAATGGCATCTCCGAACTGCAGCGCACGAATTGACCACTCGATGCGGCGGCGGCGGCGATGCGACGGGCGGCGGTGAGGTCGATGCCGAAGGGTTTTTCGGCGAAGAGGTCTTTGCCGGCCGCTAAAACGTCGAGGTAGATTTTCTCGTGCAGAACGTGCGGCACGGCGACGTAGACCACTTCGACGGCGGGATTGGCGAGGAGCTCATGGTAGTCGGCGACTTGCTGGCGGCAGCTGGGAATGCGATCAAACCACGCGAGGGTGTCGGGATTGAGGTCGGCGACCGCCACGAGTTCGGGCCGCACGTCGAGGTCGGCTAAGGCGCACCACCGGGCGAAGGCGCTGGCCATTTCGCGGCCCATGAGGCCGCCACCGATAATGCCAATGTTTACCGTTTTCATAAAGAGGAGGGGGAGGTTTCGCGGGCGTAAGCTTCCGCCAGCAGGCTGATAGGATGAGCGATGGTGACCGGCAGGCCGGCCGCGTGCAGGCCGTTTTGCAGTTGTAGGTGGCAGCCGGGATTGGCCGTGGCCAAAACCGTTGCGCCGGTAGAATCAATGTGGGCGACCTTGCGGTCCAACAGCTCCGCCGCCTGCTGCGGTTGGGTGATACTGTAGACCCCGGCGCTGCCGCAGCACCAATTGGCCTCAGGGAGTTCCACCAACTCTACTGACGGGAGCATTTGCAGGAGATTCCGGGGCGCTGCGGTCACCCGCTGACCGTGGGCGAGGTGACAGGAGTCATGGTAGGTCACCCGTATTTTCGCACCGGTGGCGACAGAGGTCGGCGGACGACAGCCGATGTGCTGCAACCACTCGTGAATGTCGCGCAGCTTGCCGTCCCAGACTTTGGCCCGTTCCGCGTAGGCGGGGTCGTCCCCGAGCAGACTGGAGTAGTGCCGCAGATGAGAGCCGCAGCCCCCGGCGTTGCTGATGATGGCATCGAAGTCGGCTGGCTTCACTAAATCCAACCACCGTCGCGCCATTTCCTGAGCGAGTTCGCGTTCGCCGTTGTGTGAATGAATGGAGCCACAGCAGGGCTGGATCGGCGGGGTGTGCACCTCGCAATTGTTGGCCAATAAGACATCGGCGGTGGCCCGGTTGATGTCGGAAAAAAGCAGATCTTGCATGCAGCCGGTCAGGAGCAGTACCCGGTGTTGGGCGGGCTCGGCGGGCACCTCCACGGGCTGGATAAGAGCATCGGAAAACGCGTCGCCGATGGCGGGGCTTTGGGGTTCCAACCGGCGAAGATTCTGCGGGAGAAGCCGCATGAAACCGATGCGCCGCAGGAAGGCCTGAGTTCCGCTGCGTTGATAAAATCGGAGGAACCGTCCGAACAGTCGCAGGACCCGGGGATAGCGAAAAAGACCACGCAAGGTGAGGCCCCGCCAGAAGCCACGCGAGAGCGGGCGGGGGAGTTGCGTGGCTTCGATATCGGTGCGCGCTGCTTCGAACAGGCGGGCGTAATTCACGTCCGCAGGGCAGGCGGTTTGGCAGGCAAGGCAACCCAAGCAGTAGCTCATTTCGTCGGCGAACCCTTGGCCGATTTCTAGTTCCTCGTCGGCGATGGAACGCATCAAAGCGATGCGTCCCCGGGGACTGTGACGTTCCCGTTTAGTCGCGTCGTAGGTTGGACAACTCGGCAGGCACATGCCGCAATGCATGCACTGCTGGAGCACCGCGTAGTCCATGGTGGCGAGTTGTTTCGGCATGACAGACCTAGTCGAAAATTTTGCCGGGATTGAGCAGCCCCTTGGGGTCGAGCGTCTGCTTGAGTTGGCGCATGAGCTCATACGATCCCTCGCCGATTTGCTGTTTGAGCCAGGGCTTTTTGGCGAGGCCGACTCCGTGTTCGCCCGTAATGGTGCCACCCAACCGGAGGGTTTCGCCGACGATCGCATCGAGGGCCTGATGCACGCGTTTCATTTCGTCTTCATCGCGTTCGTCGGTGAGGAATGTAGGGTGGAGATTGCCGTCGCCCATGTGGCCAAAGGTGCCGACCTGCAGCTTCAGCCGTTCGGCGGTTTGAGCGATGAATTCGACGAGAATAGCCAGCTCGCTGCGAGGCACGGTCACGTCTTCCAGAATCGTGGTGGGTCGGATGCGGGCGAGGGCGGCAAAGGCACTACGACGCGCCTTCGCCAGTTCGATTGATTCGGCCTCATCTTTGGCGGTGCGGACGGAGCTCGCGCCATGCGCGAGGGCGATGGCTTCCATCGCTTTTGCTTCCGCGGCGACGGTTTCAATAGGGCCGTCGGTTTCCATTAGCAAAAGAGCGGCGCAATCAACGGGCAGGCCGATCTTCGCGAAGTCTTCAACGCAGCGCAGGGTCATTTGATCGAGAAACTCGAGCGTGCAGGGAATGATCTGGGCGGCGATGATGGCGGAAACGGTTTCGGCGGCTGCTTTCATCGTCCCGAAGGTCGCGAGCAACGTGCGTCGGGCGGCGGGCAAGGGCAGCAGCCGCAGACGGATTTCCGTGATGATTCCTAGCGTGCCTTCGGAGCCGATGAAGATGTCTTTCATGGAATAGCCCGCGACATCTTTGACGCAGGCGTTGCCGAATTCGGTGATCTCGCCTTGGGCGGTGACGACCTTGATTCCCATCACGTAATTGCGGGTGACGCCGTATTTGAGTCCGCGCAGTCCGCCGGAGTTTTCAGCGACGTTGCCGCCGATGGTGCTGACCTTGAGGGAGCTCGGATCGGGCGGATAAAAAAGTCCCTTCGACGCGACGGCTTCATTGATGGCAGCGGTGACCATCCCAGCTTCGACCCGGATAGTGAGGTTGGCTGGATCGAATTCCAAAAGACGATCCATGTGGGTGAGGCACATAACCACGCCGTGGGCGGAAGGAACGCTACCGCCGCTGAGACCGGTGCCCGCCCCCCGAGCGTTGATGACCAAGCCCTCTTGATCGCAGATTTTCACACATGCGGCGACGTCCTCTGTGTTGGTCGGCAGTAGGACGGCGAAGGGCCGTTGTTTGAGCGCGGCCGTGCCGTCGAATCCGTAAGGGATCACATCCTCTGGCGAGGTGAGGACCCGGCCAGTTCCGAGGATCTGGGTAAAAGCCTCGACGCTGCGCGACAAGGTCGCGGGGGAGGGCGCTGATCCCGCGGTGGTCATCGGCCTAATCCGCGAGCTGCTTGAGCGCCTCGTCGACGGACGCGTTTTCGTGCACGACGGCCATGAGGGCGCGGGTGATGCCGCCGGGCGACGCGTGTTGAATCACGTTGCGGCCATAGACGATGCCGGATGCGCCTTGGGCCAAGACCTGGCGGGTGCGTTCCAAGATTACGCGGTCACTGACGCGTCCGCCTCCGCGCACCAAGACGGGAATATCGCCGGCGACCTCGATCACTTCGTGGTAGTCTTCGGCGTTGCTCGTCGGGTCGGCTTTGACGACATCGGCGCCGAGCTCCACCGCTTGGCGGACGAGGTGTTTAATTTTAATGACGTCACCATCGACCATATAGCCGCCGGCCTCGGCGTTGGGGGCGAAGACGAGCGGCTCGACCATCATCGGCATCCCGTAGTGGTCGGCCTGCACTTTGAGTTTGTTGATGTTCTGGATGCACTCGCGGTGCACGTCGGGGGCACCGGGGATTTGAAAAAGATTCACGCAGACGCAAGCGGCGTCTAATCGGACGGCCTGCAAAATAGCGTCCTCGATCATGAGACTGAAGCGGGTATCCGGCAGCTCTTTGCCGTAGACATTGGCAACGTCGGTGCGGAGGACTAAGCTCGGAATGGGGTGATCGTAGGTCCGGCGCAGGTGCCGCGCTTGGCCGACGGTCAGTTGGATGGCATCAGGCCCGGCATCGACCAACGTGGCGATGGTCCGAGGCATGTTTTCGATGCCGGTCAAAAACCCAGGCTGGTTAAAGAACCCATGATCGACGGCGACGTCGAAGCAGCGGTTGGAGCGACAGTTGAAGAGACGATGGAGGCGGTAATTTTTCATGCCGATTTTAAAGTGAGGTAGGGTAGCAGGGTAAGGTCGTGGCTGGCTCCGACCTACATCTCAGAGCATGGCACTTTCGTATCACCGCGCGAAAGGTCGCGATCAGCTCACGGTGAAAGTCAGATTATTCGCGATTCTCCGCCTCAATAGTCCCGTTGCGATGACGCCGCCGGTAGGTGCTGGGGTTGATGCCGAATTCACGCAGGAACAGGCGGTTGAAAAATGACAACTGGTTGAAGCCGTGATCGAGAGCGATGTTGCTGACCGGTTCGTTGGTCTCGCGGAGATCGTGGCACACCGCTTGGAGTCGAACTTGGTTGCGGAAGATGGAAAAGGGTTTGCCCGCGTGGAGGAGGAATTGACGAGCAAACGTCGCCCGGCTCATGCCCGTAAGACTCAGCAAATCTTGGAGGGTCATGGGCTCGCGATGATGGGCTAGAATGTAGCTCACGGCGCGTTGAATGATTTCCTGGGTCTCGGCGGTGCTGGAGATCGAAAACGGTTGGTCCGAAAGCAGCTCGAAGTCCTTGCTGGAGCCCTCGACCAAATAACCGAGGATGTTCAGAAACGCCCCCAGCCGATTCATGCCGCTGGCATTTACCATGGTTTCCATGGTGTCGCGGGCCCGGCGAGCGGTGTGCCCGGAAACGTGCAAACCGCGACGGGCAGAATCGATCAATGCCTTGAGCCGGGAGACTTCAGGGAAACGCCAGATGCTGTGTTCGGGCGGGAAATCCCACTGCAGCGCTAGGCCGGATGATTTCCCCCGCACGTGCCAGTAGTGCGGGACATTGGGCCCGATCAATGCGAGGTCACCGGATTCGAAAAAGTCGATATCGTCGCCCACTAAGCGGGTGCCGGTGCCGCTTTGGAAAAGGGTCAATTCCACCGCGCGATGGTAGTGCCAGTGATCGCCTTGTCCGGGCACTTGGCTGAACCGTCCCCGGCCAAAGATGACTTCCACCGCTCGGACTGATTGGGTCCAACGCAGCAGACGAAACGTTTCGTCTTTTTGTAGTCTGATCAACTCACGATGGGCCTGAGGCATGGGAGGGGGGAGATGGGGGTGAGCGCGGGGAGTCTAGCGTCGACGACACGGGCGGTGATGGGCGGCGAATGTGACAAGGAGTTACTTATCACCGATCCGAGCGCAACTCCATGAGATAAAAGTGTCATCCTTTGAGTTTCCACGCGGAGACGCTGCATGGGGTGAACTGGTAGGTTGGGGGGAAATCTTGGAGGAGTGCGGTGCTTCGGCGAACCGCCCACCGTCCCGTTCTATTTCCCCATCATGAGCTCACCTACCCAATATCGCTATTCCTTTGGTCCTTGGAACATCAGTGAAGGCGCGGATCCTTTCGGTCCGCCTATCCGAGAGGCTTTCCCTCACGAAGAGAAATTCGCGCTTTATAAACCCATGGGTTTTGACGGCGTGCAGTTCCACGACGACGACGTGGTGCCCGATTTGGAGACCCTGTCGGCCAGCCAGATTGAGGGACGCGCCCGGGAGGTGGGCACGATGCTGCAGAACCAAGGGCTCGAAGCCGAGTTCGTCGCCCCGCGGATGTGGTTTGCTCCCGAGACGGTGGACGGCGGTTATACGTCCAACTCGGCGGCGGATCGCGAGTATGCTTGGGAGCGCACGAAGCGCTCGGTGGATATCGCACGCTTCTTGGGCTCGAAGGCGGTGGTGTTATGGCTAGCCCGCGAGGGCACCTACATTCGGGAAGCCAAAAACGCCCGCATCGCCTACCAACGGATTCTGGAGCTGATCAATCGCGTGTTGGCCTACGATCCCGAAATCGAACTCTGGATTGAACCCAAGCCGAACGAACCCACCGATGTCGCTTACGTCCCGACCACCGGACACGCCGTCGCCCTGTCTTTGGCCTCGAACGATCCGGCGCGGGTGAAATTGATCATCGAAAGCGCCCATGCAATTCTGGCCGGACTCGATCCCAGTGATGAGATGGCCTTTGCTCTCGCCCACGACAAGTTGGCGAGCGTGCATTTGAATGACCAAAACGGCCTGAAATACGATCAGGATAAGAACTTTGGTAGTGCCAGTTTACGCTCTGCCTTCGATCAAGTGCTGGTCCTGGAGGAAGCGGGTTATGGGCAAAACGGCGAATTTATCGGACTCGATGTCAAAGCGATGCGCACCCAACCGGGGCTACCGGTCCTCGATCATTTGAAAAACACGAAAGAGTTTTTTGAACTCATCCTCGAAAAAGTCCGCGCCTACGATCTCGGGCGCGTGGAGGCATTCCGCAATGAGCGCGATTACGAAGGCCTGGAACGTTACACGCTACGTCATCTGATGGGCTGTAGTCCCGACTAAGCCGACATTCTCTATTCATCCCAACCGGTCCTCGCACCGATAGCGACTGGGGCGCGATAAATCCGCCATCCGCTGCCTGATATTTAACCACCCCAGCCATGTCCCGTCCCGTCACCTTGTTCACCGGCCAATGGGCCGATCTTCCCCTTGAAAAACTCGCCCCGCTCGCCAAAGACATGGGCTACGATGGTCTTGAACTCGCCTGTTGGGGCGACCACTTCGACGTCGATGCGGTCAACGCGAAATACGTTAAAGAGAAGTGGGAACTGCTCGCCGATCACGGCCTGACCTGTTTCTCGATTTCCAACCACCTCGTCGGTCAAGCCATCTGCGACAACATCGACGCGCGCCACAAGGCCATCCTTTCCCCCTCCGTGTGGGGCGACGGCAAGCCAGAAGGCGTGCGCAAACGCGCGGCTAAACAACTCATCAAAACTGCCAAGGCCGGCCGCAAATTCTTCGACGCCAAACCCGGCGGGGAAAAGGGCGCGGCCTTCACCGTCAACGGCTTCACCGGCTCGTCCATCTGGCACTCCCTCTACGCCTTCCCGCCCACCTCGATGGAGTATTGGCAGGCCGGCTTCGACGACTTCGCCCAACGCTTCGGTCCCATCATGGACGCGTTTGATGGCGTGAATGCCAACTTCGGCCTGGAGGTCCACCCGACAGAAATTGCGTTCGATATCGCCTCCTCCGCACAGGCCCTCAAAGCGCTTAAAAACCACCAGCGATTTGGCTTCAACTACGACCCGTCACACCTCGGCTACCAAGGCGTCGACTACGTGAAATTCATCCGCGAGTTCGGCAAGCGCATCTTCCACGTCCACATGAAGGACGTGTGGTGGGGCCACGGTAACGGTGACGTCGGCGTGTTCGGTGGTCACACCGGCTTCGGCGATGCCCGCCGCTTCTGGGACTTCCGTTCGGTCGGGCGCGGTGACATCAACTTCGAAGAGATCATCGTCGCCCTCAACGACGTCGGTTACGATGGCCCGCTCTCCGTCGAATGGGAAGACATCCGCATGGATCGCGTGCAAGGCGCGACCGAGTCCGCCGCATTCTGCCACGCCATCGACTTCGGCACCAGCAACGTCGCCTTCGACTCGGCCTTCGATAAAGACAATCAATAGCCGTCCCGCAGGGCGAAACGGAAGTAACAGGTTTCAAGTTCCAAATAACAAGAATCCGGATACGAGGCTCCCTGCTATCCCTGCCTCAGATTTGAAAATACACTAACCCTATGAAACTATTCACGACGATGAAGACAGGATTACTAGGAGGACTCGTTTTGATCGGGGCCGCCGTTTCCGCTTTAGCTGAAACCCCCGCAGCGTTGGACTCCCGGCCCAACGTCCTTTTCATCTACACCGATGATCAAAGTCATCGCACGCTAGGATCGTATTTGGAGGAGGGCGCTTGGCCTTGGGTCCGCACCCCGAATCTGGATCGGTTGGCTGCCGAGGGCGTCAAGTTTTCGATGGCCTACGGGTCGTCGTGGTGTGCGCCGAGTCGGGCCATCGTATTGACGGGTCAACAGCCTCACGCGATCCAAGGAATTGATTTGAATCGCGATCCAACGTCGCGGCGTCCCTGGGCCACGTTGGCGGATGGATACGATCCTGCCGTCACCCCGATGTGGCCCCGGAATCTGCGTCAAGCGGGCTACGATACGGCGATGATCGGCAAGTGGCACTTGGGCCAAAATGCCGGCCATGGCGATCTCTGGGACCATTCGGTGGTGTGGGATCAGAATACGCCCGAGGGCGATTGGTATAACGACCAGTCACTCAGCATTGATGGCGCGCCGGCGGAAGTGGTGCCCGGTTATTCCACGTTGGTCTACACCGATTTTGCCGAGGACTACATCCGCCGGGACCACGATAAACCGTGGTTGATGTGGCTGTGCTACAACGCTCCCCATCTCCCCAATACGGTGCACCCGGATACCCGCGATGATTATACGGATGTCGAGGTGCCAATCCCGGCCGATTGGTATGGTCCGCGCGCCGGAAAACCCACCTACATGCGGACGCTCACGATGTTCGAACCCGATCTCGAAGGACGACCGCGTTATGGCCATCGCTCGTGGCGCCTGGAGGACCTGATTGTAGGCTATAATCGACTGGTGCTCACGCTCGATGAAGCGATGGGACGGTTGCTCGATACGCTCGAAGAGACCGGTCAGCTGGACAATACGGTGATCGTTTTCACGTCCGACCAAGGCTTCGCTTGGGGCGAGCGCGGTTACGCCTGGAAAGTCGGTCCCTACGATGCCTGCCTGCGGATGCCGTTACTCGTGCGCTATCCGCCCGAGGCCGTGGCGGGAGGCGTTGTGCGCAGTCCCGTCAGTATAGCCGATGTGGTGCCGACAATTCTCAGTTACACGGGTTTGGAAGTGGATTGGCCGCTGCATGGGCGAAACCTGCGACCGGCGCTGCAAGCACCGGAAGCAGGGGTTGAGGGCCGGGTATTGATTGAGCACTTTCTCTCCAGTTTTGGGCCACAGATTAAAACAGCGGTGACGGATGAAAACAACTTCACCCGCACCATCCCGTGGTGGTTGGCGATCGTCGACGGTCACCACAAATACATCCGTTCGCTCGTGCCTAACGAGATCGAAGAAATCTACGACCTACAGGCGGATCCCGATGAGCAGCACAACCTCGCGTTGAATCCGTCTCACCGGAAGTTACTCGAAAAAATGCGCTCCGCGTTGATCGAGGAACTCGAAGCCACCGATGCTCATTTCATCGATTCAATTCCCGCGCCTCGTGAGATCAATTTCCAACCCTGAGCCTCTTTAGGAATAAAGATTCTAGAGTTATTCACTATGACCATTCGCCGCTCTTTTTGCCCACTCTCACGGCCTCTGCGTCTCGGCCGTTGCCTCGGAGTCGGGCTGCTCCTGTTCAGTTTGAGCCTAGGCGATATCAGTCTCGTGTTCGCGCAAGGCGTCGTGCCGGACGGACGTCCCCGAGTGCGTCCGCCTTCCGCCCTGAGTGGGTGGGCAGATTGGGAAGAGGGGGAGAAGCTGTTGCAACGAATCGATGTCCCCGCAGCTCCCTTGCTGAGCCCGGCGCAAGCATTGGCGGCGTTTTCATTGGCGCCGGGTTATCGCATCGAATTGGTGGCGAGTGAGCCGGCGGTGCAGAAACCGATCTTCTTCGAATTCGATCCAGAAGGCCGGATGTGGGTAGTCGAATACCAAGGCTACATGCGCGATCTCCAAGGCACGGACGAAGGGGCTCCGATCTGTCGCATCGTCGTGTTGGAAGACAAGGATCACGACGGCTACGCGGAGACTCAAACCGTCTTCCAAGACGGTCTGGTCATGCCGCGGTCACTCACGTTTGTGGAGGGTGGGGTGCTGATCCAGGAGCCCCCGCATGTTTGGTTTGCCGAAGACCTCGACGGCGATTTGAAAGCCGACCGTAAGACCAAGGTCGGCGAGATGGGTTTCCCCGGTAATCCGCAACACACGGCCAACGGTCTGCGCTACGGCTTGGACAACTGGTTACACACCGCCGACTCGCCTTACCGCTACCGCTGGCACGAAGGCAAGTTGGAGCAGGTAGATACCGTGAAACGAGGCCAGTTTGGCGTCACCTTCGACGAGAAGGGACGTTACTTCACTTGCTACCAAGATCAGCCGTTATACGGCGACTATTTCCCGGCGGAATACCTCCTGCGTAATCCCAATTTCCTGACCGTCTACAACAACGCGGCCAAGGATAAGAGCCGATTTGGAGTCAACGTGGATATGGCTCCCGGCGATGCCAATCTGGTCTACCCCAATCGGGTGACCCCGGCGATTACGCTCGGCGCCTTGGAGCTCCGCGAAGATGGCCGTCTGGAAACCTACACCATCGTTGCGGGCACCGCCTATTACGATGGCGATCAGTTCCCCGCAGATGCGCGCGGCAACTTCTTTGTCCCCGAATCCGGTGGTCATTTGCTGGGCCGTTTGGTGCTCGAAGAGGGGATCAAGCCCGAGGTGTCCCGCTTCTATCCGCCCGAGCAAGAGTTCTTGAATTCGACTGATGAACGCTTTCGTCCGGTCAACGCACGGGTTGGCCCCGATGGAGCCCTTTACATCGCCGATATGTATCACGGCATCATCGAGCACGTCATCTTCATGGTGCCCTGGCTCGAGAAGCAGATCGAAGAGCGCAAACTTAACGAAGGCCAAGACTTCGGCCGCATGTGGCGGATCGTGGCCGAAGACCGTCCGCTGAATCGCGTGCCCCCCAATCTGAACGCGATGAGTTCCACCGAACTGATCGGGTTGCTGGGGCACCCCAACGGCTGGCATCGCCTGACCGCGCAACGACTGCTGGTCGAACGAGCCGATGCGGCGAACGAGCTCAAAGTTTACGTTCAGCGGGCCGCCGGCCTAGGCAAGATGCATGCCCTGTGGACCCTCGATGGCATGCAAGCGCTGGACGATGCCTCGCGACGTTCGGGCTTGGTGGATGCCGATCCGGTGGTGCGCGAAACGGCCGTGCGCCTGAGCGAGGGGCATCCGTCGATGTTGGATAAGCTGGCGGCAATGATCGGCGATCCGAGTCCGGCGGTGCGGTTGCAATTGATGCTTTCGCTCGGGGCCTACGGCTCTCCTGCGGCGCGGGAAATGATGAAGCAACTTCTGGATACCGACGATGAGCCGCTGCTGCGCCCGGCGGCGTTGACGGGGCTAGGCGGCCAAGAACTGGAATCCGTTTTTGCATGGCAGACCGTCGACTCGGGCTTCGCGTCCATGCTCGCCCTCTGCGTGCTCTACGAAAGCGATCCGCTGCGCGTAAACGAATTGCTGACCCTGCTGCAAGGGAGCGAAGCCGAACGGCAAATCGCCCTCAATGCGCTCAGTTGGGTCAATTGGGAACAGCCGTTGCAGCTCCCCGTTCGGCCGGACGCTTTGCTGAGTCTAAGCCGCGATACCGCGATTCCCGAGAACCAACGCACCGAAGCGCTGCAAGCGTTGCAAAAGTTGGAATGGCCGGGCTCAGCACGTCGTTTCTTGGACGATGAAAAACTGGCCAATAAGACGGCAGCGCAACGGGAGCTGATCAATCGCGGCGAGCTTAAGTATGCCCAAATCTGCGCGGCCTGTCATCAGGCGCATGGGCGAGGATTGGAGGGCATCGCCCCGCCGTTGGCCGAATCCGAGTGGGTCACCGGCAGCGAAGAGGTGCTCACCCGCATCGCGCTAAATGGCATCTATGGTCCCATCATGGTCAATGGCGTGGAGTGGAATCTCGCGATGCCCGGCTTCGTGAATGGTGGCTTCTCCGATGAAGATTTTGCCGGTATCTTGAGTTATGTGCGTCAAGCTTGGGGCAACAACGCGGCTCCCGTTGAGCCGTCCACAGTCGCGGCAATTCGCGCCGCCACGGCGGACCGGATGATGCCTTGGCGAGCAGAGGAATTACTCGAAAACCATGCGGGTGGAGATGTCGGCGAAATCATCGAGCCGAACGATGCGGGCGAGCTGTCACTACCCGCGAGTGCGTCCACCGTCTTCGGTCGACGCTTAGCCTATCGGCCCGCTCTCGATGTGTTGGCGCCATGGCGATTCGCCGAAGATGTGGCGGAGTGGCGGGTAGATGTGCCCGTCGCCGGGAGTTACGAAGTTTTCATCACGCTAGCGGCTGACGTGGTCTCGGCGGGCAATCAATTCTCCGTGACCTCCAGCCAAGACACGTTGATCGGCGTCGTAAAAGACACCGGTAGCTACACGACGTTTGCGGAACAAGCAGTCGGCCCGATAAAACTCGCCGCCGGCGAAAGTCGGCTCGTGCTCCAGCCCCACGCCGAACTCCGCCGAGAGCTCGCCGATGTGCGCGGCCTCCGCCTGGTGCCGATCAAGCAGTAGCGGCCAACCGAGCGCATCCGTTTTCCCTCAAGGATTACCTACTTGTTCGAAACTAATGAGCGCAGAGCCAGCCCGTCGCGGTTTTCCAATCGGGTATCTTTCGCCAGAGATCCAGAATGATTAGCTCGAACTGGCCGCGACCAGTTCATCTATCAGTTTTCCACAATACAACTGCATGCGTGGGAGGTGAAAGGGGCCTTTCCACATGTTGCCTTTGAGACGAGTCGATATCTTTCCGTCCCGTTGGGCATAGCCAAACCATTCGCCGTGCTCGGGATCAGCGAAGACCCGGGTTGACCACTCATGCACCAGCGTGTGCCAAGCAGCATACTTCGGATTTCCTGTGAGCTGGTAAGCAAGCAACGTAGCGATTTCGGACTCATTGTGGGGCCACCAGAATTTCATCTGGGCCCAATACTCCTGCACTGGCTTCCCCTCCAAATCCACGAAGTAGAGCATGCCGCCATGTTCGGTATCCCAACCTCGCCCCCACATGCAGTCCAAGATACCAAGTCCGAGACGGAGCATCTTCGGATCGCTTTGACGCAGCTTAGCTTCGTGGAGGACAAACCAGGCACATTCGATGGCGTGACCGGGATTGAGGGTGCGCCCGTCGAAATGGTTTAGCAAAGCGCCGCCGGGACCAGTGACTTCCATGAGCGCACCGAGGTCGGGCTTGTAGAACTCATGTTCAATTATGGCTAGTGAACGGTCGATCCACTCCGTGCAGGAGGCACCTAGCACCACAATATCGCCCAATAGGGCCCTTATCTCTTGAGCTGTAGCAATAGCGATCATGTGCGGGGCCACTCCCTGCATCGGCCGGGTGACTGGATCGGTTTTGGCCGGCATCACTCCCGACGTGAAGCTATGGTGCAGGTAGGTCGCAAAATACTCCGCCGCCTCCGCCGCGGCACGGGCATCGCCCGTAGCCTTGGCGTAGGCCGCGCTGCCAATAGCGGCGAAACTCTCGCTGTATACGTAGCGCCGCATCCGCAGGGGAGAACCATCTCGGGTAACTGAGAAATACAGCTTGCCGCCGGGGCCCCGGCAGTGGGTCCGAATAAAATCCAAACAGTGCTTCGACGCCGCCAACCACTCCTCGCGCATTTCAATGGAGTTGCAAAGCGTCGCAAAGGTCCAAGCAGCCCGGCCTTGCAGCCAGACAGCCTTGTCCGTGTCGATTACGGTGCCGTCTTCATCTAGACCACTGAGCAGCCCTCCGCACTTTTGATCGATGCCGTGCCGCAACCAAAAAGGGACGGTGCTTTCCAGTAATCCCCGACGATAGGTGTCGCGGAGCGATTGCAGATTCTGGAGGGATAGCTTCATGTTGATTGGGGTGTAAGGCGACCTGCCACGTCGTCTAACGGTTGAAAACAGTAAGGCCGGATAAGTTCTTTCGTTCCGGAGCGGTAAAACTAAAAAGCCAACCCACTGAAACACAGACAATCACCCCGATGGGGGCGTAGGCATACGCATTAAGTGAATGAAAAGATCGGGCATACAGCAGAACTCCGCCGCTGATAATCGTGCCGGCCAACGCTCCCCGAGCCGATGCGTGACGACTGAATACTCCTAGCAGAAACAACCCTGAGAGTATTCCACCGAATAGACCGATTACCTCAATAAAGGCCGTGTAAAGGGAGCGGATGTCGGATGTCGCCATCAATTGAGCGATACCCATCCCCACTAAACCAACCACTACCGACACCCACCGAGCAGAACGCAGGTAAAACCCATCCAATCTTCTTGGTTGCAGGCGTTGTTGAAAGTCCGTGACCACAACCGTCGCGATGGAATTGATGCTGCTCGAAATAGTGGATTGAGCGGCGGCCAAGATACCCGCGATCACAAGCCCTGCCAAACCAGCAGGTAGTGCCGAAACTATGAAGAACGGGACGATGGCGTCATTGCTCAAGTTCGGGTCCAATTTCTCAGGGAATTGCCGAAAGTATGCGAATAAGGCGGTGCCGATCAGAAAGAACGTGGCCGTGGCGGCGACGGAGACTATCGAGTTAAGCCAGAGGGCGCGGGCGGCACCGCTTTCGTCCTTGGTTGTGATATACCGTTGCACAACGTCTTGGCTGGCGGTCAGCGGAAACAGGTGATGGAAGAGGCTGCCGATTAGGATTACCCACCCGGACGCAATGCCGACATCCCAGTCCCAGTTTACCTTCTCAAACAGGTGCCCATAATCCGATGCCGTGACTAGAGCGCCGGAAAGGCCTCCCTCTATTTTGTGAAATAAGAACCCGAGGCAATACAGCGCACTCCCGATCAAAAATACCGCCTGAACTACATCGGTCCAGATGACGGCCTTGATCCCTCCGCCTGCGGTATAGGCGATGCAAAGCACACCCATCACTAGAATGCACAAAGATACGTTCAGGTTCGTGACCGTTGCGATGGCCAATGCCGGGAGGTAGAGCACGATCGCAATCCGCCCGCACTGAAAGAAAATGAACAGGGTGCTGGCGGCCAAACGCGTGGCGATATTGAAACGGAGTTCCAGATATTCGTAGGCCGAAGTGACATTCAACCGGCGGTAGAACGGCAGGAATACGAAGATCACCAGCGGGGTTATAAGCACATAGGAGTTCGCCAAAAATAGGGCCCATCCGCTGTGATACGCATTGGCCGGAATCGCCATGAACGTTATCGAGCTCAGCAACGTCGCAAAAATGCTGAGGCCGGCTGCCCACCAAGGTATCTGCTGGCCTCCACGAAAAAAGTCATCGGTGCTCTTGTTGGTTCGCGAGCAGACCCAACCTATCCAAACGATGCCGCTGAGATAAACGAGTATGCCCAGCGTGTTGAATAGCCCCAGCTGCATCTGGCTGCCCGTCGCGACCATGGCCCATATTTCAGGAGACCTCAGACCGGGACTTACCTCCCCACTGACAATGACCGACGAGCCGCGCCAAGGAACGATCGACGTAGTTACACGAGAAGCTGGTATATCACCCAGTGATCGCCACGTATCGGTAATCGTATGGTAGGCGAGCAACGTCCGGTTGAATCCGGGATGCTCTTTGAGTGGCTTGAAATCGATGATCGTGCCGTCGTCTCCGCCCAGAATGGCGATGGTGGACTGTCCCATGGCGACGGCCGGCGACGGCGCTGCGGCGGCTGGTCGAGGAAGGTCCGCCGTCCGGGTCCATCCGGCTGTCGGATCGAACCGATAACCATCGCGCAGGTGCTTCCGCTCCGCCCCCTCCGATGTGGAGAGCAACTCAATCCCGCTGAACAAATAGAACGCATCGTCCTGCACCGCGACGACCGGTAGTATTCTGGCGGGTCCCGGCCAGACCGGCAGTTCCCGCCATCCGTCGTCCGTTCGCTCCAAATCTAGGACCCAGAATCCATGCGAGGCAGTAGTATCTTCTGGTCCGTAACTTCCGGCCACAACGTAGAGTTTCCCATCGAGCACAGCACCGGCACCGTTTGCCATCGGCTGAGGTAAAGGAGGCAGCTCATGTATTCGGATTTCCTGCCCCTGAACTTCGACTCGGAAAGCGTCCGCGTAGTGGCGGGATTGGTCACTGCCTCCGACGCAAATGATGCTGTTTTCGTAAGTAACCGATACCCCATAGGCGACCGGTCGAGGGAGGCGCCCGGCTACTCTCCACTCCCCGGTGGGCTCATCAAATAGATAGATCTCGTCGTGCCAGACCTTGGTGCCGCCATCCCACAACAATCCATTGGAAAAATTCGCGCCGCCAGCGACAACCAACACATCATTGGACACCCCTGCGAATGGAGCAGCGACCCCAATGGAGTCGGGCAATGAGGGCATCGCCTTCCACTCGACGGGCTGGGTCTCAGCCCAGCCCGATACGCCAAGCGTCGAGAACACCAATAACCAGATGAACTTCCGCCACGTGCTCATACGCAACCTAGCTCCACGCGTTTGCGTGATTTCCATGAAGCAAAGGCGGCTGCGGCCATCAGGACTGATACCATAGCATCGTCAGGCGGGCTTTCGGGCGGGGCTTCCCCGTTTACTGCGTCGAAGAACGCCTGGTGTTCCGCCTCATAAAGACTATCACGAGATACCTCGAACGATTCGACCCAAGTGCGGGAATTGCGTCGAGTCCCGACGTTCAGGGTGAGGGCCGCAACGTCGAGGATGGCCCAGCCTTCGTCACCGACGATCTCGTAGGTATGGCGTTCAGGTTCCTGCAAATAATTCAGATGAATGGTTCCCAGCAGGGGGCGCGCATAGTCGAAATTGAGGCTCAATACGTTCGGGTTCGAGTGCAGTTCTGGACTTTCCAGATGGGCCCCCATCGCATACACGCCGAGCGGGACCGAGCGAAGCAACCAATGGAGCAGGTCCGACTGATGCGCATAATCGAGTAACAATGCACCTTCGAGCGAACGCTGGTAACGGGTGCGAGAGTTCGCCAGAGTCACGTATGAACCAGCTCGGCAGTGTAAGTGGGCGATGGCGCCGAAAGTCCCGAGTTCGATTAGTTCCTTGAGGCGTCGCAACCCCGGGTGAAAATGGAGGTGAAATCCGATGTTGAGCACGTGATCCGATGCGCTGCTAGCTTTCACCATCCTGCGGGCGGCCTCGGGGTTGTCTGCCATCGGCTTCTCGCACAGGACGTGTGCTCCCGATCCGAGTGCCCTGATCGACTGTTCAGCATGAAGGTGGTGGGGCGTCGCGAGAACGACCATGGTCGGCCTCGTTTGGAGCATGGTGTCGAAACTATCGTGGACATGATTCGGCGCTGCGATTTCGCGGACCGCGTCGGCTAAAAGTTCCCGGTTGGGCTCGCTCCACTCCACCTCGATGTCACTGCGCTGCCCCAAAAGACGGGCGTGTCTTCGTCCGATGGAACCGATGCCGACAACTACCACTCTTGGCTTCAGCGCCATATCGAGAATCCTCCGTCAACGACTAGGTTGTGACCCGTGATGTAGGCGGATGCCTGAGAGGCCAAAAACACGACCGCACCACCAAGATCGGAGTCTTCCCGCCCCGTCCGGCCTAACGGGGTTAGCGCACTGTATTCCCGGACAAACCGCTTGGGCAGGTCGTCGCGGGCAAACCCTCCGGGCGAAATCGAGTTCACATTGATCCCGTCCGGAGCCAGCACCGCCGCTAGGTCCCGGGTCAACCCAATGACTCCCGCCTTGGCAGCAGCATAGTCCACCGCCTGGCCATTCATCTTGTTGCGGCTATAAAGGCGGCGGTCGCGCCCGACGATCCCGGCGATCGAAGCGATATTGATGATGCGGCCTTGGCGCTGACGGATCATTATGTGCGCAACCTCTTGGCTACAATGAAGCGCGCCCGTAAGATTATTGCGGATCAGGTCCTCGGCATCACGAGGGGATCGCGACATCAGATCTCGCGGACCGACACCTCCGCTGCCACCCGCGTTGTTAATCAGAATATCAATGCGGCCCTGCCAACGCTGGGCTTCGGCAAACACCTTACACACGTTTCGGGGCTTCGTTTGGTCCAAAGCCAGCGCCAGGGTTGGCCGACCAATGCGCTCGGAGAGAGACTTGGCGGCAAGGCGGGCGGCCTTGATCGACCTTGAAGTGATGATCACATCAGCACCGGCCTCGGCCAGAGCACAGGCCATCGCAAACCCAAGATTTCTGGCACCACCCGTGACGATAGCGACTTGGCCTTTTAGGGAAAAAAGGGGTGGGAAATCTGGCGCCGTCTCCATGCGTTTACCCATCGGTTTTCCCGAGAAAAAAATCGGCTAGTGGGATACGCAGGAAGTAGATCTCACATCTGCCCTCATAGATCACGCCGACGTGCTCATCTCCCGCCGGGGCAAGGCAGGAATACCCCGAGCCGGGACGAGCATCATAGAGTAGGTTTAGTCCAACCGGCCAAGACATCCCCTGGTCCTGCGACATCTTTAGCGTCATGTTATGACGGTCGGTCGAGCTCGCCGGGTTTGAGAATATCAGCAAGTCCCCATAGTGAGGATGATCCCAACGCAGCAGGCCTGCCATGCACACCGGATCTTCCAGAGCCTGCCGATCGGTGGGATGCGCTTCCCAGGTTGCACCCAGATCACGGGTAATCATCACGGTTCTGCTCGATCCACGATCGTCACGGCAGTTCAACATGAGCGATCCGTCCGCTAATTCGACCACTTGGGATTCTGTGGTGTCAATTTTCGCGCCGGTCCCGACCTGCCAGGTCTTTCCGTGGTCTCTACTAGACAAGATCGTCGCGAATGGCTTGCCCTGCGTATCGCCTCCGTCGGCCGCACGGAACATCGCCGGAAACACCAGCGTGCCGTCTTTCATACAAATGCCTGCCCCTGGTCCGTTAAAAAAGATCCTCCACGCCGGATCTTTGATGCTTGGCGTAAGGTTATTCAGTGGTGCCCAAGTCAAACCGTCATCATCGCTGAAAGTCATCAGCAATTGCCCGGTGTCTTCCGGATCTAGACCGGGTCTAGAAGATGCCCAACCGATGCCATTGTGACCCCAAAGCGCAGCGATCCAGATACGTCCGGTCGCTTGATCAACCAGAACGGCCGGGTCCCCGATTCCTCCCGAGGCATATTCGGCACTCAGTGAAGTTGGCGTCATCGCAATCTGCATGGGTAACCATGTCTGACCATCGTCCTTACTGCGCGACACGCCGACATCGATTCGCGCCGGAAGATCACTGCAATGTTCATATCTGATATCGTAGACGGCGATCAGGGTTCCGGCATTCGATCGGGCCAGCCCCGGAATTCGATAAGCGCTGGATCCATCGTCTCCTCGCTGGCGAAGGGCGATGCCGATGCGTTGATTGGCTCGGGCTGAGCCGTCGGCGGGTTTGATGACGTCCCCACCCACCTGAATAGTGCGCAACTCCAATACAATGCGGGCGTTAATGTCCGCATCGTCCGCTAGCGTTACCGCAATCCAAAATGTCTGGCCAGCGGCGTCGACGGGTTGGTCGAGCCTAAGTCGCACCGTTCCACTTGATGGCGCGGCAGAAGCGATGACGCTCGCCGAGTCTGCGGAGGGCTCCTGCCCCTGAAATAGATGCACTTTAGTGACGTTGGCGAGAGTGGACGCCTCGGGAAACGTTACTTCGATCTGTTCCAACCTAGATGCTCCCGGCAAAGACTCTCCGTTCAGCGTGAATCCCAAGACCGGATTTACCTCCTTACCTCTCAGGGCAGGAAAATCCAAATGCTTGATCGTCAGGGCTTCAGTGGCCGAAGCAGTAATCGATAGCAGCGCCCCTAAAATCATCCATGTTACGATGATCTTTAGGCAGCCAGATTTCTTAAATAAGGGGTAGAAAGTATCCATGGTGCTGTTCAAAAGGACTACCTGAAGCGTGATGCGAAGCGGTTTGGCTACACGGCACAACGGATACGTTATTTTACGTGTAAAGCTACGTATTCGAACCTGTCTTATTTACAGACAATTGATGACTTTGTGGAATCCATCCATCAGCTATCAGAGCGTCTGACCCGGTATAAAGGTCGGTATCATTCGTTGGGAACGATGCTGAAACGAGCCGCTTTCGACCGTATCAATTATAATGCGAGCCACCTTCCTGACAAATTTCGTGGGATCGGTCTGGTAGCGGCCGACCGCCGGCACGAGATTATCTAAGATTGGGTCGTCATCCCGAGAAATAACGCTAATGTCCGCCGGGACTCTGATACCACGTCGCAGCAAGTGAGAGATGGCGGTGATCACGTGGGAAGGCTTGGCAATCAACAGTCCGTCAAAGGGTTCCGGACCTCCAATCAACCGGTCGATCGTGCGACAAATCGATTCAACCGTGCCGTCGTGATCGGCGACGATCGCATGAATCTGACTCTGGACCATTTGGGGGCCGGCCGAGCGGAAACCGCAACCGCTCTCAAGATTCCCGGCTTGGTCGCTGCGTGGCATTAGCAGTGCCAGTCGCGTGCGTCCGGCAGCGACGAGACGGCCAACCGCGTGGTGGCAAACCGCCGCGTAATCGATGTCAATTGAAGGTAACTTAACATTGGGATGACACGATCCGGTTACCATGCAGTTGATCTTACCGTCGGAAAACCACCTCTGCATGGCCTCGGTCGAAAGATAGAGAATGTAACACGCCGCCTGAAGCTCCCGATGCAGGCCTTCAAGTGCCCGGTCAGGACATCGAGAAAAACAGGCAGAGTTCGTAACAATTTCCAGTTTGAATCCGACCGCTGATAAACGTTCGCGCAGGGCGAACAGCTGGAGAATAACGTTGGCGGGTATGATTTTTCGGGGAATCGGCGATAGCAAAACAACCGTGGTCTTTGCGGGTGTCTCAGCTAAGGCTAGCTTTCTGCCGATGATCTCTCGACGGCGTCCACGGCTCGAGGTGAACCATCCCTCGCGTTCCAGCTGCTTTAGCGCGGCTCGCAAGGTCACCCGGCTTATTTGCAGTTCGTTACACAGCGTGACTTCTCCTGGTAGCAGTTTCCCCCATGCGCCGGTTGCGATAGCATCGCGCAAAAGCCCAGCGGTCTGAGTTACGAGCGATACACGTTGTGGGACCTTAAGAGTCATGTATTCAGACCGGATTTTGCCTTATTCCCAAAAAGCGAGTGAAGAAGATCAGGGCCATTACTATGCTCCAGAGCCCTCCAATTGTCCGGTGTGAGGCGAGTTGCATGCGATGTTTTGGCGATGATGCGCGAGGCGACTCGTGCCGCTCAGGGGTTATAACCAAACTGAAGGTCCTACGTGGACGCTTCTGAAGCAAAGGGTAATCAGTCGATGGCCGCAAAAGCGCAATAATCAACTGATGTTACCCAGTCGAAACCCAGTGGATACAGTCGTTCAGGAATGGCAGCATGCACCCTGAACTCGACGGCGATATGCCCGGTGAGTCCGAGCTCGTCATGGACGCCAACACCGACGTCACTAACAGTTAATCTTTCCTTCCGAAATGAATCCTGATTGCTCCATCGTTTTCAAAAGCTCAGAGCGTTGGATCTCAGTGAGCGGAATCAAAGGAGGCCGCACGGGACCACAATCGACTCCGCAGTAGCTCATGAGGGCTTTACCCGCCGCAAGCCCTCCGTAGGGCTGAAGGATATTGACTATTTTCACCGACTTGAGCTGTAGCTCCCTCGCGAGGACAAAGTCTCCCGCGTCGAATGCCGCAATCATTTTGTGATACAGAGGTGTAGCATAATTGTAGGTGCTGCCAACTGCCCCCCGGATGCCCAATGCAAGTGCTGCTAACAGCATCTCATCGCAACCAAAGAGCATATTGTAGCGTCCATCTTCGAGCGATCGGCACTCCTGTAGCATAGGGAGATTGGTGCTACTAAACTTGATTCCCGCTAGGTTAGGAATCAAACGACCACCTTTTTCTAATAACTCCGGTATCGATACATGGACTCCAGTCATGGCCGGAATCTCGTAATAATAGAACGGAAGCGTTGGGGCTGCACTTGCCACCGGCGAGCAGAATGACAGCAGAGCATCTACCGATGAAGCTTTGAAATAATTAGGCGCCGCAATGCTGATCGCGTCTACCCCGATCGCTTCCGAATGTTTCGCCAAGTCGATGGCATCAACCAAGCTGTTATGCCCAACATGAACAACGATCTTTAGGGATCCGGGCTGCACCACTTCTCGCCAACGCTTAGCCACCTGCATTCTTTCAGCTGATGACAGTGAAAACCCCTCGCCCGTCGTTCCACAAATAAATACCCCGGCTACACCATCTCTACTCAAGAGTGCCGCTTGTTGTTCAATAGCCTCGAGGTTCAATGAACCATCAGCATGAAATGCGGTATAAGTGGCGGCAATTATCCCACTGAGGTCTGGGTTGGAATTTTTCATAATAGAATCCGGACCATCTGTTAATTCGGCTAAGACCTGCAAAAGCATCACTCTTGTATTTTATTCAGACATGTATGGCTTTCCGGATCGTTTTGAAATTCCACCTGATTCTGCCGTCCTTGCGGAGCAACGAGGGAAATTCACTTTGGGATGCCTCCAAGCGACGGGTTTTCCCATTCAACGCACGGTGCTTTAGCACTTGGACATTCTGGATATTACGCGGTGTCGGATTGCCCCTTTTCGGGGGCTAGGCCCGTTTCACTATACAGAGAAAGTAACGACAAAATTCCTTTTCCTCGAGGAGTCGGTAGGGATCTCGTCCGGGCTAGCTTTCACCCCCAAGCAATGGCCCAATCCCGGATTAACGTTCGGGCAACCCTGAACCTCAACACCCATTCCGCATGAAACGATCTAATCGCTTGTTATTTACCGCCGGTCTTCTGGCAGCGCCAGTCGTCCTTGTTTTTGCTCAAACCACCGTCTCCGTCGACTCAACTTCGGAGGAGGTCATCAACCTTGATCCTTTCGTCATTTCAACTCAAGGCGACGTGGGCTACGGAGTCACCCACACTTCGGGTGCGACCCGAATTAGTACGGAGATTCTCGAAACCCCAACCTCCGTCACTACCCTAAACGAAAAATTTTTGCAGGACATCTCACCGATAGAGCCGCTCGATGCCATGAAGTATGTGTCTGGCGTCACCTACAGCGGCAATCCGATGAGCGGGAGTTACACGATTCGGGGCTATCAATCCACCCAGACTTTTCGCGATGGCCTGCGAGATTACTTCGGCGTGATGTCGGACGATTCTTTTTCAACCGCACGCATGGAGCTCATCAAAGGTCCCGAGGGTGTGCTCTTCGGCTCTATTGGGGTGGGAGGCGTGCTCAACCGAGTCAGCAAAGTGGCGATGCCAGGCCAGTTCACGACGGTTTCAGTAAGCGCCGGCAACGATGATTTCCTCCGATCAGAGATCGATCACAACCAGAATTTTGCCGACGGAACGGTGGGCCTCCGGTTAGGTGGCGTCTGGCAAGACGCCGAAACCTATGTTGGTGGTCCGTATGACCGAACTGGTTTATTCGGCTATATGTCTTGGAGACCGAATCCTGCGACCACAATATGGACTCGTTTTGAGCACCGAACTTCAAATATCGACGTCACTCAAAGCACCTATTTCACCAATTCACTATCGCAGTTGCCTACATTTCTACCGCGGGACGTGTCTCCTGACGAGCCGTGGTCCGATGCTGATTTCCGGCTAAATACCTATGAGCTAGGATTAAAGCACCAGTTAAGTTCTGAGTGGTCCGCCCGCGTTGTGGCGCGACTCTCCGCGCTGGATAAGTATGAAGAACGCCTGATCAAGACCCGAATCGATTTCTTCGACCGTAATGGCGTGTATTTGGGGCGGGAAGTTCCCTCCGGGGGGCGGCCGGTCGTCGATTTTAATAATAGTGATAATTTCGGTTCGATCCAAATGGGTCGGCAGCGCTATATTAACGAGAACTACAACGGGGGACTCGTGGGCGCCTTCGATCTAGTCGGCGACTTCGAGCTGTTTGGTCTGAGACACAAATTCTTTACGTATCTCGGTGCGGAAGCGGTGCGAACGGAAAACAAGACAACCGTATTCAGTTATTCCAGCTTCGATTTCTTGGCGCCAATATACAACGACAACAAGGAAACGAATTCAGGCCCTCCCAGTGTTAGCACCGACACAATCGCCGATTCCACGAACCTAAACGTCGGAATGCAGGACAATATCTATATGCTAGACGAGCGCCTCATCTTCTCAGCTGGCGCGCGCTATGATTACTCTATCTCGGACGTATACAATGCTGTAGGCGATAGATACAGTGATGACGAGAACAGTGGATGGAGTTCCAAACTCGGCCTTGTGGGCAAGGCCACAAAAGATTTTTCTGTTTTTTACAACTATACCACCACCTTCCTTGCACAGGGGGGCGTAGACCACAATAACGTGCCATTTGACAATCTGGAAGGCGTGATGAACGACGTGGGGGTTAAGTGGTCACTGCTGGAAGGAACCTTCACGGGCACGGCCTCGTTTTTCGGCTCCCGGCTGAAAAATCAAATCCTCTCTGGAGATACCTTGCCAGACGGCACTCAAGAGCAGGTCCAACTCGGCGTAAATAAGACAGACGGTTGGGAAACGGACCTGCGCTGGCAGCCAATCCCAGCTTGGTCGCTACTGGTTGGATACGGGGACTTAACCTCCGTCAACAAGTCGGGCGTCAGGATCCGCCACGTGCCCCAGGGAGCCAACTACCAGCTCTTTACCAAGTATGACTTCCTGAACGGTCCCATCAAGGGTCTCTATGTTGGATTGGGCTATGTTTACACCAACGAGCGCTCAGGTGACAACAGTGACTCGTTTAACCTCCCGTCCCACGGCGTGTATGACCTCCTGGCAGGCTATCAGCGCGATAACTGGCGCCTACAGCTCAATATTAAGAATCTCACGGACGAAATCTACATCGCCACAGGTGGCTCGCCCCGACGGTCGGTCATGGGAGAATACCAGACCATCCGGATGACGTTCACCTACACCTTCTGAGTCAAAAAAAACGAACGCCGGTCCGGGACCAGAACCCCGGCCGGCCTCGCTTAGGATTGTTGGATACGTGTTAAGGCTGAGGGCTCAAAGTCCGTCCGGGGGCCCAAACTCCCTCGAGTAACTGACTAACAGGCCGCTCAGGGATTCCCCGCTCGTTACGATGGATCATCCCTACCACGGCATCGACCGCATGGGCTCCGATAGAGGGGACATTTTCGTCTATGCCAGAAATGGTGGTGTCACGATACGGCACTGAGGCCACCGCTAAGCCAAGATCCTCGGGCACCTTCAGCCCCTCCTCTTTCAACCAGTCAATCACTTGGTAGATCAGCGAGGCGGCGACCACGATGGCATCAGGCCGAACCCGCCTAAACCAGGCAACGAACGTTCTCCGATCAAAGTCCTTGGCCAGCAATGGTGCCAGCCGAGCGGCGGGCGCGGGCAAATTCTGCTGGGCGATCCAAAAGCCGCCAAGGTAGTTATGATCTACGCGTTCGTCGCTGCTGGACGGCATCGCGAAGCCGATCCGACGATAGCCATGAGTATGGAGCTGCTCCACCACGTGCTTCATGTTGCGGAACTGGTGGTTCATGACCACGTGCAGATGCGGAGTCATCAGGGAATAGCCCATCGATACGGCGCAAAAATGATCCCACTCAAGGGCCAGTTTCCCTCGCGGCTCGGGCAGGGGGGCAACGATCAGACCGCGGACATTGCGCGCGAGTAGAATCTGCGTCGTGCGTCGGGAATTCATGCCCGGCTCATTGCACCAGAATTCTTCGATGCGGTAGCCCAGCTCTTCAGCCCGCACACAGGCACCATCGTAATACCCGGTCGCCTGAATCATTGTCCGCCAACCCGCCTTGGTGGGGAAATTGGTGAGCCAGCCGATGCTGCCCTGATAACCCGAGGAGGACTGTTTAATGCGATACGCGTTGAGTGCCGCGAGCGCGGGGTCGGGTCGATAATGATGCTCCTCGGCTAGCTTATGGATCCGCTGGCGAGTCTCGTTGGAGATGGAAGGATGATTCCGCAGCGCAAGGGAGATGGTCATGGGGGAAACCCCGGCTAGACGGGCCAGATCGCGCTGGGAGATATGACCTTTCATGCTCCAGCCTCTGATACCCATCGGCCCCTGAGGCAACCCTTTCCGGGCTTTACAGATAAAACAATGATCGGATTTCCTTTCTGCTGTCCGGAATCTACCTCATCGAATCGTGAATAGCCTCGGCAATGTAATCCCTGAAGACCCTTCACGCTTTGATGTCATTGTTTGTGGCGGCGGTCCTTCGGGGGTCGCCGCAGCCTTGGCCGCAGCCCGTTGTGGTTCCCGCACTTTGTTGATCGAGCGATATGGTTTTTGCGGCGGTATGGCGACCGCCGCGCTGGTGAATCCGTTTTCCGGTCACGCCTACTACGACCAGCTAGCGCCGGAGGGGAAGCGAGCCTCGCTGATCGGCGGCATCTTCAAGGAGATCGCGCTGGAACTACAAAAAGGCGGAGGCTTCGGCTCGACTCTGATGGATGCGGCATTCGACGAGGAGCTACTCAAGCGCATCTATGATGCCGCTCTCGTCACGGCGGGCGTGACGCTCCGATACCATACCCAGCTCGCTGGAGTGAAAAAGAAAGGCCCCCGACTCACGGGTATCGAAACCATCTCCAAGGGCGGGCGGGCAGAGTATTTTGCGGACACCTTCATTGATTGTTCGGGCGACGGGGACCTAGCGGCCGCCGCCGGTTGCCCATTCAGCGTCGGACGGCCCTCCGACGGACTCACTCAAGCGATGACGGTGAGCTTCCGAATGGCTAATGTGGACAAAAAGGCCATGCTCACCTCGGGAGGCATGAGGCCCGCCCGCGCCCTAGTTGAGCCCTATTTCCAACGCGCCCTTGCCTCAGGAGAGCTACACTATCCCTACCGCAATTTTATTCACTTCTACGATTATCCGCGGACGGGGGTGCTTCACTTCAACATGACGCGCATCAACAGTGTCTCCGGGCTGTCGGCGGAGGACCTGACGAAGGCGGAGATCGAGGGGCGTCGCCAAGTCTATGTCATCGGAGACTGGCTGATTAAAAACGTGCCTTATTTCCGCGAAGCTTTTGTCGACAAGATTGCTTGCCAAGTAGGAGTCCGAGAAACCCGCCACATCGAAGGTCTGTACACGATGACGATGGAAGATATCGTGCAGGCCCGAAAATTCCCCGACGGGATCACCCGCTCACGGTATTTTATCGATATTCACAATCCGACCGGGTCGAAGGACCCGCATCAGGCCCCCAAAGGCAAAGGCGAGGTGCGTAAGAATTTTGGTCCGCCGCCGGGAGATTATTACGAGGTGCCGTTTCGCAGTATGCTCAACACGACTTGCCCCAATGTGATCGTGGCTTGCCGGGCCCTCTCAGCCAGTCATGAGGCGGCGGCGGCAGTTCGCGTAATGGCCACCATGCACGGCCTCGGGGAGGCGGCAGGGATCGCCGCAGCCGAGTCGGTTCGTCGCGGCTGCGATATTGTGGAGATTCCCGGGGAATGGGTGCGCACGCAGATCGGCTACATGCACGAACCGCCGGACTACGGAGTGCCTTGGAATGCCGGCAAAACAACCGCCGTGCACCGGGAACCGGATACCACTACCGATACCCCCCGGAACTGAGGCGACCGCACTCAGTCAAAAGTTCGGCTTCAGTAGTGAAGCGGTTCTTCCAGCGAAAGCATCTCAAGATCCCCTGCATATTCGATGAACTTAAATCCGATCGATCTGGCCGTTATCGCAGCCTATTTCGCTGCTATCGTGCTGGTCGGTCTGCGCTTTGCCCGGCGACAGAAAACTACGGACAACTATTTCCTCGGTGATCGAAATTTTCCCGGTTGGGCAATCGGTCTTAGTTTCATCGGGACCACCATCAGCTCGGTCACCTTCATCGCCTATCCGGCCGACAGTTTTAAGACCGCTTGGGTGCGCCTACTGCCAAACCTAGCTTTTCCGTTGGTGGTTACCTTGGCCGGTTTGGTTTTCATTCCGTTCTTTCGCAGCGGCCGAGTGCGATCCGCTTATCACTACCTATCGCTCCGGTTCGGCGCTCCGGTCTCGATTTACGCCGCTTGGGTCTACCTCTTCGCCCAGATCGTCCGCACGGCCACGATAACCTATCTTATGGCCGTGCTGCTTGCCTCCTTGAGTGGTTTGTCGACCGGACTTTGCATCATAATCGCGGCGGGCATCACGGCGTTCTACACGGTCAAAGGAGGGTTCACCGCGGTTGTTTGGACCGATGTGATTCAAACCGTGGTTCTAATGGCGGGTGCCGTCATTTGCATCGGGGTGATCATCCACGCAATACCAGGTGGTCTAGGTGGGATTTTGACCGAAGCGATACAGCACGGGAAAATGGCCTTACAGGATCTGGATCCGATGACCGGACAGCTAGAACCAGTGCGCATGGGATTCTCCTTGTCGGAGAAGACAGCCGTCATGCTGGTCCTAGTCGGGGTGTCACAATACATCGCGGGACAGCTAGATCAGGACACAGTCCAACGCTGGGTGTCGGCCCGATCGTCGCGAGAGGCTAGGAAATCCATGGTGGTGCTCGGATTCGGGGCACTGCCCGTTTGGGGCACCTTCATGTTTCTCGGAACCTGCTTGTGGGTCTATTACCAGCATTTCCCCGCGGAACTAGCGACGGAGGTCCTGAACGGTTCGCGTAAAGCAGAAGACATCCTCCCTTATTTCATTATCACCGTCCTGCCTACGGGACTCACGGGCCTCGTGATCTCAGCCGCCCTAGCGGCGGCGATGTCCAGCCTGAGCAGCAGCATCAACGCCTTCAGCATGGTTTGGGTGAACGACATCTACCGGCCTTACATGGCCCCGGCCAAGCATGACGGGCATTACCTGAAGGCTGGCCGCCTGACGTCCCTCGTGATGGCCACTCTAATGGCTTTCGGCGCTTGGCTGCTTCTCATCTCAAGCACCAAAACGATCATGGAGATGTCGATCATTTTACTCGCCTTAGTTGGCGGAGGCATTTCCGGGGCTTTTCTCTTCGGGATTATGACACGATGGGGCGATGCCCGCACGGTGCTGATCGGCATTGGTGCCACCCTCGCTTTCACGCTTTACGCCACGCTAATGCAGACCGGAGTGCTGCCCCGGACCTTCAGTCCCTACTACACCTCAATTCTCGGCAACCTAGTGATGTTCGGCACGTGCCTGCTCGCGGCCCGAATTTGGCCGACCGAGCAGAGAGATTTGACCGACTTGACGGTGTGGACACGAAAGTCTCCCCCCGCGAAAAGTGAATGACCCCTTACCCTGAAATGCTCCCCGACATGAAGAATAAACTAGCGATATGCCTCACACTGATTGGTCTGTCTCTGGCGACGATGCAGGCGGCCGATTTGAAAGTAACCGCTCTTGGACGAGAGAACAGCAACCATCTCAACATCCTCGTCTTGGGCGAAGAATTGGATGAATCCGTGGCAATCCAGCTCCAGCAGATTGCTACGGATGATTTTAATTATTTTAGATTTCTGCCCGATCGCAATGAAGCGCTGGTGCGCGAAAGCGTGCTGGACAATCGAAAGTGGCATGGGGTGTTGCTCGGCCTCCAGCATGATCCGGAAGACATTTCCGGTTACGTCGCAAAGCTCCGCGATCTAGTCGGGCAGCTGAAAACCCAAGAACTGGCGTTGGTCTGGCCGAGTAGGGTGATCCCGGGTAATGACGCCGCCGCAGTGCGATTGAATGATGCAGCGCGGGCAGTAATGAGGGAGGCCGGCATCACGGTGGCAGATGTGCGCGGGGCGCTGCTGCCGCTGTCGGGCCGATCCTATGATACTGCCGGTCGGCTTACTAATTCAGCAATCGAGGTAGCTGCTGCGACGATCGATGCGGCGATGCGAACTGCGGTGCTCCAGTTTTCAACACCTTGGGCTGAACTACCGCCCAGCGAGACCCGGGACCCAGCCCAGTTACTGGCCAACTCCTCCTTGTTGGTGAACCCAGGTGAGTTGCCCCTAGCGCAGGGGGAAACTTCGGAGGTCTACCGGGCGGAAGAAGGGGGTTGGCAATTTAACCTGCACTCATTTTTGGCCCACTACGATGGACGGTTTTGGGCGATCTGGTCGACCGGCCTTGTAGACGAGGACAGCTCGAGCCAATTAGTTCGCTACGCCACCAGCTTGGACGGCCATCAGTGGAGTGAGGCCCAAACCTTGGTGGATGATCCTGACGGGCCGGACAGCCCGCTGCGTTGGATGGCGAGCGGTGTTTATGTGGAAGATGGTCGGCTTTACGCCTTGGCTGCGCGAAATGCCGGGTGGCAAGGCGACCACTTCTGGAAGGATGCCCGTCTGGTCCGCTTTGTGTGGACCAATGGAACCTGGCAGGAAGACCAGATCATCGCCGACGACTGCGTCGTTTACTTTCCTCCGCTCAAAGTAGACGGTCGTGAATTCCATGTTTGGCGTAACAGCCAAGGTCACTTCGCCACCGCGTTATCCCGGCCAGATGGTGCCGGATGGGAAGTGACTAAGATCCCGGGCCCGTTTCCGGACTACCGCCTTAGCGAGACCTCCCATTACGTCGATGCCGATGGTATCCTGCACCTGATCATCCGAGATCAAGGGAGATCCCGATTTCTCTATCACGCGGTCAGTTACGACGGGGGAGGGACCTGGACGATCCCCGTGAAGACCAACTATCCCGACGCCATGAGCAAGAACTTCGCGGACCGACTGAGTAACGGTTGGTTCTACTTGATCAACAACCCGAAGCAGGATCGCCCGTTCGGCCGTGAATCACTAACGATCACCTTCAGTCGCGATGGCTGGAGCTTCGGCCATCCATTCACTCTGCGACGGGATGCACCGCCGTTGCGCTATCCCGGCAATGCCAAAGGGTCCCAGAGTTTCCAGTATGCTCACGCCATCGAACACGACGGGAAGCTGTGGGTTATTTACGCGACCAACAAGGAAGACATTGAAGTAACCTCCTTTGATCTAGATGCCTTTGGCCTGCCCGCACTAAATCCGTGAAAGGAGCGCTCGACTGGGTCAGGCTTGACTAGAATACAGGGGTTAGGAGGTGAGCCGGCGGCCTCTTAGCCTCTCCGAGCACTGAGACGAAAGTGTCCGCGACCGAGACGCCAAGCGTAGGAGGGGCGGGCGGAATTATGTAAGCTGTCGGAGGGACCCGTCGTCGGTTACGCCTCTCGGGGCGGCGATCCGAATCTCTCCCGATAACATCGATTTGTTGTTTCAAAAATCATGAGTTTTATATCTCACCTTTTTTTCCTGCGACTCGTCTTTACCCTGTTCGTTTTTGTGAGCGCTAGCCTACCGAGCTTTGCGGCGTATCGGACGGCGGAGGAGCTATTGGCGGCCCGGGCTAGCGTGCTCGAACGGATGCAGATCGTGCCTTACAAGCGGATCCCCGATGTGATGACCAAACGGCGGAATGCGGCGGGTCGTCTCGTGTTGGGGCGCGAACTGGATCACCTCGATCTACGCCTGTCCATTTTGCGTCCGTCGGATGTCGACGAGGGCTCGTTGCGGCCTGCCATTTTGTTTTTCCACGGCGGAGGGTTTCGCTCAGGCACGCCGGCGCAGTTTTTTGTGCAAGCGGATATGTTTGCCCGCCGCGGGGCGGTGGCGATCTGTGTGGAGTATCGGCTGAAAGACGAAGTGGATGTCACTATCGCCGAGCAGGTGTCCGATGCTCGGGCGGCGATTCGCTGGGTCCGTCGGAATGCGGCGGCGCTGCAAATCGATCCTGCTCAAGTGATCGCGTCCGGGGGCTCGGCGGGTGGCTATTTGGCCCTGGCGAGTGCGATTCTGCCAGGGGCAGATGCGGAGGCCCGGCCCGACGCGATCGTAGCCCTAAATCCGGCCATCGACTTTGATTCGTTCGTGAAAAATCAAGGTGTCGCTAAGCTGGAAGAAACGTTGGGCGGCGCAATTGAGCTCCTATCCTGCACGCCGCATTTGCGTCCGGGGCTGCCTCCCATGATCCTTTTCCAAGGAGAAACGGACCAAACAACCCCACTCTCCGTCGCCCAAAACTTTACCGATCGAGCGCAGGCGCTCGATCTCACCTGTGAGCTGGTTGTCTTTCCCGGGGTGGGCCACGGCTTTCTGAATCGTGACCCTTATATCGAATCGACGATGCAGCGGGCGGGCCAGTTTTTGTCCGATCAGGGTTTCGCTTTGACCGCAATCAAGGGGCAATGAATCCAGGATATTCGAATCCAGTAGGTCGGCACTCAGGGTAGCAGGGTGGCGATGTCAGGGTGGAATTGGGCGAAGCCGACGTCGAGGGTGGCGACCCGACCGCTGCGGCGCCGGGCGAGGTGCGCGAGCCAAGCGTCGGTGACTTGGCGATGGCCGAGGAGGCCCGTGGGGTCGAGCTCAAGGTAGGAAAAGGCGTCCTCCCAGAAGAGGTGGTCGGGATGGTCGGCGATGGAGCGCAGGGTGGCCCAAGCGGCGGCGGCGCTAGGTTTGGGGCTGTATTGCAGATGGAGGCGGAGAAGGGTGCCCTGAGTCACGGCGCAGGTGGCAAACGGTTGGTTCTGGGTATCGAACCAGTTGAGGGCGCGGTCGTGGTGGACGTGTTCGGCTAGGGCAAGAGCGGCGAGCACATTGCCGTCGAGCAACCAAGCGGTGGGGGACGGCATGGCTCAGGGGTTGAGGTGGCGAAAATCATCCTCGTCATCCAAGCGGGCAACGTCTTCGGAGGTGATGGGCGGGAGCCCGCCCGAAACGGGGAAGCGTCGACGACCTTCGTAGGTAATCGAGGGGGCGGTATCGGAGGAAGGGGCAGCAGGAGGACTGACGGCGTCGCGTAGGAGGTTATTGATTTCGCGAGATAGGGAAATGTTGCGGGCGCGGGCCCGCGAGGCGGCGATTTGATGGAGGTCGGGGTCGAGGCTGATGGAAAGGCGCATGGCAGTGTAGGTATGGGAGGCGTTAGATAAGGTGCGATTGCACCGTGGTGCAGTGGTGCAGTTGAGTCAATGCGAGGATACTTGGTGGGGGCTCATTTCAATTACGGCCCCTCGGGCGACGAGCGGTTGCTCACCCTGAGACGAAAGTGTCCGCAACCGAGACGCCAAGCGTAGAGGGTTACGGAAGATAGAAGTAAGATAATCGGCTAATTGATCGTCGGCTCTGTCCTTAGTGGCGGCGGTTAAAATCACTACCCCACAATATCGTGCCTGCCTGAACGCGAGCTGACGGTTACCAGTACCATTTCAGCGAGCGGGCATAGCGGTATGGGGGGAGTAACTTCATCAGAAATCCACCGATTACAGACTATGAAACGTAAACTTCGCTTTGGTATGATTGGCGGCGGACAGGGGGCCTTTATTGGCGGTGTCCATCGCATTGCGGCCATCATGGATGGCCAAGCCGAGCTCGTCGCCGGCGCGTTCTCTTCCAACGCCGAACGGGCCAAGGCCTCTGGCCGAGATCTCTTCGTCGACCCCACGCGGGTCTATGGTTCCTACGCGGAAATGGCTGAGGTCGAGGCCACGAAACCGGCTCATGAACGGCTCGATTTCGTCATTATCGTGACGCCGAATCATCAACATTTTCCGCCCGCGAAACTTTTCCTCGAAGCCGGGTTTAATGTCGTGTGCGACAAGCCAGTCACGTTGGACGTGAAGGAAGCGCGCGCACTCAAGAAGATCGTCGCCCGGACGGGCAAGGTGTTTGCCCTCACTCACAACTACACGGGCAACGTCATGGTGAAGCAGGCCCAGGAGTTCGTGCGTCAGGGCAAGCTCGGCACGATCCGCAAAGTCATCGTGGAGTATCCCCAAGGTTGGATGTCCTCGGCGATCGAGGCCTCCGGGCAAAAACAAGCCGACTGGCGCACCGATCCGAAACGCTCGGGTGCGGCGGGTTGTATGGGCGACATCGGCAGTCACGCCGAGAACCTAGCCCGCTATATCACGGGTCTCGAAATCGAAGAGCTCTGCGCCGATCTTACTTCCTTCGTGCCGGGGCGCACCCTCGACGACGATGGCAATGTATTACTGCGTTTCAAAGGCGGCGCGAAAGGGATTCTGCACGCCTCGCAGATCAGTATTGGTGATGAGAACGATCTCAATATCCGCGTCTACGGCGACCAGGCTTCGCTTGAATGGCATCAAGAACACCCCAATGAGTTGGTGCTGAAATTTGGCGACCAGCCGCGCCAGATTTGGCGTCGCGGCAACGGCTACGTCACCGTGCCGGGGCAGTTCACGCGCGTGCCTTTTGGTCATCCGGAGGGCTATCTCGAAGCGTTCGGGAATGTCTATCAGGAGATCTTTCGCGCGGTGCGGGCGGAGGTCGCGAATCGTAAGATTCCGCGCAACGCGGACTACCCGACGGTCGATGATGGCCTGGCGGGTATGCTCTTCATCGATGCCGTGGTAAAGAGTGCTCAGAAGGGCGCCCGCTGGGTGAAGGTGAAGACATCATGAGTGCGTCAAATTCTCTATCGTGGCAGCTGCGACTTCGTCGATGCGGGCTGGTGATCGGCTGGCTGATGGTGTTGGCCACGGGGCGATTGATGGCGGAGCTGCCCCAGCTCGGTTTACAGACGTGGACCTGTCGCAACATGTCGTTTGAGGAGATGGTCGATTTTGCATCCGAGCATGAGCTGAAGCGCATCCAGCTCTTCAGCGCGCACGTCGATCCCGCCGCTCCGGCCAATATCAATGCTGCCAAATTGCAGGTGATGCGCTCGCGCGGTCTGGAACCCTACGCGATGTATGCCTTCATGGGGCGCGACGACGAAGAAGATCGGCAGATGTTCGCGCTGGCGCAGCAATTTGGGTTGGCCTTTCTCGTGGTCGAACCGCGCGACCAATCCAAGTGGCCCGCCTTGTTGGCCGCGGCCAAGGCGCATGGCATCCAGTTGGCCGTGCACAACCACGGGCGGGAAACCACCTACGGCGATCCCGCCACGGTGCATGCGTTGTTAGCGCAATATCCCGACCTGCGCGTGTGCCTCGATGTGGGTTGGGTGACGGCGGCCGGCTTCGATGCGGCTGAGGTTTTTCGAGCCTATGGTGACCGGGTGATCGATCTGCACTTTAAGGATAAGCGCATCATCGTGGACGATGACGGGACCCGTCGCGTGGAAGATACGCTGCCCGGCGAAGGTGATGTGAATTTCGCCGGATTGTTTGCCGCCATTCGCGAGACGGGGTGGTCGGGCACGATGGTGATCGAGACCGACAGTAAGGAGTTTGCGCAAGATCCCCGGGAGTTGGTGCAACGATCAAAAACGTTTTTTGAGGCGCGGCTCAATAGCGCCGGAATGCCGTTGGGGTTCGACTATTCGCGGGATGCGGGGGACCTCCCGGATCGCTTTCCGCTGGGTATCGCGGATGCCGAGGCCCAAGAGATTAGGATGAAGTGGGATGAACTG
>Ga0075118_10000273_pt1 | contig 51868 bp, 50 predicted proteins | sample AntAceMetag02UKE_FD_69794 | JGI IMG/M metagenome (GOLD analysis project Ga0075118, IMG submission 69794) | Saline lake microbial communities from Ace Lake, Antarctica - Antarctic Ace Lake Metagenome 02UKE | ecosystem: Environmental > Aquatic > Non-marine Saline and Alkaline > Saline | place...
ACCGCTACATCGGTCTTCGGATCACGCCCGATCACTTTTGCCTCAAACTCCACTTGAGGATCACCAAACGCCACCCTCACCTCATCCGCGCCGTCGATCACGTGGTTGTTGGTGAGGATGTAGCCATCGCTCGAGATGATCACACCCGAGCCCAACCCCTGCTGTTTTCGCTCGCGAGGCATCTGCCGGTCCGGTTGATCCGGCACCCCGAAAAAGCGCCGAAACATCGGGTCATTAAAATACGGCGCCATCCGGTTGTCCGCCTTCACCGTCTTGCTTGAAAAAACAAAAACCACGCTCGGCGAAGCTTTCTTCACGACACTCGAGTAACTCACCCTCAACGTTTCGTCGCGATCAAGTGGCTTACGATCGGACTTCAACACCAGCGGATCGCGCTCGGTATTCTTCTTATCGCCCGCCCAGAGGGCAATGCCCGAGGCGCTCACCAGTGCGAGCAAGGCCATCCAAAGTAGACTGCGATTCAATGTGGAATTTTTCATAGTCATAGAGAGAATAATAATTTGTTCAAAACAGGCCGCCGTTGGGGTGCCCGATCAACAGGCCCCACCTGAACGGCACATCGCGTTCAGACTAGAAAAAAACAAGCAAGTTCCGTTGAATTCGCAAACGGTGCGCTCCCGCTGCAGACCAACAGACACTAGCGATTTACCACTATTTTTTCCGGCCCTGAAAATCAAAAGGTATCCTGACGAGCACATCAACTGGCTTACCCTCCACGGTTGGTGGGGTAAAACGCCAGCTGGCAGCCGCGGTCGCCGCCGACCAACCAAACTCCTCTTGGCTTGCCTCAATAATCCGCGGCAAACAGACGCGACCGTTGCGATCAATGATACACTCGATTGTCGCAGTGCCCGCGGGCCTCTCCTGAAACAACGTCATGGGATACTGGGGCGCTTTTCGTTTAATCGGTTTCAGCGCAGCGTCCAATTCGTTGGCCATGGCAAACTCCGCGGTTCCTTTCTTGATCCCATAGAACTGGCGCAACTCCGACGCATCACTTGGTAAATAGAGTTTGAATTGCACATCCCGCCTTCCAAGCGCGGGCACGGGTTTACCATCCCGTAGAGCTGGTTCGAAACGCCAAGACTCTACCGCCGCCTGGGCGGCCTTGCCAAAAACATCATTGGATGCAGACACTATTCTCGCTTGAGCGACCTGCCCTCTGGCATCGATAACATAAAAAACGTCAGCCTTACCATCTCGCACGGGCACGCCGTCAATCCACGGCCAAACTGGTGATTGGATATTCAATGCTTTGGGCGGCGTCGTGTATTGAAATTGCTCCGCCACCTCCGGCGATGTTTTGCTCGGAAAACCCGTAAGCACCGCCCGAATCTTCGCTCCCCAGTCATCGGGGCCGGAATTACTTAAGGTAAAATAAATCGGCACCACCAGGGAACTGTTCACGGGCTTCCCTTTTTTCATCCCGGGTTTAAATTTCCATTTTGCCACGGCATCTACCGCCGCTTCGCCGAAGGCAGGATCCGTTTCCGCCACCGAGCGTGGCTCCGTGACAATCCCTTTCGAGGTGACGATAAACTCTATCATCGCCCCACCCATTTTCCCCGCCCGCCGCATCTCGAAAGGATACACCGGGCTCCCACGCTTGGTCGGTTTCGCCAGAATATCCAATCCCTCATCCTCTCCATTTTCGATCTGAGCGTTGGCCACAGCGTTTCCTCCCCCCAACCACATCCCCCCAGATAAGACGACTAACAATATACTACGGAAACCGATCAGCCATTTGATACAGGAATACATAGCGAAACCAAAACGGTTCACCTCCAAACGAGCAAGTCTTCGTCTCATTCCCGAACCGCGGAATTGACCCCCCGCGATCCGGTGTTCATGTCTGGCAGGCTATGTCCGATCAAGCTGCCGCCACCGAAACCACCATGGAAAACCTCGTCGCTCTCTCCAAGCGCCGCGGCTTCATCTTTCCCTCCTCCGAAATCTACGGCGGTTTCAACGGCTTCTTCGACTACGGGCCCCTCGGTTCCGAGCTGAAGAAAAACATCCGCGATTGCTGGTGGGACGATATGGTCCGCCGCCGCGATGACATCGTCGGCCTCGAAACGTCGATCATCATGCACCCCAAGGTCTGGGAAGCTTCCGGTCACGTCGACGGGTTCACCGATCCCCTCGTGGACTGCAAAGTAAGCAAAGTGCGTTATCGCGCTGATCAACTCTTTTTCGCTCGGGTAAACATTGGGCCAAAGGTTATTGAAAAAAGTAGCACCACAACCACGACCACTAAAGGCGGAGTTGTTACGACTCAATCAGAAGACATGGTGTTGGATGTAGATACAATCGGTTTTGTTTCGGCACTGGAAAGTGAACGGACTGCAGAAGAGCTTCTTGAGAAAGCTCAGATGTTAAAACGAAAGAAGGGTATCCAGGGTGATTTGCTTCCTCTCGTTATTAAGGATTTCACCGAGGCCACTGAAGAGGAAATCCCTCTCATCCCTTCTCCCGCCACAGGCGAACCCGGCAGCCTCACTCCGCCGCGTTCGTTCAACATGATGTTTCAGACCAATGTCGGTGCGATGACCGACGGTTCATCCGTCGCCTACCTTCGCCCAGAAACCGCGCAAGGCATGTTTGTTGATTTCAAAAACGTCGTCGATACCGGCCGCGTGAAACTGCCCTTCGGCATCGCGCAAATCGGCAAATCGTTCCGCAACGAAATCACCCCGCGCAACTACATCTTCCGCTCCCGTGAATTCGAGCAAATGGAGATGGAATACTTCATCCACGAAGACGCTGATTGGGAAAAGGAACACAAAATTTGGATCCAATGGTGCTGGGATTGGCTCAAGTCCATCGGCCTGCCCGAATCGCATCTCAGCCTCTTCGATCACGAAAAGGCCAAGCTCGCGTTCTACTCACGCGGCACGACCGACATCATGTTCAAGTATCCCTTCGGTGTGCAGGAGCTCTGGGGTATCGCTGCTCGTGGTAATTACGATCTCACCCAACACGCCAAAGCTTCCGGCAAATCGCACGAGATCTTCGACGAAGCCACGAAGAAGAAATTCGTGCCCCACGTCATCGAACCCGCCGTGGGAGTGGATCGTATCTTCCTCGCTATTCTCTGCGCTGCTTACGCCGAAGAGGAAGTCACCGACGATAAGGGCAAGACCGAGACCCGCACCGTGCTGCGCCTCAGCCCACGGATCGCCCCGGTTAAAGTCGCCGTGCTCCCTCTGCTTAAGAATAAGGAAGAGCTCACCACCCGCGCCAAGGCCCTCTACAAAAAGCTCCAGCGTCGCTACGCCGTATTCTACGACGATGCCGGAGCCATTGGCCGCCGCTACCGTCGCCAAGACGAAATCGGCACCCCGTGGTGTGTGACCATCGACTTCGATACGATTGAGAAAGAAGGCGACACCTTCACCCTGCGCGAACGCGACTCCATGGCCCAACGCCGCATCACCGAAGCCGATTTACTGGCGATGTTAGACGAGCAGGTTTACTAAGCTCTCCGCCTAAACAAATGCAGCCCCAGTTAACCCGGGGCTGCACCGTAATACAATTCTGTCCGATAAAGACCGTCCTATTTCTTGGCTTGTTTAGCGGCCTTCTTTTCTTTGGCGGTCTTCTGCGGAGCCTTCTTGGTCTCTTTCTTAGCGTCGTGTGATTTGCCCATAAGTGTGTCTTTCGTTGTTTTCCCCGTAATTGAGGAAAGCTCAAATCTGTCCCGCTATTCCCTAAACGCAATGACGTTGAGTGGGAGCCGGACAGCTACGCTTTAATTCCTTTAAGGTGGAGAGACGCGTAGAATGCACTCTGCCCCAGTGCGATCAGTCCAAAGACCGCATTACACATTCCAACTGATTTTCCATTGGGCGGATAAAACGACCTGTTTTCCTTGCGTGTCAGGAAAAGGGTTTAAGGTGGAGGGGTGTGGGTAACCCTCAACTAACGATGGGTTACCTATTATAATTTATGGCAAACTCCCCCTTCCCCTCCTCTGAAGGCAACGGCCTTCCCAGTCTCGATGAGATACTGCAACATGCGAAGTCGCTGATCCTAATCCCGATCATCATGGTCATCGGATTCGGAGGCTTCAGCAGCTTTTACACCGTGCAACCCGAAGAAGAAGCCGTGGTGAAACGGTTCGGTAAGGTTATCGACATCAAACAGCCGGGCTTTCACTTCAAAATCCCATTTGGCATCGATAGCGTTCAACTCGTGCCAACGGCTCGAGTCCTCAAAGAGGAATTCGGTTTCCGCTCAGTTAATACTGGTGGTCGCACGGAATATGTGAAAACCCGCGATCACCGCGGCGAGTCGCTCATGTTGACTGGCGATCTCAAGGTGATCGACGTCGAATGGGTGGTGCAGTTCCAAATCGCGGATGCATCAAAATTCCTCCACGAATCCCGCGACCCGATTCAAACGATCCGCGACAATTCCGAAGCCGTGATGCGTCGGATCGTGGGCAATAGCCTCGGTAGCGATGTGTTGACCGAAAAGCGCGTGCAGGTCGCGAGCCTAGCCCGCATCGAGCTACAAGAGCTTCTGAACAGCTTCAATATTGGGGTGCAGATTAACACCATTGAGCTGCAGGACGTGACGCCGCCCGAAACGGTTAAACCCGCTTTCAATGAGGTCAACCAGGCCGAGCAGGAGCGTGAGCGTCTGATCAACGAGGCCGAAAAGCGTCGCAATCAAGTGATTCCCCGCGCCGAAGGACAGGCCTTGCAGATCATCGCTGGTGCCGAGGCCTATCGGGCCGAACGCGTCAACCGTTCCCGCGGCGAAGCGGGACGTTTCACCGCGATCTTATCGGAGTATCAAAACGCTCCCGCCATCACGCGACAGCGCATGTATTTAGAAATGATTGATCAGGTGCTGCCAAACGCAGGCCCGGTTTACATCATGGAGGACGGCGTCAGCTCGCCGATCCCGTTACTTAATCTTGGTCAATCCGGCAGCTCGCTGCCGATCGGAGGTGGAAAATGAATCGTCAAAATATAACCATTATTAGTCTGGTGGTGGCTCTCATCGCGGGCGCCGTCGTCATTTCTTCATCTGCCTACACGATCGATGAAGCTGAGCAAGCGATCGTCGTGCAACTCGGAGCGCCGGTGGGTGGTCCGATTACTGAGCCGGGTTTGCATTTTAAGATGCCGTTTATCCAAGAGGTGCGTCGTTTCGATAAACGACTCCTCTCATGGGATGGAGATCCGAATCAAATCCCGACCCGCGGTGAACAGTTCATCTCGGTCGATACCACGGCCCGTTGGCGCATCATTGATCCGCTCACGTTCCTGAAGAGTGTGCAAAACGAGCGCGGCGCTACGATGCGGTTAAACGACATTCTGGATTCCGTGGTGCGAGATCATATCTCGGCGGCGGATCTGGTGGAAATCGTCCGGTCGAAAGACTGGGAGATTTCCGAGGAAGATCTCAAACGGGCCCAGGCGGTCAGCGCAGGCGATGAAGAAATTCTCCTCCAGCGCGTCGCCAGTGGACGCCAGGAATTGGTGAAATCCATCTTGGCTAAAGCCAGCGTGCTGATGCCAGATCTCGGAATCGAATTGGTCGATATCCGGATTAAGCGAATCGATTATGTCGAAGCCGTGCAGCAGCGCGTGTTTGAGCGGATGATCGCTGAACGCCAACGCATCGCCGAACAATTCCGATCGGAAGGACAAGGTCGCGCCGCCGAAATCGACGGTATCACCCAACGCCAGCTCGCGTTGATCACCTCCGAAGCCCGACGCAAAGCCGAGCTGATTCGCGGTGAGGCTGATGCCGAGGCTACTCGGATCTACAACGAAGCTTTTGGCGCTGATCCTGAGTTCTTCACGTTCTTCCGTTCCTTGGAAAGTTACAGCCGTTCGATCGGCAGTAAGACCACCCTGTTCCTCGGTCCTGAATCCGACTACGTGCGCTACCTCCGCGACTCGAGCCCGAGCCCGGACAAAGCTCAGAAGTAACCGACTCGCAGTAGACCTGCTTTAAAATGACCCGAACATTCACCGTGTTCGGGTCATTTGTTTTTAAAGCGCGCAACTGATCAGCAGGTCCGGATGCAACGCGACCGACGGGAATACCTTCCGGACCTCGCGGTTGACCTAGCCACCGCACCCCATTTAGGAAAGCCTCACCTCATGCTGACTGTTTCTCGTTCCCATTACGGCCCACCGGAAGACCTGAGACTCGTCGACGCTCCCCGGCCCAAACCGGGTGCCGGTGAGGTTCTGGTGAAAGTGCACGCTGTCTCCGTCAATCTCTCCGATTGGGAGTTCATGATTGGGCGCCCCTATTACGTGCGCGTATTTGGTCTCTTTCGTCCGAAAATCAAAGTTCTCGGATCTGATGTTGCGGGAGTGGTGAACGCGGTGGGCGCAGGCGTGACCCAGTTTCAAATCGGCGACGCCGTGTTTGGCGACATCATGGAAACCGGTGGCGGCTTCGCCGAATACGTGGCCGCACCCGCCAAATGCTGGACGCTCAAACCGAAGGCTCTGAGTTTTGAAGAAGCCTCTACCCTGCCCCAAACCGGCTGCATTGCGGTGCAGGGAATTCGTGACATCGGGCTCGTAAAGGTAGGCGAGCAAGTTTTGATCAATGGCGCTGGTGGTGGCACGGGAACCCTCGCCATTCCGCTGGCCAAGTCTCTCGGCGCGGAAGTCACCGGCGTGGATAACGGTCACAAACAAGCACTCATGAAACAGGTGGGGGCCGACCACGTGATCGACTACACGCAGACCGATTTCACCCAGCTCGGAAAACACTTCGACTACATTCTCGATCTGGCGGCTTACCGGCCGATGTCCGATTATCTCAAAGCCATTAAACCCGGCGGCCGTTACCGCATGGTCGGAGGCTCCGTGCGGCTGATGCTCAAGCTTCTCACCTGGGGGAAATTTGTTTCCTGGCGTCGCAACGTGAGCCTGGGCGTGCTCACCGTGAAACCGAACCATAACCTCGAAGGCATCGCCCAACTCGTCCAAGACGGCACCTTCACGCCCATCATCGATCAAGTGCTTCCGCTAGACCAAGTCCCCGCCGCCATTCGCCGCGTGGGCAACGGAGAAGCCTTGGGAAAGATTGTAATCAAGGTCGCGTAGCCGGGTCATTAGATCCTGCTTCTAATTCGACTCAGCAGAACACGATCGACTGAGATGACGGGCGAAGGCCCGCATCACCCAGAGATGAACGACGGCCTGAGTGCGAGCGTAGAGCCACCAAGGCAGTGCGGGGGCAAAGCCAAGAATCGAGACGATGAGGCATTTGTTTTCTGGAAATAACCGAAACTCAAAGCGACCCGGAGGCGTGACGTTCCGAGCAAGTAATCCGCCGGTGATATGATAGGCACGGCGGCGCTCGTTGTGTTGGGACTGAGGCGTGGGCTTGAGTTCGAGCAAGGTCCAACGATGGGCGAACCGGAAATGCAGGACACCTTCGTCATTCTGCGTCGCACTAATGATTCCGCCAAAGCGTCGAGTAAGCCACGTGCCGTAGGCATCGCATACCTTGGCGGCATTCCAATCCGTCGGTAGCGACATGCGTTGCACGGAGCGCACCCGGCTCTCTTGCCGGATCGTCCGGCGATCGGCCCGTTGCGTGGTGCTCCGGGGGTTTGGCAAGGGATTCCCTTCGGCGTCAACTGCACGACGTAGCGACTCCTCCAGCGACACGAGTTGCGGGCGCAGTTGATCGAGCAGCGGATTGTTCTGAGCCGACAAATCATGAAGCAAACTTTCCTGCAATGGCCCGACCAAGGCCAAGGGCACGCCGCCAAATAGAGCGACCCAATGTCGAGACAGGGTGAACAGGTTGAAGGGCACATCGATCGTGCGCACGCGCCGACCCAGGCCGCGAGCCGTGGCGTGAATCAATTCGCCGTAGGTCATCGGTTCGTGGCCCCCTAGGTCGTAAGTGCCGCCGCCAAAACGGTCTTCACTCATAACGAGTCGGAAGGCTTCGCAGATATCCTGCACATCGATCGATTGCGTTCGCGAGCTGGCCCAATCGGGCAACACCATGAGGGGCAACCGACGCACGAGATTGACCAGCATGGAAAACGAGGAACCTCCCGCGCCAAAGATCAGGCCGGCCCGGAGCACGGTGACTTGCACCGAACGACTTCGCAACACGACCTCAACCTCGCGACGCGAACGCAGGTGTGGTGAAAGCACTTCGTCTGCGGGTGGCATCAATCCGCTCAAATAAATGACATGGCGCAGTCCGGCACTCTCCGCCGCGCGGATGAAGTTGTCGGCCAGCAGTAAATCGGTGTCTTCAAAATTCCCCTGCATCAGGCGGCTCGACGGAGCCATCGAGTGCACCAAATACACCCCAATATCACATCCTTGCAGCGCCTCCGTCAGCTGGGGCAACGAGTAAAGATCACACTGCCGCCAATCGGTGGAGGACGAGGAGGGATTGGCCTCGAGGACGCTGGGACTCCGGGTAAGAGCCCGAAAACGACAAGAGTGGCCTAAAGTCCGGCGGAGATGAGAGCCCACAAAACCACTGGCACCGCTCAGCGCGACAAGGGGCAAGGCTGTATCAGTTTGGGGCACGGGATAATTAAGTCATGAAGCAGGCCAGACACAAACCGTCGTTTGGTTTATCGGCCTGCTGGTATTCCCAGGGGTCCCTGTGCTGCGGTGTGGGCGTTTGACTATGATCTACGTTCAAGGATCCGGAACCTCAGGAGTCTCGTTCACTCCGCTTTGAGCGAGGCCATATCGATCACGAAGCGGTATTTCACATCGCTCTTCAGCATGCGTTCGTAGGCTTCGTTAATCTCGTCCATGCGGATCATTTCGATGTCGCAGGTGATGTTGTGCTCTCCGCAGAAATCGAGCATCTCCTGCGTTTCCGCGATGCCACCGATCAGTGAACCGGACAGACTCTTGCGGCCGAAAATCAGACCGAAGGATGAAATTGGGAATGGCTTTTCCGGAGCGCCAACGAGGGTCATGTTGCCGTCGGGGGCGAGCATATTGAGCAGGCCATTGATGTCGTGATCAGCCGAGACGGCATCGAGAATGAAATCGAAAGTGCCAGCGTGTTTCGCCATCTCATCCTCATTGCGGGAAACGATGACTTCGTGCGCACCGAGACGAATCGCATCTTCTTTTTTACCTGGTGAAGTCGTGAAGACGACGACGTGCGCGCCGAAGGCGCGGGCGAATTTTACGCCCATATGGCCCAAACCACCGAGGCCGACGATCCCGACTTTTTTACCCGGACCCACCTTCCAGTGGCGCAGAGGAGAATAGGTGGTGATACCCGCGCAGAGCAGCGGAGCAACGCCCGCGAGATCGAGATTCTCCGGCACGCGGAGGACGAAGTGCTCGTCGACCACGATAGCCTCGGAGTAGCCGCCCAAGGTCGGACCACCGAGGTGCTTGTCGGTGGAGCCGTAGGTCATGATCATCGAGGGTGAAAATTGCTCATTGCCCGCGCGGCAATGCGGGCAGCTCAAATCGGCATCGACCATGCAGCCGACCCCCGCGAGGTCTCCGGCTTTAAACTTGGTGACCTTTGGGCCGACCTTCTTCACGCGACCGACGATCTCGTGTCCAGGCACGGCGGGATATTGGCCATTACCCCATTCGTTGCGCACGAAATGGAGGTCGGAGTGGCAGACGCCACAGTAGAGAATCTCGATCTGCACATCGCGATCAGTGGGCTCACGGCGTTGGATGTTGCTGGCGGCCAACGGCGAGGTCGCGCTGGCAGCGGAGTAGGCTTTCACGGAATAAGCGACGGGTTTGGACATGGGAATCAATGCATACAAATTTGGCATAAAAGCGAATTCCAGATGCCGTAATTTTGTCGGTGGTGGCGCACACGGAATCACACCCTTGCTTGTCTTAGTCGACCGATAGGACTCACTTCGTGTTAACCATGCCTCGTCCCTCCGAAAGCGATACCGACAATGCCCTCGAACGGCTGCCCAAGGCGGCGCTCAATCGGGATGGCCTGCGCGAAACTTGGGCACTGGCCACTTACATGCGACCTTATCGGAGTCGATTTTTTGTCGGCATGGGATCGCTCTTTGCGAGTGCTACACTGGGTCTGCTGTTTCCCTTACTCGCGGGTGCGTTGATCGACGCGGCCATGAATAACGGCCAAGCCGCCGTGCCAGTGCTGGGGCCGCTCACCCTCAATCAAATCGCGCTGACTCTGGCGGTCTCGATTCTGTTTCAAGCCGCGGGTTCGTTTAGCAGTGCCTTAGCGTTCAACCGGGTCGGACAAAGCGCCTTGGCCGATCTCCGCAGCGCGACCTATGCGCGGATGCTGTCCCTACCGATGACGTTTTTCGGGCAACGTCGCGTGGGCGAGTTGGCCAGTCGCGTTTCGACCGACATCGCGCAGATCGAGGGCGCACTCATCGATTCGCTTCCTCAGCTTTGCCGCCAAGCCGTCTTCCTCAGCGGCGGGCTGGTATTGATCGCTGCCACTTCCCTGCCTCTCACTGCGGTGATGCTCGGCACGTTGCCTTTATTGATCGCGGCTGCGGTCTTTTTTGGTCGACGGCTGCGAGCGTTTTCCCGGGAAACGCAGGACCGCCTGGCCGATAGCCAGACGATTGTCGAAGAAACCCTGCAAGCTATCGCCAGCGTGAAATCATTCGCCAACGAAGCCTTTGAGCTGCGCCGCTACGACACCGCCAACCACGCTACCCTCGCCGCCGCGTTGAAGGCCGCGCGTTGGCGTGCAGTGTTTGTCGCCTTCTTCATCGCCGCGCTGTTTGGCGGTATTCTGATCGTGCTCTGGTATGGCGCGCGTCAGTTGCAAATGGGAGCCCTCACGGGCGGCGAGCTAACGCGTTTCGTGCTCTACACCACCTTTGTCGGCGGGGCTATGGCGCAGTCGGCCGAACTCTTTAGCCAGATTCAAAAAACAGTCGGCGCTACCCAACGGGTGCGAGAAATCCTTCATGAAAAAGTCGAAGATGAAGGCGCTTCCACTGAAGCTCCGACCGCGACTCGACTGCGCGGCGAAGTGGCCTTCGAGCACGTGAGTTTTCGGTATCCGTCCCGGCCCGATATAACCGTGCTGCACGAAATCGATCTCGTTGCACGTCCCGGTGAGCGGATCGCCCTGGTCGGCCCCAGTGGTGCGGGAAAATCCACGCTTACCGCGCTGCTGCTGCGCTTCTACGATCCCGAAGCGGGCACCCTGCGGATCGACGGTCGCGATGCCCGCGACTACCCGCTGGCGTGGCTTCGCAATCAGATGGCCCTCGTGCCGCAGGATGTCGTGCTCTTCGGCGGCAGCATTCTCGAAAACATCTCCTATGGCCGACCCGGCGCGGACCTCGCCGCGGTCGAGGGGGCAGCGCAGCAGGCCAATGCCCACGAATTTATCCGCGCCTTTCCCGAAGGCTACGAAACCCTCGTTGGCGATCGCGGCATCAAGCTCTCGGGCGGCCAACGCCAACGAATCGCCATTGCCCGCGCTCTCCTCAAGAACCCCGCGATCCTCATTTTGGACGAGGCCACCAGCTCCCTCGACAGCGAGAGCGAACGATTGGTGCAGGAGGCGCTCGACCACCTCATGCAAGGCCGCACGACTTTCGTGATCGCACATCGCCTCGCGACGATTCGCGACGTGAATCGGATCGCGGTGATCGACGGCGGCAAGGTCGTCGAAACCGGCACCCACGATGAACTCTCCGCCCGCCCCGATGGGCTCTACCGCCACCTGAGTGCGCTGCAATTCGGGGCTACTCCTACTCCACAATCGTAGCTTCGAAGATTTCCACCTGTTCGCCCTCGGTGAAGCGCCAGCGCAGGTTCCAACCGGCGAGAGTTACACCGTAGGAACGCGCGGTGGTTTTGTCTTTTTGATACGCGGGTTGCAGATCGAGCGTGAGCACTTGCTTGACCAGCGTGAGCACTTCGGCCGGTAAGACCGACACTACTTCATCCGTCGCTAAAACATCCTCCGCTGATCGCGCGGTCGGGGCCGATCCCGCCCAATCAGCTCGTGCCTCGGGCTTGGCTTCGCAATAAGGCAAGTAAGGTTTAATATCGTAAACCGGAGTGCCATCCACGCAGTCGATCCCGCCGACCCGCAAAACGCCGGGCTCAATCGCGAGCAGTTCCACGAGCGACAATCCCAGACCGTTGGGTCGCATCGGCGCGCGCGAGGCAAACACGCCCACGCGTTCGTTGCCGCCGAGTCGTGGCGGACGCACGGTCGCTGCCCCATCCCACTCCGGGTTCTTGTGAAACCCCGTAATCAGCCACACATGCGAAAACGCCTCCAAGCCACGCACGAAATCCGGTGAGCTAAATTCGGGCAAAAACTCCACGCGCCCCTCCGCCGCCGCGATGATCCCTGACTGGCGCGGCACCCCGAACTTTTCGGCAAAAGGTGTGCGCAGTGTAGCAATGGGAGTCATCTCCAAAGCCTCACTTACGCCCAAGATCCAATCAACTCAGTTCACGGGATATATTATAGCCACAGATCACACGGATGACACCGATTCGGTCTGCGGCCGAAAACAGAATTCATGGATATATTCAATTTCATTGGGCTAGTTAATCTGTGCCCATCCGAGATATCCGTGGCTTCAACTGCGATCGTTAGGTTCAAATCCCGTGCTCTTCATTCGATCTGGGTTTCCGATTGCCCGACACTCCGCAAACACCCAATCTGCATCCATGGGGCCAAAGTATCTACCGACCGATAAGGACAATAAATTCAACACGCGCTACCACGCGTTTGATCGGCGGAAAGAATCACCCGAGATCGTCCCCGGCACTCGCCTGCCCAAGAAATTGACTAAGAAAGCCGCCGCGCGCTTAGCCGAGAAAAACTCCCCACCTGAAACGAAGAACTGATCGGGGTTTCTCTCATGTAGTTTCACTTCGTTTCTCAACACCCAAAAAAAACGATATGAAAAAACGCATTGTGATTTGTGCAGATGGCACCTGGAACCGCCCCGAAGAAGATCTCGATAAAGACTTTCCGACCAACGTCCTTAAGCTCGGGCGCGCGATCAAACCCGTCGCACCTGGTGGCATTCCCCAACAGATATTCTACGATTGGGGTGTCGGCTCTTATGAGAAGAAGGTCCGCGGTGGTATCACCGGACGCGGCCTCAACAAGAACATCGTCGATGACTACCGCTACATCGTGCAGAACTATTCGGCTGGCGATGAGATCTATCTCTTCGGATTCAGTCGCGGCGCCTACACCATCCGGTGCCTGTGCGGTTTGATTAACAACATCGGGATTCTGAAACGTCCCGACGCGAATCTCATCAACGAAGCGTTCACGCATTACAAAAAATCGAGCGCGGCCTACGCTCCCGCCGGTGAAAAATCGAAAGCATTTCGCGCCGCCCATTCTCATGCTTCACGCAAGGTCCATTTCGTCGGCGTTTGGGATACCGTTGGCGCGATGGGGATTCCCATTTCCTTCCTCGGTCTCTTTGACGACAAGGATGAGTTCTACGATACGAAGATCGGCAGTAACGTCGGCGTGGCGCGACACGCTATGGCTATCGACGAACTCCGGAGCGACTTTGTGCCCACCGTTTGGGAACCGAAGCCCGACGTGGATATTCGCCAAGTCTGGTTTGCCGGAGCCCACAGCAATGTCGGCGGCAGTTACGCCCCGGATGAGGATGGTGCCACCCTCTCCGATACGCCGCTCCAATGGATGATGGGCGAAGCCAAAGCCAGCGGTCTAGCACTCGAACCTCACCTGAAGGACGGACTAAAAACCAATCCACGCGCTAAACTGCACAACTCCCGCCGCAGCTTCTATCGCGTGAAGAAGAAATTCTACCGCGATATCGACCATGGCAAAGGGGACGTGCTTATCCACGAATCTGTGAAACAACGCTGGGATCAGGATGCCAAATACCGGCCTAAAAAGCTAGTGGCCTATATCGATTCCCATGGTTGGCCCGCCGAACTCGTAAAGTCCGCGATTTAACCTGTGTCTCCTTTCCGAACTCCAGATGCCTCCTTGAGTAATGGGTCACGCTCACTCATCGAATAGAGGCTTGGAAAACGACTGTCATTTTTCGCCGGATCGGCGACATCGCTACACTTTGCTGCATCGGATTAATCCGCTCTTGGGAGACCGCCTGATCATGTGGATTGGGCTCAACCCGAGCACGGCCGATGAGCAGAAGCTCGACCCCACGCTCACGCGCATCCGTGGGTTTTCCGAACGCGATGGCTTCGATGGTTTTCTCATGACTAATATCTTCGGCTTTCGGGCGACCGATCCGAAGGAGATGATCAGCACCCGCGATCCCAACGGACCCGAGAACGATGCCGCCCTGCTCGCCGCCGCCGAGCGTTGCGAAATGGTCGTCGCCGCATGGGGCGCCCATGGGGTCCATCAAGATCGCGCCGTCGCGGTAGCCAAGCTACTCTCAGGCCACAAACTATGGTGCCTCGGCAACACGAAGGCCGGCCACCCCCGCCATCCGCTCTACGTGAAAGGCGATCAACCGCTGATCCGGTGGGATCCAAGCGCATAGGTTGGCCGTCACCGCCGATCCACCTGTCGCCTAGCTTCCACCGCACCCTTTAATAAGAATACGCATAATTAAGGATATCGACTTATCCTTAATTAAGACTCTCTCCAATCTTCGTGTCTTTCGTGTGCTTTCGTGGTTAAACCATCCTCCTTTTACCTACCCATGAGTTCCTACGACCAAGCTCGCGCGGCCATCGACGCCGCGCACTCCGCCGATCCCAAACAAACTGCCGACGACCAACCGGCCGAACTCGTCTATGCGGATCGCGTGGAAGCGTGGGTCGCCAAACTCGTGGATGATGCCACGCCGCTGCTTCGGCTCGCGGCTCGTTGCCAACATCTCGAACGCTGGTCCGTGCCCCGCGACACCTATCCGATGGACAAGCCAGGATACTTCAAATGGCGCCAAGGTCTCTACGTGAAGCAGTCAGAACGTGCACGCGAGCTGCTGATCGCGGCGGGTGTTTCGACAGATGAAGCTGCTGAGGTCGCGACCTGGGTTTCCAAAAGCGGCCTCAAAACCAATCCGGGCACCCAAGCCCTTGAAGACGCCGCCGTGCTTGTGTTTCTCGAAAACGAGATCGAGGCCTTCGCGGCCCAACACGCGGAATACCCGCGCGAAAAATTCGTCCATATTCTGAGCAAGACGTGGAAGAAACTGAGCCCCAAGGCGCAAGACCTCGCGTGCCAGCTTGATCTCTCGCCTGAGATCGTCGGCCTCATCAGCGAAGCGGCTGATGCTAAAAAATAATCGCTTAAACGCGGATCACAATTCGCTCAGCGTTTCAAACGTGTGCTGATCGGCCTGAGCTTGAGCGCGCCAAAGTTTAGCGTAGGCTCCATCGCTTGCGATGAGATCATCATGCGTGCCCTTTTCCACGATCTTACCATGCGAGAGCACCACGATCTGATCGGCGCGACGCACCGTGGATAAACGGTGAGCGATGACAAGGGTCGTGCGTTCCTGCACTAGGTTATCGAGTGCTGCCTGAATCGCGTTTTCGGTGATCGTATCCACACTGGCCGTCGCTTCATCGAGGATGACCAGCGGCGGATTGCGCAGGATCACGCGCGCGATCGTAAGCCGTTGTTTTTCTCCCTGAGAAAGCCGCACCCCGCGCTCGCCGATCTGAGTGCCCATACCCTCGGGCAGCTTCTCGACAAACCCCCAAGCCGCGGCCGCTTCCAATGCCGCGATCATTTCGCCCTCACTCGCTTCCGGCTGAGCTAAGAGCATGTTATCGGCGACCGTGCCGTTGAAGAGAAACGGTTCCTGCGCCACGAGTCCGATTTGTTGCCGCAGCTCACCTAAATCGAAATCGCGCACATCGACTCCGCCCAAAGTCACCCGCCCTCCCGTCACGTCGTAATAGCGCAACATAAGATTCGCCAAGGTCGTCTTACCCGCACCCGTGTGACCAACCAGCGCGGTAACTTTTCCTTGGGGCAGGGTCAGAGAAAAATTCTCCATCACTGCCGGTCTGCCCGGGTAGCTATAACTCACATTCTCATAACGGATTTCCGGCACGCCTTGCGGAAAGGGCTTCGGTTCAGCGGGAGACGCGATCTCCACCGGATGATCGAGAATCTCAAACACCCGATCACTAGAGGCGCGCGCCGAAGCCATCAATTGATTGAGCTGATTGAGCCGACTCACCGGTTCATAAACCAACGAACAGTAGGCGAAGAAACTGATGAAATCTCCCAGCGTGAAATCGCCGCCGCTCGCCTGACTTTGCATGAGCAACGAACCGCCCACGCCCATCACCGCCACCGCTCCCAAGCTCGCGATAAAATTGGTGCCAGGTCCGTGCAACGACCAACGATACATCGCCTTGAGCGTGGTATCGCGCAGCTTGTGCGCCGCCTCGCGGAAACGTCCGCGCTCGCGATCTTCGAGCGCAAAAGAGCTAATCAGTCGATGCCCGGAAATGTTTTCCATCAGCAGACCGTTCAGCGATCCCGCCGCCTCGCGCGTGTTTTTCCACAACACCCGACCCGCCTTGAAATGCATGCGCCCGAGCAGAAATACGATCGGCAGAGGCGCGAGCACCAGCGCCGCCAACATCGGCTGCTGCACAAACAGGATTGTGCTGATCGCGCCCAGCGTGAGGAGGCTCACGGTGCCCTGCTCGGTGCCATCGAGTAACGCACGCTCCACGTTTTGCACATCCTCGATCACCCGCGAGGCAATCTCCCCTGTCTGCCGTTGATCATAATAGCCCACCGGCAACTGCAGGAGTCGCGTATGCAGATCACCCCGCAGATCGACCAGCACGCGCTGCTCCAACGTGTTGTTCACGCGAATCCGCAGCGAGTTAAACGCATCCCGCAAAAAGTAGCAGCCCGTCAACGCCACGACGCCCCACAGCAGCAAGTCCTGCCGCCCGGCTCCAATCACCGAATCGACGATCCACTTAATCACCTGCGGAATCGCCACCAAAAACAGCGTGCTCCCCACCGCCAGGGAAAGAGTCAGAATGAACAGACCGCGGTAGCGGAAAAGATAACGAGCAACGCGGCGAAAAGGATTTTCGGTTTTCAAGCGTTCAACCATGCCATGCCTCAAGCCCGGTGCAAACTTCCGCCGAACAAAGATCTAAAATTCAGTGAAGAGGCCTCTGGGCCAATGCCTCAGTTCACTCTCAACAAAGCAAAACCATCATAGCCCTTGCTCCCCACCGTTTGCAGAGCAGTTGCAGTCAGCCGGGGCTCTGCCGCGACCATCTTGTTGAACTCGCGCACACCTAGCACACTGGGATCAATACTCTTTTCGCTAATGACCTCCCCATTGCGCACGACGTTATCCAGCACGATGACACTGCCCGAATGAGTGAGCTTAAGCACGCACTTCAAGTAGTCGGGTGAGCTCACCTTGTCGGCATCGATAAAGACAAAATCGAAGGACTCCTCCCCTTCCTCAATCATACGATCCAGTGTGTCCTTGGCTAAGCCAAGGCGTAGATCGATTTGATCAGCCAACTCAGCATTCTCGAAATTGGCCTGCGCGACTTCCGCATACTTTGGATCCAGTTCCAGCGTCACCACTCGGCCATCGACCGGCAGTGCCTGCGCCAGCCAGATCGTGCTGTATCCACCCAACGTGCCGATTTCTAGTATGCGTCGTGCGACGCACATCTGCGCCATGATTTGAAGCAGCTTGCCCTGATTCGGCGCCACATTGATCGCGGGAAGTCCGGCTGCTTCACTTGCCGCTAAAGCTGCCTCCAGCACCGGATCAACCGGCACCAACGCATTCACCATGTAATCGTCGACGGCGGTCCATTGATTAGGATTCATGGCACAAAACTATACGCTCATCGTGCGACCACAATCAGATCCGATGAGTCTGGCCCGACGGGGCTACGATCGAAATCACCGTAGATGGCTACATCGGTGAAGCCTGCACGGGAGAGAAGGTGTTCCAATTCGTAGCGCCAGAACCAACGCATCGTGAAGTTGACCTTCGTTTCCTTCACGGGACCAGTCGCGCTTTCCTCAACATAGCGAAAAGTGACGTAGATCAATTGCTTCACTCTATGGCGGGTGACGCTCACGTAGCGCTTCACCTCATTCCGTTCATTGGTAAAAGAGGTATCGAGCAACTCAGGTTCGGCGTCCACTGCCATGCGTTCGAGACGAGGATTAAAAACGTCGAAAGCAAATACTCCGCAGGGTTCGAGATGAGCACGCACACTAGACAAACAGGCCAGTTGTTGCTCTACGGTATCGAGATGCTGAAACGCACGAAAAGCCGAGAAGATCAATTTGAAGCGACGCTCGCCCAAATCGAATGCATCCATACTCGCACAAGACAGGCGCACCGTCGACGCCTTCCGCTTCTGCCTAAACTGCTCTAACATGGCGGGAGATAAATCGATTCCCGAGCAATCAATCCCCTGGGACGCTATCGGCAATAACGCGCGACCAGTGCCGCAACCCAGCTCCAAAACAGGACCGCCAGATTCAATCGCCAAGTTTTCATAAAAAGCCTCATCGCCCCTCGCCAATGAAGAGTCGCCATACGCTCCATCATAAAATTGCGCGGTATCTTCGTAAGATTGATCTGTGCTCATGGTATATATGGCATACGGCTCAATCCGGCTGCCAATCAAGGAGTGCGACCCAAACCATCAAATCTAGAAGGCATCCAAAGCCGCTCGCAGCAAAGGTCTCTGGTTGGCTACAATCCGTTCTTCCACCACAGAGTAGTCCATGAATTCAGCTGGGATCTGGTCTCCCGGGATGATGGCTTTCGGGTCGAATGACTCCGCCATGACGGCATAGATCGGCTGGATGAAATGTGGGTAGGGCCGATCGGTCTTGGGTGATCGCGGCTCGGTATGAAAAAACGATCGGATCCCGATCATCTTGATCGGCTTCACTCGCCATCCGGTTTCTTCGGCCACTTCACGAATGGCCGTCTCTTCCGGGGTTTCCCCCGCATCGGGACGCCCGCCTGCGATGAGGTTAGCGATACCCCCTTTTAGATCTGACGGAATAAGATACAGCACCTGCCGATCGCGATTCAGCACGATCGACATAATGGAAGAAGACACGCTGGCGGGAGGCAGCTCCTCCGCTAGGCTCAGGCGAATTTGCAGCTTACCTTGGATTTCCCAATGCTCGAAATACTCACAATGCGCGGGATGCGCATCGAGGTATCGTTGAACATCGGTTGCCATCAGCTACGGAAACCCGCGCCTTCTCAGGCGCGCATTTTAACGATGAGATCCTTCGATTCGACGGTGTCACCCACATCGGCGTGGATTTCGTCAACCACACCATCGGCTGCAGCGTAAACGGAGGTCTGCATCTTCATCGCTTCCATCATGAAGAGGCGGTCGCCTTTCTTCACTTTGGCTCCGACGGAGGCAGATACGGTCACGATCAATCCGGGGATTGGCGCGGCGACTTGAAGCGGATCAGCCAGATCGGCTTTCACGCGAGCGACGTTTTCGGCGGTGACTCCCTTATCGAGAATCAACACTTCGCGGGCGATGCCGTTGAGTTCGTAATTCACCGTTCGGCGGCCATCCTTATCGGGATCACTCACGTTGATGAGTTGAATGATGAGGACCTTACCCTCTTCGATCTCAACCGAGATTTCTTCGCGTGGTTGTAGTCCGTAGAAGTAAGCGGAAGTCGGCAGGACGCTGACTTTGCCGTATTCGATTTGGTTCTTCGAATAATCGGCAAACACCTGCGGATACATGATGTGCGAATAGAGCTCATCGTCAGTCGGCTCGCGGCGGAGTTTCGCGGTGAGTTCTTTGCGGAGTTTGTTCAACGCAGCAGGGTTCACTTTCGAAGTGGTCTTACCCTTCTTGGCTTTGAATTTCTTTTCTGCCGCGAGCGCAGCGCGATATTTGGTTTGAGCAGCGCGGAACTTTTTCGGTCCGAGCACCGCTTGCCACACATCAACCGGCCAACCGCCATCGGGCCAACCGAGTCCACCGCTCAGCATATCGATCACGCTCTCAGGATACGGCGTATCGCCTGCAGGCAGATTAACCACATCGGCGGGATGGATACCGCGCGAGAAGAGGAAGAGCGCCATATCGCCAACCACCTTCGAGGAGGGCGTGACTTTGACGATGTCGCCAAAGAGTTGATTCACTTCGGCGTAAGTGCGTGCGATTTCCGGCCAGCGATGCCCGACACCCATCGAGCCGGCCTGCTCCTTGAGATTGGTGAACTGGCCACCGGGCATCTCGTGAAGATAGACTTCGGCACTGCCGGTCTTCGGTGCCGTATCGAACGGCGCGTAATACGTGCGCACTTGTTCCCAGTAATCAGAATAAATATCGAGCTGATGCAGATCCAATTTCGTGTCGCGGGGCGTGTGTTGAAGCGAAGCGACGATGGAATTGAGATTAGGTTGAGCGGTGCTGCCGGACATCGATGCGATCGCGAGATCAACCACATCTACACCTGCATCACTCGCGCGAAGAATCGAACTGGAGTTAATCCCACTCGTGTCGTGCGTGTGGAAGTGAATCGGCACACCGACTTCAGACTTGAGCGTCTTCACGAGCTTGTGCGCCGCGTAAGGTCGGCAGAGGCCCGCCATATCCTTAATCGCGATCATGTGGGCGCCCATCTTTTCGAGCTCCTTCGCCATGCGCACATAATACTTCAGCGAAAACTTGTCGCGCTTCTCGTCGAGAATATCACCCGCATAACAAAGCGTGCCTTCACAGATCGCGTGCGTGTCTTGCACGGCTTCCATCGCCACGCGCAGATTTGGCAGGTAGTTGAGCGAATCGAAAATGCGGAAGATATCCATACCGTTGGCGGCTGAATGCTTCACAAAACCAGCGACGACCGCATCGGGATAATTCGAATAGCCCACCGCATTCGAACCGCGGAAAAGCATTTGGAAACAAATGTTCGGCACGCGTTCGCGGAGATCACGCAGACGCTCCCACGGATCCTCGTTGAGGAAACGCATCGCGGTATCGAAAGTCGCGCCGCCCCACATTTCGAGCGAGTAGAGCTCAGGAGCACGTCGCGCGAGGTGACCCGCACACGCGAGCATATCGTAGCTGCGCACGCGAGTGGCCATGAGAGATTGGTGGGCATCGCGGAACGTCGTATCGGTGACGAGCAAGCGCTTTTGCTTGAGCGTCCATTCGGCGAATTTTTTCGCACCGAGCTTGAGGAGCATCTGACGCGAGCCATCCGGCGGCGTGCTGTGATCGTTGACACTCGGAGGCACGGCAACGGGCAAAAGTCCGTCCAGCTTATACCCTTTCGAGTGCGGATTTCCGTTCACAATCACATCGCCCAAGAAGTTGAGCAACTTCGAGGCGCGGTCGCGACGTGGCTTGAAATTAAAGAGCTCTGGAGTCGTATCGATTAGCGTCGTCGTCGCTTGTCCGCTCCGGAAAAGAGGATGCGCGATCACATTTTCGACAAACGGGATATTCGTCTTCACGCCACGAATTCGGAATTCGCTGAGCACGCGATGCGCGCGAGCCATCGCGATTTCGTAGGTCTGTCCACTGGTCGTGACCTTCACGAGCATGGAGTCGTAAAACGGCGTGATGACGGCACCGGCAAAGCCCATGCCTCCATCCAAACGCACGCCCAATCCGCCCGCCGAACGATAAGCGATAATGCGACCGTAATCAGGCACGAAACCATTGGCGGGATCTTCGGTCGTGATACGACTCTGGATCGCATAACCGTTGCACGGCACGTCGGCCTGCTGCGGCATCCCAACTTCGGGTGAGTGAATCGAGTGGCCCTGCGCGATCAGGATCTGCGCGCGGACGATATCGAGACCGGTCACGATTTCGGTGACCGTATGCTCAACCTGAATACGTGGGTTCATCTCGATGAAGAACCACTCGTGGCTATCGAGATCGTAAAGGAATTCCACGGTGCCGGCGTTGTCGTATTTGATCTCACGTGCCATGCGAGCCGCAGCTTCGCAAAGCTCGCCGACGACTTCGCGTGGCAATCCGTAACTCGGTGCGACTTCGATCACCTTTTGGTGGCGACGCTGCACGGAGCAATCGCGCTCGTGGAGGTGGATCACGTTGCCGTGCTTATCCCCGACGATCTGCACTTCGATATGCTTAGCGTTACCAATGTATTTTTCGAGGAAGACCGCTGAATTACCAAACGCGCGTTCGGCTTCGCCCTGCGCTTCATCAAGAAGTGATTCGAGATCTTCGGCTTTTTTGACGATCCGCATGCCGCGACCGCCGCCACCGAAGGCTGCTTTGATAATGAGAGGAAACCCAATTTCCTTCGCGACTTTCATCGCCGCCTTGCGATCCGTGACGGGATCCTCGGTGCCAGGCAGCACGGGCACATTGATTTTCTTGGCGAGCGCACGAGCAGCGGTTTTATCGCCCATCATTTCGAGCAAATCCGCGCGAGGTCCCACAAAAGCGATTCCGGCTTTATCACAGGCGCGAGCAAAATTGGCGTTTTCCGAAAGGAAACCATAGCCCGGATGAATGACGTTCACGCCCTTCTCTTTCGCGGTATCGATGATGCTCGTTATGTCGAGATATGCGGCGACAGGCCCCTTGCCACGACCGACCATGTAACCCTCGTCGGCCTTGTAGCGATGAATACAGAAGCGATCCTCTTCGGCGTAAACGGCGACGGTGCGCAACCCCAGCTCGGTGCCGGCTCGGAAGATGCGCACGGCGATCTCACCGCGATTAGCGGCCATAAGTTTAGTGAAGGGAGGCAGGAGTTCGACCTCAGTAGGGGATTTTGTTTTACGCGCTGGCATGAGATATAAGTGGAGAATGTATAGCGCAGAGTCGGCTCACGCCAAGTAGAACAGGATTTTTTTGTTAAGATAGTCCCGCGGCTGCGGGCCGAGCGGCTTTTTGCTCCAACTCCGCTTCGCATTGCGGCGAACCTCGCGCGAGATCCCGGCAGACCTGTGGCCGTTGCTCGTAAATGGTGCAGTAATACTCGCGCCGTCCCGATCCCTCGCGCACCGCCAGCGCCGCACAATGCCCCTCGGCCATCTTCATGTAGGCCCGCGATCCCACGAAGTGAGCCACCGATTCCGCGTGATCTCCCAATCGCGACCAATCGTCGCCCGTCACCCGCACATAGGTGGGGAGTTGCGAGAAACAACACGCCCCGCAGGTCAAACAGTCGGCGGGGATGGAGACGGGGTTCATCAAATGATGACGCTGTTTATCAACCGTAAACGAGGCAAGCGACTTGCCAGAAGTCCGCTCTTTCTCAATCTCCCAACATTATATGAAGCGGTTTCTTCTCATTCTCGTGGCCATATTTATCGGCCTTCAATTCGTCCGTCCGGAGAAAAACGTCTCGGATCAAGCTGCTGGCCCCAACCACCTCGCCGTTTTATATCCCCCGCCAGCTGAAGTTAAGGCCCTGATCGAGCGCGCGTGTTTCGACTGCCATACCAACAACACCCGCTATCCGTGGTATGCTCAGGTGCAGCCAGTCGCGTGGTGGATCAATGACCACGTCCAGGAAGGCAAAGAACACTTCAATTTCGAGGAGTTCGGCTCGTATTCCATTAAACGTAAAATCCACAAGCTCGAGGAAATCATCGAAGAGGTGGAAGAAGACAAAATGCCACTACCTTCCTATCGATACCTTCACGGCGACGCGCGCCTGACCTCCGATGAAATTAAGTCGTTGGGCGATTGGGTCGATGCCGTGCTCGATCAAGTGAGCGAGCCGTAATCCCCTTAAACCACTCCTCTGTTTTTCTAAACACTATGTCTACTACCCCACTTCGTTACGCCGTGATCGGCGCCGGCAATATCTCTGGCACTCATCTGGCTGCTATCGCTACTCAACCCAACGTCACTCTCGTTGGCATGAGCGATCCCGTGGATTTCGCCAAATGGCGTGATCTGGGAGAGTATGAATCGGCACCCAAATTCAACGATCCGGAGAAGATGCTGATCGAGACCAAGCCCGATCTCGTATCCATCTGCACCCCCAACAAGTTTCACGCCGAGCTCACGATCCTCGCACTGAAACATGATGTGAATGTCGTTTGCGAAAAACCGATGGCGATGACCCTCGACGAAGCGCAGCAGATGGAAGCCGCCCGCGCCAAATCGGGGAAGCTCGGCGGGATCAATTTCTCCTACCGCAACCTCGCTTCATTTCGCTACGCGCGCGAGCTAATCGCCGAAGGCGAACTCGGTAAACTTCTCCGCGTGCAGTGCGTTTATCTGCAGAGCTTTCTCGGCGCTCCGGCGACGCCTTACGCGTGGCGCAATAATGTGGATATCGCCGGTTTCGGCGCGCTGGGTGATCTCGGTGTGCACATGATCGATGGCGTGCGCTTCGTGAGCGGTCTCGACTACAAGCGTGTCGTCGGCACCGCGCAGACTTTGATTAAGGAAAAGGCCGATGCGGAGGGAAAACTCCATCCCGTCACGACCGATACCAATGCCGCTTGGCTCAGCGAACTCGATGGGGGCGTGATATCGACTTTCGAAACCTCCCAGGTCGCGCCTGGATTTGGCAATTTCTTCCGGATCGAGATCTCCGGCGAAAGCGGCACCGTCGCGATTCGTTCTGATTTTCCCGAAGACATCTGGCTCTACGCCGGCAAGACGGTGACCCGCTATGCCGCTTGGGCGACTGATCTGCCTAAGATGAAAGTGCCCACCGGTTTCATCACGACCAATCCACCCGTGACTCCGGCCGGCATTGCGCAAACTCTGAAGGGCAAGCCCGTGGACTTCCCGACTTTCGCCGACGGCGTGCACGCCCAAAGCGTGCTCACCGCCATCGGCGAGTCGATGAAGACCAACGCATGGCAAACGTTGGGCTAAGTCGGCTAACACCAAACCGAAAAACGGACCCTATTCATCGTAGGTATCGTAGTAATCGCCCGCCGACTTGCGCTCGTTGACGACGATGGTGAATGGCATGACCTGCGTGCCCAAGTAGAGCGGGCTGTTGCTACAGATGATGCGTGAGCGTTTCGCCACCGACTCCGCGACGGAGAGCGAAGCGAGTGGGCGGCGTTTTAATGCGCGGACACGATTGATGAGACTGAGGACTGCGAGATTTTTCATTGGTATAAGTATTAAGAGTTTAAGGAGGGCTGGGCTGCGGTGTGCGCGGCACGGCGATGATGGATTGCCACTGGGCCAGGATGATGAAGTCGGCCCGGAGATGCTTTTCTCCGGCGACGCGAATCTGCCGCGCACGCTCCCGGGAAACGCCCAGTTCACCCGCAATCACATCGAGCGTGGCGTCTTCCAGATAATAGAGGCGCAATGCCAGCGATTGATTCGGCGACAGGCGGTCGAGCGCATCGCGAATGGTAATCGCGATATCATCCCAGACTGCCGATTCAGCCGGACAAGGAATCATTGGATCGTGAAGATCGGATTTCGGTCCCGACGGAAATAAATCCATCGGGCAAAATTCGATCACCGCTATCCGGTTCGATTCCCGCACATCGCCGACGGTCAAACCGGTGGCTTCCGCGACTTCGAAATCTGCCGGTTCGCGGCCCAGTTCGGTCGCCAGATTATCGCTCACGCGATTAACCGTTTTGACCCGAGACCGAGTGCGACGAGAGAGCGGATCGAGCCGACGGAGTTCGTCGAGGATCGCTCCCCGCACCCGAGCATAACAAAAGGCACGGGCTTCGCTTTCGGGACCGGTGAAACGCGCGAGCGCTTCCACGAGTGCGACTTTACCCGCACTCGCGAGATCTTCGCGGGAGATATGATAAGGGAGCCGCCGTCCGATAGATCGGATTACGGCATCTACGACTGAGAGTGTATCTAGTAATTGGTGAGCTGTTGGTGTTGAGGTCATGAGGAAACACGGGTTGAGGGGTGGTGTTTTCCGGAAGCGGCCTCGGCCTAAAAAACAAAAAACCTACTTCCGGGGGGAAGTAGGTCGGACAATGGAGAAATGATTCTCGCTAGTTAGGTGACACTACTTCCAAGGGCAAAATTCCAACCATAATTGACGGTAAGAATCGCGGGCCGACGATCTGAACGCATAGACACGCAAAGCGCTCCTGCGAACAGGCGATCAGCTTTATGCATATGGCGGGTGATCATCATTGAAGTAGTATTACGCTAGAGTGATACGGCACAGGTCACGGAAAGATCAAGGCCTTGGGTGCATTTTTTTCGCAACCCCTTGTTTTGTCTCTGTAGTGAACCGTTAAAACAAACAGCCCCATACCTAATTACACCGCTTGTCATTGCGAGAGAGTCCCGCCATAGCGGGGCGATCGCGGCAATCCACATATATTCAATGAACACACGTCCTTTTTCGTGGGTTGCCACGTCGCTACACTCCTCGCAATGACAACATGACCCCACTGCTTTTGATATGACCCCACCCGATACATTTACGACGGAACGTTTATTCGCCCGACGCCCTCGGCGCGAGGATGCTCCTACCGTCTTCGCCGCCTATGCGAGCGATCCTGAAGTCACCCGATTTCTCACCTGGAAACCATATACGGACACTCCTGATCTAGAGGAGTATTTGGCCATGCAGTCTCAACGCTGGATTCAACCAGATCCGGTGTGTCTTTATTTGCTGTGCCTCGCCAATACAGATTCTCCCATCGGGGCGATCTCCCTGCATTTTAGCCCCAACAAAGTCATGTTTGGCTACGTGCTCGGAAAAGCGCATTGGGGTCACGGCTACATGACAGAAGCCCTGCGCTACTTGCTCGATTGGGCGATGGCTCAACCGGAGATCTTTCGCGCTTGGGCAGCTTGCGATGTCGATAACCCCGCCTCGGCTCGCGTGATGGAAAAAGCAGGCATGACACGTGAGGGCGTATTCCGGCGGTTCCACATTGCGGCTAACATCAGCCCTGAGCCACGCGACTGCATCGTCTGCGCCAAAGTGCGCTGAACTGTTTGTCACGTATTACGTGACAAAATCTGCCGGCTGTAGGGCGGGATCGCTGATCCCGCCTTCGAATAGCCAAAGCCTTCCAAGGCGGGGTTCGGCGACCCCGCCCTACAATTTCCTAATCAACCACCGCTTCCAAACCTCAGTTCGCTATTTTCTGAAAATGCGTTTCTATAAGGGGTATGATCACTGTCGCTGAATGTGCTAATGTTGACGAAGCCCTGATGATTAAATCCATGCTGGCTGGCAGCGGGATCGAAGCCTTGGTGCCCGACGAATTTACCGCGCAAAATGCGCCGCCCTACCTGTTCGCCGGTCGCGGCGTGCGCGTGCAAGTGAATGAGGATGATGCGCAAAACGCCCGTGAGATCATTGCTTCGCTCGAAATCGAGGAGGGTTGAGTTTCACCCGCCAATCGTTACAAAATCGTTTCGTGAATAACATTCGACGACTCGTTCTTCCGCTCCTGATTGTCCTGCTCGCGGGGTGCTCCTCCACCTACTATGGCGCGATGGAAAAGATGGGCTACGCGAAGCGCGACATCCTCGTGACGCGGGTAGAAAAAGCTCAAACCGCGCAGGAAGATGCCAAGGAGCAATTCGCCGATGCTCTACAAAGTTTTCTCGCGGTGACCAAAATCGATGGCGGTGAACTCAAGCTGAAATACGACGAGCTAAACACGCAGTTGCAGGATTGCGAAACACGTGCCGAGGAAGTCAACGATCGCATCAGCGCAATCGACGATGTCGCCACCGCCCTCTTTGAAGAATGGGGGCTCGAGCTCGATCAATACAGTAATCAGAAACTGCGTTCGCAAAGTAAGCAGCAGCTCAACAGCACCCGCGTGCGTTATGGTGAGCTGATGACCGTCATGCGTCGCGCGGCATCGCGGATGGAGCCCATCCTCGCCACGTTCCGCGATCAAGTGCTCTTCCTTAAACATAATCTCAACGCTCAGGCGCTGCGCTCACTCGACGGCACCAGCCGTGAACTCCAAGGCGACATCGCTAATCTGATTCGCGACATGGAAAAATCCATCAGCGAAGCCGAATCCTTCATCCGCGAGATGAAGCCGAACGAGTAAAATTTCGCTCTCACGCTTGAGCGATCTACGCGGTTGAGCATGCTGTGCGAAGTTTTTCCTCACACCGCCTGCTTATGCCTGTCTATCCCCGCGCTGTCTTCTTGGTAATCTCTTTCCTCTTCGGGCTTAGTTCTGTTTTTGGACAGGAGGCCAAACGCGCCCTCAACTCCTCCGACATCGACGGATGGGTGAATTTCTCCGCGACCACGATGTCACCTAGCGGCAAGTGGATCGCTTACGGTGCCTTTCCGCAGCACGGCGATGGCGAGATCGTCATGCAGCATCTCCCGACCGCTCGTGAAATTCGTGTGCCCGCTGGAGCGATTCCACCGCTACCCTTTCCGCGCGTCACCCACCCAGACGAACGTCGCCCCAAGCCGGAAACGCCTAGCCTCATTTTCACCGCCGACAACCGGTTTCTGATCAGCACCACATTTCCCGCGCTCAAAACCCTCGCGAATTTACGCAAAGCCAGCCGTAAGCATAACCCCAAGTTTAGCCGCACGCTCACGATCAGTAGGCTCTTCAATGGAAAGTCTGAATACGTTCCACAGGTGAAATCCGTGCAAGTGCCCACGCGCAACGGTGGTTGGATCGCCTACCAACTCCCGCCCGATCCCCGCAATCGGAAAGCCAGTTATACCATCGGCTCCACTTTGGTTTTGCGCGACTTAGAGACAGGCAGTGAACGGAGCTTTCCCCACGTCACTGAATACCAATTCTCCCGCGATGGTCTCTCTTTGATCTATGTCATCTCCTCGCCAAAGACGCGGAAAAACGGTGTCTATGTCTATTCGCCCGAAGACAGTTCCTCTCCTCGCGCCCTGCTTAGCGGCAAGAGTCAACACGTGAAGCTTACCTGGAATAACGCGCAAACTCAGGCCGCATTTCTTAGTAAACCAATCAGCCGTCGCGCGAAGGATAATAATCCATGGCGCCTTTACCTCTGGGATCGCGGAGATCGCGAAGTCACTCTGGTGCCCGCTGCCACTTGGGCTGCTCTTCCGAACGAAATGCAGTTAAGTGAAAATGCGGCCCCAAGCTACACCCGAGATGATCAGAAGCTCATCATCGGGGTCGCCAAACCCGCGATCAAACCCACCCCCGCACCCAAAGATCTGGCCGACATCGTCGTCGCCGATATTTGGAGCGGCCACGATGGCCTGATCCAGACGCGCCAGGCCGTGCTCTTGGGTTTAGCCAAGAAACTCACCTTTAGCGGACTTTACGATCTCAAGACCAAACGCTTCACGCTCTTGGCCGACGAGAAGATGACTGATGTCATCATTTCTGAAAACGGCACCCATGCGCTTGGCTGCGATTTTAGTCCCTACGAGCGCCTGCGCGATTTCGACGGCACCTATTGCGACGTATACACGGTCGATGCGACGACGGGCGAACGAAAGCTCGTGATCGAAAAACTCCGCGGCAAATCCGGTGACGAAGGTAAGCCCAGCCTTCGCTTCTCCCCCAACGGCAATCACGCCCTGTATTTTCAAAACGACCATTGGCGCCTGCTCGATCTAGCCACCGGCCAATCACGAAACCTGACCTCGGGCTTGCCGTTCACGGTCTCCCGCGCACTCCACGACAAACCCGAACCCAAGCCCGACAACGGATGGGCGGGTTGGAATCAAGACAGCCAATCCGTGCTCATTTATGATCGCTACGACATCTGGCAGCTCGACATCGATGGCCGATCACCCACCCACCTCACGCGAGGCCACGGGCGCGATAATCAGATCGTCTATCGCGTGCAACGAATCACCGCGCAGGAAAAAGGCACGCCACGAGCTCATCCCGATTTCACTCAACCTCTCATCCTCCGAGGCGAAAGCGAAACCACCCGCGCCTCCGGTTTCTTTCGACTCACGCCCGGCAGTGAAGCCGATCCGGAAAAACTTCTGTGGGGCGACAAGAATTACCGCTATGCCGGACGTGCCTTAAAAGCCGATGCGCTGATGCTCACGGCGCAGCGTTTCGATGAGTTTCCCGACGTTTGGATCACCAACGAAAAGCTCACCACCCCACGCAAAGTCACCGATGGCGGCGCGCAATTGAAACCCTTCCTTTGGGGCAGCGCTGAGCTCATCGATTACCAAAATTCCAAGGGCGTTCCCTTGCAGGCCGCGCTCTACAAACCGGACAACTTCGATCCCAACAAAAAGTATCCGCTCATCGTTTACACTTACGAACGCCTCTCCCGAATCGTGCATCAGTTCTTCTCACCGGTTTACAGCTCAAACATCAGCTTCCCGTTTTACACCAGCAACGGCTACCTCGTCATGCTGGCCGACATCTCTTACACAACCGGCGAACCCGGCCCCAGTGCCCTCGATGCGGTCAACTCAGCGCTCGATACCGTGATCGCTCGTGGCTACGTCGATGAAGACGCCCTCGGCATCCAAGGCTCATCTTGGGGTGGCTATTCCGGCTCCTATATTATCACGCAGACGAATCGATTCCGCGCCGCCGAAGCCGGAGCCATCGTCAGCAATATGACCAGTGCTTACGCGGGCATTCGCTGGACTTCCGGTCAACCCCGTCTCTTCCAATACGAGCAAAGCCAAAGCCGGATCGGCCAACCTCTCGCGGAGGCTCCGGAGTTCTATCTCAAAAACTCCCCCGTCTTTCACGCCAACAAAGTAGAAACCCCCTTGCTCATTCTCCACAACGATGGCGATGGTGCGGTTCCGTGGTCGCAAGCCGTCGAGTATTATCTCGCGCTACGTCGTTATGAAAAGCCCGTCTGGCTGATCAACTACAACAATGAAGGTCACGGCATTGGTCGACGCGCCAATGTGAAAGATTTCAGCAAGCGCATGTGGCAATACTTCGACCACTACCTCCGTGGTGCCCCCGCACCCGATTGGCTAACTCAAGGCGTGCCCTATCTCGATCGCACCGCCGAAAAACTCCGCTTCAACGACAACCAACCCTGGCCTGCGCCGCGCAAACCCTGATCGGAAATCATTCGCCGGTCTTGTTGATCATCGCGCGTAGTTGCGCGCCGTCCGAAACGAGTTTTCCGGCGAGCACATCCTCTTCGGTAAACACCGCAAACAGGATCTCGCGCGCTCCGCGACGGTCGAAATCATAGGTGATAAAAATTCTCCCATCATCCGCCTGATCGCCATCCGGATAAGAGATCCGCTGACGTTCATCGAGTAACAGACCGCCAGCCCAAGTTTTCCCATCATCGTCAGACAGGTAAGCCGTGAGATGAGAACGCTCCGGCGCATTCGCCGTGAGCACCGTCTCTGCCAGCCAAGCCCGATCCATCGACGGATTATGTTTCACCAATAAAAGTTTACCCGACTTGAGCCGACGAATGAAAAACCGCGACACAATATGAGGAATGGCTGATTTCACGGCCTCCGACCACGTCTTGCCCTCATCGGTCGAAACGCTCTCCAAAATCCCATCCAAATTACGCACCAACATCCACCAACTCCCATCCTTCCGCTCGACAATCATGTGTTCATCCGCACTTGGCTTCGGAACCGTCACCCCACCTGCGTATTCAAAAGTCTTTCCCTGATCGCGCGTGCGGTAAGCATGTGCGCCCGGTTTTGGCAGTGAGCTTACATCTTCAGGTTTCACCGAACCCTCGGCGCGATCCAGCGCCCAAATCGAAGCCGGCAGCAGCCAATCTCCATTCGCGAGCACGGTCGGCTTATTCATCATGATACCGTCCACCAATCGACGTGGATCCGACCACTTTGGATTTTCATTTTCCGGATCATCAGTCGTCGCCGCCCAGACTCCTGAACGCCCATCCCAATAAAGGTAGGACTGCGCGTAAAACCACCAGAGCTTACCCTGCGGATCGATCCAGATGGTGGGATCGTAGGCTCGCACATCACCCTCCGGAGCGATCACCGCTTTCACCTCCGACCACGTCTGCCCATCATCAGCACTCGTGGCCAACACCACGTAATTATCCGGTGCCTCGGTCAGGGCCCCTGCATACCAAGTCGCCCACAACCGCCCATTCGCAGCACGCGCAATTCCGGGAATTCCCTGAAACCCGCGAGCTTCAGGCCCGTATTCAGAACCGGGTGTTAAATTGAGTGCTGCTGGTTGGAGCGAAGGATCGTTTTCAGAGGGCATACGGGGTAGGTTTTGAGGATATAAAAAGGGTTAGTCTAATCGGCACGATCTTCCGATTCGGGACATCAATTCTTTCCGCTTAAACCCATATTTTTCATAGAGTCCATGAGCGTCTTTAGTTCCGAGAATACAATTCGCTTTTTGAAGAACCGGATGTGACACGATGCATTCCATCAACCATTTTCCCAGCCCCCGTTTTTGAAATTCCGGGATAATAAAAACGTCTCCCAACCAAGAAACGACGACTTCATCCGTAACCATTCGTGCAAACCCAATCTGGTGCGATTCATGAAACACGCCAAAGCAGACCGACGTTTCAATCGTCTTCTCAATCTCGTCCCGACTCCTGTCCGCCGCCCAATACGACGTCTTCAGAAACCCACAAATCACATCAAGATCGAGCCGACTCTTATCGGTCGAAATCGTAAAATTGTCCTTAGTCCATTCCATATCTTTGGAGAGTGATCGGTTGGTTTGTTGGAAAGATTCTAGGGTGTGCAATTCTCGCGGCGAGAATCATCAGGCAGAATTCAACTATCTATTTCCGAAAGATCGCCGCACCGGATCCAAAGACTGTCTGCTACCTGATTGTGCGCTTCTAATCCCATCGCACAAACGTCCCGATCAAATCGAACACACACTCGAGCATTGGGTCCCCGAGTCTTCAAAATACGGTCTCTCTTCTGGCACATCTATAATCGTGCCCGTTGATCCAATCAGCTTACAGTAATCATCATTGGGTGACGTCTCATCATCAGATGTCTTTTTCCCGTTGAAACTCAACAAAGTCACCCGCATACCGTTTTTCATATCAGTCCTTGGTCAGTATTATATTACCCTCAGAATACGAGTTGTGCATCGCACTCAATTGACATCGCCGCAGTAAATTTTCTTCGGAGCCAGTAACTCTTCGCGAAGTGCCTGCGGGTAAATGCGCACCTTCTCAAAATCAGCTTCGGGCACCCAATCCACACTGATTTGTCCGTCATCAATATTATGTCCGTTCTGTGGTATCGCGCCGTCAGCCAGCTGGCATGAGAAGTAAAATTCCACCTGGTGACTATCGGCGTCGGTCGAAGCAAACTCATGGTTCCTCCCAATATATTCCCGTATCAAGACCAAGTCGTTCACGGTTACCTCGGCATTAATTTCCTCACGACACTCTCTTCGCAACGTGGAGATCATGTCCTCGCATTTATCCTGACCGCCACCTGGAAAAATGTAGTAATCCTCCGATTCATCCTTCTTCCGAATCAAAAGCACCGCGCCATCCTTTCGGATGATCGCCTTAACAGAATTACGAATAGGTTTTTGGTCAGTCGTCATACGTAAGCCTTCGATCAAGCAATGTAATCGAGCTTAACTCAATCCGACTCTTTGTCTGATTGGGTTTATTCCAGCTTTCCTGATTTCCACATTAAATAATTCCACCGGTTCGGTCCCGCGTTCTGACATTGCACGGGGAATCAGCTCGCGTCACGGTTGCTCGAATTGATGGAAGACCCTGCCACCGCTAAGCCCCGCCAGCCCTGGAGCTGGATCCCGACACTGTATTTTAGCCAGGGGCTGCCGTATGTCGCGGCGATGATGTTATCGGTCATCATGTATAAGAACCTCGGGGTCTCGAATACCGACATCGCATTCTACACGAGTTGGCTCTATCTGCCGTGGGTGATCAAACCGCTCTGGTCACCAATCGTGGATATGTTTCGCACGAAACGTTTCTGGATCGTGGGTCTGCAATTCGTGGTTGGTGCGGCGATGGCGGCAGTCGCGTTGACGGTGCCCGCACCGGCATTTTTTCAACTCACGCTCGTCGTTTTCTGGTTACTCGCATTTAGCTCAGCCACGCATGATATCGCGGCGGATGGGTTTTATCTACTCGCGCTTCCCTCTCATGAACAAGCCGCATTCGTCGGAGTGCGCAGCACCTTCTACCGATTGGCGATGATCGCGGGTCAAGGCGGGTTGGTTTACCTCGCTGGTTGGTTGCAAGAAACCACCGGCAATGTCGTGCATGCCTGGTCAATCGTGTTTGGCGTGCTCGCGGTGCTGTTTGTGCTCGTCGCTTTTTATCACCTATTCGTCCTGCCCAAACCGGCGGCTGATCATGCGGTGCGCGATGCGAAGGTGACGACCGGATACTTCGCCGCTTTCGGTTCGTTTTTTCGGAAGAAACACATCGGTGTGATTCTCGGCTACCTGCTGCTTTATCGTCTCGCAGAATCGCAACTGCTCAAACTTGCCACGCCATTCATGCTGGACGAACGCGAGATTGGCGGGCTTGGGTTGAGCACGCAGCAAGTAGGCATTTTCTACGGCACGATCGGCGTGCTCGCGTTGACGATCGGCGGACTGGTCGGCGGCTACGTGGTATCGCGTTACGGTTTGAAACGCCTGCTCTGGCCCATGATCATCACCATGCATGTGCCCAATGCCGTGTTTATTTTGTTGGCGCTCGCGCAGCCCGAAAATGCTTACCTGATCGGTTCAGCCGTGGCAGTCGAACAACTCGGCTACGGTTTCGGTTTCACCGCTTACATGATGTATATGATGCTCGTGGCCGAAGGTGAAAACAGCACTGCCCACTACGCGATCTGCACCGGATTTATGGCACTGGGCATGATGCTTCCGGGGATGGCAGCCGGTTGGATCCAGGAACAAATCGGCTACGTTAATTTCTTCTGGTGGGTGATGTTAGCCACGATCCCTTCGCTCGTCGTGACGGGGATGCTGAAAATCGACCCGGCGTTTGGCCGGAAAACAGAAGATTCCAAGTAACCCAATAGGTTACTCTTGAATGTCCAATTCCCATAATGTCCAGGAGGAGTTTAGGACAAAGTGTCACCTAATGGGTGACACTTTTGGATTCTAATTCTTGCTGCGCGCCTTCGATGACCTTGTCCCATTGAAACGCGGGGCCCGGATCAATTTTGATCACTTGAAGGTGGTAGTGCCCAATCAGGCCTTGGTAATATTCGAGGGCTTCGTCTGGCAATTTTTCGTGGATCGGCTGTCCATAAATATCGCGCGGTAAATCGAGATTGATCAACGGAAACACTCGATGCAGCGCGGCGGTTAGTTTGATCAGAGCGGCATATTGCTCGGCCGTGAAATCGTATTGCCGCAAGGCGCGACCATTGATCGTTCCCTCGATAATCCCAAGTCGAATAGGTCGCGCGACAAAGCCCTTCTTTCGCAATTTGGGATCGCCGTGGACTTTCGGGATTTTCACGACGGGCTTTCCGGTTTCATCCGGAGAAATCCAGTCATCCCATTCGTTTTTTTCCTCGAGTCCATACGCGCCTACATTGGCGATTTCGATTCCGATCGAACGGCTATTTGAAGCTCCCGCGTGATACGCGCGTTCTCGCAGATCCAGCGTTTGGTAAATCGTGCCATCAAGATCCAAGAGGAAGTGTGCGCTCAGCCCTCGACGTTGCAGCACCTCAAAACAGCGGCGGCTGAAACCCTCGCTATCGTAATGCAAAACAAACTGATCCACGTAATCCTGCAACGCGGGCAGATCCCACGGTGCTTCGCGATCCACCCAATCTCCTTCTTTTTCGGTTGAAGGAATTCGGCGCGCTCCATGATTCGCCTGGCCAGCGAGTTTGGTGGGCTTAAATTTGTAGGCATTGTAGCCGCCCTTCTCATTCCACAGAACGATTCGGGTGCCGGTATGAAATGGCTGCCCATCGACAAGAATCACATCATCGGTTCGCGCAGGCTTTTCCGGCGCAGACGCAGGCGGCGGTGCGGTTTGGCAACCGACCAACGCGACCAGCCCAAAAAAGCAAAGGAGCCTACTTAACGACTTCGACGGGGAATCCATTTTTTTTCAATTCGCGGTGGAGGGCGTTGATGTGTTTACGGTCGCGGGTCTCGACGGTGCAGACAACTCGAACTGCAGAAACATCGGGACCGCTGAAGGCGCGATCGTGCGCGATGTCTTTCACGCTCGCACCGCAATCGGCGATGATCTTGGTGAGGCGCGCGAGCCCACCGGGACGATCACTGATCCGCGCGTGAAATCTCGTGAGGCGACCATCGCTGACGAGTCCACTTTCGATGATTCGACTGAGCACCGCTGGATCGATGTTTCCTCCACAAACAGCTAACACGACATTCTTGCCCGCGAGTTGAGGGAGCTTGCCTGACATCATCGCTGCGAGCGGCGCGGCGGCGGCGCCTTCGACGACCGTTTTTTCCAATTCGACCATGCGCAGAATCGCGAGGGCGATCGCGTCTTCACTCACGCTGACGACTTCATCCACATGTTTGCGAGCGATCGAAAATGCATTGGCGCCCACCGTCAGCGTGGCCAGGCCATCGCAAAGCGTGGGACGACGCGGTTGGAGGACGGGGTGGCCGGCTTTGAGTGCAGCGGCGTAGTTTCCGGTGGCCTTACTCTCGACCCCAATCACGCGCACTTTCGGGCGCACTGATTTCACGGCAAGGGATAATCCCGCGATTAAACCACCGCCGCCAATCGGACACACAATCGCATCGAGGTCGGGCACTTGCTCGAGAATTTCCAAGCCCATCGTGCCCTGCCCTGCAATGATGTCGTCGTGGTCGAATCCGTGAATGTAAGTGTAGTTGTGCTTGGTGGAAAGTTCATCGGCCAGTGCTCGCGCCTCCACAAAATCTCTTCCTTTTACGATCACGTTGGCCCCGAGTCGTTGACTGGTGGTGATCTTAATCAGCGGAGCGTAATCAGGCATCACCACCATGACAGGGATACCGAGCAACTTACCGTGATAAGCGAGCCCGAGCGCATGGTTACCCGCACTGGCTGCGATCACCCCGCGTTTTTTTTGCGCCGCAGATAATCTGAGCAGAGCATTGCGCGCACCGCGTTCCTTAAATGATCCGGTGCGTTGCGCATTATCGTATTTGCAGATGATCCGCGCACCCGTGATTTCAGACAGCGGGATCGATTCCAAACAAGGCGAGGTGATGATCCCACTATTGATGCGGCGGTGGGCGGCCCGAATATCTGAAAGTGTAACTGGCATGAATTGAGTGTGCGCACCACTCGATGAATGGGAACACGAAAGAGACGGCGGGCCCAAAAGCACCGCCGTCTCTTAAAAACACTTAATTACTTAATCAAAAACCAGCTGGTGCTTACTTCTCGCGATGCATTCCTGGTCCACCTTTACGAGGGCCATCTTTCATCATCTGTTCTTTGGCTGATTCCCATTCTTCATCGCTGAATTTGCCGTCTTTGTTTACGTCCACGGCATTGAGCTTCTGGAGGTGCTCTTCAGCTTTGCCGCGCATTTTCGATTCGATATCGGCCCGCATCGCAGCGCGTTCGGTTTCATCGAGTTTCTTGTCACCATTGGCATCGAACTTTCCGAGCATATAAGCGCGCCGCACCTTGGGATCAGCCTGAGCACGATCACCACGGGATTCTTTGCCGCTTTTGCGACCATCGCGCATTTTCTGACCTTTCTTTTGAGCGACCGCAAATTCCGCATCGCTGATCTCCCCATCTCCATCGGTATCGGCACGCTTGAGGAAACGAGGCTTTTGAGACATTTTCTCGCGCTGCTTTGCTTTCATGGCTGCGCGTTCGGCTTCGTCGACCTGGCCATCGCCATTGAGATCGGCTATTTTCATCATCGCCTCATGACGTTCAGGAGAGAAGTTGCCTTTTGGCCCCCCTTGATTGTTATTCTGGGCGGTCGCGTTGAGCACACCGAACGAAAGGAATAGCGTTGCGGCGGTAAGAAGGGTGGTTAAATCAGACTTTTTCATGGTAATAGAATTTGAGGGTTAATGTCTACCTAACCAAGACGCCCGAGATCTTTCGCGGTTACATCAAATTCGAAAACCTTCCCGTATCTCATGTATCAAGTCACCTTTTCAGATCAAAGCCTGCACGAGCTAAACCAGCTCGATCAATTGCTGCAGCTCGAGCTCGTCGAGCCGATCAGCAATCTGAAAGCCGAAGATCTCGAACGCCCGCGCGAGCCACTCGGGCGCTTCAATCGCGGTGGGCATGTTTTCTATCGGCTGAGAGCTGGAGACTACCGCTTCTATTTTGAGTTAAAGGATGATTCGGTGCTCTACACCCACTACATTCTACACAGTAATTCGCTGGAAGATTTTCTGCTGCGCAACAAACTCCCTGTGAGTGAACAGCAACTCGTCGAGCAACATTCCAAATTCTGGAAATACCTCGAAAGTCTGACCAAGAAGTAAACCCATGGCCGATCAAGAACCACCACCACCTGATCGATCCGATCCGCAAAACCCTTACCACGTCACCCAGGCGAGTAGGATCTACTTCCTGCCCAACTTGATGACGGCGGGAAACCTGTTCTGCGGTTTCATGGCGGTGATCAATTGTATCCAAGCCCGCCTCGCGGAAACTTCCCTCGATGGTGAATACCTCGATGGTTCGCCCACTGACCATTATCGCATTGCGGTGTGGTTCATCTTGGGTGCCGCCGCTTTTGACACCCTCGACGGTCGATTGGCCCGCATGGGCGGACGTGAATCTCTCTTTGGCGCGGAATTCGATTCGCTCGCCGATGTCATTTCCTTCGGCATCGCGCCGGCCCTCTTGATGTTCTTCTTCATCATTTCGCCGACTCAGGGCATCATGTGGTTTCGCAATGTCGGCTGGTTTGTCGGTTTCGTGTATCTTTTATGCGCCGCGATGCGACTCGCCCGCTACAATGTGATCACCAATCCCCTGCTTTACCGCGACGATGTGGAGACGACCAAAGACTTCGTGGGCCTTCCAGTTCCGGCCGCAGCAGGCACGGTGGCAGCATTAGTCTTCTTCCTCACGCAACTGGTTGAATCGGATAAGTCGCTCGACCGCTGGGCCTTAGCTCTTCCTTTTCTGATGCTCCTTATCGCGTTTCTCATGGTCAGCAACGTGCGGTATCCAAGCGGCAAGAAACTGGATCTGCAAACCACGACCCAAATGGGGCATTTCATCATCTTCCTCGTGGTCGTCGGCCTAATCGTTGTGCTGAAGGAAATCGCGATGCTACTCATCACGCTCGGCTACATTTTCTACGGGCTCTTCCGTCACACCAAAATGCGGCGCGCCGAACGCGCCAAATCGAATCCGGATTCCGTGTGAACAGTATCCCAACAACTCACCAACAACATAAAGCCTGTGAATAACCCCCACCTTCCTCTTCAGTTACGAGAAGTTCTTCACATGCGAAAAAGGTGCGTTTTGAGAGGGAAACATCCTTGTTACTGGTCTTTTACCCCGCCTATATGAATACGGATAGATTAACTCTTTAAGGATGTATTCTTTTATACTTTGTTAGTTTCTTTTTACCTGTCCGTCCCGCGCTCCCATGAAATTCAAAATTAATCGCGATCACTTCGCCAACGGCCTCTCCCAGGTGCTCAACGTCGTCGGCTCAAAAGCCACCATGCCGATTCTCAGCAATGTGCTGATCGAGGCAGAGAAGGATCAAATATTCCTGACCACCACGAATCTCGATTTAGGCATTCGTTGCCAGATTAAGGCCGATGTTAAGGAAACAGGGTCCGTGACCCTTCCCGTCAAACGTTTGGCTGGTATCGTGCGTGAATTGCCCAATGTGGACGTCTCGGTGGATGGTTCTGCTAATCATCAGGTGAAACTCACTTCTGGTGGCTCCAACTTCAAAATCATGGGTATCGGTAAGGAAGACTTTCCCCCTCTCCCTGAATTTGGTGACGAAAAGTCATACACTCTCGAGCAGGGAGAACTCACGGAAATGCTCAAGAGCGTAGCTTACGCGCAATCGAATGACGAAACGCGTTACATTCTCAACGGTGTGTATTTCAGCTTTGGCGAAGGAAAACTTACTCTCGTCGCCACCGATGGTCGTCGTCTCGCGCACATTTCCAAAGAGATGGAAGTGCCTGCCGATAGTGCTGGAGCGATTATCCTTCCGGCAAAAACCGTGAGCGAGCTGCTCCGTTTGCTGGATAAGGGTGAGAAATTGAAGATTAACTTCAACGAACGTCGCGCTGCTTTCCAAATCGCCTCGGACAACGATGACAGTGGTCTGGTCGATAGCATTTACCTCTATTCGAAGGTGGTTGAAGGGAATTATCCGAATTACCAACAGGTTATTCCCAAAGAGACGCATCAACGGATTAAGCTCGAGCGTGAGCTCCTCCTCCAATGCGTGCATCGCGCCGCCTTGGTGTGCAGCGAAAAGGCGAATTCGGTGAAGATGAAGCTCACCAACAATCTCCTCGAAATCACGGCGCAGAGCCCCGACTTCGGTGAAGCTCATGAATCGATGGCCATTGATTATACCGGCCCGGATCTCCAGGTCGCGTTTAACCCACAATTTGTGATCGATCCACTTCGTGCGCTCAAGAAAGACGAAGTGTTTCTCGAAGTGAAGGACGACGTAAGCCCGGGTGTGATCAAAACCCTCGAGAGCTTCATCTGCGTGGTTATGCCGGTGCGCTTGAGCTAATTGATTAAGCGCATTTATTGCGCCTCGTTACTCACCTTCCAGCGGGGAACGTGTCGTTATTAGCGGCACCAAATTCCCTCGCTCGTACATCTTTATTACCATGGAACCCTCCTATTTCATCCTCGCTGCTATCATCTGCTCTATCGTTTTAGTGCAGGTGAATCAGCGTATGGGTTCTCCCGTGATTGCGATTTTTGTGCGGTGGTTACGCTGGATTGTTTTTGGCACCGGTGTGGCCCACATGTGTGTCGATTTCGATTTGATCAACCGTCCGTTCTGGGTGCTCACATTGGTTTTTCTACTCGTGTGGTTTCTCTGCGAAACGCTCTACAACTGGCTCGGCATTCAAGCGCTCAGCGTGAGCCCACTCCCTCTTTTCCCCCGCTACGTGGCCAATGCGAGTGGTGAAGAATGGCCCACTCATCCCCGTTTGTTGAAAGTGCGCGAATGGTTGCGCGGACAAGGTTTCAAACAAGTGCAGGCGTTGAAAGCTGAGATTGGCGGCGGGGTTTTCCTGCGCGGTTCGGTTTATCAGGACGAGGAAGCTCACGTGCGGGTGCAGGTTACCTTTCTCCCTTCAGCGACTGGGATGGTTGGCGTGTGTTACACGCTCGTTTCAATCGCGACTGATGGCACGCGCTACGTGACCGATAATTTCTACATCCCCTTTGCCGGTTTTTATCCGGAAAAATGGTTGGTCGAGCGTCGACCATGGCGTCGTGGCTTGAAGGGTTTGTTGAGTCGCCATCAGAAACGCATCACCGGCGAAACTCTGGTCGCTTTTGATTCTGATCCGGTGACCGATCTGAATGCGCAGCAACACGAGCTCGATCACCTAAATACGCAGCTCGGGTTTCTCAACCCGCATGCCGAGCGCGATGAATTCGGTAAGATCACCCAAGCCGGACGTTACCGCGTGTGGAAAGAAATCTGGATGCTCAACTACCTCGGCCGCAGCGTCCGGTATCAGTGAGATAAAGGAAGTTTAGGTAGGGCTCGACCTCCGGACTGGCCGCTCTCACACAAACGCGGTAGTGCTTTAGAGGAGTTATGAAATCACCCACCTAGCATGAAAACTACCGAATATATTAAGACGAAAAATGATGATCCATGGACATTTTTCGGCTCATACTCCCGAACCGAGGCAGACGAGGTTTCAGATTTGCTGCAAGAGGCGGGCATAATATTCGATATCAAAGAAGAAAAAAAGAAAGAGGTTTACCTTGCGGACGGTTGGTCAGGACCGTTTTCGATTTGGATTCGCGATGAACATTCAGTAAGAGCATCCGACATTCTTGTGCCGCATTTTCAGAAAGCGAAATGAAGATATCAGAGCGAGTAGTTCACGCTAAACATTCAACGTAGTTCTGGGGTTTCCTGCGGTTTATAACATCACCCGCCGATGTAGCTCATCTCGACTTTATCGCGGGGTTCATTTTTTGCGATAAGTTCGGCGCGTTCATCGGAATAGCGATCGTGGCGACCGTGCCAGATATTGGCGATGTAGTCGCTGAGTTCTTCATCGTTGGCGCCGTTTCTTAAGGTGCCGAGCACGTCGTGACCTTTGGCGGCAAAGAGGCAGGTGAAGAGTTGGCCATCGGCGGACAGGCGGGCGCGATGGCAGTCTTTGCAGAACGGTTCGGTGACGGAACTGATGATGCCGATCTCTCCTTTCCCATCGGTGTAACGATAACGTGAGGCGACCTCGCCGCGATAGGCGGGGCTGACTGGTTCGATGGGCCATTTCTGATGCACCTCTGCGATGATCTCGAGGGCGGGCACGACCTGTTCCGAGCTCCAGTGATTGGTGTTACCCACATCCATAAACTCGATGAATCGCAACGAGTGACCACGTTCACGGAAGTAGTCACAGAGGGTCAGGATCTCGTCGTCGTTGATGCCTTTTTGCACCACGCAATTGATCTTCACTGGTAATCCTTGGGCAGCGGCGGCATCGATGCCCGCGAGCACGCGACTTACTTTGAAACCGAGCCCGTTCATTTTACCGGCGTTGGTTTCATCCAGCGAATCAACCGAAACATTCAGGCGATCGAGTCCGGCTTCGCTTAAGGCCGCGGCGTGTTTTTCAAGCAGCCAACCGTTGGTTGTAAGCGCGACATCGGGCACGCCGAGATCTTGTTTCAAAGCTTTCACGAAATCAGGGAGATCGGCTCGTAAGAGAGGTTCGCCACCGGTTAGCCGCACTTTCTCGACGCCGAGCTTTCGAAACGCACCCACGATCCGCACGAGTTCCGGCAGACTCACGAGTTGTGGATCTTTCAAGAAGGCGTGATCAGCTCCGAAGACTTCCTTGGGCATGCAATAAGGGCAACGGAAGTTGCAACGATCTGTGACCGAGATGCGCAAATCGCGCAGCGGACGACTGAATTGGTCACGTGGATCGGAAGACATGGGCTGCCAATGAGACACAGGGAATGGCCCGTGGCAAAGCTCGCGTGAGATTTTTCGCCTGATGATTTGGTTCAACGCGGAGTTCGCGAAGAGCGCGGAGGGGAAACCAGCCGGTCTCTGCGTCCTTCGCGGGCTCCGCGTTTACGTGCCTTGGTTTTAATCTGGCGATTGTAGATTGCCGCAGTCTTCGTCGCCTCCCTCGAAATGACAGATTCTCTGTGCACCCTATTTTTTCACTGACCCTTTTCTTGGAGGCTATCACATTTGTCTTTTCCCCATGCTAACCCCAACCGAAGCAGAAACAGAAATCCTGAAACGGATGCCGCAATGGCCTAGTGAGGCTTGTCCTTTGCTCGAAGCGCATGGACAGATTTTGCGCGCGGCGATTCACACCGATCGTGATTTGCCACCATTTGATCGCGTAACGATGGATGGCTACGCGTTGCGCGCAGCGGATCTTAAGAAAAAACGGCGCACGTTTAAGATTCAGGGGGTGCAAGCGGCGGGGATGCGACCGGCCGAATTGAGTGAAGAGCCGAATGCTTGTGTGGAAATTATGACCGGTGCGGTTTTGCCGGTAGGTGCGGATTGTGTGGTGCCCTACGAGGAAACCACGCGCACGGGAGACAGCATGACCATTTCGAATCAGACCATTCTCGAAGCGGGAAATAGCGTGCATCCGCGGGGTTCTGATTATGCGGAAGGCGCTCTGGTCGTTGAGGCGGGCACAATATTAACTGGTCGGGAAATCGCAGTCGCCGCGAGTTGTGGTGGCGCGATCTTGCAAGTCACCAAGCAACCTAAAATCGCCGTCGTGAGCACGGGAGATGAACTGGTCGAGGTTGATGCGATCGTCGCGCCTCATCAGGTGCGCCGGAGTAATGATTACGCGCTTCGCGCTGCACTGATTGCGGCGGGTTATCCGGAAGTGAGCCGCTTTCTCTTGCACGACATGAAGCACGAGATCGAACACCAATTGTGGCACATCCTCGCGGAGTTTGATGTCGTGCTGCTGACTGGTGGCGTGTCGAAAGGTAAGTTTGATTACCTCCCAGAGGTGCTCGAAAGCCTTGAGGTGAAGAAGGTTTTTCAGGGCATCGCCCAACGTCCGGGTAAGCCATTTTGGTTTGGTATCGGGCCGCGTCAGGTCGCGGTATTTGCCCTGCCCGGAAATCCAGTATCGGCCTACACGTGTATGCATCGCTACGCGCTTCCGGCGCTGGAGAAAGCGTCTGGATTGCCTCCTACATCGCCTCGCACGATTCGACTGGAAGTAGCGGTTACCTTTAAGGCGCCGCTCGCGCGACTCATGCCGGTGGAATTGATCGATCAGGGCGACGGCACTCAGGTTGCGCGTCCTTTGCCGACAAATACGTCGGGTGACTTTGCCGGGCTCGTCGGCACCGATGGTTTCGTGGAACTGCCCGCCGATCAAAGTGAGTTTCCCGCCGGAACGGTTGCCAATTATTGGTCGTGGGTTTGAGTGCTGCCTGAACCGAATTATGACTAAGTTCTCTCATCTAAATTCCAAAGGACAGCCAGCGATGGTTAATGTGGGCGACAAAGTGGTGACCAAGCGCACGGCACATGCGGTCGCGGTGGTTTCGCTGCCGGAAGAATTGGCGGCGCTGCTGCACGAAGGAGATATCGCCACGAAGAAGGGGCCAATCTTCCAGACCGCGATTCTCGCCGGCGTGATGGGGGCGAAACAAACCAGCAGCCTAATCCCGCTTTGTCATCCGCTACCACTCGATGATTGTCAGATTGAAATCGAAACGTCCGACGATGGCCGCGAGGTCACGATTCATTGTCGCGCGCAGACACATGCGAAGACCGGCGTGGAGATGGAAGCACTCACGGGAGCAAGTGTAGCCGCGTTGACCCTTTACGATATGGGCAAGGCGGTCTCGAAAGGCATCGTGATCAAGGAAACCCGTTTGGTCGAAAAGACCGGAGGCAAGAGCGATTACCTCGCGACGTGATGAAACTGCAGATTCAATACTTTGCGCTGCTCCGCGAACAACGTGGTCTCAGCGATGAAACGCTCGAAACGACGGCGACGACTCCGACCGAACTTTACGAAGAACTGGGCGCGAAGTATGCGTTTTCCCTGCCGGCTGATCGTGTGCGCGCGGCCGTGAATGGCGAATTTGTTGCGGCAGATGCTGCCCTTAAATCAGGCGACACCGTGGTGTTTATTCCACCAGTCGCGGGAGGTTGAGCTATGTTTAAAATCATTTCCGAACCCATCGAGATTGAGTCGCTCAAAACGACTTTAGAGGATGCGCAGGCGGGAGCCTGTGTGACTTTTGAGGGCTGGGTGCGAAATCACAACGAGGGCAAACCAGTGCAGGCGCTCGACTACGAGGCCTACGCGGCACTCGCCGAAACCGAGGGTAATCGCATACTGGCCGAAGCGCGGGAGCGTTTCTCTTTGCAGACGATTGTTTGCGTGCATCGCACGGGCGCGTTGCAAATCGGGGATCTGGCGGTGTGGGTCGGCGTGACGGCCGCGCATCGTGGGGGCGCGTTCGATGGTTGCCGTTATGTGATCGACGAGGTGAAGGCCCGCGTGCCGATCTGGAAGAAGGAACATTACGCAGATGGCGCGAGCGAATGGATCAATTGTGCGACTCGTGGGGTCGGAGCTGAGATTAGAAAAAAAGTATGAAAAATTTTCAGATCTCAATTCCGCTCGTATTGCGAACGAATAGCCCTATCTTGTAACCATGCTCCTGTTAGCACTCACAACGATGGAGAAATTGGAACGAGTCCCAGTAGAGTTCTGGCTCAAGATGTTCTCTATCGTAGCGATTTTCGCCCTCAGCATCGTCTTGTTGCGGAGTATTTCGCAGATGAACAAAGTCGTGCTCACCATTTCGTTTTGCTTAATCGTGACCGTGCTGGGCTTCAATTGGGTCTACGAGCGCAACGAGCCGAAGGTTCTTACCCCTGCGATCAATTTCATCGCGCCGTTTTTCCCTTCCAAGGGCACAACAACCAATTGGTAAGCGGCGGTTTCGGGTGGGTCTTTATTGATTCGTCGCGTCCGTTTTGTCTGCGAATGAAAAAAACGGGTGGTTTTTGGCCCCACATCCGCTACCACTGTTGGTAGCTATGGCTAAAGAACTCTCAGACATCGGACTCATCGGCCTTGCCGTAATGGGCCAAAATCTCGCCCTCAACATCGCCGACCACGGTTTCAAGATTTCGGTCTTTAACCGCACGACTGCGAAGACCGACAAGTTTGTCGCGGAAAACCCGTCCACTCCTGGTGGTTTGGTCGGCACGAAAACGGTCAAGGCCTTCGTCAAATCTTTGGCCAAGCCACGCAAGATGATCATTCTCGTGCAGGCCGGTCGCGCGACCGATGCCGTAATCGACGGCCTCGTGCCCCTGCTCGATCAGGATGATATCATCATCGATGGTGGTAACGCGCTTTGGACGGATACGATCCGTCGCGAAAAAGACTTAAAGGCGAAGGGACTGCGTTTCATCGGCTCCGGTGTTTCCGGCGGTGAAGAAGGCGCGCGATTCGGCCCTTCCCTCATGCCCGGTGGCGACAAGAGCGCTTGGAAAGAACTCAAACCTATTTGGAATGCGATCGCCGCCAAGGTAGACCGCAAGACCGGCAAACCTCTCGAAGGGGCCGCTCCTGGAAAACCAATTAAAGGTGGCGTGCCTTGCACGACTCATATCGGCGACAACGGTGCCGGCCACTATGTGAAGATGGTTCACAACGGGATCGAGTATGGCGACATGCAGATGATCTGTGAGGCCTACGCGCTCATGCAGGGTATCCTCGGAATCAAACCCGCTGAAATGGGTGAGATCTTCACCGAGTGGAATGCCGGTGCGCTCGACAGTTTCCTCATCGAAATCACCGCCGATATTCTCAAGCAGAAGGATCCGACCAATAAGCGGAAGGCCTTCGTCGATGTCGTCCTCGATACCGCGGGCCAAAAAGGAACCGGTAAATGGACTTCAACCAACGCGCTTGATATGGGCGTTCCCGCTCCGACGATTGCCGAATCCGTCTTTGCCCGCTGCATCTCTGCGATCAAAGAAGAGCGCGTCGCTGCTTCGAAACTCTTGAAGGGACCGAAGATCAAAAAGATCCCTGCTGCTAAAAAGAAGGCGCTCATCGAAGCGATTCGTGATGCGCTCTACTGTTCGAAGATCTGTTCTTACGCGCAGGGCTTCCAGCTCATGCGTGAGGCGCAGAAGGAATACAACTGGAAGCTCAACTTCGGCCAAATCGCTCAGATCTGGCGCGGTGGCTGTATTATCCGTGCGGCCTTCCTGCAGAAGATCACCGAGGCTTATGCGCGTGATCCCAAGCTCGCGAATCTCTTGCTCGATCCCTACTTCAACAAGACCGTGCAGAAGGCGCAGGACAACTGGCGTAAAGTCGTGGCCCTCGCCGCCGAATGCGGCGTGCCTGCTCCAACCTTCAGTTCGTCACTCGCTTACTACGACAGTTACCGGTCAGCGCGTCTGCCTGCTAATCTGCTCCAGGCCCAACGCGATTACTTCGGTGCCCACACTTACGAGCGCGTCGATCAAAAGCGCGGCAAGTTCTACCACATCGACTGGCCTGATCCAGCTCGTCCTCAGCTCGAGATGTAATCGAGCCACAGTTCAAACACTCTCAAGCGCGGTCGAGATGACCGCGCTTTTTTTGTGAGTTCTAATTTGTCATTGCGAGAAAGCCAACGGCCGACGTGGCAATCCACAAATACCCGCAAACGCAAACGATGAGTAGATCGTGGATTGCTGCAGTCGGCTTCACCTCCTTCGCAATGACATGCTTTGGGTCGCTATCATCACTCCAACCACACGCGTTCGAACGGGCCGAGGGAGAGGAGGTTGTCGGCCCAGCCTTTTACGCTGGGATCCATCAGGTATTGGTTGGTGTAGTAATAGACGGGGAGAATCGGCATGGCATCGGTGAGGATTTGCTCCATCTGCTGCATGAGTTCCATACGGATGTCTTCATCGGCGGTGTTCATGACTTCGTCGTAGAGACGATCATATTCGGGATCGGACCAGCCGGTGCGGTTGAACCCGTTGTCAGAAGTAAACACGCGCAGAAATTGGGAAGGATCAAATGGGTCCATAATCAAACCCGCGCGGCAGATTTGGAAGAAGCCGTGCTGCATGTTGTCGAGGTAGACCTTCCATTCCTGATTCTCCAATTTCATGTCGATACCGAGTTCGTGCTTCCAGGTTTGCTGGATCGCTTCGGCAATCACGCGGTGGTTTTCGGCGGTATTGTAGAGCAGCGTAATCGGCGGCAAGCCCTTGCCTCCGGGAAAACCAGCCTCGGCCAGCAGACGTCGCGCCTCATCGAAATCGAGCTTGGTGCGAGCGCGACTCACGTAACCGCCGATGCCCTCAGGCGTGAAATGATAGGCGGGGATTTCACCAGCAAGCGTGACGTTTTTCACGAGGCTTTCGCGATCGACTGCCATGGCTAGCGCGCGACGAACCAGCACGTTATCAAACGGTGGCTTCAGGACATTGAAGTTATAGTAATAGACGCCGGAATATGGGTGAATGTGAAGTTTCTCGGGCGCGTCGCGTCGATAGACGGCGATCTTGGTGAGAGGCACGCGTTCGGTTTTATGGAGTTGGCCTGAACGAAACGCAGCCTCTTCGGCGGGCTGGTTTTCCATCGGGATAAAGCGGATACCATTCAGTTTTACGGTCTCGCGATTCCAGTAGCGCGGGTTGCGTTCGACCTCGATGAAACTGTTGGGCTTCCACTCTTTCAGCATGAAGGGACCATTGCCGACGAGGTTGCCAGGTCGCGTCCACGGGCTGCCGGGGATCAACGGATCGCCATGCTTTTCCAAGACGTGAATCGGCACGGGCACCCAGGTGCGCGAAGCCATGGTTTTCAAAAGATATGAAGCCGGGTGATCTAGTTTTATTTCAAGGGTCAGATCGTCGATCACGCGGAATCCGACCTTTGAGAAATCGTCGATCTGTCCTTTGTGAAATTCTTCCGCATTCACGACATCGTAGAGTTGATCGGAGTTATCCGAGCCGAGCTGAGGCGCGAGCATCCGACGAAACGAGGCGTAGAAATCGTGCGCATCCAATGGCTCCCCATCCGACCAGGTGACGCCTTCGCGCAGGTGAAATGTATAAGTCAGCGCATCTTCGGAAACGGTCCAACTTTTGGCGACACCCGGGCGTGCCTCGAGGGTTTCGGGATCACTACGGGTGAGCCCTTCAAAAAGTGTCGCCGTGATATTGCGCTCTGGAATGCCAGTGATGGTTTGCGGATCGAGGTCGGAGGGCTCCGCACCGTTGCCGACAATCATGATGCCCTCGCGGCTGGCTTTCTGAATTTGGGTTTCTCGAGGGCCACAACCGGTGATGAAGCCGAGGGATAAGATCAAAGTCGCGGTGAGCCAGTAACGGGCGGACCTTTTGAAGGTGCTAATCATTAGAATATGAATGAGGGGTTGGGTAACTAGTTGAGTGGAGTTAAACCGCGAAGGCCGTTTGGGGAAAGCGCGGATTCGGTTTGTCATTGCGAGGAATGCACGCAGCGGATGACGCGGCAATCTATCGGGGTGGATCGCCACGCTCGACTCTGTCCGACTCGCGATGACAAGACAGGCTCATAGCACTGTCATGGATTCCGTAGGGTTGTGCAACCGGCCGATGCTTGGTAATTGATGGGTAATGAAAGCTAAACTGAGTATCTGGTTCTGTGGTCTCCTTCTGGCGTTATCGCCACTGGCCGGGGCAACGGCTGACGAGGCGCGACCACTTCTGATCGGCACGCGGGAAGCACCTCCTTTTTCGATGAAGAGTGCCGATGGAGAATGGACCGGTCTGAGTGTAGATTTGTGGAAAGACGTCGCGAAGCAGCTCGATCTTGAATTCGAGTGGCGCGAGATGGGCGAGCCGGAAACGCTGATTGATGCCGTGGCCGATGGTTCGATCGATGCATCGATTGCCGCGATTTCGGTGACGGCGGATCGCGCGCGTTTGGTCGATTTTAGTCAGCCCTATTACACGGCGGGTTTTGGGATCGTGGTGCCGATCAAGGAGAGTGGAAATTGGTGGGCGATCATGAGCGCGTTCTTCTCAGCAGATTTTCTGAAAGTCGTGGCCGCACTTTCTATGGTTTTATTGCTCGCGGCATTTGGGGTCTGGTTGTTTGAGCGGAAATTAAATGCTGAGCAGTTTGGTGGCTCACCCGCACAGGGACTGGGAGCCGCATTCTGGTGGTCGGCTGTTACGATGACGACCGTGGGCTATGGGGATAAGTCTCCGCAGACATTTGGGGGTCGTCTCGTCGCCTTAGTGTGGATGTTTGCGAGTGTGATTATTATTTCAGGATTTACGGCGCAGATCGCGTCGTCCTTAACGGTGAGCAGAATGGATTCGGATTTGCGGGGTCCCGCAGATCTTCCGCGATTCACCGTCGCCACCGTCACGCAGTCGGCCGCGCATAGTTATCTGGAGCAACTGGGCGTGCGCACGATCGCGGTGCCCGATGTGGATAGCGCTTTGAGTGCGGTGGCTTCCGGAGAGGCGGCTGCTGCGGTTTACGATGAACCGATCCTGCAATACAAATTACGCAGTCATCCGAAGCTCCAATTGCTGCCGGGTGCGTTTGAGCGTTGGGACTATGCGATTGCCCTTCCCCTCCAGAGCACGATGCGAAAAGAGATTAACATCGCGATGCTTGAGCAGACCCAGAGCGATGTTTGGAGGCTCCAAGTGGAGCGTTATTTAGGGAAACGCTGATCAACGATTCGTAAATGGATGACGCAGGCTGCCCTTGCGGTTTGTGGTCATTGGGATTCGTTGGAGGGATTCGTGAAAACTGTCCGTCAATTCTTCGACGCCAAAGCCAGTGGGCATAAGATTGCCATGGTCACCGCGTATGATGCGGTCTCCGCTCGATTGATCGCAGAGACGGCGATCGATTGTGTGCTGGTTGGAGATAGCGTGATGATGGTCGTGCACGGTAAAGATAACACGCGCAGCGCGACCCCCGAATTAATCGCGCAGCACACCAAAGAGGTCGCGCAAGGTGATTCGGGGAAGTTCGTGATCGCGGATATGCCCTACCAGTCCGTGCAGCAGGGAATTCCATTTGCGCTCGAGGTCGCTCAATCGCTGATCGATGCGGGCGCCGATGCGGTGAAAATCGAAGGTGTGCGCGGACACGAAGAAGCGATTCAACATTTAGTGCAGTCCGGCATTCCGGTGATGGGCCATCTGGGTTTGTTGCCGCAGAGCGTGCAATCGCCGGACGATTATAAGGTGCAGGCAAAATCGCCCGCCGATGCGCAGGCCTTGCGTGAGGATGTGGCCACGCTCGAACGCTGCGGAGTGTTTGCGCTCGTGCTGGAATGCATCCCGGCGAAATTGGCGTCCGAAGTGACTGCTGTGACGAAAGTGCCGACGATTGGGATTGGCGCGGGACCGGGTTGCGATGGGCAGGTGCTCGTTTGGCATGATTTGCTCGGACTGAATCCTGATTTCAAGGCACGGTTCGTGCGCCACTTTGCCGAAGAAGGTGACGATCCGATCAAGGGTTTGAATGCTTATGCAGCCGCAGTGCATTCGGGCGATTATCCTCAGCCCAAGGAGTCGTTCTAAGCCGATGAAAACAGTGCAAACAGTGGCTGAATGGCGACAGCTCCACGCGACCTATCGCGCTGCCGGAAAAAGCATCGGCGTGGTGCCGACCATGGGTGCCTTGCACGCGGGCCACGTTTCTTTGTTGGAGAAAGCGCGCCGTGAAGGCGATGTCGTGGTGACGACTTTGTTTGTGAATCCCACGCAGTTTGATGAATCGACGGATTTCGAAAACTACCCGCGCACCGATGAAGCGGATCGCGCGAAGATAACAACGGCCGGCGTGGATGTAGTCTTCGTGCCCTCG
>Ga0075118_10000274_pt1 | contig 51636 bp, 44 predicted proteins | sample AntAceMetag02UKE_FD_69794 | JGI IMG/M metagenome (GOLD analysis project Ga0075118, IMG submission 69794) | Saline lake microbial communities from Ace Lake, Antarctica - Antarctic Ace Lake Metagenome 02UKE | ecosystem: Environmental > Aquatic > Non-marine Saline and Alkaline > Saline | place...
GCCACGTGTAGTCATGCTGCCCGATGAAAAAGCAGTTCAGGCGTTGATGGATGAAGACGACCGTGTGTGGTGTGAAAAATACAAAGAGAAGGCCTAACCCGAGAGAGGTAGCCCTTGAACCGAGAGAGGTAGCCCTTGCGCATGCCCTCGGCTCGCTTCCGCTCGCCGCTACCGATTTCAGGTTGATCGTCCATAGCGCGAACGGTAGCGGCGAGCGGAAGCGAGCCGACCTACGCCGCCCCCTCCGCGTAAGCCGCCATCGCAACGCAGGAGCACACGAGGTTGCGATCACCGTAGACATTGTCGACGCGTCCGATGGACGGCCAAAATTTCACTTGCCGCGTCCAATCGCTCGGGAAAGCGGCAACTTCACGGGAGTAGGGGTGAGTCCACTCGGTTGCGGTCACGGCCTGCGCAGTGTGCGGCGCATTCACGAGCGGGTTGTTAGCGGCGTCAGATTCGCCGTGGACCACCGCCTGCATCTCGCCGTGGATGGCGATCATCGCATCACAAAAGCGATCAAGCTCGGCGAGTGATTCGCTCTCGGTCGGCTCGATCATGAACGTGCCCGCCACCGGCCAGCTCATCGTCGGCGCGTGGAAGCCATAGTCCATCAGGCGCTTGGCGGCGTCCTCGACGTCGATGCCGTGAGCCTTCCATGCCCGCAGATCGATGATGCACTCATGGGCGACCAGATCCTGGTTGCCGCGGTAGAGCACCGGGAAGAACGGTTCGAGGCGTTTGGCCATGTAGTTGGCGTTGAGAATGGCCAGTCGAGTGGCCTCGGTGAGCCCGGCCGCGCCCATCATGCGGATATACATCCACGAGATGACCAGAATGCTGGCGGAGCCAAACGGCGCCGACGAGACGGCGCCGAGGGCCGTGGATTTACCGGCCACTTGATCCTGGTGCTTTGATCCCTCGGCCTCGCAGTGCCCGGGCAGGAACGGCGCTAGGTGCTTCATTACCGCAATGGGACCGACTCCTGGTCCGCCCCCGCCGTGGGGAATGCAGAAGGTTTTGTGGAGATTGAGGTGGCAGACATCGGCACCGATGTGCCCCGGCGAGGTGAGACCCACCTGTGCATTCATGTTGGCGCCGTCCATGTAAACCTGTCCGCCCGCGTCATGGATGAGTTGGCAGATCTCGCGTATCGTCGATTCGAATACGCCGTGGGTGGACGGATAAGTGATCATCAACGCGCCAAGGTTCTCGGCGTGGTCAGCGATGCGGGCCTTCAGGTCGGCGAGGTCGATATTGCCCTGATCGTCACAGCCGATCGGCACCACCTTCATGCCGCCCATGACGGCACTGGCGGGGTTGGTGCCGTGAGCGCTGGTCGGGATCAAACAGACATCCCGATCGGGATCGCCACGCGATGCGTGGTAGGCCCGGATAGCCAGCAGCCCGGCGTATTCGCCTTGCGACCCGGCGTTGGGCTGCAGTGACACGGCGTCGAACCCGGTGATTTCAGCCAGCCAGGTTTCCAGGTCGTCGATGATACGTTCGTAGCCCCGGGTCTGCTCCCGCGGGGCGAACGGATGGAGCTGCCCAATCTCGGGCCACGACACCGGAAACATCTCGCTCGCGGCGTTGAGCTTCATTGTGCACGAACCGAGCGAAATCATGGAGTGACACAACGACAGGTCCTTAACCTCGAGCTGTTTGATGTAGCGCAGCAACTCATGCTCGGTGTGGTGCTGGTTGAAGACTGGGTGGGCCAGAAAACCCGACTCGCGAGCAAACGTCGCCGGAAACGCGATCGTTGTAGCCGGGGTCGCTGACCCCGGTGCTCCATCCAGTCTGGTTAAATCCAACTTCGCGGTGGCATCGAAACAGGCGAGGAGCTCGACGAGGTCATCCAGCGACGTGGTTTCGTCGAGTGATAGGCCGACGGAATCGGCGTCGAGATGACGTAGGTTGAACTGCCGGGCCTGAGCCGCCGCATGCACCTGCTCAGCCTGGATGCCCGAGACGGTCAGCGTATCGAAAACCGGTGTGGCATTCACCGTCGCACCGGCTTTGCACAAAGCGGTGGCCAGCAGTTCGGTGAGCAACTTGGTGCGCTGCGCGATTCGGCGCAGCCCGGCGGGTCCGTGGTAAACGGCATACATCGAAGCCATCACCGCGAGGAGCACCTGCGCCGTGCAGATGTTGGATGTGGCCTTGTCCCGACGGATGTGTTGCTCGCGCGTGCCAAGTGCAAGGCGGAGCGCGGGGTTCCCGTGGCGATCCTTGGAAACGCCCACCAGTCGGCCCGGCATCTGCCGTTTGAACGCATCCTTGGTGGCCAAGAAACCCGCGTGCGGACCGCCGTAACCGAGGGGCACGCCGAAGCGTTGCGCCGAACCCACGGCGATGTCGGCCCCGAACTCACCGGGCGGCTTGAGCAACGTGAGCGCGAGCAGATCGGTGGCCACGATGGCGTAGGCCTTGACCTCATGGGCGGCGGCGAAGAACGCCCCGAAGTCGACGATGTCACCCGCCGTATCCGGATACTGCACCAGCACCCCGACGGTCTCGGCGTTTGGGCTATACGTGGCGTGATCGCCGACGATGATCTCCAGCCTCAGCGGCTCGGCGCGGGTGCGCACGATATCGATGGTCTGCGGGTGGCATTTTTCTGAAACGAAGAACGTGCTGCCTTTGCCCCGACGAATCCGGTACGCCATCATCATGGCCTCCGCGGCAGCGGTGCCCTCGTCGAGCATGGAAGCACCGGCGATCTCCAGCCCGGTCAGTTCGCTGACCACCGTCTGGAAATTGAGCAACGCCTCCAACCTCCCTTGGGCGATCTCGGCCTGATACGGGGTGTAGGCGGTATACCAAGCAGGGTTTTCCAGAATCGTGCGCTGGATAACACTCGGCGTGTGGGTGCCGTAGTAGCCCTGACCGATGAAATTAGTGAATACCTGATTGGCGGACGCGATCCCGGCGAGCTCGGCCAACGCGGCGGATTCACCCAATGGCGCGGGAATCGACATGGCGCCCTCCCGGCGGATGTCGGCTGGCACAGCGGCATCAATCAGCGCATCGAGCGACGGTTGACCGAGAATATTGAGCATGAGGTCCTGCTCGGCGGCGCCGGGACCATTGTGGCGCCGGGCGAAGGAGTCGGGCGGAGGAAGCAGGGAGGAGAGCAATGCGTCGACGTTCACGGATGTAGGCATAAAAAAACGGTAGGCGAGGCCTACCGTCCGGCAAATTGAATTATGCCTGCCTGAGGCATTATCGCCTCAAGCGCTCAAAGCGCCAGCCGGCTTCTGCCGACGTCGGCGAGTGGCGACCATTCCGAGAGCCCCGAGCCCGATGAGGGCTGCGAAAGAGGAGGGCTCGGGAACGGCGGAGTAGGTCAGGGAAAAGTTATCAATGCCGACTCCGTCCAGTGCGCCGGTTCCGGATGACGTTGTTCCGCGTAGCCGGATGTAAACCGTATCTGATTGATCATTCATCGCTGACAGCGTCACAGAGTTGACGGAGTAGTCCGTCTGGGAAAACTCAGTCCCTGTGTTGTAGGTTGATCCGACCTGGGTAAAATTTCCCGCTTCTCCCACCCGGTATTCCAATGCGTAGGTCGCTGATGCTGCCACATCATTGAAAGTGAAAACGGAGAGACTCAGATTGAAATTCTCTAACCCGAGGGTATTTTGAACAGTCAAAAGAATAGCTCCATCCCGCTCGGCAGCCAGACTAGGGCGCCATCCGAGCGCTCGGTCGGAATTCGCGGATTGGTCGTCAGTGCTCGATGAAGAATCGATACTGGAACTCGACGAATTTCTGAATAAACCAGAGCTATTAGCAGCACCCCATCTTACAGCCGATGTGGTTATCGAGGACGAGTCACCCAGCCCGCTAGGAGAAGCGTTGGTGGTTACACTCCAACCGGATGGTAGGCCGGAACCCAAATCATCGAAATCTTCCGAATAGGATGTCCCGCTTAAGACAACTTGAGCGGTTAAGCTGCCTGGGACCAAGCCGACGATAAGAAGAAGCAAACTGGACTTTGAGGAATTCATAAGGGTATCGCTCGAAAGTTGCATACCCTACACTAATATCGCAAGCTTTTGGCCGTTGCGCTTGCTTCAACTCAGAGTGATACGCATCGGTTTGCCTCATGATTCGTGCAGAAAGAGCTCGTTATGTGGGAGATCAGTTAGCGGCACTCTACCCGGAAACGCCCATCTCTTTGGATCATTTTGATCCGTATACCCTCCTGATTGCGGTGCTTTTGTCGGCTCAGTGCACGGATAAGCGCGTAAATCTGACCACCCCGGCCTTGTTTGCGCTGGCTAATAACCCGCGGGACATGGCGCAAAAATCGGTCAATGAGATCAACGCGATCGTGCGGCCGTGCGGGCTGGCGCCGCGTAAGGCGCAGGCGATCAAGGGGCTTTCCGAAATCCTGCTGGCCAAGCATGGCGGCGAGGTGCCGCGCACGTTTGAAGACTTGGAGGAGCTACCCGGAGTAGGGCACAAAACGGCGTCGGTCGTGATGGCGCAGGCGTTCGGGGTGGCCGCGTTTCCGGTCGATACTCACATCCACCGGCTCGCCCATCGGTGGAAACTCAGCAAGCGCGGCGGTACGGTGCAGCGCGTCGAAAAGGATTTGAAGCGCGCGTTTCCCGAAGACCAATGGAACGCGCTCCACCTGCGGATCATTTTCTACGGTCGCGAGCATTGCTCGGCCCGAGGTTGCGATGGTCACACCTGCGAAATCTGCGCGCACCTCAACGGTCCCCCGAAACCAAAAAGTAAACCCGTCGCGAAGCGGGTTTAACCGATGTCCCGTGGAGACCTAGTCGTCAGATGAAACCCGAGGTCAGCGACCTCGGCTACAGTCCGATCAGTTAGCTGTAGCCGGGGTCGCTGACCCCGGTGCGGTGAAGTGGTGGTTTGTTACTCGATGACCGCTACACCCGCCGAAAGCGTTCGGCATGTCCTGTCATCTGGTGCCTCAACCCTCACTCACCCGCGAGGCATGGATTTCAGTCGCCCACACCCAGCCAGCAAGAGTCAGTCGGAGTCGGGCGGAACGCCCGACATCCCTCACCATAAAACCGACTTGATTTGCCCCCTTCCGTTCGGCAAGTTGCCGAGCCCAGCCTAATGCAGGATGGAAACGGACGTTTAGTCTCAGTTGGTTAGAGCGCTTCCTTCACACGGAAGAGGTCACTGGTTCGAGTCCAGTAACGTCCACCACCTTTTCGAATCGAAAAGGGGCCCGCCGTCTCGTCCGCCATAGTCTTGACGAAGGTGAAAGTCCCGCCGGAGCGGTACGAGGGAGGGCGAGACGGACCAAACCCAAAACTCCCACGCTCCCTTCCTCTCTGGGCCGTCCCCAGAAACCGGCCCAAACCGTCGCGAAGCCGCTTCCCATCGAGTTTCAAAACCGGATCTCATAGGATCGACAAAACTGAGCTCAAGCCGGGGCTGTCCCGCATGAAGACCATATCCGTGCGGGAGCTGAAAGCGCAGCGGGCGTCGGTAGAAGCCCAGGTGCGAGACGGGGAGACGTTTGAAGTCCTAAATCAGGGTTGCCCGACCGTTCGCCTGGTTCCGGTAGCGCCCGGCAAAGTATTGCGGTGGGATGGTCATGTCGCAACTGCCTCACCGCACTGCGGAAAATCAGCCGAAAAAACCGTGCAGGCTGATCGCACGAGGGTCCGGTAGATTATAACGAAGGGAGGGGGGGGTCTCCTCTCCTTCGATGAGCGCCAGTGCCGTGTGGCGAAAAGTAAGGCTCCCCGCCCGCTCCCCGTTCGCGTTCTCCTATGCCCAACCCAAACGGAACCGGTCGTTTGCGGTGGGGTCGCAGAATTGATCCAGTGCTCCACTGGCTTAATCGATGGCAATCTCTCCGCAACGTCCCCGCCGCATCTGGCGTCTTGGCTTCCTCGCCGCCGGTCTGGCGTGGCTGGTGTGGCAATCGGGTCCGCGGCCCGGCGCTTGCTTGGTGGGGTATAGCGATGACTGCGTGATTGCAATGGATGCGTTTCCGGCGACCTCCACCGGGCTGCAAAACCCGCCACCTGCTCCCCCTCAACCTGCGCTGTTAGCAGCCGGAGCGGCAGAGACCGCGGCCGATCTCTCGGCTCCCGCTCAAGCCGCCGTCCCCCCATTTGCCCCCAATCAGTTGTGGGCGCTTTCACCGGCCCCGGCTGATGCCGCCGCGTGGGAAGCCCGCGTCCCGGCGGCGTCCCCTGAGGTTCACTACGTGAAGGTGAATCGGGCCCTCATCGCCGGAAAATCTGCGACGGTATGGCGTCGCGGCGAACGGCTCACTCTGCCGCTGCCGTCAGGCGAGACCGTTGAGGTCGAGCTGACTTCGACCGCCGCGCTTGGGCCGGATCGGTTCATCGTCCGTGGGGTCTTGCCCGGGGTGACGGAAAGCCGATTTGTCATGGCCGTAAACGACCAACACGTGGCGGTATCCCTTGAGGGTCTGCCGTCGGGTGAACTCAAAATACGATCACTCGGCGCAGCCTCCGATCCGGTAATGCAGCTCTACTCCGTCGACCCCGCCTTGGAGGGCGACTGTGGCGCGAAACTGCCAAGTCCCCATCTCACCGCGATGGCAACTCAGGCTTTGGCGGCGACCGGTTCCTCGGGCACCGCGACGCCGGGCTCGGTGCCGCCGACCGCCGCCGCCGAGTCGTTGGGCAGCGGCCAGGCGGTGGTGGATCTGTTGGTGGCTTACACCGCGACGGCCCGCGCGGCGATCGGATCGACGGCGGGGATCATCAATCAAATCGATCTGGGCTTCGCCAAGGTGCAGAGCGATTTCGCGGATAGCGGTATCACCGCACGTATTCGACTGGTCGATACGATGGAGGTGACGTTACCGGGAGATCAAAACGACAGCAGTCTCGCCGGTTGGCAAAGCGAGGCCTTGCAAAAAGTGACCGCCACGCAGGACGGCGTGATGGATGAGGTGCACGCGCGCCGCGATGAGCTCGGCGCTGATTTGGTTTGCCTGATCGTGCGGCGCGGCGATCCCCGCAGCACCGGCATTGCTTACCTCATGCAGGGGTTGGATGCTTTCATCTCCCCGTTTTTTGGATTCTCCGTCATCGGCTTCGGGAACTTGAGCGATGGGGTCGTCATGGCGCATGAGCTGGGTCACAACTTTGGCTGCGCGCACGATCGGGATAATTCCACCAGCGGAGGCATCTTTGATTACAGCTATGGCTTTCGCGGTTCCGCGCCCTTGACCGTCGGAGGCCCTGGGCAGGTGCGCACGATCATGGCCTACGCGCCGGGTTCACGGGTGCGGCGCTTCTCCAGTCCGGAGAATTCAGTCACCTCCTACACGACCAATGGCCGCACCTTTTTCTTCCAAGAGCCGATGATACTCGGCGTCGCCGCCGGGCAGCCCGGCCAAGCAGACAACGCGCGCACCATCGAAGAAACGGCGTTTCAAATCGCCAACTATCGGCTGTCTCTCGACCGCAGTGGCGCGGGCCGATTGGTCAACGTCTCCACTCGGGCCTGGGTCGGTTCGGGCGACCAAACCTTGATCGGCGGTTTCGTGCTCACCGACGAAGGCACCAAACGCATTCTCGTGCGCGCCGCCGGTCCCACCATCGGCGCCGAGCCTTTCAATGTGCCTAACACGCTCGCGGACCCGTCGCTGCGTATCGATTACGTCAACGTCGGCGTCGTCGGTGAAAATGACGACTGGGGCCTGCCCGCCGCCAATGGCTTTGAGGTCGCCGCCGCCGCCACGACCGCAGGCGCGTTCTCGTTTCCGACGGGAAGTTTGGACGCCGGCCTCGTCCTCGATTTGCCGTCGCCCGGAAGTTTTACCGCGAGTGTGGTCGGCAAAAATGGCGCGGAGGGTTACGGTCTCGTCGAGGTTTACCAAGTCGGTAACAGCGACGGCGGGGCGCGACTCCTCAACCTGTCTACTCGCGGCTACGCCGATACGGAGCGACCGATGGTGGCTGGGTTTGTCGTTACCGCCGATCCCGGTGCATCGAATCAACGCAAAACCATGTTCATCCGCGTGCGCGGCCCGTCTTTGACCAACTACGGATTACCCGAGGCTTCGGTCATGCCAGATCCGATCATCGAAATTTACGACGCCGATGCGCAGCTCATTTTTGTGAACGACGACTGGGATCCGCCCAGCGCGGATATCGATGGCACCAATCGCGACGGGATCCCGCTACTGAGCCGAGGCACCGTTGATCAGCTCTCCGAGCAGGCGGTTTTTGACGCCGCGGATGCCGTCGGCGCCGCCGACATGGCTCCGACCGAACCTGGCGTCGTGATCGAATTGCCGCCGGGTATCTACACCGTTTTTGTGCGCCCCTTTGAGTCTCTCCCGCGTCAACCCGCCGAACCCGGCGTAGTGATCGTGGAGGTGTTTGAAATGAACCCGTAAAAAGCGGGACATGCGTGGTGCGTCGTGACGGCGCACTTTGGCGCGAAATGTCCCGATCAAAACCCGCCGATAGATCGGGTTTCCCCGTAGCGCCAATTGGCGCGAAGTGTGCAAGGGTGATTCGTATGGATATGAACACCCTCACCCAGATGTCGCGCCAGGCCGTCACCGAAGCCCAGGCCGAGGCCCGCCGTCGTAACCACAACGAAGTGGATACGTGGCATCTGCTGCACGCCCTGATCGGGCAAGAGGAAGGCATCGTCCCGGCTCTCATTGAAAAACTCGACCTGACCGTGAGTGCCTTGCAACTCGCGGTGCTCCGTGAGCTAGAACGGCTCCCGACGGTAACCGGCAGCGTTGATGCGTCCAAAATCTACGTCACCCAAGCGGTGAACAACATTCTCACCCAAGCGGAGAAAGAAGCGAAGCAACTCAAAGATGAGTTTGTCTCCACTGAGCATCTCTTTCTGGCCGCCGTCGAGGAAGCTAAACCCGACAATTTCGCGAAGCTCCTCAAGTCGTTTGGGCTTGATCGCCCTCGCGTCCTCAAAGCTTTGCAAGAACTGCGCGGCGCCCAACGCGTCACGACCGACAACCCGGAAGCGACTTACAATGCCCTCAAGAAATACGGCACGGATCTCGTCGAGCTCGCCAAGCAGGGCAAGATCGACCCGGTCATCGGCCGCGACGATGAGATCCGCCGCACCATCCGCATCCTTTCGCGCAAAACCAAAAACAACCCTGTGCTCATCGGTGAACCCGGTGTCGGCAAAACCGCCATCGCCGAAGGGCTTGCCCAACGCATCGTGCGCGGCGATGTGCCGGAAGGATTGAAGGACCGCACCTTATTCTCGCTCGACATGGGCTCACTGGTCGCAGGCGCCAAATATCGCGGCGAGTTCGAAGAGCGGCTCAAGGCCGTGCTGGCGGAAGTCAAAGCGAGCGACGGTCGCATCATCCTTTTCATCGACGAGCTGCATACCATCGTCGGAGCCGGCAAATCCGAAGGCGCCATGGACGCGGGCAACCTCCTCAAGCCCATGCTCGCCCGCGGCGAGTTGCACTGTATCGGAGCCACTACGCTCGACGAATACCGCAAGCACATCGAAAAGGATGCCGCCTTGGAGCGCCGCTTTCAACCGGTGATGGTGCTGCCCCCCTCAGTGGAGGACACCATCTCGATCCTGCGCGGTATCCGCGAACGCTACGAACTGCACCACGGCGTGCGCATCCAAGACGGCGCGCTGGTCGCCGCCGCCACGTTGTCGGATCGCTACATCTCGGATCGTTTTCTGCCCGACAAGGCCATCGATCTGGTGGACGAAGCATGCGCCATGATTCGCACCGAGATGGACTCGATGCCGCAAGAACTCGACGCGCTTACCCGGCGAACCCTCCAGCTCGAAATTGAAGAAGCCGCGCTCAAGTTGGAGAAAGATAAAGCCTCCCATGATCGATTGGCTGCGCTGCAAAGTGAACTCACCGACACCCGCTCCCAAGCCACCGCGCTGCGGGCAAAGTGGGACAAAGAAAAGGCATCCATTGATCGCGTGCGGAAAGTCCGCGAAAAACTCGAAGGCGTCCGTCGCGAAATGGAACAGGCCGAACGGGCTTACGATTTGAACAAGCTGGCGGAGTTGCGCCATGGCCGCCTGCCCACCCTTGAAGCCGAGCTCAACAAACTCGAAAACGAATCGGCGCATACCGAGTTGTTTAAAGAAGAAGTCTCCGACGAGGAGGTCGCCGCCATCGTGTCCAAGTGGAGTGGCATCCCGGTCACCCGTTTGGTCGAGGGCGAAAAGGAAAAACTCCTGCGGTTGGGCGATACCCTCCACGAACGGGTCATCGGCCAGGACGAGGCCGTCACGCTCGTCAGCGAAGCCATTCTGCGTGCGCGCGCTGGCATCAAAGATCCCCGTCGCCCCGTGGGCTCATTTCTGTTCCTCGGTCCGACCGGGGTCGGCAAAACCGAACTCGCGAAAGCCCTCGCGGAAACGTTGTTCGACAGCGAGGCAGCCATCGTGCGCCTCGACATGTCCGAATACATGGAGAAGCACAGCGTCGCCCGCATGATCGGCGCGCCCCCCGGCTACGTGGGTTACGATGAAGGCGGTCAGCTCACCGAGGCCGTGCGCCGTAAACCCTATGCCGTCGTCCTCTTCGACGAAATCGAGAAGGCGCATCCCGATGTATTTAACGTCCTGTTACAGGTGCTCGACGATGGCCGCATCACCGACAGCCAGGGCCGCACCATCGATTTTAAAAATACCATCATCATCATGACGTCCAACTTGGGCAGTCGCCATCTGTTGGAGGGCGTCACCAGCGACGAGATTCCCGAAAGCGTGCGGGAGGCAGTGTTGACCGAACTTCGCGCGGCCTTCCGCCCCGAGTTCCTGAATCGGGTAGATGAGACCCTCCTGTTCAAGCCACTGACGCTGGAGGAAATCACCCGCATCGTGGATCTCCTGCTCGCCGATTTGAACCAGCGCCTCGCTGATCGCCACATCACGGTTGAGTTGGATACCATCGCCCGCAACTGGGCGGCCGAAAAGGGTTACGATCCGGTCTTCGGTGCCCGCCCGCTCAAACGTTTCCTCCAACGCCAACTCGAAACCCGCCTAGCCCGCAGCTTAATCGCCAACGAGATCGCCGAAGGCGACACCGTGAAATTCACGGTAACCGACGACGCCCTAGTGCCAGCAGCGTGAAGATCGGAATGGGAGGGACGATCTCCGCATCGTCCTCAGTGGGTCGGACGTCCCTCCCCAGCTCTTTCTCAGACGGCGAAGCCGCCCATCATCGCCCACCCGCTACGCCGCCTGTTGGGAGAAAGATTAAGAGCATGATTAAGAAGAAAGAGGGCACCGCTCCGCGTGCCTCTCACCACGTCTCCACCGGGCCCTTGGGCACCGGGATCGCCTCGCGTTGAAAAACGGGATCATCTTCTTCCCGCAGGAACGATGCGACCATCGGGTCGGGCTGGTACTTGGGCAGTAACTCCCCGGCCTCATCGCAGAAATTCGCCCGCCACGCGACGTAGTCGGTCACCGCCTGCTCAAAGTCCGCGCGCGACGTGATCTTGATAATATCCCGCTTGAATGGCTTGGAGGGGCCGAACCGCTTCGCATACCACGGTGCGACCTTGCGGAAGAACTTCGCGCCGCGTTCCTCGCCGTAGAATTCGACGTAGCGTTCGAAGTGCAGTCGCAGCACGCGGATTCGCTCCGCGAAATCCGGCTCCGGTAGCAGCTCACCCGTCTCAAGCAAATGAGCCGTGCGCTTGAAAATCCACGGATCGTAAAACGCCCCCCGACCGATGCTCACCCCGGTGCAACCGGTTTCGCCTAACATGTGTTGTGCCGCCTCCGGCGTAGTCACGTCGCCATTGCCGATGACCGGAATGCTGCGGACCGCTTCGACCACGGCTCGAATTCCCGCGAGGTTAACGCGGCCGGAAAACCCCTGCGCCCGCGTGCGGCCGTGCACAAAAATCGCCGCACAACCGGCGTCTTCCAGCGTCCGGGCGAGATCCGGCGCGGTCAGGTTATCCTCATCCCAGCCCAACCGCATCTTGGCCGTGATGGGAATCTTTACGGCGTCGACCATGCCCTGCACGAGTTTGGCGGTCCTATCGAGTTCCGTCATCATGGCGGAGCCCCCGCCGATGTTGACCACCTTACGCACGGGGCAACCCATGTTTATATCGACGGAGTGCACGCCCATCTCCTGGCACATGATGGCGGCGTCGCGCATCTCCTCCGGTACGGCCCCAAACAGTTGAATGGCGAGCGGCTGATCTTCGGCGCAGGTAGCGACTAGCTTCAGCGCCGTGCGATTTTTTTCCAGCAACGAGCGAGCGTTTACGAGGTCCGTGGTCGCCCAACCCAACCCGCCGACCTCGCGCACGGTTAGCCGCATCGGCAGATTAGTGTATCCTGCCAATGGAGACAAAAAGAGTGGCGTAGCCAGTTTGATCGATCCGATGCGCATTAGGTTTATTCTGGGCAAGTTGTAAAAGCGTAGTCCTCAAGCAACCCTCAATCGGGGTCATCGGCCTACTCCTACAAGCTGGGGTCGCGACCCGCGCGGCGTTCCATCAGCCAATGTAAGAGTCGGAGGGTGGTCTCTGCATCGGGCATCCGAGAGTGCACTTTGAGGAAATCGTTAATCCGCTGACGCGGCAGTCCCAGATAGCGACCGAGACGCGCTTTACTGCCATAGGCGGTTAGCTCCAACCGCAGGCTTGCGACCAATTCGTTCCACATGGGCGTAGTTTTCCCGGGCTCGCGACAGGGGAGATGGGCGGGACGACGTGCGCGTCGATAGCGAGCTTGTAACTGCTTACTCCCCGCCATCGCTGCTTGGGCCAATCCATCAAATAATCCGCCGACCAACTCAAAAGAATGAGGCACCAAAGAATTTCTCATGACGATAGTGTAACCATAATGGTTACACTATGGCGAGAGTGGGTTGGCGGGTTGTCGGGTTGCGGTGGTTGGGGCGGAGGGGTTGCGGCGGGGAGATAATGGGGACTCTATGGCGGGTGGATTCTTTGGATGCATCAGGTTGGCCGGTGCTGCTCTTCGATGGGGAGTGTGGGCTTTGTCAGGCGTTGGTGGGTCGGGTGCTGCGATGGGATAAGTCGCTCCAGATTCGCGTCGCTGCATTGCAGAGCGAAACCGGGCAGGCTTTGTTGCAGCGGTCTGGTTTGCCCACGGATGACTTCGATAGTTTGGTGTTTTTCCCGGATGCCACGCAGAATGAGTGCCGCCTGCGAACGGATGGGGTGATCGCGGTTTTGCAGCGCTTGTCCCCGGGCTGGGCGCGGGTGGGGCGCGTGCTCGCAGGGGTGCCGCAGGCTTGGCGCGATGGGGTTTACCAGCTCGTGGCGCGGAGCCGAAATCGGATCTTTGGCGAGCCGCGGGCGGGTGGTTTGGATCGGCCGGAGTGGGCGGATCGCGTGCTGCCCTAGGCGGCGAGGCGAGCAGTCAGCCGGGCTTTAATCTCCGGCCACTCTCCGCACAGGATGCTGTAGAATACGGTGTCGCGGACGAAGTCGTCGTAGAGTTTCAAGTGGCGACGCAGCACGCCTTCTCGGGTCGCGCCGAGGCGTTCGATGGCGGCTTGAGCAACGAGATTGCGGGCATCGGTCTTCAGTTGCACGCGCTCGCAGCCGAGGGTTTCGAAACCATGAGTGAGCAGCAGCAGTTTTGCGGCCGTGTTAATGGGCGTGCGGTGGCAGACCGGAGCCAACCAGGTGTAGCCGATCTCCAATGCTCGCTCGGCGGGGCGAATATCAAAAATGCTCGTCGAACCTACCGTCACGTTTTCGCGGGGGTCGATGATCGCGAAGGGAAAACGGGTGCCGGCGAGCTGGTCGTCAAGCGCCCCCGTGACCCAGCTCACGGCATCGACCGTGCGCTCAAAGGGCGGAGTGGGTTGGAATGCCAAGGCCGCATGCACGTGGCCAGCGTGGAACAGATCCGGCGCATGGGACGGTCGCAGGGGTTCCAGCCGCACGTGGTCATTTCGCAACGTGACAGGCCGCACGCGAAAGTCGGCGTCTCTCATGATCGGGCGGCATGTACGCCGGTCGCAAATCGTCGGAGGCCATCTGCCAACGTGCTGGTGGGGCAACCGAAGTTGAGGCGCACGTAGGCGTGGGGTGGTGCACCGAAGAAATTGCCATCGCTGAGGCCAATGCCGTGTGCTTCGAAATGGGCGATGGGATCGGCGAGGTTCAATTCGGCGACGTTGATCCAATAGAGGTAGGTCGACTCCTGCGGTCCTTCGCCGTGGACGCCGGGGAGATCGGCGAGGGTCGAGGTAATGAGATCGGCATTGGCCCGCAGGGTTGTGAGTAAACCTTGGCGCCAGTCTTCGGAGCGACCGTAGGCGGCTTCGCAGGCGGCGAGGCCCATGGTGGTGACTTCGGGGAGCAGGCCCCGACTGTTGCGTTCGAGTTGGTGGCGGAGTTTTTCGTCGGCGATGATCGCCATGGTGCAGCCGAGCCCCGGAATATTGTAGGTCTTGCTGGGTGCCATGAGGGTGACCGTCCGGGCGGCCAAAGTCGGGCTGATGGCGGCACTCGGAATATGCGGCAGCGTGTCGTCGAGAATCAGATCACAATGGATCTCATCGGAGATTAGGAGCAGATCGTGTTTTTCGCAAAAGGCGCCGAGGCGTTCGAGTTCCTCGCGCCGCCAGACGCGGCCGATCGGGTTGTGCGGATTGCACAGGTAGAACATTTTGGTCTGCGGCGTGACGGCCGCTTCGAGGGCGTCCCAATCGAGGTGCCAAGCATGGTCGGCATGATGCCACGGCACCCGGATGGCCCGACGGCCGAAGTTGCGACCGGCGGTGAGGAAAGGTGGGTAGACCGGGGTCAGGGTGAGGTAAGTGTCGTCGGGCTCCGAGAAGGCGAGGGCACACAAATTCAGGCCGCACACCATGCCGGGCAGCCACATGATCCAGGCGGGATCAATGTTCCAACCGTAGTGCTCCCGATGATGATTGACGATGGCATCGAGCGTGGAGGGAAGAGGTCGCGCGTAGCCGAAAACGCCGTGATCGGTGCGCTCGTGCAGGGCTGCGAGAATGGCGGGTGAGGATTTGAAATCCATGTCGGCGACCCACATCGGCAGGATATCTTGCCCGGCGTATTTCTGCCATTTCTGGGAGTCGGTGCGTTGGCGTGCGGGGGGAGTGCGGAAGTCGAAAGACATGGTTGATTTAGCAGTAAACGGACAGCGATTCGGCGAAAGCACGGATTAACCTACGGGGCGCGACGGATTTGCTCAGGTGAGACACGAAAACGCAGCCAAAAGGGCACAGTGCGGTGATCCTCAGATAAAATAAGATAAACGTCATCAATTAGTTAGGGAATCAATCGCACCGGCATTGGTTATGCAGAGAGGGAGACAAACCTGCCCGCTATGGGCACTAATCTAAAAAGAAAAAACATCATGAGATACATTCGTTACAACACTCCGATCCGTCGTTTCCCCCCTGCCTCCGCCCTTGGTCGCGGTGCTTGGAATGGTCTGGAATCCGAAATTGATCGCCTCTTCAACGCGGCCGTTGCTGGCACCCGAGCCAGTGCCGCGAAGAACCGCGTCCCGGTCGATATCTACCAAGACACCAACCACGCTTACGTCCGCGCTGAACTGCCGGGCTTTAAGCGCGATGCGATTAAGGTCGAGGTCGTGGACGGCTACCTGACCCTCGAGGCCACCCGCGAAGGCGAGTCCGAAAAAGCCGCGCTGGCCGTGAAATTCAACCGCTCTGTGCGCCTCTCCGATGACGTGCAGACCGACGGCATATTTGCCGCTTACGTCGATGGCATCCTCACGGTGACCTTGCCGAAAAAAGAAGAAGCCAAGCCGCACAAAGTCACGGTCGCGGTCAAGTAACGCGACCTTCCCCAACGCCTTCCCGAAATTCTAAAAAAAGAAAATCCATCATGAATCAAATTCAACCACTCACTTCCGCCCACCATCCCGCGCCCGGGGTCAACCCAACAAATCGCGATAAGGACCTCGGTCCGACTCAGCAACCTCACTATGAGGTGAAAGAAACCGCGGAGGCTTTTGGTCTCACCGTGACGATGCCCGGGGTCACCAAACAGGACCTTGAAATTACGGCCGATGCGGATTCGCTGCGTATCGTCGGTAAGCGTTCGTGGACTCGTCCGGAGGACGGGACGGTAATCGTCCGCGAGACGACGGATGCGACCTACCTGCTCGAACTCGATCATGACAACACGGTCGATGCCGCCCAGGTCCGCGCCGAGCTCAGGGACGGTATCCTACGCCTGAGCCTACCGAAGGCTGAGGCGATCAAGCCGCGCCGCATTGAGGTGGCTTAAGCCCCGGATCCATTCAGTCAGTAAATGTAACCGCGCCGGTGCTCTGGGGAGCCCGGCGCGTTTTTTTGGAGAGCGTGAGTGGATGGGTGGGCGGGGGTAGGGCGTGCTCGCCGAGCGCGCCAGCGGTGGAGTGGTCGGATCCGATTGGAAGCCGCTTGAAACAACGGTTTGCTGCGCCATCTCCAAGGACTCCGTCGGCGAAACGCGCCCTACCTTTGGGGCCCTGCGTCGGGAGATCGGGCTTGGTGCCGAACGGTTTCGCCGGCCGGCGCTGCCTACTTATCGAACCGCTCGAGGTTGTTGCTGCGGATCATGCCGCGCACCTTGGCCACGTATTCGTAGCCGAGCTCCGAGTAGCTGCGTAGTCCGCCCGTCAAGGTGGTTCCGCTGAGGGTCTGGTCGCGTGAGCGCATGGCGGCGCGACTGGCCCGTAACTGCAGGTAGGGACCATGCGTATTGAGATTATGGATATAGGCGGCGAGGCCTTCGTTCACCGTGTCGTAGGCGGCGACTTCCCAGGTGGCTCCGGCGGCGCGGCGTTTGGGCACGATGCCCGTGCCGGGCTCGTAGGTGCGCATGCCGAACAGGTTGTTGCCTTGGCGGGCGAAACGGGAGGTCCCCCAGGCAGACTCGATCGCGGCCTGCGCGAGGATCATCGAGGGCGGGATGATGTCCATGCGTTGGGCGAGTTGGCGGAGGGTCTCGCTGGTGATGGTCTCGACCGGATCAAACTCGTATGCTTCTAAGGCACGGTGCACCCAACGGCGGTCGAGCCAGCCGGGTTCTTCGTCGGGACCGAGGCCCTCCCGAATATCCTGCAATCGGGCCCGTTGTTTTAGAATATCCGTATTTACCTCGTCGATGTGTTCGCCGAGGTAGGTGAAGAACGCGTCTTTTTTTTCACTGGTGTCTCCGTATTTAGCGAATTCGGGGAGGCGCTCAGTGGTGATGAGTTGGCATGATCCCCAGAGCAATACGACCACCACGGCCGCCATGATAAGTCTAGCGCGAGATGATCGGCCTTTGGCCCAGTTGGCGCGAGGGGTGGAAGGGGAGACGCTCAAGATCCGGTCCGTTTGAGGTGCAGGATCTTTTTATCGCCCACCCAGTATTCCACGTAGTTCGCGGTGGTTTCCACCCAATCGGTCCAGGCGTTGGCTTGGTGTCCGGCGTGAGCGGGCGAGACGAGATCGTGTTGGCCATTGAACCACTTGCGGTAGGCTTCGCCGTTGAGCATTGAGGCGCGCAAGGTGATGGCATCGGTGCGTCGGTTCACCTGCCGCTTCAGGTAGATACGGTCGTTCATGTAGGTGACGCCTTGGAGGAAATCCATGTCGATTTCTAAGACTTCGAACGGACCGGCGGTCATGGGGTTCAATGGGGCCGAGGCGGCGGAGTAACCGGAATCGTCGCTAGCGGAGAGAGCCACGGCAAAGGCACTGACGAGCAGACTGGTGAGGAGGAGACGGGTCTTCATGGTGCTAATCGTGGGCAAAATCGAGGCTGAGGCAAGTTCGGGTGGACAGACCCCGGCGGTCGTGGGTTGACGGAATATACCGGGCAGCGGGGGCGCACGGAACCACGGTGTCGCTTTGCTCCAACGGGGCTACCTGCGCGGACGATCGGTGCAGCCGGTAGACGTGCTTGAGCTTTGAGCGAAAGCGTGGACACAGTTGGAGCATGCAAAAGTTACGCCTGATCGGATGTTACGCCACGCTATGGCTCGCAGTTGCGCAGGCGGCTGAGCCGATTAATCCGCAATGGGACGAGGAGATTCAGGGCATCGAAATGCGAGAGCAGGCACAGCCGAGGGCCGAGGGCGGGATCTTGTTCACGGGCAGTTCGAGTATCCGGTTGTGGCAGACGTTGGCGGCGGATTTTCCGGAGGTGGAGTTAGCCAATCGAGGATTTGGCGGTTCTCAGCTTTCGGATCTGATCGGCTATTTTGATCGGTTGGTATTACCGGGAGATCCTCGCCAGATCGTGATTTACGCGGGCACCAACGACATCACCGGGGGCGAGTCGGCGGAGCAGGTGCTGGCCGATTTTGCGACGCTTTGCGGGATGATTGAGCGGGCGTTACCGGGAACGAAAATTGCGTTGATTGGGTGTGCGCCGAATCCGGATCGTTGGGCGCAACGTGCAGAGCAGGTAAAGTTCAATACGTTGGCGGCCGCCTATTGTGAGCGGATGGGCTACGACTTCATCGACGTGTGGACGCCGATGCTCGGTGAAGACGGTTTACCGTCGCGCGACCTTTACGTCGCAGACCAGCTGCACATGAACGCGGCGGGTTACGTGATGTGGCGTGAGGTGGTCGGTCCGTATTTGGACCGGTAAACAAGGCGACAGCATGTCGGGCGTAAAGCCCGCCCCATCCGTAGGACGCTAACTTGGTCCGACGTGGGTCGGGCTTTACGCCCGACAGTTTCACCCTCCCGGCCAGAGGTTGAATCACGACCGCCGCCGCGAGCCTTCACTAAAGTGACCAAGGTAGGCGGGCTTCGCCGAAGCCGCCGATTGCGGCGGACCAGCAGGATGAAACGACGCGCCGCGGCGAGACTGCCCTATTTTCGAGCCCTAGGCGCCGGGATTGTCCGCAGCATGTCGGGCGTAAAGCCCGACCCACCCAGCAGGACGCAGTGGAGTAGGTGGGTCGGTCTCTCCGCCCGATAGCGCGCCCGCCTCGCAGTCTGACCTCAGCGTCGCGGGGTCCAGTCGGTGTTTACTTCGAGGACCGTGACGTCGTTCGGGTTGGGGGCCTCGACGATGACTTCTACGCCGCGTTGGCGGTTTTGGAACGTCTCGCCGACGCTGTCATAAAAGGAGAAATAGACGGTGCCTTCGACGCGGTAGCGGTTGGACCAGCCCGGGATGGGCGTGGGGCGACCGAGATCGACCTCGCCGTTGGTCATCGTCGTGTAGCCGGAGCCGGTGCGGCGGTTGTAGCGGAAATGCCGCAGCGCAGCGGTCTCGGCTTTCGTGGTCACGGCGGCGGCGATCGCGGCGGCGCGGGCCGCGTTGTCTTCAGGCGAACCGACGGGGGCGCGGGGCGGCGGCGGTGGGGGCGGCGTGACGGCGGGTTCGGCTTCGGGTTGATTGTCGACGGTGCCGGAGGTGTCGGGATATTCGGCGACGCGCGCGGCGATTTGCTCGGTGACAAAACCGGGAAAGAGCGCGGCGGGGTAGGGTCTTAGTTTCCGGTCTTCCATCACGTAGATTAGGTCGGAATCGCGATTGAAACCGGTGAGCGCGGCGTTTTCGAGGATACGACCGTTGGCGAGGTTGATCCGAGCGAAGCGCAGATCTAGCAGCACCATGTCGTCGGCGGTGAGGGGCGCGGTGATCAGCGCGGCAAGAAGCACGCCCAGAGTGAGACGCAACGACTGGTGGTTTTTCATGTCAGGTGGGACCGGGGAGAAGGAGAAGAGGTTCCGTTCCAGGCTAGACGAATGGGGTCGAGGCTGCCCATGTTAAACGCCGCCCCCTTTCTGAACCCCTTCTATGCATCCTCTTCTGATCGCTCTTCTGGCCGGCGTCGGCTTCATCATCGCTTACCACACCTATGGCCGTTGGTTGGGCGGAAAAATCTTTCGGCTCTCGGCCAATGCGATCTGCCCGTCGCGCCGGTTAGCCGATGGCAATGATTACGTGGAGACGTCCAAGGGCGTTTTGTTCGGGCACCACTTCGCTTCGATCGCGGGCACGGGTCCGATTGTGGGTCCGGCCATTGCGATCACGTGGGGTTGGTTTCCGGCGATGTTGTGGGTATTCTTCGGCTCGATCTTTATTGGCGCGGTCCATGATCTCGGCGCGTTGGTGGTATCGTTGCGCAACAATGGCCAAACCGTCGGCGACATCGCGGGCCGGGTGCTCAACAAACGGGTGCGACTGTTGTTTCTGTTGGTGCTGTTTTTGGCGCTGACGATTGTGCTGGCGATCTTTGGGCTCGTGATCGCTTCGGTCTTCAAGATGTTCCCGAGCGCGATCGTGCCGTGTCTGATTCAGATCCCGATCGCGGTGACCATCGGCATGTGGCTCAACCGCCATGGCAAGAGTATCCGGCTGCCGTCGATCATGGCGTTGGCGGTGATGTATCTGACGGTGATCTTTGGGGATGTCGGCGTCTTGCACGTGATCAACTCGACCCTCGCGGAGTGGTCGCCGATTACGTGGGTGTTGGTGTTACTCGCCTATTCTTACGTGGCTTCGGTCCTACCGGTGTGGACGCTGCTGCAGCCGCGCGACTACATCAATTCGCTGCAATTGATTTCGGTGTTGGGGCTGTTGCTCATCGGGCTGGTAGTCGCCTCGATCATCGGCGGAGCGCCCGCCGTCGAAGGCGGAGAACGAGCGGTCCTGGCTCTCGCGGCACCCGCGATAAATCCCAACCCGGTGGGAGCACCGGCGATGTTTCCGTTTCTCTTTATCACGATCGCGTGCGGCGCGATCAGCGGCTTCCACTGCCTCGTTTCTTCGGGCACGAGCAGCAAGCAGCTCAAGCACGAGCCCGATGCGCGCTTCATCGGCTATGGTGCGATGCTCACGGAAGGGTTCTTGGCGACGCTCGTGATTCTGGCGTGTGGTGCCGGCATCGGTCTCGGTATCGCGGGCGCGGGCGGGACGACTTTGATCGGCACGGAAGCGTGGCAACACCACTACGGCGTATGGACATCGGGGCTCGGTCCGGCGCTCGGCGCGTTTGTGGGCGGCTCCGCGAATTTCCTCGAAGCGCTCGGCATTCCGACCGCAGTTGCGATCGCGTTGATGGGTGTATTCGTGGCATCGTTTGCGGGCACTACGCTCGATACGGCTTGCCGCTTGCAGCGCTACATCGTGCAAGAGCTGGCTAATACCGTAGCGCCGAAGACGGCAGGCGTGGACGTGCTCGCCTGGCTGCGCGGCAAGCATGGCGCGACGATTTTTGCGGTGGCGACCGCTTTGTGGTTGGCGGCGGTACCGCCCGCCGGGGCCGAGTGGTCGATGGCCAATGCCGGCAAAGGTGGCCTGATCTTGTGGCCGATTTTTGGCGCGACCAATCAGTTGCTGGGCGGGCTGTCCTTCCTGGTCGTAACCTTCTACCTGTGGCGTCGGGCGGTGCCGATCTGGTTTTTGGTGGGACCGATGATCCTGCTCCTGATCTTACCGGCTTGGGCGATGACCTTGCAGGCCTTCGTAGGCGAAAACAGTTGGATGGCGCAGAAGAATTGGCTGCTGGTCGGCATCGCGGTGGTGACGATGGCGCTCGAAGCGTGGATGGTGGTCGAAGCGATCAAACTGTTCCCCAAGGTCAAAGGCGTGGTCGAGACCGATGCGATCCAACCGGTGACCTCGAGTTCGGTTTCGTGACGGTGCGGAGCGAGGGATCGGTCGGCAGCCGGCCAGCATCTAGCGAGTCGATCAGACGCGACCGGCGCGAAATACCGCTCCGAAAGTTTGTCACTTGTTATATGACAAACTTTCGTAAGTAGCTGTTGTTGAACTGTATGTTACATCAGAAAAATAGGCAGGGGTCGCGTGCGTTGTGCCGAAGGTGACAGGCGACTGATGCGACTGATATCTTGAGCGGTTGATCGGGTTGGGGCGCAAAAAACCGCGTGCTCCCGGGGGAGGCACGCGGTGAATAAGAACCGGAGGGTGAGCGCGAAGGCGCTGGCCGCTACTTGTTCCCTTGGATGAGGTGCACGTCGCGTTGGGGGAACGGAATCGTGACGCCTTCCTTGTCGAAGCGGATTTTGATCTGCTCCTGCAGGTCGAAGTAGAGGGCCCAATAGTCTTCAACTTTTACCCAAGGGCGGAAGGCGAAGTTGAGGCTGCTGTCGCCCATTTCCATGAGGGCCACGGTGGGCTTGGGTTCGGCGAGGATGCGGGGATCGTCGGCGAGGATACCGTGGAGGATTTCCTTCACCTTGTGCAGGTCGTCACCGTAGCTGACACCAGCCACCAGATCGAGACGACGGGTGCCTTGCTTCGAGTAGTTTTCGATCATGCCCCCCATCGCGGCAGAGTTCGGAATGATCTGGGTGCGGTTGTCGAGGGTGAGCACCGTGGTGGTGAAGATACCGATGTCGTTGACGACACCTTCGCCGCCACCGGCGACGACGTAGTCACCGATTTTGTAGGGCTTGAGGACTAGGAGCAGCACGCCGGAGGCGAAGTTGGACAACGAGCCTTGCAGCGCCAAGCCGATGGCCAAACCGGCGGCACCGACGATCGCGACAAACGAAGTGGTTTGGATGCCGAGCTGGCTGAGTGCAGCCAGGATGACGAAGGTGAGCAGCGCGGCGTAGGCGAGATTCTTGGCGAAGCCGACGAGGGAATCTTCGGTCTTGGCTTTGATCATCGCGCGCTCGACGCCGCGGGAGATCATGCGGGCGACCATGCGACCGACGACAAAGATGACGAGGGCGGCCAAGATCCGGAGGCCGTAGACGGTGACCAGTTCGGTCACGCGCGTGGTGATTTCTTCAATGTTGATGTTCATGGTTATTGGGAGGGGGAGTTGAAGTGAAACCTGGGTCGGCCGCCGCGATCGACGTCCCACTCAGGTTTGCGAAGCTTTTGCGAAAAATCCCCGAATGCAACCGCGTGAGTGGGCCGCCTCCGGGGGGGGCGAAGCCACAACCGCGGGTGAGCTTGACGCCGGCCCCCATCAAGCTGAGCTCGAATCACCATGAAGTTCTCCATTCGCTCTATTCGACGTCGGCGCGGTTTGCGTAGTGGGGTAGTGGATATCGGTCACGACCTGGCGCGGCAGGGGAAGTGGTTTACTTGGTTGGATCAGGAGACCGGGCAAGGGCGTCGCTTGCGGTTCTATGTGGCGTGGCGTCCGTTGGCGATTTTGGCGGCGACGATGATGTTGGTCGGCTACCTTGGTGCGGCGGTGGCGTTGACCTGGTGGCTGGATCGCCAGCCCTACAATCTAGTCAAGTTCCAGGATGTCGCGCTGCCCTGGCGCTGGACGGACATGCAGGAGCTGCGCGGGGAGGGATTTGCTCAACAGGGCATAATCGAACTCGAGGCGGAGAACATCAACCGGGGCATCTTTTTTGTGCAACGGGGACTGAGCCTCAAACCCGACAACGAAACCGCCCGGCTGGCGCTAGGTCAGTTGTATGCCGAGGCCAATTTCTACGACGGCGTGCGCCGAGTCCTCCAACCGCAGTTAAAGATTGGGTTTTCTCGCGAGATTGCGGAACTGCTGTTTCAACAGGCGGCGCAGGCGGATGATCCGGCGTTTATCATCGAGGTCGCCACCACGTCGCGACGGTTAGTCGATCCGGGGTCGGACGACGATCAATGGCTGGTCCAGCAACTCGTCTCTACTCTGATGGTGGATCAACAGTTTGCCGCGGCGCAGCAGATCCTCGCCGAAATTGACGTCGCCCAGTATCAGATGAGGCCGCTGCTCATTCAGGCCTTGATCGGCGCGGGCGATTATGAGGAGGCGTTGGCAGTTGCCCGGTCGATTGGTCCCGCGTTGATGGGGATGGAGCCGACGAGCCTGCGGCTGCAGGCTCTGGTGCGGCAGGCCCAAGGAGATCAGGAGGTCTTGCGGGAGATTTTGACGGAGATTCGAGATTGGGATCCGGCTAAACCGATCTCGTGGATATTTGGCATTGAGGGTTTCGCCGCGGCTAAAATGAACGATGAAGCGGAGATTTGGATCGGCGATTTCTTCGCCCGGTTTGCGGCCAAACCAGCCATGGTGCAGATGATGCTCTCTCGGTTAGCCGCCTCTGGGAACCCCCCGATTATGCGCTACGCGGTGAGTCGGCTTGGGGAGTGGATGCCGCTCAATATAAACCTCCGCATGGCGTTGGCGTTGGTCTTGATTCAGGCGGGGGACTGGGAGGCGTTGAACGAAGATTTCGCCGACTTGATTGCCAACGAGCAGTCGGGAGATCCGGCCGCCACCTGGTTGCGAGCCGTGGCGGCGGCGGTGCAGCCCGGCAACCCGCCAGACTTGTTGGAGATTTCGCTCAACCAAGGTCCGCCCCGCCTCGTCTTCGCCCGCGCGATGGCCGATGGCTTCGCCGCGAGTGGACGATGGGATCTCGTGAAGCTGGTAGTGGACGCGGGAATGAGAGGGAATCGCCACAGTGTGACGCTGCAAAAAATGGCCGCGCGTGCGGACGAGCAACGGATTGACGTGGTGCCGGATACCCGCGCCAGCGATATGGTGGCGGCGGGCGATTTTCGATATGTCGAAGCGGACGTGCCACGCATCCGGTTGGAACTCGAGCGAGCGGTGGCGGTGGAAAATTGGGATGCGGTCGAAACGGTGGTGCGGCAGATCAAACGCCAGCGGCCGGCTTGGATGCGCGACTTGAGCAAGACTTTGGATTGGTCGGAGGCGCACGTTGCGGCCGCGCGGAGGGATTACGGTCGACTGGTGATTTTAGCGCCGGCCGTTTTAAACCGGAACGCCGAGCTGACCGGTTGGCTAACCGACCAAGCGCAGACGGCGATCGATACCGGCTACCCCCAGCCGGCTATCCGGTTGCTCGAAGCGGTGCTGGTCCAGGACAAGTTTTACCACCGCGCGCGGGCGATGTTGAAGGCACTCACCGAAGTGCCGGAGCCCGAGCCCGAGCCCGAGCCCGAGCCCGAGCCTGAGATCGCGGAGTCGGCCGCGGCTGGCCCCGCTCAATAGATCGTAGCGCCGTGCTTTAGCGGGCGCTCCGGAAATGCCGGCTGAAGCACGGCACTACGCCGTCAGCGTGCGAGGCTGCACCTGATTTTACCCTTCGGCGGATTCCTCGGCTCGAACCGTGCGGTAGAGTTGGGCGTCGGCGGCCGAGGCCATGGCGGACGGGTTGAGTTTCTGGCCTAGAAAAACAGCGACCGCGGCGGCCACGGCCGCCGGATCGGTGACGGCCCTAGCATACGAAACGGGCAACAGTTCTATATTCTCGCGGCTGGCGCAGAATTTCTGCGCGGTGCGCAGTTGAGCGGCGAAGGTGCGGGCGAGGGCGTTGTCGTCGGTGCGGGCGCCGGCCTTGTGGTCGCGTTCCAGCATCTTGCGTTGCGATGCGATTACCTCACTGGCGTCCCGCTCCATGAAGATGATTTTCATGGGCACGTCTTCGGGCACGGCGCGGAGCAACGGGGCAACAATTTTGATGGCCTTGCCGCGTTCGGCGGCGAGCCATGACCGGTCCTTGGTCTGAAGCAGTTGCTTCACGCGGTCGTCTTCGTGATAGCCCTTGGGGTTGGACTCATCAGCGGCGCGGTTGCCATCGCTGACGAGAGCGATGCCGCCGGCGGCGAGCATCTGCATCATGAGCGAAGTGCCGGAGCGGGGGAGGCCCGAAACGACGATGAGAGGATTCGCCGCCGTGGTTATGCGATCGGTGATCGCGGTCATCGCGGGGAAGGTTTCCAGCTCAGCCAGAGGCTTTTGCTCTCGCGAGTGCACGCGGCGGCGTTGCTCGCGGTTGGCCGTGGCGGCTTCGCGAGCGAGTTTTTGGTGTTTGTCGGCGGCTTCCGGGTTCTTCAACCGGCGACGGTAGATCATCGCGAGCATGGCGTGGGCGAGGGCGAAGCGCGGCATTTCCGCGACCGCCGCTTGGAGCACCTGCTCGGCAAATTTTGGCTGGCCGATCCGCAGCAACGCTTTGGCGTAAATGTAGCGGGCTTGCGGGTGGTGGAAGTTTAGCTCCAGCGCCTCCCGGGCATGCGCGGCGGCTTCGTAGGGTTTCTTGCGCGCGAGCTCGCATGCGGCCAAGCCGTGGTGGCCCTCGGGGTTGCGGGGATCGATTGCGATGACCTGGCGGTAGATTGCTTCGGCATCATCCCAGCGGCGGAGTTGACGCAGCAGTTCCGCCTTTTTGGTGAGGTAGGACGGTTGGAGCGATTGGTCGGCGCCGGCGGCTTTTTCCAGCACGACCAGGGCGTCTTCGTATTTTTCTTCGAGGCGCAGGACGGACGCCTGCAGAAAAGCGAAGGCCCGCACATTGGTGCCGGCGTGACCGCGGAGACGGCGGATCTTTTGCTGGGTAGCGCGTTCGAGGTCGTCAGGCTTGAATTCCTTATCCTCGTCTTCGGCCTTCTTTTTGGCTGTTTCGATAATGGTCTCGATCTCTTTGGCCGCCTGAGGGGCGTGTTCCTTTTTGCGCGCGACGATGAGATCGAAGGTAGCGCGGGCCCACTCGGTTTCTTGCAGGGCGAGCGTGCAGGAAAGCATGCGCACACCAAACCGACTCTCCTCCGGCCAGCGTTCATAGAGCCGTTCCAAGATAGTTGCGGCCTCGGCGTAGCGGCCGCCGTCCATGTTGGCCTGAGCGAGATTGTAGTCCAACTCGCGGGTGGTTTCCTCGATCGCCTTGGCCCGGTCGGGATTGGGGGCATCGATGTAACCCAGATCTACCAGTTGTTGGATAGATTCACGGGCCTCTTGCGCGTCGATTTGCGTGTCGTTGGCGTGGCGGCCATCGGGGTATTCGCCGGCGACCCCATCCCACGAATCGACGAAGGTCGGTTGTTGTTCGTCCGCGAAGCAATTGACCAATACCTTGCCGTCCATGTCGCGCCCGACGGGCAGTTCGTAGAGGTGGAGCAGAGTAGGGGTGATATCGAGCAAGGTAGCGCCGTGGATCCGCTCGCCGGCTTTGATACCGGGACCTTTGAGGCAGAAGATACCGAACTGGCTGTGTTCGGCGGCGGGTCCGGCGGGTTCATTGGGGATGTTCTGCGGACGCAGATTGCCGGGTTCGAAACCGTGATCGGAAATGAGCATCACGGTGGTATCGTCGCCGGCTAGTTTGAGCAGCGTATCCAACATCATATCGTGGTAGCGGTAGCCGGCCTCGATGACGTCTTTGTAGAGCTCGAAGTCTTTCTCATCCACCCACGGCTGCCGCGGCGGATGATACTTCATAAACCCGTGCCCGAAGTGATCGATGCCGTCGTAATAGACTCCCATGAACTCCCACGGTTCGAGCTGCATGGCAGCCGTAGCGGCGGCGTGGATACCGGATACCTCGGCGATGATCTTGGCGCAGGACTCCATGCGCTTATCCTTCTCTTGGTCGATTTCGGCGGCGCGGGGGATGAAGGGCAGGATATGTTCATTCTCCAACTCGGCGGGATGCACCCGCATCTCCTTCAGCGGTTCCTCGAGGTGCTTCGGGTGCACCGTGCCGGGGCGCATGGGCCAATCGTCTTCGAGATTCTTGACCGCCTGTTGGTAATGGTTGGAGACCATCACCCCGTTGACGGGTTCGGCGGGATGGGAGGGCCACCAGCCAACGACATTGGTGCGCCAGCCCTGTTGGTTGAAAATATTCCAGACCGCTTTGGTCTTGCGGGAGAGGTTGGTGATGGGGCGGATGCCACCGGTGGCGGGGCACGGCTCAGAGAACCCATGGATACCGTGTTTCCAGGCGCGTTTGCCGGTGGCGATGCTGGTCCACAGCATCGGCGAAAGCACGGGACGGATGGTGGCGAGATCGCCCCAAACGCCCGCGTCCATGAGCCGCTTTAGGGCCGGCATCTTGCCCTGTTCGATTAGCGGCAGGGCGACGTTCCAGTCGGCGGCGTCCCAGCCAATGAGCAGGACTTTACTAGGAGGGGGCATTTTTTGAAAAAGCTGAAAAGCTAAAAAGACTTCCTCCTTCGTCCCGCCAAGCGGGACTACGGCGGACAAGAGGAAAAACTGAAATCAGAGTGGAGGGGCATCCGCCGTCGCCGAGGCTATGGCGGACAGGCGGGCGAGATGGGGAAGACTGTGGTTAACCAGAGTGGATGGGGAAAGCGATGGACATAAAAAAACGCCCCGAAAACGAGGCGTTTGGAAAGGGGAACCGAGGACCGGGGAAGGTCGGTTTAGGCGACCTTGCGCTTGAGCCAGCGTTGGCGGCGCAGGCCGGCGGCGCCGAGGGCGAGCAGCCCGAGACCGGTGGCGGCGGTGGCGGGCTCGGGCACGGCCGATCCTCCGGCGCCAATCTGAATCGCTGTAAAGGGCGTGGCATTCCAAGCCCATTCGTTGACAACTAGCGAATTCCCCGCGCCCCACGTTGTGGTGATATTGGCCCATCCGTAATGGGTATCAGATCCCCGAAAGAATCGGAAACCGATGTAGTGGGTGCCTCCATCGGTGAAGCCCACGGCTTGGACCTGCAAAGCACCATTATCGGTGATGAACGCCTGGTCGGCGAAGGCTTTGCTCACCGATACGGAAACGGAAGTGTTGAAGGGAGAGATCCGGCTGCTGCCATCGGTTGCCATCCAACCAGCTTTTTCTTCGGTGCTCGTCGAGGATTGGCCGTCAAATCTTTGTCTGAAGATCACCGGCCCCGAGCCGCCGCTGGTTGATGCCTTATCAATCAGCCGGAAGTCATCGTGCCCATCGTTATCGAGGTCCCACAAAACCGTCTGATTATCGACCGTGAACGCGGAGCCACCGAGGGTGACTTGCCCGGAAACGGTCGAGGCACCTCCGGCCAGGAGTGCGGCAATCGAGGCAGAGCCGAAAGTGACGGCCTTGGGGGTAGCAACGGTGGAAGCAGGGTATTTAGAATTAGGTCTCATAAACTGAATTTTTGGAGGAGAGGTGTCGAATTAGGTTGGTCAATGAGTGGGATTAGGAGGGTCGATTGCAATCCAGAATCAATTGGCGAAATTATATTTTCGCCGGCCTCAGGGTTGTTAAAAAAGCCGATATTCGCGCGGCTCGAGAGTAGTCCGGGTAGACACAAAAAACGCCCCGAAAACGAGGCGTTTGGAATTGGAAAACGAGGACTGGGGAAGGCCGGTTCAGGCGGCCTTGCGCTTGAGCCAGCGTTGGCGGCGCAGGCCGGCGGCACCGAGGGCGAGCAGGCCGAGACCGGTCGCGGCGGCGGCGGGCTCGGGGACGGCGGAGGTTTGACCGACGGTGATGGAGGCATCGGCAACGCTGTTGTAGGCCCATTGGTGGACTTCAATTTTGTTTCCTGATCCGAAAGTGGGGGTGAGCTGCACCCAGCCGTAGTGGGTGTTGCCACCGATTTTGAAGCTGAAACCCACGTAGCTGGATTGGCCGCTCGCGAACCCGTTGGCCTGATAATTTAGATTACCGTAGCTGGTGATGTATGCGCCGGGGGACCTGAAGTCAGCACCTGCGGAAACGATCGCCGTGGTGGCCAATGCCGCCAGTTCATTATCGCCATTAGCCATCCAGCGTCCCTGGTTTGCGGGGGCGCTCAACCACATGCTAGACTTAGGGCTGGAGAATGTTGAGATCGGAACCAAGCTGTAGTTGTCGTGCAGCTGCAAGTCGCCGCCTCCGGCGTTATCCACGTCCCAGTTAAATGTGGCGTTGTCTACCGTGAATCCGGTGCTAGAGAAGATGATCTGACCGGAGGCGTGTTGGGCCGAGGCGGCGAGCAAGGCGGCAATCGAAGCAGAGCCGAAAGTGACGGCCTTGGGAGTAGCAACGGTGGAAGCAGGGTATTTAGGATTAGGCTTCATGAATTGTATTTTTTGGAGAGAGGTATAGAATTAGCGTGGGAAATGAATGTGATTAGTAAGGGGGATTGCAATTCGAAATCAGTTGGCGAAATAATATTTTACCGCCCTCAGGGTCGTTTAAAAGAGCCGATATTAGCGCGGTTCGGGAGTAGTCGGGTAGACATAAAAAAACGCCCCGAAAACGAGGCGTTTGGAATTAGAAACCGAGGACGTCGGAAAGCCGAGATCAGGCGGCTTTGCGCTTGAGCCAGCGTTGGCGACGCAGGCCGGCGGCGCCGAGGGCGAGCAGACCGAGGCCGGTTGCGGCGGTGGCGGGCTCCGGGACGGCGGAGGTTTGACCGATCTGAATAGCCTCCCCGGCGATCGAGTTGTAAGCCCATCGGTGGAATTCAATCGAATTCCCGACTCCGAAGGTGGGGGTCATCTCAACCCAGCCGTAGTGTGTATCATCCCCATTTTCGATGCCGTCATCGATTTCGAAACGGAACCCGACGAAAGAAGCGGCCACGCTGCTGAAACCGTCGACATTGCCCCCTATGTTTCCGTTCTGGGAAATGTATCCGCCGTTGGCAAAGTTCGCTCCCGATGAAACCATAGCGGTCGTTGCCATCGCCGCCAATTGGTAGCCCCCGTTGGCCATCCAAGGTGATCCGGTGCCGGCAAACAGAGACATATCGGCGGCGTTGACTTGAATTCTCAGGCCGTTGCCGGATCCAGTGCCATTCACATCCCAATCGACGTCCCCGCTTTCCACCGTGAAACTGTCCCAGCTGGATCCGACTTCATCGACGCTGTAGACGATCTGGGCGCTCGCGTGACTCGCGGAGGCGATTAAGGCGGCGAGCGAGGCTGAGCCGAGAATAACCGGATGGGAGGAGAGGGGGTATTTAGAGTGATTTTTGGCGTCGATCCCGTTAATTTATAGGAACTTAGGGATAAAGTAAAACCAATATTCCCATGCCGAATATTAGGATAAAAATATCCCAATCACAGATCTTTTGAGTGCTTCGGTTCAGCTAGGAGCTCTTAGGAGACCGCGTAGCGCCGTGCTTTAGCCGGCGCTTCAGAAGTGCCGGCTGGAAGCACGGCACTACGTAGGAAACGCGTTGTTCGAACAGGTCAGAACAACAGGGTCAGCTCTGCCATCCAGGTGCGGGGGGCGCCGGGGGTGCCGTGGAAGGTGCCGGGGGTGATGGCGCTGTAGTAGTTCTCGTCGGTTAGGTTGCGGCCGCTGAGGCTGACGCGGTAGCGATCGGTGGCGTAGCCGAGGCGGGCTTCGAGGAGCGTATAGGTGTCTTGCGCGAACGTCGGGTCTTCGGCCTCGGTGTAGTAGGTCTTACCTTGAGTGGTTACCGCGGCGCTGGCGAAGAAGCCGGAATCGTGTTGGTAGTGCGCGCGCAGGTGCAGGTCGTAGCTGGGCACGAAGGGCACGCGGTTGCCGTCGAACACTCCCCCGCCGTAGGGATCGGTGAAGTTGCTCAGGGTCGTGTTGGTGAGGCCGTAGGCGGCGGAGAGGCTGAGTTCTTTGGTGGGTCGCCAACTGAGTTCGAGTTCGCCGCCGGTGGATTCGGCGGAGTCGGCGTTGACGACGAGGTAGTCATCCGCGCCGTTGGGGGCGGTGGCGAAGGAGCGTTCGATTTGGTAGTCGTCGATGGCGTAAAAATAGGCGCGCACGGTCACGGCGTAGCGTCCGTCGGCGGTCGCGTGAGTGATGCCTGCTTCGTAGGCGGTGGTATATTCGGCGTCGTAGGGTGCGAGCACAGGATTGCCGGTGAAGGCGGAGAAACCGCCGGGTTTGTAGCCCATGGCGAAGTTGGCGAAGGCGGTCGTGCCCGCGGCCATGGCGTAGCGCGCGTTGACGTGAGGCAGCAGGGTTTCGGACTCGTGCTTGGCGAGGGTGACGCTGGGCACGGGGATGATTTCGATGCGCTCGGAATCCATCGCGGTGCTCACGGCGCGTAGGCCGAGGGTCAGGTCGAGGAGGTCGGTGGCGGCGAAGGTGGCCTCGCCGAAGGCGGCGAGATCGGTGACGTCGAACTGGTAGACCGACTCCTCGAAGGTAGCGCCGCCGAACTGGCGCACGAAACCACCGTTGGTTTGGCCGTCGTTGTAGAACGCGCCGATCCGCCAATCGAGGTCACTGCCCGGAGCGCTGGTAAAGATAATTTCCTCGCTCAGGTTTTTCTGTTGGAGGGTCGAGCCGTTACCGAGTTCAGCAAAGCCAAAGTCGAGCGTATTGAAGTAGGGCCCCATATCCCAATCGGAGTAGCCGGTGGTGGCGGTGAGGCGGCCGCTCGCGAGATCGAACGCGGCGGTGAGCGCGGTGTTGAAGGCGTCGAGTTCGGCGACGCCTTCGGCGGAGCGTTGGACTTCGTGGAAAGGGCCGAAGAGGGGCACGAGGGGCTGGGCGCCGTCGCGGGCTTGGAGGAAATTGCCCAACAGGGTGACCTCGATCGTCTCGGTTGGCCGCCAGCGGAAACGAGCGAGGGCGGTGGTGGTTTCCCGGTAGTCGACGTCTGCGTTGAGGGTGGTGTTGGTGACGTAGCCGTCGCGCTCGCCCCAAGTGGCGGCGACGTAGGCGTCGCCTTTGGCGTGATCGGCCGATGAGGCCGTGTAGGTGGCGGAGAGGTGGCCGTAGTCGCCCGCGGATACGGCGAGGGAGCCGGAGGCGCGGTCGGTGGTCGGTGGGGTCGAGAGGAGCAGGATACCGCCGGGACCGCTGCGGCCGAAGCGGGTGCCCGCGCCGGGTCCGCGCAGGAGTTCGGCTTGAGTGAAGCCGGACAGGTCGGACGGGAAAGTAAAGCCGCTGCCCATGGGCAGGTCATCGAGGTAGATCGTGACGGCCGGGGCACCGAAGATCGGAGTGTTGGTCAGCCCGCGGATCGCGAAGGTATCGGTGAAGGAGCGGGACTGGTTGTTGCCCACCGCAAAACCAGCGATTTCGGCGGCGATCGTCGGTAGGGCGAAGTCGGGCTGCGTGATATCCGCTCGCAGGTTGATCTGCGTCGTAGGGCTGGCCGTGGTGGTGGTGAGTCGTGTCGTCGAAACTTCGAAGGCGGGCGCTTCGATTATGGGTTGGGTCACCGTTTGGGCGATGGCCCAAGCGCAACTGAATGGCAGGGCGACGAGGAGGGGAGACGGACGGATCATGGTGCGAATGGCTGAGGTTTGTTTTTCCCGGCGACGAGGCAACGCTATCTCGCGCGAAGCGTTAACTCAGCCCGACAAGTTTCGGGGGCTTCATCGATCAGCAATCGATACGACGGAAACCCGGGATCAGCGACCCCGGCTACAGCTATCTGATCGCACTGTAACCGAGGTCGCTGACCTCGGGTTTCATCTAACGGCTCCATCTCTACGGCACCTCTGCTGCGCGCAACAACCGTTCTGCATCGTGTGTCACCTGGCCCTTTAGGCCCGACCCACGGCAAGGCGACGCAAAATGCTGACGGGTGGGTCGGGCTTTACGCCCGACATGCGGCGTCCCGGTTTGCGCGCCGGCGGGCAACCTCTAGCGGACCCAACAAAAACGGCCTCCGCGAAGGGGAGGCCGTTGAAAATCAAGCGAGCGGACTGCGGTTTACGCGAAATCGTAGCTGTCGAGCTTACGATCAACGCGCACCTTATCGAGTTTGGAAAAGTGCGGCAGGCCGTTGTCGTGGGGGACGGGGGTCTCGCCTTGAATGAGGGGGGTGGCGTAGCGCACGAACTGGTAGTTCATGGAAATTCCGTCCTCGTTGATCCAATCGGCGGGGAGCTTCTTCACGCCGTTGGCGATGTCCGCGAGGGGAGCCAGTCCGGTCTCGCAGGTGTAGGCATCGCCTTCGCCGCGCAGGAGCGTGATCATCTTGCCGGTCTCGCCCGCGACGGCGGCTTTGACGGCGGCTTGGCCCGCCATGAAGGCTTCATCGGCATCGGCGGCGGAGCCATTGGTGGCGGCGGCGCGTTGGGCGATACCAAGCTTGGCGGTGCGGGCTTTGACCCCGGGGAGATTGGCTTCGATGAGGCTTTGGAGGTATTCCGCCGCACCGCCGAGTTGGGCGTGGCCGAAGGCGTCCGTGGCCTCAGCGGCGGCGACGTAATTGCCGTCGGCATCGACGAGACCTTCACCGACCACGATGTGGCAGAACTTCTCGCGCTTGAGCGTGCGTTGCACGTCGGCGATGAATTTCTCGGGGGAGAAGGCGACCTCGGGGAGGAGAATGATATGGGGCGGATCGTGCGGGTGGTCACGGCGCTTGGCGAGGGAGGCACCGGCGGCGATCCAGCCCGCGTTGCGGCCCATGACCTCGAGAATGGAAACGAGATCACCTTGGCCCATGGCCTCGTGGTCGCAGGCCATCTGGCGGACGGTGGTGGCGACGTGCTTGATTACGGAACCATAGCCGGGGCAGTGGTCGGTGACGGGCAGGTCGTTGTCGATCGTCTTGGGAATACCGATGACGCGCAGATCGTAGCCCTGCTCTTGAGCGAGCTTGGCGATCTTGTCGGCGGTATCTTGGGAGTCGTTGCCGCCGGCGTAGAAAAAGTAGCGGATGTTCTGCGCTTTGAAGACCTCGAGCACGCGCTCGAAATCGGCCTGCTTTTTGAGCTTATAGCGGCAGGTGCCGAGGGCAGCGCCGGGGGTGTGGCGGAGACCACGGATATTTTGTTGGGACTCCGATGCGAGATCGATCAGATCCTCGTTAAGGATACCTAAAACACCGTTTAAGGTGCCGTAGATCTCCTCGACGCAATCGTGATTGAGTGCTTCGGAGACGACGCCCTCGATGCTAGCATTAATGACGGCGGTGGGGCCTCCTGATTGGCCCACCAATACGTTACCTACGAGTTCTTCGGCCATGGTGTTGTGTGTTTAAAAGTCGGGAAAGGGAGTTACGGACGTGAAGGGAGAAAGTGGCCCGCGAGCAGAGCGCGTGGCAAACCGAAAGTGGGGCGACGGGTGCTAGGGCCGAGCCCACCCCGGCGAATAGCGGCGGTTTTGGGCCTTCTTTCGTCTTTATTCCTTCTCTTTCTCTTTCTCCCGGTTTTTGAGGGGACCCGTCTGTCTACGATTAAACCTATCGTTTGCTGGCCTTTTAGGCCGCCTCAGTCCTGAAATGCACCGAAACTTTGGCCAATATCGTCGAGCTATCAAACTTGGCGGGGGCACATCGAGCTGCCCATCCTCGACCGGGGTGTAACTCGTCCCAGAGAGGTTTTTGCCCACCATATCTGCGGCCGCCGGGATCATGATTGCTGAATCCCTCTACCACGAGATTCTAAACAGGTTGGTATCGCTGGATTAATAGGGTCTCGGCCAGAGGTATCCAGATATCGTCTACGGTGAGGCAACGGAATCTAAAGTCATCAACTCCGAGCGACTCAACGGCTTGGATTGTCTCTAAATGTTCTTTGAGACGTGAAGCCAGTGCTTTGGAAGTACCACCACCACCGATTGTTCCTTTTCTCGATCCAGAAGGGACTGCTTTACCGACGTAAATCGGGTGAGCCCGTCGATCGGAGAACTTCGCGAGTTTTTTGTAAGCCGGGAAAGCGCCAGAGGAGTAAAGCGCGTAGATCCCGGCACCATAAAACGAGCTCAGATCGGAGAGTGGCGCCAAAGGCTCTGCAAGCAGCGCATCTACGACACTGTTCCCTAAGTTCTCTTTATCGAGCGGATTGAACACGAGCAGCGGATTTGCGGGAACGAAGTGCGGATGCGACTGACTCTGCCACGATCCTTCCAAGATTAACCGGCACAGCGTTTCCTAGTTGGCGCATGCTTTCACTCCACGATCCTTCAAACCTCCAATCGTCAGGGAATGTCTGGATGCGGGCTGACTCTCTGACGGTAAAATATCTGATGGAATCGTCGGGTAAACGCATCATGTTTTCGCCGCCTGGGACTCCGTGGTCACCGGCTTTCAATGCTTTTGCAGGTTCGTCGATCGGGCTCCCGGTGTGGCCGGGGTATGATCGGGCACCAGACTGTGGCCAATGACTGTCTTCGATTCGGTTAATATTTGGCTCTCCCAAACCAGCGATGGCGTCTCTGACGGTCCGCCACCGCCTGCAAGGTTCAAAAAGATCTTCTACTTCGGGGACTTTAGCCGGACGTGAAATTTCGGCAGGGACCTTGATGCCGTGGTCTCTCCAATATTCTCCCGTCGCCCACTGCGCATGTTGTAGCGCTAATCGATTGTGACTTGGAGCTGGGAAAAACCAGCGCGCGTTGGTGTCGCGTTTGAATCCGACAAAGAACACCCGATGGCGTTTTTGAGGAACTCCGTAGTCAGTTGCGTTGGCTAAATTAATCGTAACGTCATATTCTGACTCAGAGGGGATTCGGGTTGATGTCTGATGTCGTTCCAAGCGGCGAAGATTGGTCTCCCAGTCTAAATTCGATGATATCGGAAAGTCAGGAAATGTCAGTTGCAGGCGAACGAACTCGACGTAGTTCCGAAAGCACGGTCGCAACAATCCCCGGACATTTTCGAATATGAATGCTTTCGGTTTGAGCTCTCGAACTGCGCGAACTGCTTGAGGAAACATATCCCGTTTGTCGTCGTATCCATTGGCTTTGCCGCCGACCGAAAAGGGCTGGCAGGGCGGGCCGCCTGCCACGACATCAACGGACCCAAAACTTGCGAAATCGATCTCCCGAACATCAGTTTCGATTATGTTCTAGGCGGGCCGATTTACCCTGAGGGTTCTGCAGGCATGAGCGTCGCGCTCAACGAGTGCTACGGATTTGAACCCAGCCTGTTCCATGCCGAGAGCCAAACCCCCCTGCGCCAGAAAAAAGCTCTACGGACCTCATAGTTGGAAAGTCATTTCCAGATATTCTTTTGTCAACGGTCTGAACCCAAAATGGGCTCGGAGTATTTTGGGTTTTAGAGCAGTTTGCCGGGTCGGAGGGCGGCGGCGCCTTTGACGTGACGGGCGGCGGCGCGGGCGGCCAACGCAAACGTGTCGACTTGGGCGGGGGCGGCGCCGACGAAGCGGTCGGTGTCCGTCAGGATGGCTCGGATTTCCGCTACGCTCAGGCTCAGGCGGTTGTCGGCGGCGAGACGGTCGATCATGGCGGGTTCCTGTCCCTCGCGGATGGCGGCGGCAGCGGCGAGTGCGTGTTCTTTGATGGCGGCGTGGGCGGTTTCGCGGCCGGCCCCGGCTTGCACGGCGGCCATCATGATAGTGGTGGTCGCGAGGAAGGGCAGGTTGCGCGCAGACTCGGCGGCGATGACTTTGGGGAACACCGTCACTTGATTGAGCACGTTGAGCAGGGTCTCCAACAGGCCGTCGATCGCGTAGAACGCGTCCGGTAGCGCGACGCGGCGCACAACCGAACAGGACACATCGCCTTCGTTCCACTGCGCGCCGGCGAGGGCACTGGTCATGGTGACATAGCCGGAGAGGATGGTGGAAAACCCGCAGATGCGCTCGCAGTTGCGGGCGTTCATCTTGTGCGGCATGGCGGAGGAGCCGACTTGGCCTTTTTGGAAACCTTCGGTGAGCAGACCCTGACCGGCCATCAGCCGTAGCGTCGTGGCAAAGCTGGCGGCGGCGGCCCCGATTTGATGCAGGGCAGACACCACTTCGAAGTCGAGCGAGCGCGGGTAGACTTGGCCGACGGCCCCGAGGGCTTTTTTGAAACCGAGATGTTTGAGCACCTTGGCTTCGAGGCGGGCAACTTTTTTGGCGTCACCGCCTAGGAGGGTGAACTGGTCGAGCTGGGTGCCGACGGCCCCCTTCAGTCCGCGCGCGGGGTAGCGGGCGGCGAGTTCGTCGAAGCGGGTGAAGGCGACGAGCAGTTCTTCGCCGAACATGGCGAAGCGTTTACCCAGCGTGGTCGGCTGCGCGGGCACGTTGTGGGTGCGGCCGGTGAGGAGGAGCTTGCGGTATTGCTTGGCGCGCTTGGCGAAGCCGAGCAGGGCGGCGGCGGCTTTGAGCCGCACGACGTCGCAGGAGCGGAAGATCTGCAGCTGTTCGACGTTTTCGGTGAGATCACGGGAAGTCAGGCCGAGGTGAATGCGCTCGCGGCCGGCGAGGGCGTTGAATTCCTCGATGCGGGCTTTAACGTCGTGCAAGGTGACGCGTTCCCGGGTGTCGATGGAGGCGAGGTCGATCTCGCTCTTAACCTTTTCGTAGTCGGCGATCGCGGCGGCGGGGATGTCCACGCCGAGCTCACGTTGAGCCTTCATCACGGCGATCCAGTAATCGCGTTCGATCTCTACTCGGCCGGTGGAGGACCAGATGGACTTGATCGCGGGCGAGGCGTAGCGCTCGGCGAGGACGTTGGTAATGGGTTGGGGTTTGGTGGCAGCTTTGGACATGGCGGAATCGTCAAAGTGGGAAAACGGAGCGGCGAGTGCCAATGGAAAAACAACGGGCGAAGGAGTTGCCACGGTCGAATCGCGCTGAACAGGCTGGGCGTAATGAGCGAAACCGTGCCTTCCCGTGCCACCGCCGCCGACCCGAAGACGGTCGCGGTGTTGCTGTCGACGATGCGGTCGGGGTCGACGCTGGTGAAGGCGTTGCTGGCGCAGGCGCCGGACATCAGCGATCTGCCGGAGACGAATTTCCAAAAGTTTTGTGGTCCGGATGCGGTGGCCCGAATTGAGGTGCTGGGGACGGAGCCGATTCTGCTGCTCAAGCGTCCGGGATGGTTCACCGACATCGGTCGTTATCCGCGGATGCCGGATGTGCCCAACGTGAAGCGGGTTGTGCTGGTGCGGGATGCGTATGCGAATCTGCTCTCGGTGCGCAAAATGATGTTCCGGCACGTGCCGGGGTTGCAGCATTCGGGGCTCGGGAACCGGTTTCTGGTCAACCGGTATTGGACCGGGGTGAATCGGCGTTTGCTCGAACTGGTCAACGCGGATGCGGAGTACACGCTCCTCGTGCGTTACGAGGATGTGCTCGCCGATCCCTTGGGCGAAACGGCGCGAATGTTTGCGTTTTTAGGCTCCCGCCAAACCGAAGGCATCAACACCTACGGCAAGCCGCAGGGCTACGACTGGCGTTGGGGCAAGGACGACGGTGGCGCCGTGATCAAGTCGCTGCAGGTGCAAGCGCCGCGCGCGCTGACCTACGACGACCGCAAGCTCTTCGCCGCGATCAAGAACTCTGCTGCAGCGCAGCGTCTGCGGCAGGATCTGGGTTTTCCAACGCGGCCCGCGCTGTAGCAGGATCACGGATACAGGCCTCGTAAAGGATGCGCAACCGCTCGCCGGTGCGGTCGATGGAATGTAACGCGGCAGTGGCCAGGGCGCCTTGGGCGAGCGTGGCGCGCTCGGCCGGGGAGTCGACCAAGCGCCGCATGAGGTTAGTCAGGGTCGTGCCATCGCCCGGGTCGAAGAGCAGGCCGTTCTGGCCGTCTTGCACGAGCTCGGGAATGCCGCGCGCGCGCGGTCCGATGGCGGGCAAACCGAAGGCCATGGATTCCAGAATACTGACCGGCTGATTCTCGGTTTCGCTGGCCGTGATGAAAACATCGCCGAGCTGCGGCAGGCCCTGACCCATCAGCTCTTCGTGGGGGACGGCGCCGGTGAGCACGACTTGGGATTCCATCTCCATGGCGCGGATCATGCCCTTGAGTGCGGGCATCTCCGGACCGTCGCCGATCAGGACGAAGCGGGCTTGGGGATGCGTCGACAGTAGCTCCTTAAATGCGAGGAGGCAGACGGGCAGCGATTTTTCAAAAGACACCCGACCGAGGTAGAGGAATGTGGGGGCGTCGGTGAGGCCGTATTTTTGCCGCAGCGCCCGGATCGCCTCGGGTGAATTTGGCACCGGTTTGGTCATGCCATTTGAGATGACTACCGTCTCGACACCCTTGGCTTCGAGGTGGGTCTGCACCGAGCGCGAAGGCGCGATGGTCATGGCGCAACGCCGGTAGAAAAACGCGGAGTAGCGTCCCATCGCCCGTTGGATGATTTTCCAGTTAGGCCACGGGAAATGGTGCACGTAACGGGGATCGTCCCAAAAAGTGTGGAAGGTGCCGACGACGGGAATCTTCAGCCGCCAAGCGGCAAAAACTCCGGCCCAGCCGGTGCCCCATTCCGTGTGCACATGGATCGCGTCGGGTTTGAAGCGGCGCAGGTCTTTCATCGTCGGCCAGAGGACGGGAAACACGATGTTGAGGTTGGGTTGGCCGCCCCACGGAAGAGAGAAGGGCACGGTCTGCACGGTGACGGATTCGTGCAGCTCGTCGGTTTCCGAGGTGTGCGGCCGGTCGTGGGTCGAGCCGGGGCAGTAGATGCGCACCTGATGTCCCTGCCGAGCTAGCGCATTGACCTGATTTAACGCGGCGAAGGTGGCACCACATACGTAGGGCAGAAAGCTGTCGGTGAAAACGGCGATGCGCATAAAGCAGCGATGCAAAGTGGCCTCAAGCCAAAACCCAAGGGGAAACGGTGGGGAACCTGCGGATTGACCCCTGGTCAGCAGAGGATGAAGATAACGGCGCGGCGCGGTGCCGTATGATTTTGGTGAATACATGGTTAAAATTACTCGGGCTGACTCTGGCGTTCGTCGCCGGTGGACACGCCGCGAATCCCCTCGGCCTACCACCGGAAGTCGATGCCCGGATTCATGCGGCGCTCGAAGCCAATTACCGGATGGATTTCGCGACGGGGGCGGCTGAGCTCAAGGCGGTGGAGTCGTGGGCGGAGGCGCATCCGTTGATTGTTTTTGGCGATCTGCTCATCGAGTGGTGGAAGGTGACCGCAGCCGTTTGGGAGGAAGATGAGGATCTGTGCGCGCCGATGCTAGTGGCGGCGGACCGGAGCTTGGCGGCGGCCGAGCGTTTGATCGCGCAAGGCGACCCCACCGGCGAAGGCCATTTGGTGAAAGGCGCCACCCTCGGGTTGCAAGGGCGCTGGCACATCAAGAATCGCCATTGGATGAAGTCCTATTTTGTGGGCAAGGCCGCGAAGGCGAACCTCGAGCGCGCGTTGGAAATCAACCCCGAGCTTTACGACGCGTACTCGGGCATCGGCATTTATGACTACTTCGTAGCCAAGCTGCCAGGCGTGGTGCGGTGGTTGGCGTTTTCCGGTCAGACCGCAGATCCGGCCGTCGGGATGCGCGAGGTGGAATTGGCGTTGGAGAAAGGCACCTACACGGTGGTCGGAACCCAGGCGGCGCTGGCGCTGATCTTCATCCGTAACGAGCTGGATCCCGCCAAAGCGTTGACGGTAATCGATGCGTTGATTGCGGCGTATCCCCACAGTCCCTTTTTCGGCAGCTTACGCTTGATTGCGCTTTACGATTTGAATCAACCCGAGGCGTTGGCGGCCGAGGCGGCCCGCCAAGCGGAGTTGTTCGCGGCCGGGCACTTCCCGGCCGAGCGCGCTGCGCAAATTCACTTTGCCGCAGGGTTGGCTCATTTTCGTCAGCAAGATTGGGCGGCGGCTGATCAAGCCTACGCCCAAGCAGTTGCCGCCGGCCACCCGTCGGATCCCTTCGCCACGTGGGCGCAGTTGCATCGGGGCAATATTCTCGATGTGCGCAGCGACCGCAAAGCAGCCCGGGCCGTTTACCGGGAAGTGCGCAAGCTGCTCAATCGCTGGGGCACGGAACGATTGGCGGAACGCTACCTCGACGATGCGTTCGACCCGGCGATTCACCAAGTCCGACTCTTGCCGGACGGGTGATGGCGGGTAATCGCCGGGAGGCGCTGAAAGGAGATCGAAAAGGGCGGCACTCAATCCGCATCAATCAACACGTTCGTATCTGTTTTAAGCGGACCGAGCAAGGTCCCGCCCGCGGGGAAATCACCCACGACCATCGGATCATGAATAAGACGCTCCCTCTTCCGACTCCCGGTGAAATGTTACGCGAAGAGTTTCTCGAGCCGCTCGAACTGTCGGCTTACCCGCTCGCGAAGGATATCAGCGTGCCGCAGACTCGGCTCTCCGCCATCTGGGCGGGCAAGCGGGCAAGCGGGCGATCACCGCGGATACGGGGTTACGGCTAGACCGGTATTTTGGTCCGTCCGAGGGACGGTGGCTGCGCCTGCAACCCCATTGTGATTTACGCGCCGCCCAGCGGAAGTTGGGCAAAAAAACCTCCCGCGAGGTAAAGCCGCGGGAGAGGGCAATCGGTTAGGCTGCCGGGATTCCCGGCGCGAACTCAGTGGTGATGCTTATGCTCAGGATAATAGGTCACGAGCTGCGCAATCGCCTCTTTCAGGGTCTCGCCCACGGCGGGGTCGGCGCTCTGTTTGACCTTCATCGCCGCGATGATCACGGCGTGGTGATCTTTCAGGCATTGCACATAGTTTTCTTGGGAAGTCTTAACGCGCTGGGTGAGGAAGTAGTCGGCGATGATTAGGATCACGTTCTGGGCGTGAGACTCTTTGTTGTTCACCCAACGCACGAGCTGTTGCTGACTTTGCGCATCGGTTTTTCCGGCGAGCTCTTGGATCAAGTTGCTGGCCTTGATGGCCGTGTCGGCATCTTGGAGCATTTCGGCCACCTTGGCATAATCGTCAAAAATCCCGCAGGGCACTTGGCAGTGCGCGGAGGCGGAATGGGCGGAAAAGAAAAGGCCGACAGCAGCGACCAGAGTGAGGAATCGGGAGTAACGTGTTTTCATAAAACCACGAGGCTGGGCGGAAGAGCCGCAGTCGTCAAACTCGCCGTCACCGGGTTCTCTCCACCTAGCATAATGTCACCGTAATGGTGATATTATGCTGGGTGGTTATTCGAGATTGTGATGGGCAATGGCTTGCGCGGAGGGAGCGAGTGGACTTGATGAGCAGGATGTTGAAACGAATCGGGTGGGCGTGGGTTTTGATCGCAGGCGGGCTGGTTTCATCGCTGCCCGTTCGGGCGGGGGACATGGCGGATTTGGTCGAGGCGGTCGGGCTGGCCGAGCTCACGGCGACCTTTGATGAGGCCAAGGTGGACCGGATTTTGGGGGCGTATGGGTCCGCCATAGCAGACCCCGCCGAGCGAGCGGCGGCGGCTACGTTGGTGACCATGAGCATGGTGCATGATTGGGCCCTCGACGATCCTGAGGTAACGGCGAAGATGTTGATGGGTTGGGAAAATCCGGATGTTGAGACGGATGGTATCATCGAGATGCCGCTCGCCCGACCGGTAGGGATCATGCGGGTGAAATTGATCGGCGGTCACGAAGCCTTGCGGCAGGACAAGGAACTGATGGCGGTGCTCGACGTGGCGCTCGGCGAAGAAGTGCTGACCGGCTACGGGTTGCGGCCGCGGGATGTGAGCGGGCCGACGGCGGCTGACCGCACGGTGATCTACTCGCACAGCAGTCTGGCGCACGTGAAGCAATTGATCGGATTGATGGCGAGCGAGGGGCTGAAGGGCCGCGTGATGATCGCGCCGAAAGTGGCGGCGTTTGTATTTCGGGAGGGTTGGGGCGAGCGGCCGACGTGGCTCAACAAATTGGGGGAACACGTCCACGTGGCGCAGGGCCCCGAGATGCTGGTGCATTTTGAGTTGGCGTCGCCCGATGATCGGCAGCGTTTTGACGCGCTGGTAGAACGTTACGCGAAAAAAGATGAGGCCGATGAGACGGGCAATTTGGTGCGCTCATGGTGGCAGCCGTTTTACTTCGCCGAAACGGAGGCCGAGGGCTATGCGTCGATTTCACAAGTCACCCTCTACGGAGACAACGTCGAAGCGTCTTTGCTGATGTTGCCCGAGCGGGAGGAAAAGGTCCGCGCCTATTTCGCCCCGATGGATTGGGAGATGAAGGTCAACACGATCTGGGTCAACGCGGCGTTCCACCGGTTTTTGAAAGGCGACTACAAGTAGGGCGGTGGCGTCGCGCTAGTTGGCGAGGCAGCGCACGGCCATGTCGCGCAGGACGTCTTCCTGCTCGTGGGGGCGCCGGATGATTTCGGCGAAGGCGTTGATCAACTCCTGCTGATTATCGATCAGGCGACGCGTGGTGGGCAGACGTCCGCCGCTGGCGAGTTTGCCGACATACCACGCGTTTTGGGTGAAGATGTTGTAGGCGCTCTTGGCGGTCGCGCCGACGAACTTGGCGGCGTGTTTGCTGGCCGCAGCCTTGAGGCCGTCGAGTCCGCGTCCGCTGAGGCGGGCGTCGCCGGCGTCGATGAGGGCCCGCACTTGGAGGAGGATACGGTTGCGGTTCTGCAACGCGCTGATGATCGGGCGCGCATCGCCACCGGAAAAGAAATGCCGATGCAGTGCGGCGATGGTCCACTTGATGTCCCCGCTAAAAAACGCTTCGGCGGCCTCGAAGAAATCCCCCTCGGCGACGTTGGGGGTGAGCTCGGCGACGGCGGCTTCGGTGATGGGTTGGCCTTCGTCAACGTAGGACGAGAGCTTGCGCACCTCCTCGATTAGCAACCGGGTATTGGCGCCGACTTTGGTGAGCATGAGCTGGACGGCGCCGGGCTCGATCACGACGTCGAGTCTTTTGGCCTCGGCCATGAGCACCCCAGCGAGCGCGGAGGCGTCGCCGTCTCCACCGATGAGGGCGAACTCGCTGGTTTTCTCTCCCCATTTGGGAAATGCGCGCCGACGATCGACGGGCGAGGCGGTGATCAGCACGGCCACGTTGGCGGGATCGTTGGCTTCGAGCAGCCGTTGTAGTTCCTCGACCTGTTTGAGCGTGCTCTCGGCGCGACCGGTGACGGAATCGGCGAGGAAATTGACATCCTTGAGCCAGACCAAGCGCCGGCCGCCAAACATGGAGATGGTCTGCAACGCTTCGCGAAAGCGATTTATAGCGGTCTCTACTTCGGCGACATTGGCGGCGTAACCGCTGATGGTTTCGCGAGAAAACTCGTCGTCGATTTCGCGGGCGAGTTCGTCGTAACGCTCCCGCCCGAGACGCCCGACGAGAAAGTCGTCGGGACCGCAGATGAAGATGAAGGGTTTGGGATCAGCCATGGAAATCGAGAACCATTAACCGAGCGAAGGTGGGGGAAGACCAGTCTGGAATAGAGGCGAGCGGGTTCGGCTCTTACCCTAGCCCGGCCTGCTTCGGGAAAGCGGTAAGATTTCAATTTGTTAATCAAAAGTTCATCGAGCATTCATTTTCGGCTGGTAGAATAGGAAAATCGAATCCCGCAAGTTCCATTACCCTTTGGCGCGAAACCCCAGAATGGCGCCCGGATACCTCCGCCTGATCAGCGCGTTGGCTCTCGGGGTTTCAGCTGGAATCGCGCAGCCGGAGGATTCCATGCAGCATGCTCGGCCGGATGGGATGCTGGACACCGATGTGGAATTGCGAGGGATTTTTGAGGGGGTGCTACCGCGCACGGAGAAAAAGAACGGGCTCAGTCTGCTGCTTCACCCGCATTTTGGGGATTTTCACCGCAAAGATTATCTGCGCACTCCCGTGGGAATCCGGTATGGGTTAACTGACCGGTGGGACATCGCGACCGAGATTGAAGGCTACTTTTCGCATGGTTTGGGCGAGGTGGCGGCATTTGAGCAGTTAGGGATTTCGGAGATTCAGCTGACGACCAAGTATCGGGCGCGTTGGTCGCCGTTGCTTGATTGGCAGATGGCGAGTCAGTTGCGTTACACCCACCCGCTGGACCACCCGCCGATCGAACTTATCGACGGACTCGAGCACATCATGCCGACCGTGACCTTCGCCCGCACGCTGGCGCGTTGGCCGGGTTCAGAGGTGTTTTTCGGCACCGGGATGGACCTAGTCAGCCGGACGGATATCGACGGAACTTTGGACGACAATCATTTTGGCGACAGTGCCAATTCTTTCACGGGTGGCATGGTGTGGCAGCGCGGACAACGCGCCTACACCTTCGAGACGACCTATGCTACCACCGCCTTGCTGGGCCCGGGTGAAACCCAACACCGCATCCAGCTTCGTCCCGGCGTGATCTTCCGGATACCGGACCGTTTCACCTTTTCATCGCGAGGGGACTGGCGGATGGGCATTGCGGCGAAGATCACCTACGGCCCGGATGGCCCGGAGTGGGGAGTCGCGGTCAAGTTTCGTGGTGAATTTGATCTGAAGCGATTGCTCCGCCGTTAAATGAACGAATGTTCATCGTCTGTTCATCGTTAATTTAGGTTAGTCGGTTAGGGTTAGGGTATGACCACAGGCAGACTTAGTTTCATTCTCTTCGGCTTGTTTTTGGCCGTTGGCCAGGGAGCGTTGGCCGGAACCCCCTTGGTGGTTGATCGCGATCTTTCATCGATCAAGATCGATGTTAAGGCGACGATAGGATCGTTCGTTGGTCATCTGGCGAATTATGAGGCCGTGATTCATTATGACAGCGAATCCGAAGCAGTAAGCTCGGCGGACATCCGCTTTCGTTTCGCCGATGTCACTACCGGCGAGGACAAGCGGGATCGGCACATGCACGATTGGCAGGAGACGGAGAGCTTTCCCGATGGGCGCTTTGTTTTGAATCGGCTGGAGATGCGTAGCGGCGGCGGCGGCGAAGCCACGGCGTTTGGTGAACTGACCCTCCATCAGCGCACCCAAAAACTGGAATTTCCCGTCTCCATTCTCATCGAGGATCGTACCGTGGTCATCGACGGGAATGCGGTGCTCGATACCCAAGATTTTGGGCTACCGATCATCCGAAAATTCTTGGCCCTGAAAGTAGACCCCTTGGTGACGATCCAATTCCACCTGCACACGACCCGGGCCGAGGACGGCTGATCTTCGTCCCCGAAAAATCCCCGCTCCTATTTTAAATTTCCCTCATGGTTGCTCCTTTTCTTTCTCTCTTCCGATCCCATTGAGCAAGCCCTGCGGGAGAATATGCCGACGGGGTTTGATATGGAGCCGCGACTCGCGGCAGTGCTGGAACACGCGGTATCGCACCCGGGTAAACTGGTGCGGGCTCGATTGGTTTATGCGGCGGTGCTGCAGCACGCCGGAGGTGAAGGGAGGGCTCTCCAGCTAGCCTGTGCGGTGGAGTATTACCATTTGTCCTCTTTGTTGTTGGACGACCTGCCCTGTATGGATGACGCGCAGACGCGGCGGGGGTATGCCTGTCCTCATATTTCTCACGGCGAGGCTCCGACGATTCTGGCGGCGTTGGCGCTGATCAATCGGGCTTATGCGTTGGCGGGTTTTGCGTTGTCGGATCAAACCGCGCCCATGCGGCTGAGCGCGATGGCCTGTCTCGACTCCTGTTTAGGGGTGCCGGGATTAGTGGGAGGACAAGCGCACGACTTGGCGTATGCCCAGAGTGATCGTTCGGTGCGGCGGGTGGGGCGGATCGCAGCCGGCAAAACGGGGGCCTTGTTTTGGTTGGCCGTCTATTTCCCGGCTCTGGTGGCCCGGCCCAACGCGGACGAGGCCCGGCAGCTCAAGGCGTTGTGCATCTATTGGGGGCGGGCTTTCCAAGCCCTCGATGATCTGGGAGATATCGCCACGACCGAGCGAAACGCCGAGCCGAACAAAACCAACGGTCGCGATCAGGCGCTGGATCGACCTAACCTCGCCTTAGTGATGGGGGTGCCAGCCACCCGGCGGCGAGTGGGACAGTTGCTGCGACAGGCAAAGCGCGCGCTTACCCGTTTGGTGAGTCAGCGGTCGGACTGGGTCTATCTCCAGAATTTTCACCGCGAGTGTTTCGCGGCGAAGGCGAGCGGGGGCCGGTCGAGCGCCCCCGTGAAAGCCGTGGCGGCTTAATATGCGTCTGCTGTCTCTCGTATTCACAAACTTGATGCGCCATCGCCTACGGGCGCTGATTGGCGTCGCGGGCATCAGCTTCGGCGTCGCGGCGATGTTGACGATTCTGGCCATCGTCACCGGAGCGATCGGGGTGTTTCAGAGTATCCTTTCGACGGTTAGTCACTACCTCGTTTTCGAAAAAACGTGTCCGATTTATGCTTCAGTTCGGTGACGATCGAGCAGCTCGATGCGGTGCGTTCGCGACCGGAAGTAGCGGAGGCGCATCCGATGTTGTTCGGCATCGTTTCCGCGCCGAATCATCCGATGGTCACCTGTTTCGGGATCGAGGCGAGTGATCCGCGATTGGCGCGGGGGGAATGGCTGAGTGGAAGGCGGGAGGCGTTTGGATCGACGGATGATGAGGTCTTCCTCGGGGCGCGCGCGGCTGAATTTTTTTGGGGGGTGGGATGGGGTGATGAATTGGCGGTGGGTCGAGCGACGTTTCGCGTGGGCGGAGTCTTTCGCAATGAGAACGGTTTCGAGGACGGGGGTCTGTTTATGCCGTTATCGATGGCTCAAGATTTTTTCGGGAGGGAGGCGGTATCATCGGTCGTCGCCGTCAAGCTGCGGGACGAGAGTCGCGGTGAGGTTTTCAAGGCGGAGATCGAGGTCGCTTATCCTGGAATCATCGCTCTGGAGAACCACGAGTTTAGTCAGAATTACAACAGCTTCAAGATCCTCACCTTCACGGCTTGGGCGGTAGGGATCTGCGCGTTCTGTCTCGGTGGGCTAGGGGTCGCCAATACGATGTTACTTTCGGTGTTTGCGAGGATTCGAGAAATCGCGGTATTGCGGGTATGCGGATTCTCGGAGCGGCAGGTGGGCGCGTTGATTTTTGGCGAAGCGACGATAATCGCAGCCCTCGGTGTGGTGATGGGATTTGGGATTGGTTTTACGGTGCTCGCCGTGATGGAAGCGACGCCGCAATTTCAGGGTTATGTGCAGGCGAATATCACGGTGCCGGTGCTGGGGGGTATCGTAGTCACCGCCATTTTTACCGCGATGCTGGGGGCGATTTATCCGGCCCGTTATGCTTCCCGCATTCAACCGGCGGAGGCATTGCGTTATAAATAACCAACGGGGAAAAATCATCGTCAAGGTGCGCAAGGTCACGAAGTCCTACGACCGGGGGAAGATCGCGGTCCTGCGGGGGGTGAGTCTAGAGGTGCGCGCCGGCGAGATCGTTTCGTTGTGGGGCGCCTCGGGGTCGGGCAAGAGCACATTGTTGCACCTGCTTGGTGGGCTCGATCTGCCCGATGCGGGCGAGATGGAAGTTTGCGGACTCAATCCTTGCGGGGAACGAGACCGCCTGATCCTCCGGCGCCAGCACTTGGGTTATGTTTTTCAGCTACATAACCTCATTCCAGATCTTACGGTGGAAGAGAATGTGCGCATCCCGGCCCTGGCCGTTGGTCGCGATGCGGATGAAACCCAAAAACGGGTGCGGCAGTTGGCGGCCGATTTGGGTATTTCGCACCGCTTGCATCATCGGATTCAGGATATCTCGGGGGGGGGACGTCAGCGCACCGCGATCTGTCGGGCGTTGATGAACGCACCGCGGCTGTTGCTCGCCGATGAGCCCACGGGATCCTTGGATGAAAACACGGGCGATACCGTGTTCGCCCTTTTGCAGGGCTTAGCCGAGCGCGAGAAAATTGCGGTGATCTTGGCGACCCACGAAGGCCGATTTGCCGAGCAGTGTCATCGCATTGTGCGGGTGCGGAACGGTCAACTGAGCGAAGTGTGATTGCGCCGCAGCACCGCGAAGTCGAGGCGCAGTTGGCCCAAACGGTGCGGCGGCATGCCCTCGGCTGGCTGGTGGCGGCGAATCTGGTAGGCTTGGGGTTGGCGGCATTGTTGGTCTGGCCTCGCCTCGGCGACGGACTGGCCCCGTTGACCTACGGACGTTGGATGCCCCTGCACCTGAATTGGCAGCTTTATGGTTGGGGTGCGGTGCCGTTGATTGGCGTATTAATTAAATGGATACTTATAAGCGATCATCCGCAGACGGCATGGCATGCCGGCGGCGCTTTGGGCCTGTGGTCGCTGGTGTTGCTGGGCGGAGGACTGTCGTGGTTGGGCGGCACCGTGAGCGGCAAACTTTTCCTCGATTGGCATGGTTGGGCGCGTCCGCTGCTGCCCGGGGCGATGATCGGATTATGGACCGTTCTCGCGGCGCATGCTTGGTGGGGCCGCCGTCGCGACGCCGTCGCCCTTAGATGGGCGAAGGCCGCCGTGCTTCTCGGTCTGGTGGCGGTGCCTCCGGTGATGTGGTGGGGGGCCAGTCGAGCGGTCTATCCGGCGGTGAATATGGATAGCGGGGGCGCGACGGGAGCCGCGCTCCTGGGCTCCACCTTGGGGATCGTAGGCATCTTTGGATTGCTGCCGCGGATGCTGGGGGTGCCCGCGCTGGATGGAAACGCGCCCCGTCGGGACGGGCTAATTTTCTGGGGCGCGTTTGCGGTTTCGGGGCTGGTTTGGCTGGCCATCAATCGGGGCAACTCCAGCCATCACGATCTCGATCAAATTGTCGGCCTTGGCGTATTGCTGGGCTGGGTTCCGTTGCTGACGTGGTGGTGGCGTCGTTTCGCGTGGTGTGCTGGCGGACGACCCTGGATGGGTGCGGCGTTGATCTGGTGGGCGGTCTTGGTTCTTTCTGGCTGGATCACCTTTTTGCCGGAGATTTCAGAGCGGCTCAAATTCACCAATGGCTTGGTGGCGCACGCCCATCTGGCGATGGCGGGACTGGTGACCAGTGTGAATGGGGTGCTTCTGAACGAGCTCGACCCGAAGCGTCCGTTGCGGGCGGGTTTTATGACGTGGCAAGTGGCTGCCGGGGTCATGGTGGTGGGTTTGATGGTGATGGGTTGGTTTGAGCGGGATCACGCCGCGGCGTTTTATGCCGGAGCGTGGTGGGTCGATGTCGGATACGGACTGGGCTTAGCGGCGGGTGCCGGGATGACCCTTGCGTCGCTGCGTTTGCTGGGAGAAACCCGTCGATGATGACCCTCGAGCAAACCCATGCCCGATCCCGCTTACTCGCTTGGTTAGCGGGTGCGATGGATGGCGGAACGGGGCTCGGGAAGGTTTTTGCTCCCGCCCTGACCTTGCAGCTCATGATGGTGCCGGTGCCGGGAGAGGAGGCGCTGTTTTATCTGCGATTCGTGGGCGTTTTTGTGGGTATGGTGGGCTTCAGTTATCTGGGGGCGGTCGGTCGGGGGACGGCGTGGGATCTGCGGGCGGTATTACGGTTTACGGTGCCGTTTCGGCTGGCGGCAGGATTGTTTTGTGCGGTGGGCGTGGGCGTCGGAGAGCTCGCGCCGATGTGGTTGAGCGTGGCCGGGGCGGACTGGATGCTGGTGGGTCTACAAATCGGGCTGCTCCGCGGAAAATGGGAGGCGCCCGCGTGAAGCTTGATTTGCAAGTGACGGGTGATCCGTCGGGCGAGACCTCGTTTCAGGCGGGCCGGTCAGCGCTGGTAGCGGCGGCTCTCGTGATCGCTGCGACCTATTTTTATTTTCTGATTTATGCAGAGTTCGCGCTGTTGGAACTGGCGCAACCGATTATGGGTGAAGAGACGTGGCGGATGCGGGGACTGATGTTGGCGTTGGGGTTGGGAGGGATGGTCGGCAGCGCGGGCGCCGCGATTCGATTTGATGTCATAAAGATCCAGTCACGTTTGAGCTGGTCGTTCCGCGGGTGCGCGGTGGGAGCGGCGCTTAGTCTTGGTGCGGGGAACTGGCCGTTGCTTTTGGGGGCGGCTTTGGTGAGCGGGGTGTCGCTGGGTGCGCTCTCGGTTAATCTGGCCACGAGTTTACGGCCCGTCATCGGGACGAGACGCCTGGGCTGGGTGATCGGCTGGGGCACGGGTCTGGCTTATGCGGCGTGTAACGTGCCGTGGATTTTTGAGGCCGATCCGCGCGTGCAAACCGCTACGGCTGCGGTGGTGGTCGCGTTGGCTTCGGTCGGGTCGCCCTTTTTGGCGCCACGGGAACCCTCCGTTTCGCCCGAGGTCGACTACCGTGCGACCGGGATCCTGCGTTGGGTGGGGGTATTGATGATGCTGGTCTGGCTGGACTCGGCGGCGTTTTTTGTGATCCAGCATGACGCGGGATTGAAGGAACAAAGTTGGGTGGGAAGTGCCCTACTTTGGGCGAACGGGGCGGTTCATCTCGGCTTCGCGTTGTTGGCTGGGTGGCTGCTGGATCGGGCAATCCGGGTGCGCCTGGCCTTGGCCGCATTTGGGCTGCTGTGCATTGGATGTATTTTGTTGGAC
>Ga0075118_10000276_pt1 | contig 51578 bp, 44 predicted proteins | sample AntAceMetag02UKE_FD_69794 | JGI IMG/M metagenome (GOLD analysis project Ga0075118, IMG submission 69794) | Saline lake microbial communities from Ace Lake, Antarctica - Antarctic Ace Lake Metagenome 02UKE | ecosystem: Environmental > Aquatic > Non-marine Saline and Alkaline > Saline | place...
GTTCATTTACATTGAGTGGTGGCAGTCCTGTAAGTGGAAGCTATAGTGGCCCCGGAGTAAATAGTACAACAGGAGTCTTTACCCCAATTACTGCTGGAGTAGGAACACACAAGATTACTTATACCTATGGCGATGCAAATGGCTGCAGCGATACTTCGAGTCAAACGATAAGAGTAAATGGATTACCAACTGTCACGTTAAGTGCCTTAACATCAGTATGTGCAGGCAGTCCAGCATTCACTTTAAGTGGCGGTAGTCCATTAGGTGGAAGTTATAGTGGAACGGGAGTAAACAGCACAACAGGAATATTTACCCCAGGCACATCAACAGCAGGCACCCATTTAATTACCTACAGTTTTACCGATGGTAACAGTTGTAGCAAAAGCGCTATCCAGAATATAATAGTGAATGCACAACCTAACGTGACGTTAGGAAACTTTGCAAATATTTGTGCAAATGCTTCTAGTTTAACGTTATCAGGAGGAACACCGCTTACCGGAACTTACTCTGGATCAGGAGTGTCCTCAGGAAGTTTTGATCCTAATATCGCTGGAAAAGGACTGCATTCATTAACCTATAAGTTTACAAATACTAACAGTTGCACAGACAGTGCTTCAAGCAATATTGTAGTTGATACCATTACATCTTTAACTTATACAACACTAACAAATATTTGTGGTGGATCTGCAAGAAAGGCGATAAACTTAGCCTCACCAATTGGAGGCGTATACAAAGGAACTGGAGTGGTAAACGATACCTTATTTGATCCGATTCTTTCTGGTACCGGAACATTTACAATACGATATGTATTTACAAACTCATTGGGCTGTCTAGATTCAATAAATCAGACCATTGGTGTAGACACAATTCCAATCATTTCATTCACTATTCAAGATAGTATTTGTGAAAATAATGATAGTGTCAACTTATCAGGACTTCCTGCTGGTGGAGTCTATAGTGGAGTTGGGGTAGTAGGAGGTAAATTTAGTCCAGCGGGATTAAATGGTAAAGTTGGAATCAGTTATGTATTTGCAGGTGCAAACGGCTGTTCTAATAGTTCGAGAGATACAGTTAGAATAGATTCTGTTTCAACTGTTGCGTTTACTCTGCAAGACTCGATTTGTGCTGGATCTCCTTCAATTACCTTGAATGCAACTCCATTAGGAGGTATATATAATTTGAACAGAAATAGTTATTCAAATACTACTTATTCAGGTTTATTAGCAAATACAAATGATACTTTAAGTTATAAGTACACGAATGCTTTTGGTTGTGCAGATTCAACCGCAGAATATGTGCGAATCGATTCAGTTACTCAGACGACTTTAAAATCATTTGGTTCTATTTGTGAAGATGACACAATTAATCTAGTTTCTGGGTTTCCAGCTGGTGGAGTTTATTTTGGATTAGGAGTAACAGGAAATCAGTATATCGGAGATACTAGTGGTACTTGGAAAGTCAACTACACATTTACTAATCAATTTGGTTGCATTGATTCTGTAGATTCTATTATTATCGTTAAGGCTAAACCTAAATTAGTCTTTGGTTCAGTAGGTCTAATTTGTGAAAATACCAATGACTTTACATTAAAATCGGTTAGTCCAATAGGTGGTGCTTACAATGGTTCAGGAATTGTGAATGACACTGCGTTCTCATCAAGTATCGCCGGGAAAGGAATTCACGCAATTACCTACACGCTAAAAGATACCAATGCCTGTGTAGATTCAATCAAATTCACATTAACAGTGGATACAGTTCCTTCAGTGACATTGGATTCATTTGCTTTTGCCTGTAGAAATCAAGGATTAATTAATTTGAAGGGAGGATCTCCAACAGGAGGTTTCTACTCTGGAACTAGTGTAAATAGAATGAGTCAATTTGATCCTTCAATTAGTTTTGGAACTCAACAAATTGGATATAAGTTTATTGACTTAAAAGGCTGTCAAGATTCTATTTTAAAACCAATTTTCGTGGATACTATTCCAAAAATAGTGTCGGCTTCTTTAGAGGATATTTGTCAGAATATTGGATTAATAAATCTTACTAAGGGAAACCCGATCGCAGGAATTTATAAAGGAATTGGAATACAGTTGAATGGTCAGTTTGATCCAAAATCGGTTTCAGTTGGTTTAGATTCATTATACTATGTGCTTGAAAGTCGTTGCGGTGTTGACTCAATGAAAGTTAAATTTATCGTGCTTGATACGCCAGAAGCTAGCTTACCTCCTTATGGAAGAATTTGCGATGCACAAGAAGGTCTCGATTTATCCCAAGGTAAGCCAGTAGGAGGAGTTTATTTTGTTGATGGTGTTGAAGCGAGTACTTTATTGGCAAGACCTGGAACCGTTAATATTGACTATGTTTCAACTAATACAGCTGGTTGTTCAGACACAGCATCTTCAAAGGCACAATATTATTCTAACCCAGAAATTACAGTCTTAGGAGATAAAGCTATTTGTGCTGGAGATTCTGCTCGTTTTAGAGTAAAAGAAAACTTGGTGACTTATATCTGGAATGGTGATACAGCTGCTGCTGAATATTTCTTGAAAGCAGAGGATATGATTCTAGGGGAGAATAGGGTTGAGTTAATAGGTATTGATTCTTTAGGATGTTCAACTGAAATATCTGTAAAGGTAAACTCAACATTGTGCGGATTTTCAATGAACCTGATGCCAAATCCTAGTGACGGTAAATTCACTTTGCAGATTAATTCTGGTAGCGAACAAGAAATTGACATTGCGATTTGGAATACACATGGTCAAAGGATTTCAGGGTTTAATACTATTTTGATCGCTGGTAAAAATCAATTTTTATACAATATGTTAGATTCCGCTCCCGGAGTGTACATCTTAGAAGTATTAATTGGTCAAGATTTAATTATTGAAAAGTTTGTAATAAAATAAATAGGCTTAATGGTAGTTATACATTTGCATTAAAGCATTGTATTGAAGAAAAAAATAGTTTTTATGGGTGGAAAGCAAGTTGGATATACCAGCTTGTTTTTTTTGTTGGAGCAATCTGAAAAGCTGAACTTAGAAGTTGTAGCGGTTTTTGAGAACTCAAGTTCGCCACTTTCCAATAAGGATCAAAGCCTTCAATTATTGGCTGATAAGTTCAATATTCCTCATTTTAGTGAGAAATCTCATTTGCTTGAACTAGAAGATGTTGATTTTATTTTTTCTGTTCAATACAATCAAATATTAACTGCTGAAGAAATTGCAGTTGCTAAGTCATTGGCCGTTAACCTTCATATGGCGCCACTTCCAGAATATCGAGGCTGTAATCAGTTTTCTTTTGCACTAATTGATAAAGCTGAAGAATTTGGCACAACCTTGCATGTACTAGAACCAGATACTGATGCAGGGTCAATAATTTTTGAAAAGCGTTTTAAAATCAGAGAAAACGAGTTTGTTACAGATTTGTACAATCGAACATTAGGATTTTCTCTGCAGCTATTTCAAGAAAAACTAGAGCCAATTTTAAACCGAAACTTTCAATTAACTCCTCAACCAGAGTTGTTCGACGAGCGAGGGACAAGTTTTCATTTTCGAAAAGAAATTGAACAGTTAAAAAGGATTGATGCCTCTTGGCCATTGGAAAAACAGAAAAGATATTTCCGTGCAACATTTTTTCCGGCATTTGATCCTCCTGTATTAATCTCTGAAGAAGCAGAAATTCCTCTTTCTTTAGATTGGTACAAAAAATTGAAATGAAAAAAATAATTTGTACCGTTACCACTGATTTGGTTTTTGACCAAAGAATGAGAAGGATTTGCACAAGTCTCTCAAATGCGGGATATGATGTGCTTCTTATCGGAAGAAAAAAGAAAAAATCTCCTGAGCTTACTGCTGAAAAACACAAGCAACATAGAATTGAGTGCTGGTTCGAGAAAGGTCCTTTATTTTATCTAGAGTTCAATATTCGTTTGTTTCTATACCTCATTTCTCATAAAACTGATGCGGTAAGTTCCATCGATCTAGACACCATTTTAGCAGGTAGATTAGCAAGCATTATCAAGGGCTTTAAACAGACTTATGACGCACACGAGTACTTTACTGAAATGGAAGAACTGGCAGACCGAAAGCTGGTAAAAACCGCTTGGAAAATTATTGAAAAAATTACCGTTCCATTTATTAATCATGGCTACACAGTTTCGGAGGGTTATGCGGATTTGTTTAAATCAGAGTATGGTGTTGAATATAAAATAGTGCGCAACGCAACTGTATTGATTGATGAAATTCCGGATACTCCAAAGGAAAATATCATACTTTATCAAGGCGCTGTTAATTATGGAAGAGGATTAATTTCATTGATTGAGGCAATGCATAAAGTAAAAGGCACGCTTATCATTTGCGGTGATGGTGACTTATTTGAAATTGTAAAGAAAAAAATTGATGATGAACATCTCGAGAAAAAAGTAAAATTGCTTGGTTATATTCAACCTTTAGAATTGAAGCACTACACAAAATCTGCAAAAATCGGGTTGACACTTTTTGAGGCAAAAGGATTGAGCAATAAATATTCAATGGCTAATCGTTTTTTCGATTACATGCATGCTGGAATGCCGCAATTGGCGATGAATTACCCTGAATACCAAGTGTTTAATCAAAAGTATGAAGTTGCTAAGTTATTGGATGATTTAGATGCATTTACTATAGCAAGTAGTTTAAATCATCTTTTAAAAGATGAAAACCATTATCAATACATTCGAAATCAAGCAATTGAAGCTCGAAAGGAGTTTAATTGGCAGAATGAGGAAGCTCGGTTGATTTCCGTTTATCAAGAATTATTCGCTTAGTACTTATACATTTTCATAAAGTAGAATAGCTTCCAAATGTCGAATAGTCGAATATTGGGGTTCCGTCCTTTTAGATTTTTCTCAATCAGAGAAATAAATGGTTTGATTATATGAAATGCAAATATGGATAAGCCCATAGCATGAAGCGATTCATAAACGCTGATTAGACGTATTTCGGGCCCACAAATACGTTTGCTAAATAAGGTAGCAAGGTTTGATGTCCCTGATTTTGACTTTTCTATAAACGTTACTGCTGTATCTAGCCCTAAATGTTCTAAGGGGTTATCAATGTGAGAAAGGGGTGTCCCCATTTTAAGTAACTTCAGGCCAAGCAGAGTATCCTCATGGCCGTAACCAACGATATCGTTATCAACAGGTAGAGAGAGGAATATCTTTTTATTGATCAGAAGGTTACTTGCTACGAAATGACTAAATCGCATTCTATTTCTTTCTGATGCTGATTTTTTTTCTCGTTGGATTCCATATTTCCAACGCAATAAAAAATCTGGATTTTCTGGGCGATTATACGAATAGGTAATTCCTCCAATAACTACCTTTTTTGCTTTGTGTTCAACAAATTTTTGAAGGTAATTTGAACTCACAATTTTCATGTCGCAATCCAAGAAAATTAACGTTTCGTATTTTGCTTTTTTAGCGAGCAACATTCGGATATTTCCTCGCCCAACATTTTCATTCAATTCCGAATATTTGACGAGATCCAACTTACTGATTAATGTATTTAGCTGCTTAATAGTGGTGTTGGTTGAACAATCGTCGAGACAAAGGATTTCAAACTTCTCGCCTATTAGTTGCTTGGCTTGATTACAAAGGTCGGTCACTAAATCAGTTATGTCTACATTGTAAATTGGAATTAAAATGGAGATCATAGCTCTGAATTAAAGGCTTTCTATGGCGTTCGATTCTATCAAACTACCATTTTCACACTTAAGTGTTCGGTCATGGTATAAATTCATTAACGAGTAATCGTGCGTGGCCATTAAGACCGTGTTCCCTTTTTTGCAAATATCAATTAGTAAATTTAGAATTCGGTGCGATGTTTCCGGGTCAAGATTACCTGTAGGCTCATCAGCAAGAATCAGATCAGGATCATTTAACAATGCCCTTGCAATTGCAACGCGCTGTTGTTCGCCTCCTGAAAGCTGGTGTGGGAATTTAAAACCCTTGGTTTGTAAACCAACTTGTTCCAATACATCTTCGATTTTGGCTTTAATTTCTTTTTTATTTTTCCAACCTGTCGCACGTAAAACAAATTCCAGGTTTTTTTCTATCGATCGATCTGCTAACAACTGAAAGTCTTGAAATACGATACCAATGCGCCTTCTGAGGAAAGGAATTTTACTTCTTTTTATTTTTTGCAGCACTATATCTGCTACTATTCCTTCACCTTCAGTTAATGGTAATTCTCCATACAAGGTTTTGAGTAAGCTACTTTTTCCGCTACCGGTTTTACCTATCAAGTATACAAACTCGCCTTTATTTAGAGTGCAATTAACATCGTTAAGAACAAGGTTATCGCCTTGATAAACTTTTACATTCTTTAGTTCTAATATGGTTTCTGCGCTCATAATACAATGTGTGTTTCAAAGGTAGCAAATGCAGATTACATCCTCAGTATTCAAAAGTGGTATTTGTATTCCTTTTGAATTCAGACCTCACATTTTCGTGTCAACAGATTTAGGTTGAAAACTTTGAACCGCTCAATTGAGGCCGTTAAGCTAGCGCTATACTTTTACTTGTTACTAGAAAGACTTTAATAGCGAGGATTAACAGCGTGCTGAAACACTTAATTACCAGTTTTTTATTTTTTGGATTTGCAGTGACATCAATAGCACAGCAGACACAATTGTTTCGTAATCCGATTCAGTTTTACAGGCTTGGTATTGAATATTTTGATAAAGAAAAATTTAGTGCTGCTCAAAAAGAATTTGAAAATGCACAAGAAGTAGCGGAATATCCTAATAGCGAGATTGCCGTAAATTCTGAGTACATGGCATCTTTATGTGCGATTCAGTTGTTTCACAGAGACGGTTCAATGCGTTTGCGAGATTTCATACGCAATCACCCAGAGAGCCCTAAGGTAAAGGATGCGCATTTTCAGTTGGGAATTTACCATTACAGAAAAAGAGAGTATCAAGATGTTATCGATTGGTTTGATAAAGTAGATCCATATAATCTGACCGTAGAAGAGAAGTATGAGTATTATTTTAAATATGGATACGCTAATCTTAGGAAAAAGAACAATGAAAAGGCATCTCGAGCATTCTTTGAAATAAAGGACATTAATAACGATTACTCTACACCTGCTAAGTATTATTTCGCTCATATTTCCTATTTAGATGGGAAGTATGAAACGGCTCTTAAAGAATTTCAGAAATTGGAAAATCATGAGAAATTTGGTCCAATTGTTCCTTATTATATAACTCAGATTTACTATAATCAAAAGAAATACGAAGAGCTTTTAGAATATGCTCCACCACTTTATGAAAAAGTAATTGAGAAGCGAAAACCTGAAGTAGCTAGACTCATTGGAGAAGCACATTACTATAAAAAAGACTACGAGTCGGCATTGCCTTTTTTAAGAACTTACGAAAAGGAATCAAGAATACTGAATAATGATGATAGGTATCAATTGGCTTACACCTATTATAAAACGGAAGACTATAATAATGCCTCTAAATTATTTAGTCGTTTGAGTAGTTTAAAGGATACAATGGCTCAGCTGTCAGCTTATCATCTTGCGGATTGTTTTATGAAAACAAATCAAAATGTTTATGCTCGATCGGCATATAAAACTGCTTATGAGCTAGGTTTTGATAAGAAAATTGAGGAAGACGCGATGTTTAACTATGCTCAGTTGAGTTATGAGTTGTCGCTTAATCCTTATCAAAAATCAATAGAAGCTTTTAAAAATTACATTGACAAGTATCCGAATTCGGAGCGTATTGATGAAGCATATCAATATCTACTAGCGGTTTATTTGACTACAAAAAACTTTGATGCGGCTTTAACTTCCATAGATAAGATTGAGAATAAGACTCCCAAGCTAAAAGAAGCTTATCAGAAAATCAGTTTTAATAAGGCTACAACTCTTTATTCTGACAGGAATTATAGTGGTGCGATATCATATTATGAGAAGTCATTGCGTTACCGGTTAGATATGAAATTAGCTGCAAAAGCTATTTATTGGAGGTCCGAAGCTAGTTATAGGTTGCGGAATTATGATGAGGCGATTATGGGTTATAAATCATTCATATTTCAGCCAAGCGCAATTTTAACTCCTCATTTTAACGAAGCAAATTACAATATAGGATACGCCTATTTTAAATTGGAGAAATATGCTGAAGCTACTACATGGTTTAGAAAATTCACCTATTCAACTAAGGGTATTGATTCTTTGAAAATGAATGATGCCTTTTTGAGAATTGGAGATTGTTTTTATGTTCTAAAGCAATATGATCAGGCCATTAACTTTTATGATAAAGCGGAAACATTGAATCAATTCGAAAGTGATTACGCATTGTTTCAGAAGTCTGTATGCTTAGGGATTGTAAAAGACTTTGATAGCAAAATTGCGAGTCTTGAAAAACTAGTTACAAATAATCCAAGATCAACATATATAGATGCTGCCTATTATGAATTAGGAAGAACTTATAATATACAGGGTGATGATGTAAAAGCGCTTGAACGATTCAATTCTGTTATAGCATCCAATGCTAATAATATTTATTTGAAAAAGTCTTTAATAAGCTCAGGATTAATTCATTATAATAATGGTAAAGACAATAAAGCTATTGGAGTTTTTACTAGAATTGTAAAGGATTATCCCACCTACAAAGATACTAAAGAAGCACTTGACGTTTTAAAAAGCATTTATATTGAGCGAGGGCAAGTTGATGAATATACTAATCTAGTAGCGGGTTTAAGCTTCGTTGATATTTCCCGATCCGATTTAGATTCATCAGTTTTTGATGCTGCAAGAACAAGGTACTTTGAAGGAAAATGTTTGGAAGCGATTGGTTCATTGAATAATTACTTAGATAAATTTCAACCAGCGATCTTCAGTGTGAAAGCAAATTATTATTTGGCCGATTGTGCCGAGAAGGAATTACCTGCAGATTCGGCTTTAGTATACTATGAAAAGTTAGCGCAGCTTCCTCCAAACGAATACAGTGAACTTGCTCTTTCTAAACTATCAAAATCCTATTACGATAAAGAAGAATACAGTATCTCTCTTTCATATTATATGGATTTAGAATTGGCAGCAACCAGCGGTAGGAGTTTGAAAACTGCTATTGAAGGGCAATTGGATTGTGTGTCAGAATTGGATACTAATTCTTTAGGTGCTGTGATGGGTGATAAATATGTTGCTCAGGGATTTAGTGAGTTGCGCTATTTAGCGATGGCTAAAATGTTTAGAGCAAGAGTATTTTTGGAAGAGGGAAAGTCGGAGGAGGCATTGCCCTTCTTGAATTTTGTTAAGGATACGATTACAACTAAAATAGGCGCTGAAGCAGAGTATTCCATTGCCAAGATCAATTTCGACAAGGATAGTTTAAATGATGCAGAATCTCAGGTTTTTGAGTTGATAAGTCAAATTCCATCTTACGGTTATTGGGTTGCAAAATCGCTAATTCTTTTGTCTGATATATATCTGGTTCGAGAAGATTATTTTCAAGCCAAAGCTACTTTGAACAGTATCATTGAAAATTATGATGGCGAGGACTTAAGACAAGTTGCGAAAGACAAGATTGAAGAAATTGATGCCATTGAAAATCCAAAACAAGAAGAACCTGAGGCCCCAGAAATGGAAATTGAATTGGATGAGTTTAATATCGATCATGACGAGATAGAGAAATTATTTATTGACGAAGAGGAGGAATTGGAAGATGAATAAAACTCTGGTTTTTATAACATTTGCTGTGCTTTTTAGCCTTGGAACTTTTGCTCAGCGTTCAGATGAGGATACTTTAAAGTCTGGTGATGTATATATTGTAAGAGAGTATCAACCACGAATTTCTGATGCATTTAAGTTGAGTAATAATCCGAAAGTGTTGGACACTATTATTAATATCAATCAACAAGCAGCCTATAAAGTAAAAGATGTTCAAGCTGAAACTGAGTTTCAAACAGAACCAATAAAGCCGGCTAAAATGAAGGGAGAGCCTTTAAGTAAATTATATCGGGCTTATGTTTTGCTAGGAGCTGGTAACAACCTTTCTACTCGTGGAGAGTTTGTCCTGAACTCTACAAGATCTAGGAAATGGGATTATGGATTGAAGGCATGGCACCACGGTTCAAATGGAAATGTTCCAGAAAGAGGAGCCTCAAATTTCAGTGATAATAAGATAGACTTGTACGGTAAGAAATTTTTTTACAATAAAATATTAAGTGCTAATCTTAACTATGGGTTAAATACGCTGCATTATTATGGATTTGATGAAACCTTATTTCCAGATATAATTCTTGAAAATGAGCTATCTAAAGATAACATTGAAACCTCCTACCAGAATATTGCACCTGAGGTTAATTTCAAAACTTACTTCAAAGATTCTACAGCTATAAATTCGGAGGTTAATTTGAAGTTCACAAACTATACAAATCGCGCTAATTCGATTGAAAATAATGTTAGAATAGATCTTGATTTAGATCGATATTATGACGATAATTTTGCTCAGTTGGGTTTGTTTCTAGATTACAATCAGTTTAGGTTTGATCCATTAGTGGGAGGGATTATACCGGAATTCTCTAATACTATTTTTGGTTTTAAACCACAAGTTACGGCTGGTCAAAATAAATGGAAAGTTACTGTTGGAATTGAGGGAAATATTAGTTCAGATACGCTTACTGATTTTAACGTTTACCCACATTTATATGCTAAATATGATTTGGTGGAAGGTTTGTTAATTCCCTACCTTGGCTTAAGAGGAGGGTTGGAACGTAACAACTTCAAGTCGCTTACTCAAGTGAATCCATATGTTAGAGAGGATGTTTTGACAAACAATAGAAATAATAGAGTAGAGGTTTATGGTGGTATTAGAGGGCAGTTTAGTTCGAACTCTTCCTATAATGTAACAGTGAGCCATAAGGTAATAGATAATATGCCGTTGTTTGTTAATGACTCAACTTTCTACGGAACTGTTTCGGCTAACAATCAGTTTGGAGTTGTTTATGATAATGTTCAAATCACACAAATTGGAGCTGAGTTTGGATTACAGAAAATCAACAAATTCAATGGGTTAATTCGAGGAGATTATTTTGTTTACAATCTTGAAAACCAGAAAGCTGCTTGGAATATGCCTGACTTTAAGTTGACTTTGAGTGGTTGGTACGATATCAGTGACAAGCTAGTTTTTACAGCTGATATTATTGCTGTATCAGCTCGGTCAGCATTCAGTATTGACCCTAATGATGGCACTGATCTAGGCGGAGGGATTTACTCCAAACAATTAGACGGATTAGTAGATTTAAACCTTGGAATTGAATACTTTTTTACAAAGCGATTTACTGCTTTTATTCGCAGTTATAATTTAGCCAATCAGAACTATCAGTTTTACAACCAATACAATACCCAAGGTATTACTATTATCGGTGGAATTAGTTATTCATTTTGGGGTAACCGAAAGGGAAAATAATACATCACTTTCCTGTTAATTTAATGTTGATAAAAACAGGGTATTTAGCCAATTGATTTATCATTCCATTACCCTTAAGAAATATCTTTGTCTAAAGTGGCTAAAGTCCCTATTAATACTGGATGTTTAGACCTTTTTAATACCAAAGAAATTAAGCTTATTTATGAGTGACGAAAAGAATGATTACGGTGCCAATAACATTCAGGTACTAGAAGGATTAGAAGCGGTTAGAAAAAGACCTGCTATGTACATTGGTGATGTAGGTGTTCGTGGGTTGCATCACTTGGTGTATGAAGTGATAGATAATTCTATCGATGAAGCGCTTGCTGGTCATTGTAATGTGATTGATGTTTGGATTAATGAAGACAACTCAATTACAGTTAAAGATGACGGTAGAGGTATTCCAGTAGATCTGCACGAAAAAGAACAACGGTCGGCACTTGAAGTTGTAATGACTGTATTGCACGCAGGTGGTAAGTTCGATAAAGACTCTTATAAAGTTTCTGGTGGATTACACGGTGTTGGGGTTTCTTGTGTGAATGCATTGTCTATCAAGCTAACTGCTGAAATTCATAGAGATGGAAAAAAATACATTCAAGAATATTCGAAAGGTATTCCTGCTTTTCCAGTAAAGGAAATAGGTACAACGGCTGATAGAGGTACAATTGTTACCTTCTTGCCAGACGATTCTATCTTTGAAACGGTTGAGTACAATTATGACACGCTTGCAAATAGAATTAGAGAGCTTTCTTATTTGAATAAGGGAATTCGTCTTTCTATGACCGATAGAAGGGTTACAAATGAAGAAGGTGAACATCCTCGGGAAGAGTTTTATTCTGAGGGCGGACTTAAAGAATTTGTTCATTTCCTAGACGGAAATAGAAATCAAATTATAGATGATATAATTTATATGGATGGCGAGAAAGGTGGAATTCCTGTTGAAGTTGCCATGGTCTATAATGAAACCTATACTGAGAATATCCATGCGTATGTAAATAACATTAATACACATGAAGGTGGTACTCACCTTGCTGGTTTTAGAAGAGGACTTACAAATACGCTAAAGAAATTTGCCGATGATTCTGGAATGCTTCAAAAACTGAAGTTCGAGATTAGCGGAGATGATTTTAGAGAAGGACTTACAGCAGTAGTTTCAGTTAAAGTTCAAGAACCTCAGTTTGAGGGTCAAACGAAAACTAAGTTAGGTAACAGAGAAGTAACAGCTCCCGTTTCTCAATTGGTGAGTGAAATGCTTCAGAACTATTTGGAAGAACATCCAAAAGATGCTCGTACAATCGTTCAAAAAATCATTCTTGCAGCTCAAGCTCGTAATGCGGCTAAGAAAGCTCGTGAGATGGTTCAGCGTAAAACTGTTTTAGGTTCTAATAGTTTACCGGGTAAACTGGCTGATTGCCAGGAGCGAGATCCAGAGAAATGCGAAATCTACCTTGTTGAGGGAGATTCTGCGGGTGGAACTGCTAAGCAGGGTAGAGATAGAGTTTTTCAAGCTATTATGCCGCTTAGAGGTAAGATTTTGAATGTGGAAAAAGCAATGCCACACAAAATCTTTGAAAACGAAGAAATCAAAAATATATATACAGCTCTTGGAGTTCGTGTAGGAACAGAAGAAGATGAACGAGCACTGAACATGGAAGGGTTGCGATACCACAAAGTGATTATAATGTGTGATGCGGATGTAGATGGATCTCACATTGCAACATTGATTCTTACTTTCTTCTTCCGATTTATGAGACCATTAGTAGAAAGTGGTTATATCTATATTGCTACTCCACCACTTTATTTGGTGAGAAAAGGTAAACAAGAGAAATACTGTTGGAGTGATGCAGAACGCGATCAAATGATTGGTGAATTCAAAGGAGCTGGAAATGAAAGCTCTGTAAAAGTCCAACGTTACAAGGGTCTTGGAGAGATGAATGCAATTCAGTTATGGGATACTACAATGAATCCTGAATTCAGAACCTTACGTCAAGTTTCAATTGATTCTGCTGCTGAGGCAGACAGAGTATTTTCAATGCTTATGGGGGATGAAGTTCCACCAAGAAGAGAGTTTATTGAAAAGAATGCGAAATACGCTAATATCGATATTTAGTGTATAAATAAATACTAGAATTTAAAAGCCTTCTCGAGAAATTGAGAGGGCTTTTTTTTTAAATAATTATAATGTTGTTATCGTGCTGAATTTGATTCAGCAATTCAGCGGTTATAAATTACTTCTAGCAGTTCAAAATTACCAAATGATTCAGTTTGGATAGACTCAGACCTATTTGCTATTTTGGTGATTTAGGTCAATTAATATTAAAGAATACAGCATAAAAAAGGCCTTCCGAAAATCGAAAAGCCTTAGTTTTAATTTATGAAGATTAGCTTACTTAGCTTTAGTCTTCGCTACTTTTGACGGATTGACAAACTTTGTTTTTACACATTCACCAAGTACAATTACTTCTTTAGTTCTTGTGTATTCTTCAATAGCAGCTTTCATATCTTTTTCGGTATCTCTTCGGATTTTGATACCCGATTTTGAACCTTTATTTCTAACTTCTAAATACCAGCCATCTTTAAGGCTTTTCGGTTTTGTAGGAGGTCTTCCCATAACGTAATCTCTGTTTTCTTAATAGTTAAGGCGATTCTGTAAACGCCATTAAAGCGAATATATTGAATTCTTTTAAACAAACAAGATTTAGTTGGTGTTATTAGTGAAAATTAGAGTTTTAATCGGTGATATTCAGGTTTAATCCAGCATAAAATTCTAAATCCTTATCGGAAATCATTTTAGTTATAACACCAACTTGACCGACATGATATGAAAGGTGCTCGCTAATATGAACAGCAACTGAAACCCCCGTTAATTTAAATCCTTGAATGGAATAGTATTTTTCAAATTGTTCAATGCTTAATTGTTCAATAATCTTACAAGGCTCCATTATCGAATGTGAAATAACTTGATGCAGTTCCTTTTTATTCATTGATTTACTGCTGCTGCTGAATTCTATATGTCGATTGCGATTATACTTTGATTGTGTCAATACATGAATACCATATTGACGCATATTTTCGGCTAAATGCAAAATTAAATTACCGATCGCATTCGTGTTTTATTTGGTTTTGACCATATCTGCTCTTCATTCAAAAGATTAAGACATTTCTCAATTCTAGGTAGGTTTTCGTATAAACGAAATTTGATTTCATTTTTAAAGGTTTCAATCATGATTTAATGCCCACTGTACAATGTTAAGTGTCTGTATATTGTCGAAAATGGGGTATTAATCCTGTATTTATGGTATAGATGTGTACAAGAGGAGCCTCCATATAATTGCTAGTTTTTATACTTTCTCCTTTGTAATATCCAAGTACAATAATTCTATTATCTACTCATAGAGGCTCTTCAGGAACAGTATCCCATCCTTTTCAATATTTCGCAAATTGTCCAAAAACGTTTTTAAAGATTTCTTTAGGCCCAACATAGGTTCCCCCATTTGGTAAACCTTCCATTTGTTTCCATTCAATACCCGAATGAAATAAAGCGGCTATTTTTTCTCATTCTCCAGTTCTGAAATAAGTGTCTAGGTTTTGAATAATCTGTTTGTTCCCTTCCATATTCTCAAAATTAGTCAAATGGATTACCTTTAACATGCGCTCAAGAATTAATTAGATTCGCACTATTATGAGGAAGGAAAAGGTATTTGTGAAAATTCGCTCCGAAATTGCAGCGGGAACAAGAGGAGCAAGTTTAGGAATTGATGCATTAGAAATAGCCGCTATCAATGATAAAAACACGTTATTTCGTGATGTTCATTCAGTTGAATTAGAAGATCAAAACCACTTGCTTCATGAAAAAGTGGACACGCCTAATGCGATTCGAATCGAAGGATTAAAGAAAGTTCTAGAGACATTAATGGATGGTGTTAAGGGAGAATTGGAAAAAGGAAAATTTCCAATTGTTCTCTCAGGTGATCATTCTAACGCTGCAGGAACTATAGCGGGAATAAAAGCGGCAAATCCTGATAAAAGAGTAGGAGTGATTTGGGTAGATGCTCATGGGGACTTGCACACACCTTACACTACACCATCAGGAAATATGCATGGTATGCCTGTCGCTATCTCATTAGGTGCTGATAATCTGAAAAGTCAAATCAATGATATTTCTGAAAAGGAAAAAACGATTTGGAATGAGCTTAAAAACCTTGGAGGGATTCAGCCTAAAATTCAACCTTCTGATATTGTGTTTTTTGCTGTGCGTGATACCGAAGAGCCTGAAGATAATTTAGCGGTGGAACATCATATCAAAAACTACAAAGTAGAAGAGATTCGATACAGAGGATTAGAGGTTTGCTTGAAGGAAGCGGAAGAAAGTTTGAGCCAATGTGATGTTATCTATATCAGTTTTGATGTAGATAGCATGGATTGTGATTTAATTTCATACGGCACTGGAACGCCTGTCCAAAAAGGATTGGATGAAGAAGAAGCTTATTCTATTCTTAAGTACTTCTTAAGCTTAGAAAAAACAGCTTGTATAGAGTTTGTAGAAATCAACCCTTTACTAGATAATAAAGGCAATAAAATGGCAGAGACTGCTTTCGGAATTCTGAAGAGATTAGTTGCTGATTTATAGCACAATTTTCATTTTCAATTGAACCAAAACCAACTATTTCCTTTTCTATTGTAACTGAAATAAAATATTGATTTTCAATAATTTCTAAGAATTGACTTGGGTGATTGAGTTTTTTGCCCACACTTCAGCTTTTTGTTTTTAATAGTAGGGGATACATGTTTTTCGAATAGTATTTTGAGAAAGGTCTACTAACTCTTGAACATCGGTCTTTTGTGCCATTCTAATTCTTCAAAAAAGAGGAGTTGTCTACAGAACGTTGTTTTTCGAGGAACCCATAACTTTTGGTTATGTACTTCATAAATAATATAAATAAAACTAAATGGAAAAAACGTTACATTTTCGTTTTAAATATTAATATAATGAAGACAGTTACAGTAGCATATGGAGACGGAATTGGACCAGAGATAATGGATGCCACTTTGCGCATTATTAAAGCAGCTGAGGCCAATGTTCAGTTTGACGAAATTAAAATTGGCGAGAAAGTATACCTTGAAGGGAATACCTCGGGCATTACCAAAGAAGCTTGGGACAGTATTAGAAAGCACAAGGTTTTCTTGAAGGCTCCAATAACAACTCCTCAAGGCGGTGGATACAAAAGTTTGAACGTAACTATGCGAAAGTCACTGGGACTTTATTCTAACGTTAGACCCTGTGTTAGCTTGCATCCATTTGTGCAAACTAAGCATCCGAAAATGGATGTCGTAATTGTACGTGAAAACGAGGAGGATTTATATGCAGGAATTGAGCATCAGCAAACTGATGATGTTGTTCAGTGTTTGAAATTGATCAGCCGACCTGGATCTGAAAAAATTATTCGTTATGCTTTTGAATACGCTCGTCATTACGGAAGAAAAAAAGTGACTTGTTTTTCTAAGGATAACATTATGAAACAAACCGATGGTTTATTTCATAAAGTGTTTGATGAAGTAGCAAAAGAATACACAGATATTGAAAGCGAGCACTGGATTGTTGACATAGGAGCAGCTAAATTGGCAGATACACCAGAGGCATTTGATGTAATTGTTATGCAGAATTTATACGGTGATATCCTATCTGATGTAGCTGCTCAAATTACGGGTTCAGTGGGTCTAGCAGGTTCTTCTAATATTGGAGAAACCTCGGCTATGTTTGAGGCGATTCACGGTTCTGCTCCAGATATTGCAGGAAAAAATATGGCTAATCCTTCTGGTTTATTGAGAGGAGCTATATTAATGCTGAATCACATTGGTGAAGGCGAAGCGGCTTCTAAAATTGAAAAAGCTTGGTTCAAAACGATAGAAGACGGAACTCATACTCCTGATATTTATAGAGAAGGATTCAGCAAGAAGAAAGTAGGCACTAAAGAATTTGCTGACGCTGTAATAGCCAATTTAGGTCAAGAACCAAAACAACTGGTTGTATCTAATACTGGAGGTAAAGGAGCCTTTAAACTTCCTGTATTAAAAGAAAGAATTCGAGCTAAAAAAGTTTTGGTTGGAGTAGATGTGTTTGTTGACGATATTGATAAAAATCCTGATGAAGTTGCAAAACGATTGAAAACAATTGAAACAAACGACTTAGAGTTACTGATGATAACAAATCGTGGGGTTAAGGTTTGGCCAAACGGTTTCGATGAAACGTATTGCACAAATCACTGGAGATGTAGATTCATGCCAAAAGATAATTCTTCAATTAAAAAAGCGGATATCTTAGTGGTTCTGACTATGGCTCTAACTAATAATGTTGATGTGATTAAAACGGAGAACTTATATGAATTTGATGGTAAGACAGGTTATTCGTTAGGTCAAGGTCAATAAAAAGTAGATTATGAAACTGAAATTATTTGTGACTTTATTTTTAGCTCTTTTATTCGGAATTAGCGGTATGTCGGAAAGTGAAATTACGCTTCAACAACTTTGGTTTGGACTTATGGTGTTAAATCTCGGCTTAATTTATAAATGGATTTTAGAGTATAATTTAAAAGGAAAACGAATAATTGAAGTCAAGTCGCATTCTACAGCAAAAAATTATATAGAAGAAGCTAGAAACTAGCTTCTTCTTATTAGTTTATTGAGCATTTTGTATAATTATTGCAGATGAAAAAGTTGAAAATTCAGTAAAATCCAGTTTGAAAATAGTGGATTTAGAATTCATTCTGAACGTCTATAAATTGAAGAATATTTCAATTTATAGATTGTAAAATTATTGTTCGATTCGATTAATACGAAGCTCATTTATTAATTCTAATTTAGGAACAATGTACCGCTGACAAAATTCTTTCTTAGGATTTTTTTTAAAATAATTTTGGAACTGTTCCGGTGAAGGTTTAAATTGGACGAAGGGTAAAACTTGCGTTATAATGGATTTAGGGATTTTGAGCTGAATCTGATCAATTGCTGCTAAAGATTCTTTTTCTTGAGGAATAGAGAAATAATAAATTGCTGAACGATATTTCTTTCGCATGGCATGATTGGATGCAGAGCTGTGTGTTCTCAAATGAACACTAATGAGTTGTGTCAATGAAATATTTTCTGGGTCAAAATGAACGATAACCGCCTCAGAAAATGTACTCTGAATCTTGGTGGATGCAATCCAACCCTGTTCTACTTTGTATACACCATTGAGTGATTGAAATACTGCCTCAGTGCACCAATGGCAACCACCACCAAAACCAATTTTTCTGGAAACATTCTTAGGCATACTAGAAACAGAATTAATTAAAAATCGCTTGCTTCTTTTTTCTTATTGTAAGCTCTAACCATGGCGGGAGTGTTAGAGTATAAATACGATCTTGTATTTATTTTACTTACAATTTCAGAGTCATCAGAAAAATATTTTTTCATAGTATTCGCAAATCCAATGTTTTTTACTCTCTCTAAGCCGCCATCTTTTTCAAGATAGTATTGCCCTTCAAAAGCAAGAATACCAGGTCCTCCATCATTTACTAATTCAGAACTATACACATTTACATATCCCTCAACCTCTAATCTGAGAAATGCTTTTGAACTTCCACTTAAAGTAAAAATAACCTTATTTACATAGGTGATATGGTTGTTACTAAACCTTTTAAGCTCTCCTGGTCTGTACACGGTTTCTCTTCCTTCAGTGTCTATAAATACAACATTGAAAACACCTTTAAAACTCAATTTTTCGTTAAAGGTTCCATTGATTGTATCGCCGCTGTTTGTAATAACATAGTTGGTTCGTTTTACTTCATCTTGTGCGTAACTGTTTAGAATAATGCTGCAAAGAGTTATTAGAATTGTTAAGCTTTTCATTATTTCAGTTTTTTTTATTTGTGCTTTTACTATAGGAACACGATTGATAATATACAATAGAACTACTTTAATTTACTTTCATTGTAATCTCTTACCAAAGCGGGAGTCTTTCCGTAATTATACTCCATTTTTTTTAGCTTTTTGAGTATTTCGGGATCGTCTTTAAAGTAATTTTTCATTTGAAACCAATATCCATGTTCCATAGCCCTCACTGTGGTTATTTTATCTCCACGCTCCAAGTAGTAACTAATCGGGGAGTTTCCGTATTGACTATCTGTACCACCCGCCGTAAATAACTTTACAGGACCATCAATTGCTAATTTTAGATATGCATTTGCCTTTGTTAAATAGTAGAAATAGCCAGTTCTAACTCTTCGATAGAAAAAATAATAAGGTCCTTTTTTAAAGCCAATTAGTTCTTCAGGCTTATAGTATGTTTCTTTTCCACTGTCATCTATAAAAAGCACTTTTGCAATATTGATAGGGTTTGGAACCCGTTTAAAACTTCCTTTTATTGTATCGTTAGACGTTGTAATAATAAAACCAGTTCCATAAATCTCTTGGGCGTTCGCATTTGAAATAAACAAGATTCCAAGAACTGATACTATTGAAAACATTGTTTGTTTGTAAAGGAGAATTTCTTTGTGCAATTTCATTTTAGTAGGTTTTAAACGATAATTCTCGGTGCATAGATTTTACCAATCCATCAGCCAATCCCAGTTTTGGAACGTGAATTTCCGAACCTTCGGTCCATTTCATAATGCGTTGAAAAATGAGTCCAGCATGAACAATCACATCAGCCCTATCAGGGTGCAATCGATGGATCATAATTCGCTGCTCATACGTCATAGCTGCAAGTTCATCAACAACTTCTTTTAATTCGTCATACTTAATTGCTTGCCAATCTTGTTTATTTAAAATCTTGTAGATTTTATTTATGTTTCCGCCAGAACCGATTATTTCAAGACCATGCTGGTTTTTAGTGATTTCCTTAAGCCAATCGTGCATATCATCCCATTTTTCCTCATTTACTTGATCTTTTAAAAGCCTAATGGTTCCTATATTGAATGAACGGCTAGCGTGCATTTCACCTTTTACAAAAAGACTGATTTCAGTACTTCCACCACCAACATCTACATACAAGAAATCGTGACCAGCGGAAAGTCGTTCTTGAACGTGGGTACTGCGAATTATTTTAGCTTCTTCGTCTCCAGTAATGACCTCGATATTGATTCCAGTTCTAGCTTTTACTCCTTCCACAATGGCTGGACCATTTTCAGCATCGCGCATTGCACTTGTGGCAGTTGCTCTGTACTGGTCTACTTTATGAACTTTCATTAAGTGCTCAAATGCAATCATTGTGCGCTCAAAATCAATTGCTTTTTCTTGAGAAATTTTCCCGTCCATAAAAACGTCTTCTCCTAGTCTTAAAGGAACACGTGTAAGTGAGACTTTTTTAAATGTACTAATTCCATTTTCGGTAAAAACATTTACTAGTAACAACCGAATTGCATTTGATCCTATATCAATCGCTCCGTACTTTTTTCGTTTCAATTTTTATTGATTTTCTGAATAGTATTTGTAAAATTCCATTTGCGCTCTGGTAGTAGCTTTTTTATCAGTTTTTCGATATTCATTTTTTGCATTACCATCGATTTGACGTGCTTTTACATTATCGCTCCATTGCAGATCAAATATAAAACGCAATTCTCTCTGAATGTCTTTGTCATAAATGGGGCAGGTAACTTCAATCCTTCTGTCGAGATTTCGTTCCATCCAATCGGCCGAGCCAATAAAATATTTTGGTTCGTCATTATTGCAGAAAATCATAATACGAGTATGTTCCAAATATTTTCCTAGGATACTAATTGCTTCAATATTTTCACTCAATTTTTTTATTCCTGGGCGAATGCCACATATTCCGCGAATGTTCAGCTTGATTTGCACCCCAGCTTGGGAAGCTTGATAAATCTTATCCATCAAATCAGGATCGATTATATTATTGAGTTTAAGATGTATAAAAGCATTTTTCCCGATCTGAGCATTCCGTATTTCTTGATTAATCATGCGTACCAATTGGGTTCTCATGTTTAATGGACTCACTAATAGGTGCTTGTAATGGTATGGAGTAAAATTCCCTTCTAACAATTCGAACATCCTACGAACTTCATTTGTGATTTCTACGTTTCGAGTTAAAAGCGAAAGATCACCATAAATCTTTGCGGTAGATTCATGGAAATTTCCGGTTCCTACGTGTGCGTAACCGACTAATTTATTGTCTTCTCTTCGGCTGATATAGCACACCTTAGAATGTACCTTAAGTCCGCGATAACCAAACAATACAGTTATGCCTTCATCAGACAATAGGTTGGCAAATTTGATATTATTTTCTTCGTCAAATCGAGCCTGCAGTTCAACTAAAACGGTGACATCTTTCCCGTTTTGTGCTGCATTGATTAATGCATTTATGATTCTAGAGTTTTTAGCTACACGATAAAGTGTCATTTTAATAGAACGAACCTTAGGGTCAATTGCTGCTTCTCTCAGAAAATCAATAAGATGATCGAAGGTTTGATAAGGATAATGTAATAATATGTCTTTTTTCTTTATAGCATTTATCACACTAGAAAATGGAGCTAAGTCTTTGTGCCGAACAGGTGGCGCTTTTTTAAACTCTAACAACCTTCCTCCTATATTAGGAAAATTCATGAAATCTTTAAAATTGTGGTATCGGCCTCCAGCAATAAGATTATCAGAAGAACCCAATTTCAATCGTTTTCTAAGATATTTTAGCAGAGATTCCGAAATTCTCTCATCATACACAAAGCGAACGGGTTGTCCTTTTTTTCGATCAGAAACCCCCTCTTGCATTGCATCTAAGAAACTTTTGGAGACATCTGCATCCAAATCTATCTCAGCATCACGAGTCAATTTTATTGTATATGCTTCCACCTTATAATAGCCATACATCCCAAATAGATAATTAAGGTTGTGACGAATAACGTCGTCTAACATCATTACAAAACGATCTCGACCTTCAGATGGAAGTTCAACAAAGCGTGGCAAAGAGGAGGGGAGTTCAACGATTGCATATTTACCTTTATCGGTTTCCTTGCGAATCATGTGTATTGCGAAATAGACCGACTTGTCATTCATAGTCGGGAACTTTCGGGTATTCGAAATCATTATCGGAACCAATTCGGGGTAAACATTTTTTGTAAAGTAGTCTTCAACAAATAATTGCTGATTATTATTCATTTGCTTTTCGTCCAACAAATAAATGTGCTGGTCTCTTAGACTTTTTATGATTTCATCATAAATTCTATAAAATCGCTTTTGTTGCTTTATAATGGTTGATTGAATTTTTTCTAATAACTGTCTTGGATTTCCTTCAACGAGATCAAAGTTTGTTTTTTCTAGTTGTATTCTGCGTTTCACAGCAGCAACACGCACCCTGAAAAACTCATCCCTATTATTTGAGTAGATCCCTAAAAAACGGAGGCGCTCAATAAGCGGGTTTCTATTATCTGCAGCTTCCTGAAGTACACGTTCATTAAAACTTAACCAGCTTAATTCTCGGTTTACAAATCGTTCAACTAGCTGTTTTGGCATACTTTAATTCCTTTGTTTCTTGACGGTTAAAGTATATCAATTGCTCCACATCAGCAAATTGAATTTGATTCCAAGTATCAGAATGAAATTGTATTTTCATAACCGCTGAAGTTTGGATTTTATTTAGCGGAATTCTCAGGAAATCATTTACAAAATCTGTCAATGTTGGATCATGACCACAAATCATTATTGAGTTTAGGTTATCATCAAGTGATTTTATCAAATCAAAAAGCCCTTCTTTTCCTTGATCATAAATTGAGTTTCTTATTTCAATTTTGTTCTCTGGGAAATCTAAATATCGAGCATGGATTAAAGCTGTATGCGTTGCTCGCACTGCTGGACTTGTATATATAGCATCGAGTTCAGGCGCAGCATTCTTCAATCGTTCCGAAATTTTTTGGAGCGCAATTATTCCACTAGGTTTTAATGGGCGATCAACATCTGTAATTTGTTTGTTTTTCCAGCTCGATTTTGCGTGTCTTGCTATGTAAATTGTTTTCATTCAGTTAATTTAACCTGCAAATCAAGATAAAGAAAGCCAATATAACATTAAGAGTACATTAAATAAAGTACAGTGCAGTCTTACATTCTCCGGTACAACCCCTCAATATATTCCATTGAAACTTGGCTCTTCCAATCAGGACCAAAGGCATGGTTCCACATATGTTCCAATCGAATTGCAATTGTAGCCATTGCAGTAATTTCTTTATCGGTCCAATCTTTAGAGAGGTTTTGAGGAAGCTCAACATTAAAGCGCTCCAACATTCCATGAAATTCGTCAACAGCATCTCCGTAAACATCTTTCAAGTGATTAAAAGCCAAACAATTCGCATAGCCATGTCTTGTTCCAAAAACAAAACTTAATCCATAAGATAATGCATGACAAACTCCAACCTCAGAGTAAGTCAAACTCAAGCCGCCGAACAAAGAAGCAAGCATTAATTTCTCGTCATTCTCAGGATTTTGACCGGCATTTTCTCCTAAGAAAACTGCTTTGCAAAGTTCAATAGACTGATCTCCGTATGCTTTTGAGAAAGTATTGTATTTAATTCCAGAAGCACTTTCAATACAGTGAATATACGTATCCATTCCTGTAAAAAACCACTGATCATTTGGAACAGATGCCGTTAAGGTTGGATCTAAAACTACTTGATTAAAAACGGTCCACTCACACTTTAATCCCAATTTTTTTTCTGGTCCAGAAAGCACTGCGGTCATAGAACATTCAGCTCCAGTTCCTGATATTGTAGGAACACCACAATGATAAATACCAGGCTTTTTAATCAAGTTTAAACCTTGGTATAGCACTGAAGAGCCTTCGTTTGTGACCATAAGTGATAAGGCTTTAGCTATATCCATTATACTGCCACCGCCAATTCCAATAATACCAGAAGGCAGACCTTGGTCAACTAACAGTTCGTCACGTAATTCATCTATTTGAGATGTTTTTGGCTCATCATGACTAGCATCTATAAAATAAACGCGGTCATTTTGCTGTGCGGGTATTTTATTCGCCAATTCTTTACCCTCAAAATAATCGTCCACTATAAAGACCATGTAACCCTCGTTGTCGGCTCTTCTTGGTTCGATGATTTCACCTAGTTGCAAGAAGCTACCGGGACCGTAGCAGATTTTACCAATGTTATTGAAATTGATGTGTTGCATCTCCGAAATTATAATTGTGCGTTTGCGATTGCAGTTTTCATATTTGCTGCCAATTCATTCATTTGTTCTTCAGACCATTGAGTGCTAATTCCAAGAGAAATTAGTTTACCAACAACCTCTTGAGATTTTGGTAAATCTAGATTATTATAATCTTGAGGCAGATCCATTTTGTGTAAATGCAGTGGAGCAGCAGATTTTAAATTTTTCAAATGATCCCATTGATTGATGAAATGATACATGTTAGTGTACCAATAATTGAACCCACCAATGCCCATTTTTCCAAATTCAGCCATTACTTTTTGAGCAATTTCTGTATTAGGTAAGAAGAAGTTTAAGAATGTTCCACTGTCGCCATCTTCATCCGGAATTGGTCTAAATGAAAGACCGAGGGTGCCACCTAGAAGAGATTTTAGATGACGTTTATTTTTACGATTTATGTCTCGTATCGTATTTATTTTTCGCATTTGAGCCAAACCGATAGCAGCATGCAATTCACTCAGACGGTAATTAAATCCAAGAATATGATGCTGTTCCATACCACGATTTGCACCAAGGTGATCATGACCGTGATCTGAATAAGAATCAGCTAATCGATAGCAAGCTTCGTCATTAGTAACATATAATCCACCTTCGCCAGCTGTAGTAATTTTAAAAAAGTCGAAAGAATAAGCACCAGTTTTACCAAAAAGACCAACAGAGGTTCCTTTGTAAAAAGCTCCTAAAGCTTGACCTGCATCTTCAATAAGCACAAGGTTATGTTTATTACAAACCTCCATTATTTCATCCATATTAGCAGCTGCACCGCACATGTGCACCAAGCAAACTGCTTTTGTTTCTGGAGTAATTGCAGCTTCAATTCCAGCAGCTGAAAGACATAAGTTTTCATCAATTTCTGCAAAAACAGGAACACCTCCACCAAATATAACACCCTCAATAGTAGCGATGTAAGTGAACGGAGGAACGATAACGTGATCTCCATAACCAATACCTGCACTCGCCATTGCACAAGCAACAGCTGTTGAGCCACTAGATACCGCATGCGCGAACTTTGCGCCAGTAAAATTCCGTACTTCAGCTTCTAGTTCTTTAGCTTTCCAATGACCATTTCTTATGTGCTCATGATTGTATCTAAACAAACATTTTGAGTCTAAAACGTCCATTACTTCTTTTCTTTCCTCGTCTCCAAAAAGTTCTAATCCCGGCATAGTATCGTTGTAATATGTGATGAATTTTAAGAAGGCAAAAGTAGGATAATCTTTCTTCTATCTTTGCCACCTTATTCCAGATAATATGAAGGCTATAGCTATTATTCCAGCGCGTTTTGGAAGTTCAAGATTAGAAGGTAAACCATTAGTAGACATTCTGGGTAAACCAATGATTCAGAGAGTTTATGAGCAAACGGTAAAAGCAATTCCAACTGTTTTTGTTGCAACGGATGACGAACGTATTAAGCAAGTAGTAATCGAGTTTGGTGGAAACGTGATAATGACATCGGCAGATCATGAAAATGGTACGACCAGATGTTTGGAGGCATATGAAAGAATTACTGAGAAACTAGATGAGCAATTTGATGTAATTGTAAATGTTCAGGGTGATGAGCCAATGCTGGAACCTGCCCAGTTAAGCGAGTTATTGAAACCTTTTGAGAATAACGATGTTAGATTTTCAACTTTAGTAAGTCCTGTTAAATCGGTGCAAGATTTATTTAATGAAAGTGAAGTTTTTGTGGTCTTCGATAGAAAGAATAGAGCGTTGTATTTCAGTCGTTCAGTTATTCCTCATATCCGAGGGATTCATCAAACACATTGGTTGGAACATCACACATATTATAAGCACGTAGGATTGTATGCTTATAGTTACAGTGCTTTAAAAGAGTTTGCTAATTTGCCCAGTTCTAAATTGGAACGAGTTGAGTCTTTAGAGCAAAACCGTTGGATAGAAAATGGAAATGATATTTATGTTGAATTGACCTATCATGATACCATTCCAGTTGATACAATTGATGATTTAAAAAAGGTGAGATTATTATTAAAAGAACAGTAATAATTTAATGTTGAATTACAGTAGTTTAGAGATACTTGTAGGACAATTCAAAAGTCTATTTTTGCAACGGATATCAAATTGAAAGAATGTCAAGTAAAATTGTAAAAGTTGGGGATATTGATTGTGGTTCTGATGAGCTATTTCTTATCTCAGGTCCATGTGTTATTGAAGATGAGTCTACAATGATGAAAACTGCTGAGAAACTAAAAGAAGTTTCAGAGAGCATGGACATTAAGATCATTTATAAATCTTCATTTATTAAGGATAATCGATCTTCTTTAAAATTTTATAGAGGACCAGGTATAGATGAAGGGTTGAAATTACTTCAGAAGATTAAAGATCAATTTGGTTTTACGATACTTTCTGATATTCATACTCCGGCACAGGCTGCTCCGGCAGGTGAGGTGCTTGATGTTATACAGATTCCAGCATACTTGTGTATGCAATCGGAATTGTTGGTTGAATCGGCAAAAACAGGCAAAGTGGTTAATATAAAGCACGGTCAGTTTTTAGCTCCAGAGAATATGATTAAGCCAGTAGAAAAAGTTTTAGAATCGGGTAATGATCAAATTATTTTAACCGAAAGAGGTTATACCTTCGGATATAACGATTTGGTTGTAGATCCAAGAAGTTTTTATCATTTAAGACAACCTGGTTATCCAGTTGTATTTGACATTACACATTCTATTCGCAAGTATGGGATTCCAAGTGCAGATCCAAAAGGAGGCAACCGAGAGTTTTTACCAACCATTGCAAGAGCTGGTGTAGCGGCTGGAGTAGATGGTGTCTTTATCGAAACTCACCCAGAACCAGAAAAAGCGCTGTGCGATGCAGCAAGTCAATTATGTGTATACGATCTTGAGGAGTTTTTAAAACCTTTGATTGAAATGCATAATTTAGAAGTTCAATACAGATAATAATTAGTACAATATATACAATACCAAAAAAATGGAATTATATTTAGATTCGGCAAACATAAATGAGATAGAAGAAGCGTTTAAATTAGGCTTCTTAACCGGACTTACAACAACACCTACTTTTATGCACCGCGATGGTGTTACTGATATTGATGGCTTGATTTTAAAGCTAGCTGATATGGTTCCAATTCTTCAAGTTGAGGCACTAGGTCAAACTGCAGAGGAAATTGTTGCTGAAGCTCATCGTCAGTTAGAAATGGGATTGAAGAAAGATCGTTCGGTTTTTAAAATACCAGTTTCTTTAGAAGGAGTTAAAGCTTGTAAGATTCTTACAGATCAAGATATCATGGTGAATGTGCATTTAGTGTACACATTGCAACAAGCCTATATGGCAATGGAAGCAGGTGCAACTTATGTGTGTCCTCTTGTAGGTCGCTTGCAAGATCAAGGTCATGATGCTCTAGAATTGGTGAGTCAATGTGTTGAAGCTGTAAACTATTATGGTTACGATACGAAAATCATGTTCTCATCTGTCCGTTATCCAGAGCATATTAGAAATGCTATAAATGCTGGAGTTCATGTTTGTACCGTTCCTTGGAAGGTAATGACGCAATTGACTGAAAATAACTTTACTACTTTAGGTACAGATCAGTTTTTTGAACATACAAAGTTAATGACTAATAATGTGAAATCTGCCTTGAGAGACGTAAATCCAACAGTTTCTGAGTCTTTAGCTATTCCTGATGCTATTCTAAAAATGACTGAATATGGATATGGTTCTGTAACGGTGCTGGATGCTAGTGGAAATATTAAAGGAGTGTTTACTGATGGAGACCTTAGACGGTTAATTGGATCTAAAGGTGATGCAGTGCATGGAATGAAACTTTCAGACATGGAATATGGAACACCAAAATCTATCGATGCTGGTGCTTTATTAAACGACGCAAATGATCTTTTTAAATCTACTCAAGTAGATACTTTGTTGGTAACTGAAAATGGTAAACCAATTGGAATGCTAGATATTCAAGATTTGGCAAAGTAAATTTTGAACTATGGATAATTCCCTAGAACACACACAGCATATTTTTGAAACAAAAGGCGGGGTTTTTATAACCCCGCCTTTTGTTTTAGCACAAAAATTAAAGAACATTAAAGCCATTTTGTTTGATTGGGATGGTGTTTTTAATGAAGGCAATAAAGGCGGTGGAAATCACTCAGGGTTTTCAGAGATTGATTCAATGGGCACAAATATGTTGCGATTTTCTACTTGGTTAAAACAGCAAAATTCGATGCCCATCAGTGCAATTGTAACAGGAGCAAATAATGAGGTGTCATTGGATTTTGCAGCGAGAGAACATTTTGACAAAGTTTACTTTGGTGTAACGGATAAAAAATTAGCGCTCAAGCATTTAATGGAAGATTGTGGTCTGAAAAGCGAAGAAATTGCGTTTTTTTATGATGATATTTTGGACCTGTCTATTGCAAAGGAAGTGGGAGTGCGTGTCTTTGTTCGATCTGATGCTAAGGTGGCGTTTTCTGAATACGTAAAACACTATCAATTGGCCGACTATATTACCGCGTATAGTGGCGGAAATCATGGTGTTAGAGAAGCTTCTGAAATGCTAATGGAATTAAATTTTAACTTTGTTGAGTGCGTTGAAGAACGAGTCGCTTTTTCCGATACCTACACGAAATATTTAGAAGATAGAAATAGCAGGTCAACAGTTTATTACACCAAAAATAATGATGGTGAAATCATAGAACATTACGCTTCTTAAACTACTTTATGTATAGTATTCTGATTTCCAAAATCAATTAAATAAGTTTATGGTAGATTATGATCCGCACAGTTGGGTAAAACTCATTTTCAATAACGATAGTAAGAATATTTTTAAGCAATTATGGCCGCCAATGCTTACGTTGCTTGTTTATACAACTGTGGTTGTTTTTGTTTTCAATCATTTTTTCAATTTTCACTATCCTGGAGGTACAGCCATTCACTCTTTACTTGGAGTTGTACTTGGTTTGTTTTTAGTTTTCAGAACCAATACTGCATATGATAGGTGGTGGGAGGGCCGAAAACAGTGGGGTGCGCTTGTAAATTGTTCTAGAAATATAGCCATAAAGTTTAATACTTGCCTGCCAGAAAGTCACAAAGACGATAAAGAGTTTTTTGCAGTTATGATTTCCAATTTTGTTTTTGCAATGAAAGAACACTTGCGAGAAGGGGTTAATATGGAAGAGATTCAAGACTTGAAAACTGGTGATTTTAAAAATGAACTGGAAACAAAGCATCATATGCCTGCTTATATTGTTAATTGCATGTACAAGCGCTTAAATGAACTGCGATCCTCAACGATTATTAGTGCCGAACAGTTTTGGATAATTGATCAAGAGATGCAAGAATTTTTAGACATATTAGGAGCTTGTGAGCGTATTAAAAACACGCCAATTCCTTATTCATACAATATGTATATAAAGAAATTTATTTTTACGTATTCTGTTACGCTTCCTTTTGGTATAATGAGTATTACTCATTATTGGACGATTCCAATTACGTGTATATTATTTTATTTACTAGTAAGTACAGAGTTGATTGCTGAAGAAATTGAAGATCCGTTTGGAATGGACGATAATGATTTGCCAACGGATAGTTTAAGTGAAAAGATCAGAGGGAACGTTGAGGAAATTTTACGTTCTAATTAATTTATTTCCAGACAGAAACTTTGAAATCGGCAAGTGCAAGTATTGCTGAGCTAACCTTTACAAGGTTCTCTTTTTTGAAATCTTCCTTTTTACAGGATTGAAATATTGATAAAATTAGAAGTACTAGAATCGAATATTTCAAGAGCTGGATTTATATTTAAACATTAATAAATAGTTTCTGGTTTGGAGGAACTAATTCCCTTCCTGACTTTTCCTATTATTGTATCACCAAAAAATAAAAGACTATGAGTACAGAAAGAAAAGTAGGTTCGGATATTGACATAGCGCAAGCGGCTAAAATGGAGCACATTAATGATATTGCTGCTAAACTAAACATTGGTGTTGACGATTTGGAGCATTATGGAAAGTACAAAGCAAAATTGCCTTTGAACTTAATTGATGACGCTAAAGCAAAACAGAATAAGTTAATCTTAGTTACTGCTCTTACACCAACTCCTGCAGGAGAAGGTAAAACAACCGTTTCTATTGGACTTACTGAAGGGTTAAATAAAATAGGTAAGCAAGCTACAGTTGTGCTTAGAGAGCCATCTTTAGGACCTGTATTCGGAATAAAAGGCGGGGCTGCAGGTGGCGGCTATTCTCAAGTAGTGCCTATGGAGGATATAAACCTTCACTTTACCGGAGATTTTTCTGCTATCGAAAAAGCGAATAACTTGCTTTCTGCATTGATTGATAACAATATCCAAAGTAAAACCAGAAGCCTAAATCTAGATCCGCGATTGATTTACTGGAAGCGTGTAATGGATATGAATGATCGTTCATTAAGAGATATTACAATTGGATTGGGTGGGGCTGGAAACGGTATTCCTCGTCAAGATGGATTTAATATAACTCCAGCTTCTGAGGTTATGGCTATCTTATGCATGAGTAATGATAGACAAGATTTAAAAGAGCGATTGGGGAATATTTTCGTTGGCTTTACAATGGATAGGAGTCCAATTTATGCTAGAGATTTAAATGCTCAAAATGCAATGGCGATTTTATTGAAAGATGCCATTAAACCAAATTTGGTTCAAACGCTTGAAGGAAACCCCGCAATTATTCACGGTGGACCATTTGCAAATATTGCACAAGGAACTAATACGATTATCGCGACTAAAATGGGATTGACATTGAGCGACTATGTAGTTACTGAAGCTGGGTTTGGGTCTGATCTAGGTGCTGAAAAATTCATGGATATTAAGTGTGGTTATGCGGGGCTTAAACCAAGTACAATTGTATTAGTTGCAACTATAAGAGCACTTCGCCATCATGGTGGAGCGGAGAAAGAACAATACGGAGATGTAAGTTTAGAAAGAGTACAAGCAGGATTTCCAAATCTTGAAAAGCACATTGAAAACGCTAAGCAATTTGGAATTACTCCAGTAGTCGCAATTAACCACAGAACGGGTGATGGCGAAGACGAAATCAAATTTGTGCAAGAAGCATGTGCTAAAATGGGCGTTAAGGCCGTTGTAAGCATGGGTTGGGCAAATGGTGGAGAAGGAACTTCTGATTTAGCAAGAGAAGTTGTTGCAAATATTGAAAATGCAGGAAACGCCTTTAAACCACTTTACGATTGGAATGCTACAATCGAAGAAAAAGTAGAAACCATTGCTAAGAAAGTTTACGGAGCCGATGGAGTAGACTATCAAGGAAAAGCTTTAATCGATTTGAAAAGGTTGTACAAGCTTGGATTAGATAAACTGCCTATTTGCATGGCGAAAACTCAGAAATCATTCTCAGATAATGATAAATTAATTGGACGTCCAACTGGATTTAGAGTTACAGTGCGTGAGATTGAATTTGCAGCAGGAGCAGGGTTTATAATCCCGATTACTGGAGCAATGATGCGTATGCCAGGTCTGCCTCCTGTGCCAGCATCAGAGCATATGGATATTGATAATGATGGAGTTATTTCTGGATTGAGCTAATTATCTGAAATAGAATTGAATTTAAAGGCCAGCATTTAGCTGGCCTTTTTTATTTAACCTATTACTGTCTTCCCAATATTTCCTACTTTTGCCGCCCTAAAATAATTTGAATTATACACTTTAGAAATGAGCAATTTATCTCAAATCGAAAACCTACTCGGCGATCAAGCAGAATACTACCTAGGTCATAGTTCCAAAACAATTTCAAAAGAGAGTATAGCTACTCCAAGTTCTGAATTTGTTACAGAACACTTCATAGGTTCAAACAGAAGTAACCAAGTATTGAATAGCCTTGCTAGACTATACAATCACGGAAGATTAGGTGGGACAGGTTATGTTTCCATACTTCCTGTAGATCAGGGAATTGAGCATTCGGCCGCGGCTTCTTTTGCACCCAATCCAAGATATTTTGATCCAGCTAATATCGTTGAATTGGCAATGGAGTCAGGTTGTAATGCTGTAGCCTCTACATTTGGAGTTCTTGCGCAATGTTCAAGAAAATACGCACATAAAATTCCATTTATTGTTAAGTTGAATCACAATGAGTTTTTGACTTACCCAAAATCATTCAATCAAATCATGTTTGGCTCGGTAGAAGATGCATGGGAAATGGGGGCAACTGCTGTAGGTGCAACAATTTATTTTGGTTCAGAAGAATCGGAAAGACAAATTCAAGAAGTCGCTGCTGCATTTGAAAGAGCACATGAACTTGGAATGGCAACGATTCTATGGTGTTATTTGAGAAACTCGGGTTTCAAAAAAGACGGAATAGATTATCATACTGCGGCTGATTTAACTGGTCAAGCAAATCATATTGGAGTATCTATTCAAGCAGATATTATCAAGCAAAAATTGCCTACCAACAATGGAGGATACAATGCTATTGATGTAGGAAAAACACATCCTGATGTATATTCTAAATTATCTTCAGACCATCCAATTGACTTAACTCGTTATCAAGTAGCAAATTGTTACATGGGTAAAATTGGCCTAATCAATTCAGGTGGAGCCTCTGCTGGCGCATCTGATTTACAAGATGCTGTTACAACTGCCGTCATTAATAAACGTGCTGGTGGTCAAGGATTGATTATGGGACGTAAAGCTTTCCAAAAACCAGTTTCAGAAGGAATTCAATTGATTCAATCGGTTCAAGATGTCTATCTTGATTCGAAGATTGATTTAGCTTAAAAAGTTTAATCTTATAATACTATCGAATGAGTAGTTGGTTTAAGAGGGCAAAACAAGGAGTTCAAACTCCGACAAAAGAGAAAAAAGAGACACCAGAAGGACTTTGGTACAAGTGTCGCTCGTGTAAAAACGTAATGACATCCGAAGATCATTCTGCAAATTCTTGGGTATGCGATTCTTGCAGTTATCACGAAAGAATAGGTTCTATCGAGTATTTCCGAATTTTATTTGATGAGAATAAATTCACTGAACTCAATAGAAATCTTTCTTCTGGTGATCCATTGACTTTTGAGGATACAAAGAAATATGTCGATAGATTGGAGTCTTCAAAACGTAAAACAGGATTAGTAGATGCTGTGAGAACTGCTCACGGTAAATTAGACGGTCATGCTGTGGTTATTGGCTGTATGGACTTTAATTTCATTGGGGGATCAATGGGTTCTGTAGTGGGAGAGAAAATCGCTCGTGGAATTGATGAGGCTATAAAAAAGAAGGTTCCATTTATTATGATTTCAAAATCAGGTGGAGCAAGAATGATGGAGGCGGCGTTTTCTTTGATGCAAATGGCTAAAACCAGTGCAAAATTGGCGCTACTTGCAAGAGCAAAATTGCCTTTTATTTCAATTTTAACTGATCCTACAACGGGCGGAGTAACCGCATCATTTGCGATGTTGGGAGACGTTAATATAGCTGAACCAAGAGCATTAATTGGTTTTGCTGGACCTAGAATTGTAAAAGAAACGATTGGAAAAGATTTACCAGAAGGATTTCAAACCTCTGAGTTCTTGCTAGAGCACGGGTTTTTGGATTACATCGTGGATAGAAAAGAATTAAAAAATAATCTTTCAAGTATGCTAACGATGCTTGAAAAATAAGGTGGAATTAATTCCTTGTTTTGTACTGGGTTTTATTTAAATTTGCAGCCTTCAAAAACGAGGCAATAATTTATTGATTGATATGATTTTAACGTCAGAAAAGAAAAAAGAAATTTTCAAAGAATTTGGTGGTTCTGATACCAACACAGGAAGTACTGAAGGGCAAATAGCGCTTTTTACAAATAGAATTACGCATCTTACTGGTCACTTAAAGCAAAACCATAAAGATTACGCTACCCAAAAATCTTTGATTGCATTGGTAGGAAAAAGAAGGTCACTTCTTAATTATCTTAAAGCAAAAGACATTGTTCGATACCGGGAATTAATATTAGAACTCGGAATGAGAAAATAATTTATTTGAAAAAGGCATTCTTAATGGATGCCTTTTTCTTTTTATATTCAACTACAACCAACCTTATAAATTTACATACACAATTAATATGAGTCAAATAGGAAAAAACTATTCGTTCGAAATTCAAGGACAAGAGGTTACCATAGAAACTGGTAAGCTGGCTACACAAGCCGATGGATCTGTTGTAGTAAAATGCAATGGTATGATGTTATTAGCAACTTCTGTTTCAGCAAAAAGTGCTAAAGAGGGTATCGATTTTATGCCCCTTACGGTAGATTACCGTGAAAAATTCTCTGCTGCTGGACGTTTTCCAGGCGGATTTTTAAAACGAGAAACTAGACCTGCAGATTCTGAAATTCTTACTTCAAGATTAGTAGATAGAGCACTTCGTCCATTATTCCCAGAAGATTATCATGCGGATACTCAAGTATTGGTTTCGTTAATTTCTTCTGATGGGGAAACACTTCCAGACGCATTTGCATGTTTTGCAGCTTCTGCTTCTATTGCAGTTTCTGATATTCCATTTCAAGAGCCTATCTCTGAAGTTAGAGTAGCGCGTATTGATGGAGAGTTTAAAGTTAATCCGACCAAATCGGAGATGGCTAGCGAAGGACGTGACATTGATATTATGGTTGCTGCTACAGCAAACAGCATAGTGATGGTAGAGGGTGAAATGACTGAGATTTCTGAAGCAGAAATGCTAGAGGCAATCAAAATCGCTCACGAAGCAATTAAAATTCAGTGTGATGCTCAATTGAAGCTAGCTGAAATGATTGGTGGTATTCCAACAAAAAGAGAATACAGTCATGAAACACATAATGCTGATTTAAAAGACGCTGTAATGGCTGCTTGTCATGACAACTGTTATGAATTGGCTAAAAAAGGTACTTCAAAACAAGAACGTGGAGAAGGATTCAAAGCAATCCGAGAGGCATATAAGGCTACTTTATCAGAAGATCAATTAGCAGGAAACGAATCTTTAATCAATACTTACTTCCACGATGTGGAGAAAGTAGCGGTTCGTAAAATGATTTTGGACGATAGAACACGATTAGATGGTCGTAACCTAGATGAGATTCGTGCAATTTGGTCAGAAGTAGATTACTTGCCAATGACTCACGGTTCTGCAATCTTTACAAGAGGCGAAACTCAATCGTTAACTTCAGTTACTTTAGGTAGTAAATTGGATGAGCAGAATATTGATGGAGCAATGGGTAAAGGATCAGAAAAATTCATTCTTCATTATAATTTCCCTCCATTCTCTGTAGGTGAAGCTCGTCCAATGAGAGGAACTTCAAGAAGAGAAGTAGGTCACGGTAACTTAGCTCTTAGAGCACTTAAGCCAATGGTTCCTACAGGTCAAGATAATCCTTATACGATCAGAATAATGTCAGATATTCTTGAGTCTAACGGTTCAAGTTCAATGGCTACTGTTTGTGCTGGTTCAATGGCATTAATGGATACAGGAATTAAAATTAAGAAAGCAGTATCAGGTATTGCTATGGGTTTAATTACTGACGGAGAAAATTTCGCAGTATTATCTGATATACTTGGAGATGAAGATCATTTAGGTGATATGGATTTTAAAGTAGCTGGAACGAAAGATGGTATCACTGCTTGTCAAATGGACATTAAAGTAGGTGGTCTTTCTTACGAAATTATGGAGCAAGCTTTAGCGCAATCTAAAGCTGGACGTCTTCATATTTTGGGTGAAATGAACAAAACCATTGCTGAAGCCAAATCAGATTACAAACCACACGTTCCACGAATGGAGCAAGTTGTTATTCCTGGTGAATTCATTGGTGCGATCATCGGACCTGGTGGAAAAATCATTCAAGAAATTCAAGCGGCTACTGAAACAGTTATCACAATTGAAGAAGTAGACAAAAAAGGTGTTATTGATATTTCTTCTGCTAATAAAGAAGGTATCGAAGCGGCAAAAGCTAGAATCAAAGGAATCGTGTCATTACCAGAAATTGGTGAAATTTACCAAGGAAAGGTTAAGTCAATTCAGTCTTATGGAGCATTCGTTGAAGTACTTCCTGGAAAAGATGGATTGTTGCACGTATCTGAAATTGATTGGAAGCGAGTAAATGACGTTAACGAATACCTTAAGGAAGGTGATACCGTTGAGGTGAAACTAGTAGATATTGATAGCAAGACTGGGAAAATGAAACTTTCAAGAAAAGTTTTGTTGCCAAAACCAGAAACTGCTAGCTAGTACTAATAACTTTTTATAAGTATAGTAAGCCCCGTTCCGATAGCAATCGAGACGGGGCTTTTGTTTGTATAACTTTGCCGTTATGAAGCCTATTATTGCCCCCTCAATGTTAGCTGCAGACTTTGGAAACTTGCAGCGAGATGTAGAAATGGTTGACCGTTCGGTTGCTGAATGGTTCCACATGGATGTTATGGACGGAGTATTCGTTCCAAACATTTCTTATGGTCCAGCGATCATTAAAAAAATGGCGAGTTATACCGAAAAGTATATCGATTCACATTTGATGATTGTTAACCCTGATAGGTACATTCAGGATTACAAGGATGCAGGAACACATAATCTGACAGTGCATTATGAAGCATGTACACATTTACACAGAACAATTCAAGCTATTAAAGCTGCTGGCATGCATGCAGGAGTTTCATTAAATCCACATACACCAGTTCATCTATTGGAGGATATTATTCAAGATGTTGATCTAGTTTTACTGATGTCGGTTAATCCTGGTTTTGGTGGACAGAAATTCATAGAGAATACTTTGAGTAAAACCGCTAGATTGAAAGACCTGATACTTCAAAAAAATAGTTCTGCTAAAATTGAAATCGATGGCGGAGTCAATACAGAAACGGGAAAAAGATTGGTAGAAGCTGGAGCTGATGCGTTGGTTGCAGGTAGTTTTGTTTTTAAGTCAAATAACCCTGAACAGACTATTAAAGAATTAGCAAATTGCGCACAATAAATGGTGAAAATTAATAGGACGTTTTACGTGGTATTTCTGCTGTTTTTTGTGGCGTGCAGTACCGTTCCAATTACTGGAAGAAAGCAATTGAAACTAATTCCGAATGGACAATTACTTCCAATGAGTTTTGAGCAATATACTCAAGTATTGTCCGAAAGTGAGTTGAGTACAGACGAGGAACAAGTTGCAATGATTAAAAGAGTAGGGGAAAAGATTCAAAAAGCTGCGGAAGATTATTACAAAGAGAATTACCTAGAAAAAGATCTAGTAGGATACGATTGGGAATATAATCTTATTGTTTCTGATCAAGTAAACGCTTGGTGTATGCCTGGAGGTAAAGTTGCTTTTTACACTGGAATTCTTCCAATATGTGAAGATGAAACTGGTATTGCCGTGGTTATGGGACATGAAGTTGCTCACGCACTAGCGAATCACGGTGGAGAGCGAATGAGCCAAGGAATGATAACGCAAATGGGAATGGGAACTCTTGGAGCTGCTATGGGAGAAAACCCTACCTTGACAAAACAATTGCTTTTGCAATCGATTGGAATGGGAACACAACTAGGTGTTTTGAAATTTTCAAGAAGCAATGAATCTGAAGCCGATCATATTGGTTTGATTTTAATGGCTAAAGCGGGTTATAATCCTCAAGCAGCTACTAGTTTTTGGGAACGAATGGCAGCATTATCTGGAGGACAAGCTCCACCAGAATTTCTTTCTACCCACCCTGCAAGTGAAACTCGTGTAAATGATTTACAGGCGTTGATGCCAGAGGCATTGAAATATTATAGGCCAGAGAATTAATAGAAGATTCTAACTTATTATTAGTGAGCATATCTCGGGTCATTCTTCTAAAGTAGACATTAGCGATTTTTCAGTTGGAGTTTACGCCGTGCAAATTATCGATAGTGTAGGGCGTTTATCCAAGAGGAAGTTGGTGATAGTTGAGTAATGAATAAGGACAAGCCTTTTTGTAGTTAAATTTTTGTCCATTACACTGAACTCCTAGAGGTTTCAGTAGATCAACTAATCATGCAATCAGAGACTCTGAAACGTGTTTAGAATTATAGATTGTGTAAATGATTCTCATTAAATACCATCATTATTCAGCTGCATATTCCGTTAGATACTCGTATCGTTCCGTCAACATGCCATCTTTAGTAATCGATCCTCGTTTCAGAATTTCATCTTTATCACCATTAATTAAAGCTGGAAAGATCTTTTTGATAAACTCTTCACCAAAATCCATTGAGGCATCTTTTGGCAATTCACAGGGCAAATTATCTACAGCCATCACAGTGATTGCATTTTGGTTGTCATATGCAACCTCAGATTCGGATTGAGCATTATAGCCATAAATTGGATTGGGTATAGTTGAAGGACGCAAAGTAGAAGCTACAGGGCCATCGATATCACAACTGACATCTGCTACGACTTTTAGATTGAAATCAGGATGTTTTGCTTCTTCTCTAGTGAAAATAAAAGGAGATCCATCTCCCCAAAAATGACAAGCGATATATAAGTCAGAGTTTGAAGAAAATCGTGCAAAATCACTTTTGTATAATTCCGGAGAATTGAAAAACTCTCTAATACTTCCTTCAGAATTATCGTTACGCTTATTGTAGTCGGTAACCTTTAACTGACAGTATACAGGATCATTTCCAGTATAACCTATATATTCTTCAACTTCAAGTTTTTGGATGTTCATTAAATCCAAAATCTCCATTGCTCCATGAGCAACTCGACCATTACCAGTCAGAGCTATTTTCAGTCCTTTTTCTCCAAACTTCACTTTAGAAAGTTCACCTTCCATTTCCACGCGGTCTTCACATAAATAGGCAGGCTTTAAGTCGAAAGAATGGTTTCTTTTACCCAGAGCCAAAAATGCATTGTAACAACCAACGATGCCAGCGTAACGACCAAAACCAATCAACCTTCGGTTTTTTGAATTCACTAAACATTCGTAGTCCATTAATTGAATGTTTTTTCTTAAGATAGTTTGAAGTAGTGCTTTGTTGTAGGGCTGCATTTTAATCGTATGCGAGAAGAAAAAGTATTTTTTTCCTTCAATTAAAGCTTCTTTCGGAACCTCTTTTACGCCCATAAGAATGTCGCAGTCCGTAACATCAGTAACGACTTCAATTCCAAGATTGGTGTATTCTGTATCCTTAAATCTTCTAATATCACTTGATTCTACAACGAATTTGACATCCAAATTCTCTGTGTTTAATTGAGCAACTTGAGTTGGTGAAAGAGGCACTCTTTCATCAGGTGGAGACTTGCGTTCTTTAATGATTCCAATCTTTAACATAGGTCTTTTTATAAGGTCGGTAAAAGTAGAAAGATTGCTGTATTTTTGCAGTTAGAACGCATGTTCTTTTAATAATAATGGGGCCGACTGGTTTTGACAGCATGATGAAGAGTTATGTAAGCATGTCGGGTTTTGCAAGACTATCCGTAACAAGTGTTGCAACGTTTTAGTTGGCGAAAACAACTACGCACTTGCAGCTTAATCCGAATTATAGTAGGATGGCTTAATCGGTACACTAGGTGTATCGACAGGTATCTTCTCACTAAAGCTCGCCGTACGCTTTAGTGAATATGGAGATTCATTGAGGAAGGCTAGTGTGCAATCTGCTTCGAATTGTGTGCGAAATTTAGAAGATAAGCTTGAGTTTGGTTGCTTTTTGCCGTGCTCAAGTCGAAAACTAATGATAAGCTAAGCATGTAGAAATCTTAATTGTTCCATGTTTGGACGCGAGTTCGACTCTCGCCGGCTCCACTAGATGATAAAGCCATTTCGCGTTTGCGAAGTGGCTTTTTTTCGTTCGGTCACCAAGTTTTCTCGAGCGAAACGATACTAAAAAAATAGCTAAATCGCGCAGCGTTTTGTGTATTATCCTCTTAGCGGTTCGTTAAGTGCAATTAAGGTTCCGTTTCGAAAATAATTCTTGAGCTATAATTAGGTAAAAAATAAATCATATTTGATACAATGAATTCGCAGTCATTCCTACAAAACCCAGTCACTAAACAAACGTTTCGAAAAAGAATAACTACCAAAATCAGAATGGTCGCATGACGCACAATTGATAGTTGCGATTTGGTATGTTTCAAAATTATGTTTTGAAAAAGCCTTTCCTATAGTTCGAGAACGGGTTTTTAAGCTCAATACTTCGATAGGAACTAAAATTGACGATAACGCTGGATATTATGAAACCATAAGCAAGTTTTAGTTGTTATTCGCTGCTCAATTTTTGCAAAATCTAGATTTTGAGGAAATAGAACAGATCACAAATGAGTTCATAATATCAGAATATGGAAAAATTAATTTTCTATTACAGTTTTATTCTGAAGAATTACTTTGTTTATTGATTGCCAGGCAGAAGGAGAAAGAGCCAGATATAATATATATAGTAATGATTGTTAGGTATTTATGTGTTAATGGTGCAAGAGAACTGAGATTAAAAGTCGATTTACATGCTTTGTTGAATTTGCTCATTCCGTACAGTTTTCTTGTTTTGCGATTAAAAATCATCAAGTTTGTTGGATATTCTAATTTCGGCAGGTGGTTTTATTATTCCGTTTTTTATCGTTGGCAGCATGTCTAACTATTGTTTTAAGCCTTTCAGGCCAAAAACAAATAGACCCTGTTTATAGTGATCATATGTATCAGGCTCAACAATTCATTGACCTTCAATTATATGCTGAAGGATTAAATGAGTATGAAAAAGCAGTTGAATTTACTAGATTAGAGCATTACGATTCATTGTTAATAGCATCAAGTATAGCTATGGCTGAATTGATGCGAATAACTCAAGACTTTAATGACGGACTAGACGTTTTAGCTGAACTTCAAAATACAGAGCGGTTTCCTTTACTTCATGTAAGAAAGCTCGGTCGAAAAGTAGCACTTATTCATGAAAACACCTATTCTGAGGAGTTTCATAAAAAAGATACCGTTAGGTATTACCTAAGTATGGCAATCAACCTTGCCATCCGGTACAAATTTAAAAAAGAGGAAGCAAGTCTAAAAAATGAGCTCGGATATTTTGTCTCCAGAAATGAAAGTTATTTTTCAGGCTTACCTATATTATTTGAAGCTGCGGATTTGTTTATTTCATTTGGGGATACTCAAAATTATGTTTCTGCGATGACACATGTTTTTGATGATTATATGGAACTGAAGGATTATAAAAAGACAGATTCTCTTCGCAATTATTTAAATTCTATAGTTAAAAACACTACTTGGTATCTGCTTCAGATGGACTTATACTACTTGTTCTCAAAAGATTTAAGGAGAAGAAATGATCTTGTCGGCGCTTATTATTGGTTGAGCAAGACTTATAGAGTAGAAGTCAAATACGAGAAATCTATTAGTAATAGACAAATGACTCAATATCGAGTTATGCACGATACTAAGAAGTATCAAGATGAAGCCAGAGAGTCTGCTTTAGTATCTAAACAAAAAGAACTAGAACTTATAAAAGAGGAACAACTTTCAAACGACCTTTCGATATACTTAAGCTTATTATTTTTGATTATTATAGCCTTTGTGTTTCTGTTTTTTAGAGAAAGAAAATTAAAAGCTCAATTAAACTTTATTAATAGGAAATTATATAACACAAATGAGAAATACCTCGATTTGGTTATAGAAAGTAATCATAGAATAAAGAATAATCTACAAATGGTTATTTCTATGCTTAGATATTCAAGTAAAGACCTCGGACCAAAAGAGAGCGTTGCATTTAGAAAAATATCAGGGAAAATCAGAACGGTGAGTGCCTTGCACAAACATTTATATTTAGGAGTGCACAATGAGAAAGTAAGTGTGCGAAAATACTTTGAAGAAATTATAGATCTTTATAAAGAAATTTCAGATGATTCTTTTGTTATCAAATTAGAATTGCAAGAAATTGAAATTGAAAGTGAAACACTGGTATATTTTGGCCTAATTTTTAACGAAATGCTAACGAATACATTTGAGCATAATCTATCTGAAAAGAAATATGTTCAAATTATTATTAGTTTAAATGATGCCCATTATTTATTTGAGTATACTGACGGTTCGCCCCATGACAGTAATAAATCTCAAGGTAATGGAATTGAATTAATTCGGAATTTAGTTAAACGAGTAAAAGGAGAAGACTTTAAATTAGATCAAACTACAGGGACCTATCGATTTTTGTTTAATATTTAACCCGAAAGTGAACGATTTTTCCGGAATATCTTTACCGAGTAAAATGAACATATTATCAAAATATAAATTAAAATAATCGATTCTCGTTAGAGAGCAAAACTAACGAGTTTCAAATAAATTGAATCTATGGATATTCTATTTCAAGCTTGCGGTTGGGTTGGAGCAGCAGGTTTACTGGTCGCTTTTTACATGAATTCAACTGGGAAAATAACAGCTTTAGATAAGTCGTACCAGCTTGCAAATTTTTTCAGTGCAGTCTTGCTGACCTTTAATGCTTATTATCTGGGTTCTTATCCGTTTATTATCATCAACGTTTTTTGGGCAATAGTCGCGTTGATTAGTTTGATTAAGGGAATGGAAAAGTAACAGAGTGGAATTCAAACTATTTTTTGAATAAAAATCCCAATCCCATTCGGGTTAGCATTTTCTTTTCGAAATTCCAGAAAAACTTAAATTGACCAAATAAAAATCCAACTAGTGGAAGTGTTGTTTGGTAAATAGGAAAAATCAATAAAATTCTAATCGGAAGATAAACCAGCCAACCGTTTTCTTCTGGCGAAATACCGATAAATTCAGTAATTGGTTTTGCAATCCAAGCGGCGAATGACCCATTTATTGAAAAAACGATGATAATCAGAATTACCTGAAAATTGGAAGTGATTCCCCACCGCTCTTTTAATTTATCCATGATACAAAAGTAATCACTGAAGATAAAGCTGCAGTATAAAAAGAAAACAGATTTATGGTTTATGAAAATCGATTAGTCCCTCCAGTGGTGATTTAAGAATTTGGCCTTTTTCAATATTCCATTCATCAAGTACATCAGTAATAATGTTTTCAAAGTGATACGCAATTGAACCTACCAAATGCAGAGGGACATGCATTGATTCGGGAAATTGAACTACATGAAATTTTACAAATTGGGTAAAACAACTGTGTAATAATTCTTTGGTATAATTGTGTTTGCTGTGTTGTCCTAAAAACTGCACATAAGATGCTATATATGCGTTGGGAAGAGGGGAGTTATAAACTTCATCAATTAATTGAGTAGGCTTCAGTTTATAGGTTCCACGGAAAGATTCTAGTATATCAATTGGAGCAATTTCGTATAAAATATCCCTTAGTAAAATCTGGCCAATATTACTGCCAGCACCTTCATCGCCTAATAAATAACCCGGTGACGGGTGTCCGTAATTTATTGACTTTCCATTGAAATAAACGCAATTCGATCCTGTTCCAATTATGCCAACTACACCAGGTGTTGCTTTACAGGTTGCATTTACAGCCGCTTGAATATCATGATATATAGTTACAACAGCTTTTGGAAAAGAAAGTTCTAACCCAGAAGAGATAACGGCATTTCGCTCTGGTGTAGAACAACCAGATCCATAAAAATGAATTGCAAGTTTTTGATTGCTTATCTCAGAGAAGAATTCATGCTCATCAATAGTTTCTATTACAGTTGCTGAGTCAACAATAAATGGGTTAAGCCCAATAGTGGTGAGCTGTTTTTGATGAGAGTCGGAAACTAAAACCCAATCTGTTTTAGTTGAACCACTTTCTCCTATTAAAATAAGTTTAGACATACTAATTGGTTAATTTTTTTGAAGAATAAGGCAACTTATTCATTATCAGTCGCTACGATATTTTATCCTTCTTTTTTTAATCGAAATTCGATTGTTTCGAGTAGCATCTTTTCATCTTCTACTGCTATTATTTTAAGGCCTCTCAAATAGCGATTCTAGGCTGCAAAATTTGAAAACATTATTAAAATCGACTAAGCTGACATTTCTTCGAATATTAACTAAAAGATTCAGGAAACCTTAATTTTTCATGTTCTATAATGGTGCTAAATTAATAATTTACTGAGGAAATTTAATTCTGTTTATAAAAAAAATACTGATTTTTTAAAATACTGCTAACAATGTAAATTGACCATGTATTCTTGGCTATGGCTTAAACTCGTCGATATTGAGTTTTTGTTTCTCGTAAATATTTTGCGCGAGATAAAAGTCATTTTATGAGGTTCTACCATATATTATTTCGGAATGTTCAGTTTCATTATTTTCCAGATACCATTCATTGTAGCACACTGTAAGTAGCTTCGAAATAGACTATATCGAGCGTTTCACATAAGTAGTCTAATTGCTCGTCACTATAGAAATCAAGATCATCGATTTCATATTTTTGATTATCCAAAGGAAAAAAATCACGATAATTATCAATTCTTTAGAAGCTCTTGTCTGGTTTTATGAATTTATGTCGCTTTGAGGACCGATTAAAACTTCTGTGTCAAATACCATTTGGACTAGGAGCAGTTGCTGTCAAGAATAATAATGGTTAATGATTTAGTAATGAGTAAGTTGAAGCGCCAAACGACTAAACTTAAGGTTAGTAAACTATCCAGAATAAGAATTCCTAAAATCTATCGTCTTTTATCCGTGATGCAGTATTAAATACAACCGCATCCTAAATGAACAGAAGATCTCAACAACCTGAATTTTAGAGTAGAGGGAGCCTTTCTTTAAGAGCATCTTTGTAACTTCTTGAAACTGGGACTGTACACCCTTCCAAATACACTTCGTTTTTAATCACTTTTTGAATTTTATCAATACGTACAATGTATGATTTATGGACACGCATGAATTGATCATCTGGAAGCTTCAGGTCCATCGCCTTCATAGTACTTAAAACAGTGTATTTCCCCAGCTTAGAATGAATTCTAACATAATCACCTAATGCTTCGATGTAAGTAAGTTTAGTGAGGTCTATTTTTATTAATCGACTATCACTCTTTACATAAATCGTGTTTTTTTCGGTTTCTTCAATTCCAAATGCATTGTGGATTTTTTCCGCTCTATCAACAGATTTTAGGAAACGTTGAAAGTTTATTGGTTTTACAAGATAATCGGTAACATCATGTTCGAATGCTTCAATTGCATAATCAGGGTGACTGGTTATGAAAATTACTTGAGGAATGTTTTTAGTTGTTTTTACCAAATCAATACCATTGATTTCAGGCATATTGATATCTAAAAATATAAGATCAACTTGCTTAGAATTTAAAGCGTTATGCAAATCACTACCCTTTGAATATGAACCTACTAAATTTAATGACTTGGTGTCTTGAACAAATTTTTCGACTATAGTTCTGGACAGTTTTTCGTCATCTACAATTACACAATTCATTCTCGTTTATAGTTTTAGGTAGTATTTTGAATCTTAATCCAATATATTGGTCAATTTTAAAGAATTAATAGTTGAAATCCTACCCTAATGACGGAAAACATTAAAATGCTTGTTCTTGAAATGAACCAATCTACTTTTATTCAAATAAAAAAGGAAGGCGAAAGAGTAAACATAAACTCTATAAATGTAATGGATGGACTCACTGCCATTGGGTTGTTTAGGTCAAGGAAGTGCAAATTAGTACTTATAAACGCGGATCAATTTTTTAAACTGGAGGACCTCAGAAAAACAATGACTTTTCTGCGTTTCACAAATAGGTCAAATGATACTGAAATAGGTGTATTCGGAGATGATATTTCTTCAAGTATACAATTAATGCTTCTAGATTTTGGAGTAAAGACTTTCTTTAGTTCCAATTTTACTCAAACCGAGCTTTCTGCATTTGCTGATAAGGTTTCAGAAAAAGAAAATTTCATTTCTATTTTAAAACAGAGGGAGGCTAATTATTCAGGAACATTTCCATTAGCTGTGGAGAGCGTTATTCAACTGGCAAATAACGATTCAGTATTTGTTCAATTAGTTTTTAAAACTTTTGAAAAAGAAGTTCCCGAGTATTTTAAAGAACTAGAGAAAAGTATTTCAAGTCGAGATAAAATAAAGATTTCTCAAATAGCACATAAGGTCAAGTCACCTTTGAATATAGTTGGTGTGAAAGATTTTATTTCTTTAACGGAAACCCTTGAGAATGAAATGGAAAAGGAGTTGCCAGACTGGAATACGGTGCATGAAGCAGCCAGCAACTTAAATGACAAGTTTAAATGTGCCCGAATAGAGATTCAGAAAATTCTGTAGGAGATAAATTATCTTCTTAATTCAACAGCGCCGATGATCTTCTTTATTTCATCAGCTAAGTTGGTGTATTGGATTTTGTATATGTAGCTTCCCGAAGGAGCAGGATAACCATTAAAATAGCCATCCCAAGACTCTTCTTTTGAAGAAAGAGTGTTCACTAAATCGCCGTGTTGGTTATAAACTAGACACGAAAATTCTTTAATATTTTTTGGAATCACAAAGAACGTTTCATTTCTTCCATCAAAATTTGGAGTAAAAGCATTTGGAATAAAGAATTCTCCTTCTTCAAAAACTTGAATATCTTTTTTAATTGAAACATCCTCACAACCCAAAGCACCTTTTGCAATTAATTTGATTTCATGAATTCCTGGCTCGTTATATAAAACGCGTGGTGATATTTCATCAGAAAGTTCTGTTCCTAAATCCCATTTGTAGGAAACAGCATTTTCACTTTCGTTAAAGATTTCTATACCGAATGGTGCGGTTCCAATACTTGGATTTACAGAAAAACGAGCCGTTACAAATTCAAGTTCAGTTTCTATTTTGAGTGTTTTTATTAAACCATCATTTGACTGGTAAATAATTTTATAGGTAGTGTTTTCTATTGGTTGAACCCAAATACCATTATTTTCAAACTTAACAAAGGTGCTATTTGGTGTATAAGAAAGGATGTCTTTTTCAGCAAAATCAATCTTAATGAACTTGGCTTTTCCATTACAAATTACTTCACTTTTGGTTTGAATGATAGATTCAAATAGCGGTCCACTAATTTGCAGTTTATTTTTTTCGTCAAGATTTTGTTGGGCAAAGCCAAGGAAACCTATTCCTAGAAATAATAGTAAAGAAGCTACTTTTTTCGTTTTCATCGAGCAACTAAGGTAACATTTCGTTTGACTCTTTCTACCCCATCTGTTTAAAAAGTACCATAAACTGTTCGTATGTGTGGCTACGTTTTATGAATAACATCTCTGGATTTGTGAAGTTCCAAAAACGCTTCTAGTATTTGCTCCTAGCTCTTTTATAGCGTACTATTGCGCTCCTTAAAATCGCTACATTATGGAACAAATTGCACCTTACAAACCAATTAATAAAGTTAGGATAGTTACTGCAGCATCATTATTTGATGGGCACGATGCAGCCATCAATGTTATGCGCCGAATTATTCAAGCAACTGGGGTTGAGGTAATTCACCTAGGGCACGATAGAAGTGTTGAAGAAGTAGTGAATTGTGCAATTCAAGAAGATGCAAATGCAATTGCGATGACTTCTTACCAAGGCGGTCATGTCGAGTACTTTAAGTACATGTACGATTTACTGAAAGAGAAAAACTCTACCCATATCAAATTGTTCGGTGGTGGAGGCGGGGTCATTCTTCCTGATGAGATCAAAGAATTGCACGAATATGGAATTACCAAGATATATTCTCCTGACGATGGTCGTTCTCTTGGTTTACAAGGAATGATAAATGACTTAGTGAAACAATCAGATTATCCACTTGGAGGTATTTTAAATGGTGAATTAAAAGATTTATCAAAAGAAAATACACCCTTAATTGCTAGATTAATTTCTGCTGCGGAGAATTTTCCAGAACAAACTAAAACAACCTTGGATGAAATTCATGAAATGGCGAAATCTATAGATACGCCAGTTCTAGGAATTACAGGAACGGGTGGTGCAGGTAAATCTTCGCTTGTCGATGAATTGGTAAGACGGTTTTTGATTGATTTTCAAGATAAAAGTATTGCAGTTGTGTCAGTTGACCCTTCAAAGCGGAGAACCGGAGGAGCATTGTTAGGGGATAGAATTAGAATGAATAGCATAAACACGAATCGTGTTTATATGCGTTCTTTGGCAACTCGCCAATCCAACTTGGCTTTATCAAAGCACGTAAATGAAGCATTGCAAATTATTAAAGCTGCCAAGTTTGACTTAATTATTCTGGAAACATCGGGAATTGGCCAATCGGATACGGAAATTTTGGATCATTCAGATGTTAGTTTATATGTAATGACGCCAGAATACGGTGCAGCTACTCAATTGGAAAAGATTGATATGCTGGATTTTGCAGATATCATTGCGCTGAATAAATTCGACAAAAGAGGTGCTTTAGATGCTATAAGAGACGTAAAAAAGCAATATCAACGCAATCACACTCTGTTTCATGATGATATAGATACTATGCCTGTTTTTGGGACAATTGCTTCTCAATTCAACGATCCAGGGATGAATACGTTGTATAAGAAAATAATGGAGAAATTGGTTGAGAAGACAGGAACTCAGTTGGAAAGTTCATTTGAGATTACCAATGAAATGTCTGAAAAGATCTACATTATTCCACCCAAAAGAAACCGTTATTTGGCTGAGATTGCAGAGAGCAATCGCTCCTACGATCAGTGGGTGAATGACCAAGCAGATATTGCAGAAAGCTTATATGGACTGCAACTCAGCATGAATACGCTAAAAGATTCTGCGATTGATGATAAAGATCGTCTGATTAAAAAACTACAAGAATCCTATGAAACCGTAAAGCTTGATTTAGATCCTCGAAATCTGAAAATAATAGAGGAATTCGAAGAGAAAAAAGCAAGGTATAAAGCTCCGGAATATATCTTCAAAGTGCGTGATAAGGAATTGAAAATTAAAACCCATTCAGAGTCTTTATCTCACTCTCAAATTCCAAAAGTCGTATTACCAAAATATCGCAGTTGGGGTGATATTCTTAAGTGGAGTCTTCAAGAAAATGTACCTGGAGAATTTCCTTATACTGCTGGACTATTTCCTTTCAAAAGAGAAGGTGAAGATCCAACGAGAATGTTTGCTGGAGAAGGTGGGCCAGAAAGAACAAACAAACGTTTTCATTATGTGAGTTTAGGTATGCCCGCAAAGCGACTTTCTACTGCTTTTGATTCGGTAACCTTATATGGTAATGATCCAGATTTTAGACCAGATATTTATGGTAAAATCGGGAATGCTGGAGTTTCTATTTGTTGCTTAGACGATGCAAAGAAGTTGTATTCAGGGTTTGATTTATCGAATCCAATGACTTCAGTTTCGATGACAATCAATGGTCCTGCACCAATGTTGTTGGGTTTCTTTATGAATGCAGCAATTGATCAAAATTGTGAGAAGTACATTAAAGAAAATGGCCTTGAGACAGAAATCGAAGCAAAGATTGCTGAGATGTACAAAAAGGCTGGGGTAACTCGCCCTAGTTACCAAGGAGATTTACCAGAAGGCAATGACGGACTAGGTCTTATGTTAATAGGAGTAACAGGTGATCAGGTGCTTCCGCAAGACGTTTACAATAAAATTAAAATCGAAACCTTAACCAAAGTTCGTGGAACGGTTCAGGCGGATATACTAAAAGAGGATCAAGCTCAAAACACGTGTATATTCTCTACTGAATTTGCATTGCGTTTGATGGGTGATGTTCAGGAGTATTTTATTACAAATAATGTACGAAATTTCTACTCAGTTTCTATTTCAGGATATCATATTGCGGAAGCTGGTGCAAATCCAATTACACAATTAGCATTTACACTTTCCAATGGGTTTACTTACGTAGAATACTATTTAAGCAGAGGAATGGACATCGATAAATTCGGTCCAAATCTATCGTTCTTCTTTAGTAATGGAATTGATCCAGAATATGCGGTAATTGGTCGTGTTGCTCGACGTATTTGGGCAAAAGCTCTGAAAATGAAGTACGGAGCAAATTCTCGTGCTCAAATGTTGAAGTATCATATTCAAACTTCGGGAAGATCATTGCATGCTCAAGAGATTGACTTTAACGATATTAGAACTACTCTTCAAGCTCTGTATGCGATTTATGATAACTGTAATTCACTGCATACCAATGCTTATGATGAGGCAATTACAACACCAACGGAGGAGTCTGTAAGAAGAGCCATGGCAATTCAATTGATTATCAATAAGGAATTGGGATTGGCGAAAAACGAAAACCCACTTCAAGGTTCATTTATAATTGATGAATTGACTGAATTGGTGGAAGAAGCTGTATTGCTGGAGTTTGAAAGAATTACTGAAAGAGGTGGGGTTTTAGGTGCGATGGAAACGATGTATCAGCGTTCTAAGATTCAAGAAGAATCGTTGTATTACGAAACCTTGAAACACAATGGTGAATTCCCAATTATTGGGGTAAACACTTTTTTAAGTTCTAAAGGTTCTCCAACAGTATTGCCTCAGGAAGTAATTAGAGCAACATCTGAAGAAAAGGAATACCAAATCAGTATGCTTAAAGAACTGCATGAAGGAAATGCTCATAAAACTGATGAGTTGATTAAATCAATTCAAGAAGCTGCTATTCAAAATGAAAATATTTTTGAACTATTGATGGAAGTAACAAAGTACTGTTCTTTAGGTCAGATAACAAGTGCGTTGTTCGAGGTTGGTGGACAGTATAGAAGGAATATGTAAGTGGTTTTATCTCGTTGATCTCAAAGATATAATTCACCGTCATTCCCATGAAAACGGGAATCTTTACAACTATTGTTTGGTACGAAGATAGCTTTGGTCAGCAAATTCCTCCATCTGCCGTCATTCTGTAAGCATAGATGAGATTGCCTACGAAGGAGGTTTAGCGAAACTTCCGTACGGAATCTAAAGCCGATGTGTGCAGATTCCTGATAACTATTTCAGGAAAACTTCATGTTTTGTTCAATTACAATGCTGGGTTGACATTGAGTAAAAGTTACGATCCACTATTTCTCTTTCCTCTTCAATGCAAGCA
>Ga0075118_10000280_pt1 | contig 51144 bp, 41 predicted proteins | sample AntAceMetag02UKE_FD_69794 | JGI IMG/M metagenome (GOLD analysis project Ga0075118, IMG submission 69794) | Saline lake microbial communities from Ace Lake, Antarctica - Antarctic Ace Lake Metagenome 02UKE | ecosystem: Environmental > Aquatic > Non-marine Saline and Alkaline > Saline | place...
CGGTAGACCAAGAAGGTATCCTATTTTATTGGGAAGTGACTTAAAGTACCAAATGTGTGCCACTGGAACCACCAATTCGATGTGTCCCATTCTTTCTCTTCTAACCTTCTTCTCGGTTACTTCAACACCACATCTATCACAGATGATACCTTTATATCTAATCCTTTTGTACTTCCCACAATGACATTCCCAGTCCTTCACAGGTCCGAATATTCTTTCACAGAATAAACCACCCATTTCAGGCTTGTAGGTTCTATAGTTGATGGTTTCCGGTTGTGTTACCTCTCCATGAGAAGACTCAAGGATAGATTCCGGAGAAGCCAAGCTAATAGTGACTTTGTTAAAGTCGTTGTTAAGTTTTCTATTCTTTTTAAATGCCATAGCTTTTTTTGATTCTTAATTGTGGCCTAAACCAAATTCAAAATTGTAATTAGTCTAAAGTGATTTCTAATGCGAGACCTCTAAGCTCGTGAACCAATACATTGAATGATTCAGGAATATTAGGCTTAGGAATAGAATCTCCCTTAACAATCGCTTCATAAGCTTTCGCTCTACCGATTACATCATCTGATTTTACTGTCAAGATTTCTTGGAGTACGTTGGATGCACCGAATGCCTCGAGTGCCCATACTTCCATCTCTCCAAATCTCTGACCACCAAATTGTGCTTTACCACCAAGTGGTTGCTGTGTAATCAACGAGTAAGGTCCAATAGACCTTGCGTGCATTTTGTCATCAACTAAGTGACCTAGTTTCAGCATGTATGCAATACCAACAGTTACTGGTTGATCAAATCTCTGACCTGACAATCCATCCACAAGGTATTCACGTCCTGCACTTGGTAAACCTGCTTCAGCCAATTCAGCTTCAACTTCTTCCATGCTTGCTCCATCAAAAATTGGAGTAGCATATTTTCTACCTAGTTTCAAACCTGCCCATGCTAGTACAGTTTCGTAGATCTGACCAATGTTCATCCTTGATGGTACACCTAGTGGATTCAATACAATATCCATTGGAGTTCCATCTTCTAAGAATGGCATATCCTCTTCTCTTACGATTCTTGCAACAACACCTTTGTTACCATGACGACCCGCCATCTTATCACCAACTTTAAGCTTACGCTTCTTAGCAACATAGACTTTAGCCAACTGCACGATACCTGTCGGTAACTCATCACCTACTTCGATAGTGAAACGTTGACGTTTGAATTCGCCAGTAATTCCATTACGTTTTAGGTTATAGTTTTTAACCATTTTCACGATCAGGTCGTTCGTTTTCTTATCTTCTGTCCAACCATCAAGGTTAAGGTCAGTGATCAAGTTTACTTCTTCCTGAACGCTATAATTACTTTCATCTCTGTAGATGTTCTTTTCTGGGAAAAGATTCTGAGCGATGTTGTTCTTATTGAATTTCACGCCTTTAGAGATTATCTCATCTCCAAATTTGTGAGTTACGCCACTACACGTTTTGCCGTCAAGCAACTTTATCATCTTTTCAATGATCTGAGCTCTAACAACTAGTAAGTCTTTACTGTATTGTGCTTTCAGCACTTGTACTTCTTTCTTCGACTGAACACGTAGATCTTTATCCTTCTTAGGACGAGAGAATAGCTTCGTATCAATAACTACACCTTGAAGTGAAGGAGAAGCTTTTAATGAAGCATCTTTTACGTCACCCGCTTTGTCTCCAAAGATTGCTCTTAACAGCTTTTCTTCAGGAGTTGGATCCGTTTCACCTTTTGGCGTAATCTTACCAATCAGGATATCACCTTCTTTTATTTCAGCACCAATTCTGATGATACCATTCTCGTCAAGGTTCTTCACTGCTTCCTCACTTACGTTAGGAATCTCTGAAGTCAACTCTTCCTGACCACGCTTGGTATCTCTTACTTCCAGCTCAAACTCATCAATGTGAATTGACGTATAAACATCGTCTCTAACTACTCTTTCAGAAATTACAATTGCATCCTCAAAGTTGTAACCTTGCCATGGCATGTACGCCACTCTAAGGTTTTTACCAAGTGCCAATTCACCCTTCTCAGTCGAGTAACCTTCACAAAGCACTTGCCCTTTCTGAACTTTATCGCCTTTAAGCACTATTGGCTTTAGGTTTACAGTAGTGTCCTGGTTAGTTCTTTGGAATTTAATTAGATCATAAGTCTTATATGCTGTATCGAAATTGACCAATTGATCATCTTTCGATTGATCATACTTGATAATAATCTTGGTAGCATCTACAAAATGGACAGTACCAGCAGCATCAGCAATGGTTAACATCCTAGAGTCACGTGCGGCTCTTCCTTCCAAACCAGTACCCACAATTGGTGCTTCTGGTTTTAACAAAGGAACAGCTTGACGCTGCATGTTCGATCCCATCAAGGCACGGTTTGCATCATCATGCTCCAAGAATGGAATTAATGATGCCGCTACCGACACAATCTGATTTGGTGCAACATCCATATAGCTCAGCTCCTTTGGCTCTACTACTGGGAAGTCACCCTCGTATCTTGCTTTAACTTTATCATTGATGAAGGTACCGTTCTCTTTAAATGGCGCATTCGCCTGAGCAATGTTATGTGTATCTTCTTCTTCAGCGGTTAAGTAAATCACGTCATCCGTCAGACTTACCTTACCATTAGTTACTTTTCTGTAAGGAGTCTCGATGAATCCCATGCTATTTACTTTAGCATGAACACAAAGAGATGAAATCAAACCAATATTTGGCCCCTCTGGTGTCTCAATCGTACAAAGACGGCCATAGTGCGTATAGTGAACATCACGTACCTCGAAACCAGCTCTTTCTCTCGAAAGTCCACCAGGCCCTAGCGCTGACATTCTTCTTTTGTGCGTAATCTCTGCTAATGGATTTGTTTGATCCATGAACTGAGATAGCTGATTGGTTCCGAAGAAAGAGTTGATCACTGAAGACAAGGTTCTCGCGTTGATCAAATCAACAGGTTTGAAATCCTCGTTGTCACGAACATTCATTCTTTCTTTGATGGTTCTGGCCATACGCGCCAATCCTACACCAAACTGAGCATAAAGCTGCTCTCCAACCGTTCTCACTCTTCTATTAGAAAGGTGATCAATATCATCCACAATTGCTTTTGAGTTGATCAAACCGATCAAGTACTTCACAATTGAAATGATGTCTTGAGTAGTTAGAACAAGTTTCTCAGAATCAATATCAAGATCTAATTTCTTGTTAATTCTGTATCGTCCTACTTCACCAAGGTTATACCTTTTGTCAGAGAAGAATAGTGACTGAATAATGTCACGTGCCGTTTGCTCATCAGGTGCATCAGTGTTTCTCAACTGACGATAGATTTGCTCTACAGCTTCTTTTTCTGAGTTTGAATTATCTTTTGAAAGCGTATTGTATATGATCGTGTAATCAGCAATGTTGATGTCCTCTCTGTGGAGGATTACAGATTCAACATCCGCTTCAATGATCATTTCTACATGCTCTTCTGAAAGTACTGAGTCCCTTTCGAGTAATACTTCATTTCTATGGATAGATACTACTTCTCCAGTATCCTCATCTACGAAATCTTCAACCCATGTTCTCAGTACCCTTGCAGCTAGCTTACGACCAATTGCTTTTTTCAAAGTGGTCTTCTTCGCTGTGATTTCTTCAGATAAACCGAAGAGATCCAAAATATCTTTATCAGTTCCATAACCAATAGCTCTAAGCAAAGTGGTCACTGGAAACTTTTTCTTTCTATCGATGTAAGCGTACATAACGCTATTCACATCTGTAGCAAATTCAATCCAAGAACCCTTGAAAGGAATGATTCTCGCTGAATAGAGCGCAGTTCCGTTGGTGTGCTTGCTTTGCGCAAAGAATACACCTGGAGATCTGTGTAATTGAGATACAATAACTCTTTCAGCACCATTGACGACAAAAGAACCTTTTTGTGTCATGTAAGGAATATTCCCTAAGAATACTTCTTGCTCAATGGTTTCAAAATCTTCGTTATCCTCATCATTACATGTTAAACGAAGCTTAGCCTTAAGGGGCACAGAATAAGTTAATCCTCTGTCGATGCATTCAGCAACGTCATATTTTGGAGGATCAACCAAATAATCCACGAATTCAAGAACGAAATTCTCTCTTGAATCGGAAATAGGAAAGTTCTCAGAGAAAACCTTGAACAAACCATCCTGTGTTCTTTTGTCTGCTGGTGTTTCCAATTGGAAAAAGTCTTCAAAAGACTTTACCTGCACGTCAAGGAAATCAGGATAATCTAATATTGATTTAATCGAAGAGAAGTTTATTCTTTCTGATTGATTTGCTAGAATAGCCAAGGCCTTATATTTTTTGTTATTGAATAATTCTTGATTGCATCCATTAGGATGCAGAAAAAGGGATTGCTCCCTAAAATGTATACAAACAGGAAAAGACCCGTGATCTCGAAAGATCAGGGCCTATTCCAATGCCATCTTATTAATGGCCAATCAAATTACTTAAGCTCTACTTCTGCACCAGCTTCTTCAAGCTGCTTTTTAAGTGCTTCAGCTTCGTCTTTAGCTACACCTTCTTTTACTGCTTTAGGAGCGCTGTCTACGATCTCTTTTGCTTCTTTAAGTCCAAGACCAGTTAATTCCTTAACTAGTTTTACAACTGCTAGTTTAGAACCACCAGCTGCAGTAAGAACTACATCAAACTCAGATTTCTCTTCAGCAACATCGCCTCCATCACCAGCAGCAGGGCCAGCAATAGCTACAGCCGCAGCTGCAGGTTCGATACCGTACTCATCCTTAAGGATACCCGCTAGTTCGTTAACTTCTTTCACAGTTAAGTTTACTAACTGTTCTGCAAATTCTTTCAAGTCTGCCATTGTATTATTATTTATAAAGTGTTTTAAATCTTATTTAATATTAGTTTTCGCGCTCAGACAAAGTCGTGAGAATACCTGACAGTTTGCTACCTGAAGCCTTAAGGCCAGAAATAACATTCTTAGCAGGTGATTGAAGTAATGATATCACTTCACCAATTAGCTCAGCCTTAGACTTGAGACTACTTAGCATATCCAGATTCTCGTTTCCAATGTAAAGGTCCGTATCGATAGATGCGCCTTTTAATATTGGAGACTCTCCGCCTGATTTTTTTCTGAATTCCTTGATCAATTTTGCTGGAGCATTAGAATCCTCACCTGAGAACATAACGCCAGTAAAACCTCTCAATACACTATCGTCAAAAGGCACATAATCAGTATCTAACTGCTCTAATGCTTTTTGTACCATTGTGTTCTTTACCACTCTGTACTCGATTCCTCGCTCGAAGCACAATCTTCTCAAATTATTGGTCTGAGCAACCGACATTCCGGATGCATCAGTAATATAAAAGTTAACGTTAGCCGAAAACTTTTCTACCAATTCTTCAATTAAGGCTGCTTTTTCTACTCTATTCATGATTATAGTCCGGAAATTGAGTTTTTATCTATTTTCACTCCAGGGCTCTGTGTTGTAGAGATGTTGATACTTTTAAAGTAAGTACCTTTAGCAGAGGCCGGCTTTAATTTGTTTAACATCTGGATTACCTCATTAGCATTCTCAGCAATCTTCTCCTGAGAGAAAGACGACTTACCAATACTTGTATGAATAATGCCAGCTTTGTCAACCTTAAAGTCGATTTTTCCACCTTTTACATCTTTTACAGCTTTCGCCACATCAAGTGTAACAGTTCCTGCTTTCGGATTAGGCATAAGACTTCTAGGTCCTAATACCCTACCCAAACGACCAACTTTGGCCATTACAGTAGGCATGGTGATGATTACATCAACGTCAGTCCAACCACCTTCTATTTTAGAAATGTAATCGTCTAACCCTACGTAGTCTGCACCCGCGTCTTTTGCTTCTTGCTCCTTATCTGGAGTACAAAGCACAAGCACCGTCACCTCTTTACCTGTACCATGGGGAAGTGCAACAACACCCCTCACCATTTGGTCAGCTTTTCGAGGATCCACACCCAAACGAACATCTATATCTACTGAAGCATCATACGAAGCACCGTTAATTTCTTTAACGATACCAGCTGCCTCAGCCAGATCATATTGTTTGGCTGGATCATATTTACCAAAAGCTAATTTTTGCTTTTTTGTCAACTTTGCCATTTGTACAAATCTTTAGTTATTCCAAGGTGCTTTACCACTCACCCTCAACCCCATACTTCTAGCTGTTCCAGCTACCATTTTCATAGCAGACTCGATAGTAAAAGCATTTAAATCCGGCATTTTAACCTCTGCGATCTCTTTTACCTGATCCCAGGTTACGCTACCCACTTTAACTCGGTTAGATTCAGCTGAACCTTTCTTTTGTTTAGAAGCTTCTAGCAACATTACTGGTGCCGGAGGTGTCTTGATTACAAATTCAAAAGACTTATCCTTGAAGATTGTTATAAGTACAGGTAAAACCTGACCCATTCTATCTTGTGAACGTCCGTTGAATTGCTTACAAAACTCCATGATATTAAGCCCTTTCGAACCTAATGCCGGACCTACCGGTGGAGAAGGGTTGGCTTGGCCTCCCCTGACTTGCAACTTCAGATAACCAGCTATTTCTTTAGCCATATTAATCTTGTTTTTCTACTTGCATGTAACTTAATTCAACAGGTGTATTTCGGCCGAAGATCTTAACCATAACATTAAGTTTTCTTCGTTCTTCAAATACCTCCTCTATGGTTCCTGTAAACCCACTGAAAGGACCATCCATTACTTTAATGGTCTCTCCGATTATGTATGGAGAATCTAGTTGTTCGTCAAAATCATCAATCTCCTCAACCTTACCTAAGATACGGTCGACTTCGCCTTGACGTAATGGGACTGGCGGTGTGGAAGCCTCGCCAGCCTTTTGACCTAAGAACCCTATGATTCCAGGAATATTTTTGATCATGTGTATGACTTCACCATTGGCAACATTAGCTTGTACCATTATGTAGCCAGGAAACATATTACGGTCACGAGATTTTTTCTTTCCATTACGGATCTCGTAGACCTTTTCTGAAGGAATCATTACCTGAGGGATTTGTTCCGCGAATTGCTCACGGTCAATCTCGTTATCAAGATAATCCTTAGCCTTTCTTTCCTGACCTGATACGGCTCTCACCATGTACCACTTTAGTTCTGACATCGTTCGATCGTTTCTTATAGCTTGTAAAACCAATCCATTATTTCATCGAAGCCTAAATCAATCACACCTATAAAAAGTGCAAAGATTAAAGAGGCGACTAACACCAACACTGAGCTACTCTGAAGATCAGAATACTTGGGCCAGCTTACTTTATGCCTCATCTCGTCATAAGAAGCGGTTACAAAGGACTTTAATTTACTCATCGGTTTTACTTCTTTATTTTGCACGGGTGGTAAGATTCGAACTCACGACCTCTGGTTTTGGAGACCACTGCTCTACCAACTGAGCTACACCCGTATTCAACTCCATTCAAACTTTCTTCTGTAAACCATTGAATTTCAATGGTTTGAAACATAATCCTTAAGGAAAAATACTCCTTTAAAAAAGTGTCTCAAATGCAGCAGAAGCTCGAAACGGGCTGCAAATGTAGAAAATTATTAATAACGAAACAAACGCGCTTCCGAAAAATCGAAAACGCGTTTGTATAAAAAATCTATGTAAGACTTAATGTATTAGTCAAGAATTTCAGTCACCTGACCAGCACCTACTGTTCTACCACCTTCTCTGATAGCGAAACGAAGTCCAGGCTCAAGTGCAATCTTGTTAATCAAGTTCACGTCAATAGTTACGTTATCACCAGGCATAACCATTTCGATATCTGCAGGAAGCATAATCTCACCAGTTACGTCAGTTGTTCTTACGTAGAACTGAGGACGGTATTTGTTAAAGAATGGAGTGTGACGTCCACCTTCTTCTTTCGAAAGCACATACACTTCAGCCTTGAAGTGAGCATGTGGATTCACAGAACCAGGCTTACAAATAATCATTCCTCTTTTGATGTCAGCTTTCTCAACACCTCTAAGCAATAGACCTACATTGTCACCAGCTTCACCTCTATCCAATATCTTACGGAACATCTCAACACCCGTGATAGTAGATTTCATGTTTTCAGCACCCATACCAATGATGTCAACAGGATCTCCAGAGTTGATTATACCTCTTTCAATTCTACCAGTAGCAACCGTACCACGACCAGTGATCGAGAATACATCCTCTACAGGCATCAAGAAATCTTTATCAGTTAATCTTGGAGGAAGTGGAATATAATCATCAACAGCAGCCATCAATTCGGTGATTTTACCTACCCACTTGTCATCACCATTCAATCCACCTAAAGCAGATCCTTGGATAACAGGAATATCATCACCTGGGAATTCGTAGAAAGAAAGCAATTCTCTTACTTCCATTTCAACTAGCTCAAGGAGTTCTTCATCATCAACAAGGTCAACCTTATTCATGAATACTACTAGTGCAGGAACACCTACCTGACGTGCCAAAAGGATATGCTCTCTAGTTTGAGGCATTGGACCATCTGTAGCCGCAACTACAAGAATAGCACCATCCATTTGAGCAGCACCCGTAACCATGTTCTTCACATAATCCGCGTGACCTGGACAATCTACGTGAGCGTAGTGTCTGTTCTCAGTAGCATATTCTACGTGAGATGTATTAATGGTAATACCTCTCTCTTTTTCTTCAGGAGCGTTATCAATTGAAGAGAAGTCTCTGTTTTCAGCAAGACCTGAGTCTGCTAATACTTTAGTAATTGCAGCAGTTAATGTGGTCTTACCGTGGTCAACGTGACCGATAGTACCTATATTAACGTGCGGCTTGGAACGGTCAAAAGTTTCTTTAGCCATGATTAATTTTAGTTAATATTAATGTTATACTTTAGTTATAAAGCAATGAACCGTACTTCGGTTCAACGTATTAATTTCTTTGTAGAGCCAATGACGAGATTTGAACTCGTGACCTCTTCCTTACCAAGGAAGCACTCTACCCCTGAGCTACATCGGCTTATCAGTTATCAATCCAAAAGTCCTTAATTCAAGTGACTACTTGCAATGCTGAACTTTCAATATGTAACTCAAATTCAGAGCGGGTGACCAGGTTCGAACCGGCGACCTACAGCTTGGAAGGCTGTCGCTCTACCAACTGAGCTACACCCGCTTATTCAATCGTCAGTTTTAAATTTCTAGCTCTCGCAAACTAAAAATTCTTAACCTTGAATTGAGAAAAGTGGGGGGAGCAGGATTCGAACCTGCGAAGTCGTAGACAACGGATTTACAGTCCGTCCCAGTTGGCCGCTTTGGTATCCCCCCATTGATTATCAGTACGTTAAAGAGCAAATAAAAAACCTCTCTGCGAAAGGGACTGCAAAATTAGACCCTTTTTTATTTTATTCAAACAATTGCAATAAAAAGATGAAGCTTTTTCAACATTGCCAAAAACAGGCCTCACACATGCCCTATTGCCGATTTATCGGATAGATAATCTTTTCTCCATATTGGGAAAAGTAGCCCCACTCTGACATCTAAGCATTCAAAATAGTTCCATATATTTGCGTGATTTCGGAAGGGGCATTTTCCATTATTGCCCCTCCAAGTTGTAAAGATTAAAATCTATTGAATGTATCAGACCAAATCCGCTTCTGGAGACAGCGTGACAATCGCATTTGAGGGTGATCAGCTCATTTATAATGACCAACCTTTTAATTGGTCATTAAATCAAAAAAGTAATAGCACCTTTTTGATTTTAAAAGATCATAAGAGTTTCCGTGCAGAAATACTCGACATAGATGTAGCGTCTAAGAAAGCAACAGTCAAAATTGAGAAATCCATTTTTGAGATTGAACTAAAAGATAAGATGGATCTCCTTCTTGAAAAAATGGGGATTGCGAATCTTGAAACAGTTCAGGTCAACGATTTAAAGGCTCCGATGCCAGGACTAATCTTAGATATTTTGGTTACACCAGGCCAAGCCGTTAAAAAAGGAGATCAATTATTGATACTTGAGGCAATGAAAATGGAGAACGTGTTAAAAGCACCTGGTGATGGCATTGTCGCTTCCATTGAAGTAGAAAAAGGTAATAGTGTAGAAAAGGGTCAAATCTTAATAAATTTTTAGAGAGTAAACATGGGTTACAAAAGAGTTCTATTAAAGTTGAGTGGCGAAGCCCTAATGGGTGAGCAAAATTATGGTATTGATTCAGCTCAGTTAGAGCAATACGCCTTGGATATCAAAAAAATCCATGATAAAGGTGTAGAAGTTGCTATCGTAATTGGCGGAGGCAATATATATAGAGGAGTTCAGGCAGAGGCCTCAGGAATCGACCGAGTACAAGGTGACTATATGGGAATGCTAGCCACAGTGATCAATGCAATGGCCATTCAAAGCACACTCGAAAAGCATGGCATGTATACTCGACTTATGTCAGGCATTAAAATGGAGGCAGTTTGCGAACCATTTATTAGACGAAGAGCTGTACGCCACCTCGAAAAAGGTAGAGTTGTAATTTTTGGTGCAGGTATCGGTAATCCATACTTTACCACTGATTCTACAGCAAGTTTAAGAGCAATAGAAGTAGAAGCTGATGTGGTACTCAAAGGAACTCGCGTTGACGGAGTTTATACTGCAGACCCAGAAAAAGACCCTAATGCCGTGAGGTTCGAAAAACTTAGTTTCGAAGAGGTTATCCGCAACGGATACAACATCATGGACATGACAGCCTTTACTTTATGTCAAGAAAATAATGTTCCAATCATTGTTTTTGATATGAATAAAATTGGCAACTTAGAAAAACTTGTAGATGGTGATGAGCAAATTGGTACACTTATAAGCTAACCCCTATGGAAGAGATTGAGATTTATTTAGAAACAGCAAAGGAGATGATGGAAAAAGCCATGTCCCGCTGCAAGACAGAATTATCTAAGGTTAGAGCTGGCAAAGCGATGCCAAGCATGCTAGATGGACTTATGGTAGACTATTATGGTGCTGCTTCCCCACTAAATCAAGTAGCCTCACTTTCTACACCAGATGCTCGTACCATTTTTATTAAGCCTTGGGAAAAATCAACCATCCAAGAAATTGAAAAGGCAATCATTAATAGCAACCTAGGCTTTAATCCACAGAATGATGGCGAAAGCATTATCATTAATGTGCCACAACTTACCGAAGAGCGTAGGATACAATTGGTAAAGCAATCTAAAGGAGTAACTGAAGATGCAAAGGTCAGCGTGCGAAACGCTCGAAAAGAAGCAAATGACGAATTGCGCAAACTATTGAAGGACGGGACTTCAGAAGATGAGATAAAATCAGCTGAAGGGTCTGTGCAAGTCTTAACGGACCAGCATGTCAAACAACTTGATGAACTCCTCGAATTGAAAGAGAAAGACATCATGACCGTCTAATCCAGACTCAAAAACATATTTAAAAGAGCGATCAACCTGTTGATCGCTCTTTTTTTATTCCATCAATCGAACAGTTCAGTACATCAATACCTCGATTGAAGGCCCTACCCTTTTCCATCTGACTATACCTTCCTAGTCTTATCATCAGAAATGAATTTGATCTATATATTCATGTTTTGTATAAATAATAAGAATCTCATTATTTATTTTTTATACATTTAAAGACTAAATGTCATTGTATGAAAGGAACTAACCTAGGTGAATTCGAAGAGTTGGTGCTATTAACCATCGCTGTTTTAATGGAAGAGGCCTATAGCGTAGCGATTTGTGATGAAATAGAGCGCGTAACTGCGCGCAAGGTAAAGCTCAGTGTTGTACACGCTGTACTCAATCGCATGGACACAAAGGGTTTTGTCAAGTCGCATTTAGGCGACCCGACAAATGCCAGGGGTGGTCGAAGAAAACGCTTTTTTACTATCACTCACGCTGGAAAAGTAGCCCTTACCAAAGTCAAAGAACAACGCGATCAATTTTGGAGTGTCATCCCAAAATTCAACCTAAACTTTATATGAAAAACAAAGGTGTTCATCCTCCTAAGTGGGCCATGAGGCTTTTAGAGTGGTACTGCAAGCCAGAGCTACTCGAAGACCTTCAGGGTGACTTATATGAATACTTCGATAGAAACTTAGAAGCGAAAGGTAGACGTAGGGCTCGTTTCAATTATGTATTAAACGTTATCAAATTCTTTAAACCCTACACGGTCAGAAAACTCGAAATATTAGGTCAATTAACTCAATTCAACATGTTTAAAAATTATTTCAAAACATCTATTAGAAGCATTGGTAGAAACAAACTGTTTTCAGCAATCAATGTCTTCGGACTTGCCATTAGTATGTCAGTCTGTTTACTAATTATCACCTTGTTCAGCGAAGTCAGAAATTATGATCGCTTTCATGAGGATTATGATAAGATTCATAGGATTACTAATACACAACAGTACTTAGACAATGATCCAAACACATTTGCCTCCACGTCTATTCTTGCAGGCAGAAAACTCAAAGAAGAAGTTCCGGGCCTAGAAGCCGCGACAATTATTTCTAGAAGCTTCAGTGCAGATGCCAAAATTGGTCACAAAACGTTTCCATTCAACGCACCCTGGGTAGACAATGACTTTTTCAAAGTCTTCTCTTTCAAACTACTCCGCGGTGATGCCAATTCGGCACTTACGGCTCCATACTCAGTAATTCTCACAGACGAAACTGCTGAAAAATTTTTTCCCGGTGAAGACCCAATGGATCAAGTGGTCTTAATGAATGATAAGAATTATAAGGTCACTGGTGTTGTAGAGAAGCCACCATTCAATTCTCATTTCAAATTCTCAGCACTAATCTCTTACAGTACATATGAGCAGCAACAAGCCGAAGATGGTTGGTGGCTAGGCTGGCAAAATATGTGGTCAAACTATGCCTATTTCAAGCTTGACGAAAACACAAGTATAGCACAGGTTCAAACTCGCCTTTCCGCTATTTCAAAAACTGAAAATGACCGACAATCTGCTAATCAATCAAAGATCTATCTTAAAACCCAAGCATTGACAAACATTATATCAGGCCCTGATTTGAGCAATCAAATAGGTGAAAGTATCGGAAATCAGGCATTATGGATACTCGGGGTCCTAGCATTTGTGGTTATTCTATCTGCTGCATTTAATTACACAAACCTTTCCATAGCTCGTTCTTTGAGACGCGCCAAAGAAGTGGGGGTAAGAAAAGTTGTAGGTGCCACACGCCAACAAGTATTTACCCAGTTCACTATTGAGGCCTGCATAATTTCAGTTTTCTCATTGATCATTGCCTACCTCCTATTTTTCCTCTTGAAGCCATTGTTTCTTAATCTCAATCCAGAAATACAAAGGAGCCTAACATTAGACCATGAGCCTATTATGCTTTTGTATTTCTTGGTATTTGCAATTGTTGTAGGAATTTCGGCTGGCTTCATTCCTTCACTTTATCTTTCAAAACTAAGGGCTATTCAAGTGCTCAAAGACGTGTCGAGCACCAGACTTTTTTCTAAAATTAGTCTTCGCAAAGTATTGATAGTGGTTCAGTTCACTCTTTCCTTGGCATTCATCATATCTGCAAGTATTGCATTCAGGCAATTTAAATATGCGCTAAACTTCGACTTAGGTTTTGATACAGAGAATGTATTGAATGTGAGCATGGCCGGAAACGACCCTGAACTTACTAAAGCAATTTTTCAAAGTATTCCCGAGATCACCGATATCTCCATGTCTTCTCACATTTTGAGCACAGGAAACCGTTATTCTAACCAGGTCAAAAGTGAAGATGGACTTGATTCGTCATCTGTTTACCTTTCACAAATAGACCACAATTATATCCCATTAATGAAGCATCAACTCTTGGCAGGTACTAATTTTACTGCAAAAGACAAGGTTGAAAAAGAAGAGACCATAATTATAAATGAGGCAATACTTAAAAAGTTTAATCTCGGAACTCCAGAAGAGGCAATTGGCAAGACCCTAAAGTTTGGACCTGAGACTCCCCTTATAGTCCAGGGTGTAGTAAAGAATTTCAACTATGCCACTTTAGAGTCTAAAATCAACTGCTTCGCATTTAGACACTTACCTCAAAACGCACAGATGTTGAACCTGAAAATTCAAAGTGATAATATCTTAGCCGCAAGAAAAAAAATAGAAGATGCTTGGCTTGCATTTGATGAAGTACATCCATTTAATGGTTCTTTTTATGATGAAAGAATAGAAGCAGCCTATTCTGAGTATTCTATTATGTTTACCGTGGTTGGCTTTTTGGCATTTATCACCATTATTATTTCCGCCCTGGGTCTATTAGGCATGGGAGTGTATACTGCAGAAACTCGATTGAAAGAAATCAGCATTAGAAAAGTACTCGGTGCATCTGAGGGCAGTCTCATTAAGCTATTATCCAAAGGCTTTATGTGGTTATTACTTATAGCATCAATGATCGCAATTCCGGCTACTTACTTTCTATTTGACGCTGTCATCCTCTCTGACCAGGCCAATAGAGCGGAAATTGGCGTATTAGAGCTTTCACTTGGGGTGATTGTGATCTTTGTCATTGGCTTGACCACTATCGGAAGCCAGACTTGGAAAGCTGCAAAATCTAACCCCGCTCAGACACTAAGGTCGGAGTAGTTTCTCATAAACCATTCAAAAGTCTCTCTGATTAGGTTCAGAGAGACTTTTTTTTGCATAGGAGTTTAAACCAGAAATATTCACTCCTCAAGCCAAATAATAATAAGACCATTAATCCGTACGATTCTCCTTTATACCGATGACCAATTTTAGGTTCATTAATAAATGGGTAAGTTAATTTTCCATTCAATCAACTTACCCTTATGAAAAAGACGCTATTCGTCCTCACTTTGTCTTTGTGTTTCTTCATTAGTCAGGCACAAGAAGACGTATACTTTATCTCTACCCCTTCTTTAAACCCTGATGGGACTGAAGTTATATTTACCTATGATGGTGACTTATGGAAAATAGCCGCATCAGGCGGAACGGCCACCCGACTAACTGCCATGGCAGGAAATGAGACCTATCCGAGGGTTAGCCCAGACGGTGACTGGATTGCCTTTTCATCTTCGCAATATGGGAATTCTGATGTTTACGTAATGCCCTACAATGGTGGAGACATCAAGAGACTCACCTTCAATTCTTCCAATGATCAAGTAGAGGCTTGGTCATGGGATAGCAAGACTATTTACTTTCAATCCAACCGATATAATAGTCGTTCGGCATTTACCATCAATCGACAAGGCGGCACGCCTTCAAGACTTTTTGAACACTTTTTCAACAGGCCTCATAATTTGGCAATTCACCCTGAGGGAGCTATTTATTTTAATGAAAGCTCAGAAAGCAGTAACCAAGTGGTGCGTAAAAGATATCGAGGTCCCTTCAACCCTGATATTAAGTCTTACGATTTAAAACGAAAGGAATATAAGCAGCACACTACCTATCTGGGTAAGGATATGTGGACATCAATCGATCGGCAGGGAAAGGTTTATTTCGCCTCAGATGAAGTCAATGGAGAGTATAACCTGTACACATTAGATGGATCAGGAAAACTAAACCTTACACAGTTCGGCACATCCATCAAAACACCACAGGTAAATGCCAATGGTGGAAAAGTCGTGTTCGAGAAGGATTACCAACTCTATATCTATGATACAAATACTCAAAAGAGCCAAAAAGTAAATATCTCAATCTTCCAAAACTCAACCTTAGCGCAAACGCAGGACTTTAACACCAAGGGGAATATTTCAGCCTTCGATATCTCTCCGGATGAAAAAAAGATGGCCTTCATTTCACGTGGAGAACTCTTCGTTTCAGACATGGGTGGAAAGTTTATCAAGCAGCTCCAGGGGAATCCGAAAGAACGCATTACAGAAGTAAAATGGTTAAAGGACAATCAGACCTTACTTTATACGCAAACTGTCAATGGTTACACCAATGTATTCACTAGGAATGCAGCCACTGATGGTGACATAAAAGAGCTTACCAAAGACGACCAATCCAATCGGAACCTTGAGCTCAATGCTGAGAGAACCAAAGCCACCTACCTCAGTGGTATCAATGAGGTTCGGTTAATGGATTTAGAAAGCTTCGAATCACAAACGATTGCCAGCGAAGAGTTATGGGGACCAAATAACCCACAACCAAGGTTCTCTCCAGATGGAGCGTACATTGCCTTTACAGTTAAGAATGACTTTGAAGAAGATATTTACCTCTATCAGATCGCGTCAAAAGAACTGACCAACTATACACAAACAGGAGTAACGGAAACCAGTCCTTTTTGGGGACCAGATGGCAAGTATTTATACTTCGTTTCGAACAGAATAAAACCTAGCTACCCTTTCGGTTTACAAGACGGTCGGGTTTATCGTGTAGCACTAGCGCGAAAGGAAAGAGACTTTAAGTCAGATGAATTAGAAAAAGTATTTCAAGAAGAAAATAAGGAAGACAAAAAGGAGAAAACGACTGCTGCTGTAGCCATAGACTTTGATCAAGACATCTTGCGATCGTTGGAGCGGATTAGTCCGAACTTTGGCACACAATCGAGCCCCTATGTGGTAAAATCCGGCAATAAGACGCATGTTATCTATCGATCAAATCATGATGAGAACCAACGTGCCCTTTGGATCACTACCCTTGAACCATTTGAGCGCAATAAAACTGAAAAAATCAACGGTTCGGCTCGTGTAGGAGGGATTGTATCCGTTGGAAAAAACCATTATGCGATTAGTAGCGGAGCGATCAACAAGCTAAACCTGGCCAGCAAGAAATTGACGCCAATTGAGACCTCATTTACTTTCCGCAGATCACTGAGTAATGAGTTTGAACAGATGTATTATGAAACTTGGGCAGGCATCGAGGAGAACTTCTATAACGAAACTTTTCATGGGCAAGACTGGGGTAAACTACGCACCCAATATGCCCAGTACTTACCCTACCTGAAATCAAGAGCTGAACTCAGAGTATTGCTCAATGACATGCTTGGCGAACTCAACTCGTCCCACATGGGATTCCGTTCTGGCGGACCTGAAGAGCGTTCGTATTACAACACCAGTAGCTTGAACCTTGGACTCACCTTCTCTAATGAAAACCCTTATGAAATTGCTCAGGTAGTGAACGAGAGCCCTGCAGATTTTGCAGACAAGAATATTGTTGCTGGTGATGTATTGACATCGATCAACGGAAAGGTGATTGACAAATCCATTAATCGCGAATTCTATTTATCACAGCCTTCTATCGATGATGAAGTGACACTTGGATTGACTAGAGGTAAAGAATCATTCGAGGTAAAAATTCACCCAGCAAGTATGGGAGCTTTGCGAACAAACCTATATGACGAGTGGATTGAAACCAATCAGAAACGCGTGGATGAAGCCACTAAGGATAAAGTAGCCTATGTGCACATGAAGAACATGAGTGGTGGTGCTTTACAGCAGTTCCTGATCGAAATGACTTCTGAAGGCTATAATCGCGATGCCCTAATTTTAGATCTGAGATACAATACGGGAGGTAACGTACACGATGAGGTATTGAAATTTCTAGCTCAAAAACCTTATCTACAATGGAAGTTCAGAGAAGGAAAACTCACGACTCAAGGGAATTTTGGTGCTGGTGCCAAGCCGATGGTCTTATTGATTAATGAGCAAAGTCTTAGCGATGCCGAAATGACAACTGCAGGCTTCAAAGAATTAGGTCTCGGTACCGTGATCGGTACAGAAACTTATCGATGGATCATCTTCACCAGTGGAAATGGTCTTGTCGATGGATCCTTTTATAGGTTACCGTCATGGGGTTGTTATACAATGGACGGCAAGAACTTAGAGAAAGAGGGTGTTCAACCAGATATTAATGTGGATATGAATTTCGCTGATCGTGTAAACGGTAGAGACCCTCAGCTTGACAGAGCAATTCAAGAAGTGATGAAGAAATTGAAGAATTAATAACCCAACAAATCGATCAAATAAGGCCTCAAAACAAAAGCCAAGAATCTCTCGATAATTGAGAGATTCTTGGCTTTTTACCTTCCACGCTGACTGACGTACGACTATTTTCTCTCCCCTGGCTTATAAGTTTCTGCTGCCTTAGCCTCCACATCTTCTTTGTAGAACGCAACATCTTTGAATTCCATATCAACATAACGTTGTACTTGGTCGTCAAAGTGAGGTGAGTTAGGATCATTATTCTGACCACCAGCTAGCATACTCTTCGCTTTAACCTTATCGCCAAACTCTACCATGGCTACAAAGCTATTACCTCTGTAACCATATATCTTTTTAGTACCATTAAAGCTTCTTGCACCAAAGGCAGCTAATGCGCCCCAACGACTTGTGGTCATGCCCACAGCAATACTAGGTGCATTATCGTCATACTGTAGGTCCATGTCGCCTGATAGTCTTTGGAAACGATTATAATCTCCCCAAGGGGTTTCCCAAGTACCGAAGTCTTCAGTGATTGCAGCAACGGCCTCTTCAAATAAAGCAATACGTTCCGCAAACGGAGATCCTGTTCCGAAGTAGTCGAACCTTTCGTTACCACTTAGTCTTTCTGGATTCTTACCCTTACTCATGTACACGCTGCCATAAAAATGTGCTAAAGTCATTGCTACAGATTCTTTCGAAGTTCTTAGGTCCCAATTCTTAAGCACTTCATAAGGGCCTTTCAGTGACCTCATTTTACTTGGACTGCTTTCAATGGCCCTCAGCAAACCAGGAATCACCTTTTCAAAAGCGGGTAGGTACGGATCGTGTGCCAATTCAATCAACCCATCAATGGTGAGGTCTTTCGCCTTACTCAACATTTGGACCGCGTGAACTCCTCGAAAGTTTTCAGCGTCCGGTGCCATATAGAAAGGATAGTCTTCTCGCTTAGGGCTAAACTCAGCCGCGGCAGTGAATGGCGTAGAGTTACAGTTTTGTATCCATCCGTTGCCTGGGTTTACAATCGTAATGATCTCATCAAGTTCATGCATTCCCTGCCAATCAGTTGCAGGGTTGCTTCCGTCAACAGGTCTTTGATAATCGAATTGAGGATCTCTCTTAGGAATGAAATCACCATGATAATAAGCGATGGTACCATCTGCATCGGCATACACCGTGTTATTTGATGAGTTTCTTCTGATTTTCATCATTTCCCAGAACTCATCGTGATTTGATGTTTTTGATCTTGTAAAAGATTGAATTAAAGCATCAACTGGCTCCCAGTTCAATTTTGTGGCGACCCATTTGTCATCGATTTTACCTGTAATCGGGCCATGATGCGTTCTATAGGTTGGGAAGGTTCTCTCTTTGACTTCTTCACCATCTTTATACTTCAGGGTTACTTCAGATACTTGTACATCTCTCCACTCCTCACCGTATTTATACTGAAGCTTTCCGTCACGCTCTTCTACTGTCTCCAAAAAGTCATCCATAAAGTCGACACGGGTAGAAGTATGCATCCAACCATTCCTTTCATTAAAGCCCTGATAGATGAAAAATTGTCCCCAAGTAGCAGCACCATAAGCGTTCAAACCTTCCTCACTCACTACTTGTGACTCTCCTCTAAAATAGAATGAGGTATGAGGGTTGATCATTAACATCGCATTACCAGAAGCGGTATGTTCACCAGAAATAGCAAAACCGTTAGACCCACTTGGCTCCTCGTCAAAAGAATCTTGAGGGATAAAATCAGCCATGGCCATTGACTTGCCTTCACCATAAAAAGAACGAATTCTTCGTGTAGAGACGCTTTCAATATCACCACCGATTGATCCTTCGAAGAAGAACATTGGATACCACGGCTCGAAGTGGGTTAACACTTTAGGCGTCACTTCAGGGTGTGTGTGCAAATAGTAATTAATCCCATCTGCATAGGCCTGACATAATTCTTTTAACCAATCTGGCGCTGACTCATAAGCTTCTTTGGCTTCATCTATCGTCATGTAGAGCCTTGCTCTCAAATCACTGTACAAAGCAGCCTCGCCTTCGGCTTCTGCTAATCGGCCAATTGCCCAGTAATAGTTTCGTTCTACGCGTGGAAAATCGTCTTCACATTGGGCGTATAGCATGCCAAAGACTGCATCAGCATCAGTTTTTCCATAGATATGTGGGATCCCATAATCGTCTCTGATTATGTTCACTTGTTCGGCTTGCGCTTCCCAACGATCAACCTCGGTGGTAGCGGTTGGCTGGCAGGCATAAAGAAATAGTAATAGAAACGAGAGGTAAAGGTTCTTCATCAGTTTTAAGGTTTGCATCTAAATTGATACAAGAAAACTGAAGGATCAAATGATTTTTTTTGAATGGAAGGACTTTTACTTCTTCAATAAGAAGTTTGTTAAAGAGATTAGCTCATCGAGGCTAGCAACACTACCTATATCGATTTTGTACATTCCGTTGACCACGAGTGTGGGCACATTAGTGACTTTCTTCTCATCCCATAGTGTTGACATAGCAATCGCCCGCTTAATCAAATTAGGATCGCTGAAAAGCTTTTGAAACCTTTCTTCAGACACGTCATTGGCTAGAAAGATTTGTTTGATGTCGTCCACAGAATCAATTTCAATGCCTTTCATATGAATGGCTGCAAAGAATTGTGCCGTTAGTTCTTTTTGCATTCCAAGATCTTGCATAGCGATAAATGCCTTGACAATGCCTAATTGTACTTCTGGATTGTTACGCGGTATATAGTTAACGTGAGATTTTTCAAACTTAGCTCCTTTAACTAATGACGCCTTTACTGTATCGACCAAAGCTTCAAACTGAAAGCAATGTCCACAGTATAAAGAGAAAAATTCTGTGACAGTTGGTGTAGCAGTCTTTTGGTCAGATACCACCTCGTAGTGTTTGCCTTCTTCGAAACTCTTCTGTGCAAAAAGTGCTGCTGAAGATAAAGTCAAGATTAAACAGATTGTCAGAATTCTCATCGCTTTAATTTTTCGCTAATGTAATAGAAAAGGGTTTCTTCTGAAAACCTGGATCAAATCAAATGCCAAAACTAAAATAGTCATTGCCTTCGACTAAGGTAATCATCTGCTTATACACTGTTAATTGTTATCTCCGATAATCGCTGCTACTCCAAACCTCACACCAAAATCTTTGGCCTCCCAACCTTGAAAAGACTGGACAAACTCAAGGCGGAAAATTCTGAATATATTATCAATTGTATAGCCTAACTCTGCATAATCATTAGACTGCGGAGTTCGCAAGTAATTGACAAACAAGTTTTCCTTAATTCCGCTTAAGCGAAGCATAGGTAAGTGAGTTAAGGCAAGTTTTCTAAACCTAAAGTGCGTGAAAGCCGAGAAGTATTCATCCCTCGTGCTATACCTATAATAATCTAACATTCTGAATCCACCAGTCACTTTTAACGGTACAAATAATAGTCTGTTACCACTGAAGTGTTTAAAATCTGTAAAAGCTACAGCATCATTATTCAGAAACTTACCTGCCTCCACTTCTATGTCAATTAAGGTTCTTACGCCTAGGCTGATCTGACTCGTTAAACCAAGTTCTAGATGGTCGTAATCTACATCGCTATCCAGCAAGCCATTAATTCCTTTGCGATAAGTTAATCTAAATTCAGGCGATGAATCATTTATAGGAATAAGCCTGCCATTGTATCTTCTAAACTTCAACCATGGCTTAACCCCATAGTATAGATAAGCTTTTGACGCCACTTCGTAGGCAATTGTACTCTCATTGCCCAATTCCGTATTAAACGGGCGATTTGGTCTGAACGCCACTTCCGACCTATCTCCAAAGCTAAAGTTGGAATTGTTGAAGAGCTCATTACGATCCGCCCACTCAAATCCAGCTCCAAGGGTATGCTTATACCTAAGACGTCTTGCCCAAGTCGCTTTCACGAAAGTCTTTTCATATAACTTCATGAAGTTTCTTCGACTCACCAGCGTAGCATAACTATTGATCAATGAACTGACGATTTCTGGGTTAAACTGACCAATATAATTTCCTCCTGAAACTCTAAAAGTATTTCTCTGCTCCCGCTGACCAACACCGAAGACTGATTCGACTTTTCCATAAAATTGATCACTAGCAAAGCCATACCTAACTGATGGAGTAATGCGTAAGCGTGTTGTCGTGTCTTCTCTCCAGAAAAAATCACCCTTGGCCTCAATTTGCCAGCCTTCAACAGTATTGAAACCCGTTCCAACAAGAAGTCCATTATGCTGAAACCTAAGTCGCTCTCCAAATTTGTAATAACCACCACCTAGCAAATCGCCTACCTTAAATCGATCTCCATTTTGAGCTCTCAGTGTATCGGCCTTCGCTTTTTCTTTATCAGCAAAGTAGGTACTATCCTCTCTTACGTAACTCGTAATTTCTTTTGTTGTCAATGGAACCGGCCTGAGTTTAGCCCAATACACAGAGTCTCTTTTCGCAGCTGCAGTATCAACTTTAAAACTGTAATCTGAAATTACGTCTGGCTCGTCCTCTTCTTCACGCTCTTGTTTGTCATAGTCACGCATTAGTTTTCTAAACTGCTTGCGCGAGACTTCCTTGTCTTCTTGGAAAACCTCTTTAACTCCTAAATCTCCAGACCTGATTGCTTTAATCTCTTCTGGTGCTGGTGCGATCTTTTCATCGATCAATACAACCGAAGCATTTAAGTCCTTATTTGGAGTGACTTTATAATTACTGACTGAGGCCAGGTATGAATAAGTCCCAGCAAGCCCGAAAATTGATCCCCCGAACTCAAATTTCTGAGTTACGGGCATCCAATTTTCCCCCACAATAGGTGCGAAAATTTGTTCAATACCAACCTTAAAGCCCATCAGGCTTGTAGTCATATCAAGTGAGTGAATGTTCCAAAAATCTTCTCGGATGTAGATCTCACCTTCGAAAACATCATCCCCCTTTGATCTTGGTGTTACTTTTATCTTGTTAATCTCAGAGCCCCTTTCCATAAAGCTTCCTTGATATTCAAACTTATAGTAAGAAAATGCCCGTGGGCTTAATGGTGAAATGGCATTCACCACCTCGGGTAAGTAAAAACTGCTATTGATATAGGAATTCGGGTTTGCATTGTCCATGTCCTGACCTGAGGCACGAACAGAAATCACTTTCTCTGAAAAAGTATTGGGCCGTTCAAAGAATATCTCGCTTACAGATTCAGAAGTAAAAACCTGACTTGTGTCAATTCCTTCTTTCTCGAGCATACTCCGCATTATCCAAGGCACTTTGGTGATTTGCCCTGTTCCCTTCATGTAGACCTCTGCCGAATAACTATCATTCTGAAGCAGGTGGTATTGAGCTTTGGCTATCGCCTTACGCATAATTGTATACGAAGGATCTTCGGCCCTACCCACCACCTCCACTGATGCCAGCTCAATCACTTGAGGAAGCAAAATAATATTCAAAGTTGTATAATCAGTACCTAATTGAATTTGCTTGATTTGGGTGGTATAGCCCATAAATTGAAAAGCCACATTATAATTACCTGGCTTAAGTGGCAACTCAAAGTTTCCCTCAAGGTTGGATGAAGTACCAGTCCCAATCTCTTTGACGTAGATAGAGGAAAAAGGCATTGGATTGCCTTCGTTGTCTTTGATTGTTCCCTTTATTCCTTGGGCCATTAGACCAAATGGCATCAAGAAAATAAGTGCTAATAATATTATTCGTTGCATTAGTTGAGGTTTTCGAATTCAGAACAATTTACGGGCCAATTGGCCCTATGCTATGAAAAATTCATTGACAGTTAATAGACGACTTAAATGGTCGAAATGTCCGCTGCGCGTGCAACTTTTTTTTTGAAAGTTCATCCATTTCTGCCTTCCAGAAGGTCAATACGTGTTAAAGTTTATCAAATGTTGTGAAAATTCTATTTGTAGAATTTTTTGATCTTGATATAATCAACGACTGGTTGTGGTAAAAGATACTGAACCGAATGTTCGCTACGGATAGAGTTCCTTATAAAGGTTGCTGAGATGTCCAACATTGGGGATTCTACATATTGGATGTTCTCATGTTCAATTTTGATCTTAGATCGATCAACTTGCGGGCGCGGGTAAACGTAAAGCCCAAAATTCTCAAGTATAGCCTTGTGATTCTTCCACTTATGAAAGTGAAGCAGATTGTCTTCACCGATGATTAACTTAAACTCATGTTGAGGATTTTTATCTGCTAAATAACCTAAAGTGTCTGCCGTGTAACTTGGTCTCGGCATATTAAACTCGACATCACTTGCTCTAAATTTATAATTATCTGCAATGGCCAATTCCACCATTTTGAATCTGTCAAACTCATGAAGAAGAGTACTGCTACTTTTGAAGGGATTCAAAGGACTTACAACAAACCAAATTTCATCTAAGTCCGTTTGATTGGCCATCACGTCTGCGATAACCAAATGGCCAATATGAATGGGGTTAAATGAACCGAAGAATAGTCCTACGCGCAATTTCTATGAGTTTATGAATTTTTCTACTAGCTCTTCCGCTTTCACATAGGAGTCTTCGACCTTTTCATTAAGTAAAGTAATATCAAATTTGTTTTCGAAGGTCATCTCAAATTTAGCACGATATAACCGCTGCGAGAGACTTTCTCGAGACTCGGTCCCCCTACCGGTTAATCGCTTTTTGAGTTCTTCCATGCTCGGCACTTTCACAAAGATTGCCAGTGCATCGTCACCAAAATATTCTTTGAGTTTTAGGGCTCCTTTTACTTCAACATCGAAAACAACATGTTTCCCCTCGTCCCAAATTCTTTGCACTTCTGTTTTTAGCGTACCGTAATAATTTCCGGTATAAACCTCTTCCCATTCTATGAAAGCGTCTGCCTCAATGTTTTCTCTAAATTCGTCTCTATTCAGGAAGTAATAGTCTTTTCCATTTTCCTCTGTACGGCCTCGCTTATCACGAGTCGAAGCAGAGATTGAAAAGCCAAGCTTTGGGTTGGTATTTAGTAGGTGTTTAACAATGGTTGTTTTTCCCGAACCGGACGGTGCAGTAAAAATGAATGCTTTTCCTTGCGCCATTACCTACAGATTGACACTTTTTCTGATCGCCTGTGCTAAGTCGTTTGGAATTTCCTTGCTATGCGTTGCAAGTTTCTTCTGAATCTCATCCCGCATACACTTCTCATTTTCAAAAGTAAAGTTAGACTTCACACAAGAACTGATTTTCTTTTGAAAAATGGCCATTGATTCTTCGTCTGCTTCATTATCAAGCACCAATTGTACAATTTCAGAGAACCGATCATTATCAACCAAGTTTCCCTGTTCACAGTAGCAATTCTTGAAGGTATCCTTAAACCAATCTGTAAAATCCGACATCTTAACTTTCTTTATTATAACCCATTTCCTTTGCGTAAACAGCTAGTTTCTCTTTGAGCATGTTACGTGCTCTATGTAACCTTGACCTTACCGTGCCTATGGGAATATCTAAAATCTTGGACATCTCCTCATAAGTAAAGCCCTCTAAATCACTCAAAATTATCACAGTCCTAAAATCAACTGGAATTGCATTTAATGCTCCAGATATTTCGTCACCGATCATGTGCTGAACAGTCTCAATTCTTAGGTCAGTGGTAATATTTTCACCAGCATCATCAGAATTATAATATTGTTCAACCTCGCTATAGTCTACCTTAGAAGGCTGTTTGCTCTTCTTACGAAATTCGTTTATGAAACTGTTTTTCAAGATTCGGAACAACCATGCTTTTGCATTAGTTCCTCGCTGAAAAGAATTGATAAACCTAAATGCCTTTAAATAAGTGTCTTGCACCAAATCCTTAGCATCATCTTCGTCAAAAGTAAGTCTGTAACCAAAATTGTACATCGAATCGACATGTGGCATGAATTCGTTGTCAAAAATCTCAGTCTTCTCCTTCTCTGAATAATTCTGTCTTTGAACTTCTTGTTCGTCTCGTACTACATCATCAGACATGATCTAAAATTAATAAATTAAAAGAGCTAGTCCCTGTTTTTCGGAGATGTTTGTTGTTGATAAAACCTCTAAAACTCATTTCAACCATAATCCTAAAAGGAGAACTTGCTTATAACCTTACGTTTGGTGTTTTTTGTAAAATCAAGGACTTGAAAAAACTCAGCATTCTATTTCTCACCTATCAAGGTGATGTCGCAGGCTCAACAAATTCCATTGCGTATTTGGCAAGAGGATTAGCCAATAGAGGACATAATATTCACATTGGCATTCGAAAAGAAAGTTTGCTTTGGACACTCTTAGAAGGATCTAAAGTCAACAGAATCCCAATGACCTTCAAGGGGAAGCTTGATATCGCCAATTGGAGACAAATCAGAGATGCTGTTAAAAAACATAAGATCCAACTCATAAACTCACAATCGAGTCACGATCGCTATACCAGCATTTTTGCAAACTTAAGGTATGGGCTTGGCATCAAAATAGTGCACACAAGACGGCAAATGCCTCTGGGTTTAGGAGGACCTATTCAACTCTACCTTTATAACAAACGCACTGATGGTATTGTAGCTGTTAGCAATCAGGTAAAAGAAGCATTGATAAGCTTAGGCTTGAAGGCAGATCACATCAAGGTCATCCATAATGGCACACCTAGTTCCAAGTATAACCAAATTAACTTAAGTAAAGTCGAAATACTAAAACAGAAATTTAAGATCAAACCAGATGATTTTGTCCTTGGCTGTGTTTCTCGAATGAAGAATCAAGCCCAGGTATTTCAAGCTTTGACCAAAATAAAAGAGCCCATTAAAGTGATCTTTTGTGGCATAGCACCTACTGATGAGATCAAGGGGTTAATGGATCAGTTTCCCGTTGAACATCAGGTATTCTTTGAAGGGCAAGTAGTAGCACCTGACATATTGAATTACTATAAACTATTCGATGCCAAAATTTTAGCCTCAACCATGGAGGGTTTATCACAATCTTTACTTGAGGCCATGGCCTTGGGGGTACCTGTTATTGGCACTGCCTTCGCTGGCAATCTAGACCTTATTAAGGACAGAGAAAATGGCTTACTCTTCAAGGATCGTGATATCGATCAATTGTCCAAAAGCATACTTGAAATCAAGCATAATGAAGCCCTTAGGGATAAGTTAATTGAAGCAGGCAGACAAACAGCCTTGGAAACTTTCAATATTGAAAATACGATTACAAATTATGAGCAATACTTCTCTGATTTGATAAAAGAAAATTAGATTCATCTCTTAACTTGCATTCTCAAGTAAAGCCGAATTTTGCGCTGAATGGATTACCTCGCTTCCCTTAATGAACCCCAGTATGAAGGTGTTGTAAACACCGAAGGCCCAACAATGATTATAGCCGGTGCTGGCTCAGGAAAAACACGTGTGCTTACCTATCGCATAGCCTACCTCATTAAGGAACAGAAAGTTGATCCCTTCAACATCTTATCACTGACCTTTACTAACAAGGCAGCGAAAGAAATGCGTCAGCGAATTGAAGAGGTAGTAGGCAACGATGCACGAAATCTTTGGACGGGTACTTTTCACTCAGTATTCGCAAGAATCCTGAGATCTGAAGCCGACCGATTGGGTTACCCAAGCAATTTTACGATTTACGATGCTGACGATTCTAAGTCTTTAATCAAGACGATTGTCAAAGAATTCGGACTTGATGATAAAGTCTATAAACCCAATGTTGTTTTCAACCGAATCTCAAGTGCCAAGAATAGGCTAGTCTCTTGGCAAGAATATCTTGCGAACCCGCTTTACGAAGCAGATGATACCGCTGCCCAAAAACCAGAGATGGGGCGTATTTATAAGACCTATAGTCAAAGATGCTTCAAAGCCAATGCAATGGACTTTGATGATCTTCTCTTCAATACTAATGTGCTATTCAGAGATCACCTAGATGTATTGAATAAGTACCAGCATCGATTTAAGTATGTATTGGTTGATGAGTTTCAAGACACTAACGTTTCTCAGTATTTAATCACAAAGAAGTTATCATCTGTTAGCCAAAACATTGCGGTAGTTGGTGATGACGCCCAGTCTATTTATGCCTTTCGTGGCGCCAATATTGAGAACATTCTCAATTTTGAAAAAGACTTTCCTGACCTTAAGGTGATCAAGCTGGAGCAAAACTATCGCTCATCACAAAACATAGTAAATGCTGCCAACTCGGTCATCGCACGTAATAAAGGCCAGCTTAAAAAGACTGTTTGGACTTCTAATGACGAAGGAAATAAAATTGAACTGATCAAGTCAGTTTCAGATAATGAAGAGGGCCGTTTTGTCTCCTCAGCGATCTTTGAGCAAAAAAGCCAAAACAGCTATCAGAATAAAGACTTCGCAATTCTTTACAGAACCAATAGCCAATCTAGGGCTATGGAAGAATCGCTAAGAAAAGCTGGAATTCATTATAAGATTTTCGGTGGACTGTCCTTTTATCAAAGGAAAGAGATCAAAGACCTGATGGGCTACCTCCGCTATGCCATGAACACAGATGATGAGCAATCCTTCAGGCGAATCATCAACTTACCAAAACGTGGAATTGGTACCTCTTCGGTCGAAAAAATTGTAGTCGCTGCTTTTGAACACGATATTCCTTTATGGGAAGTGTTAACAAATGTTGCCTCCTTCCTTCCAGGTCGCGCAGCCAATGCGGTCCAAGAGTTTGTTACACTGATCAAGAGTTTTAAAATCTATGTAGACACCAAAGATGCCTACGAGGCAGCTAGTCATATAGCAAAGAACTCTGGGTTGCTGAAGGAGTTGTACGAAGACAAAACCGTTGAGGGACTTAACCGCTATGAAAACGTTCAAGAACTATTAAATGCGATCAAAGAGTTTGTTGACACCCCTGATATTGAAGACAATAGCCTAACGGCTTTCCTTCAGGACATTGCCTTGCTAACTGATTCGGACAAAGACGACTCTGACAACAACGATTACGTCTCGTTAATGACCATTCACTCCTCCAAAGGACTTGAATTCAAGAACGTCTTTATTGTAGGTTTAGAAGAAGATCTGTTTCCGTCACAAATGATGATGAGCAGTCGTGATGATTTAGAAGAGGAAAGACGCCTTTTCTATGTAGCTATCACTAGGGCTAAAGAAAATTTATACTTCTCATACGCATTATCACGTTATCGCTACGGACGACTAATCAATTGTGAAGCGAGTCGCTTTATTGAAGAAGTAGATCCAAGCTTTATTTTTGTGAATACCCGATACGGTAGCCGCGAATCAAAAATTGGTAGAAGTGAAGGTCCTGCAGGTTTCAACTCAAACTTTGCTAGAAACCTCGTAGAGCGTAAGAAGGCTCCTCCTAAAAAACCAATGCAATACCATCAGCCTTTAGCTAATTTCACTCCAAGTGACACTTCAGGACTGAAAGAGGGAATGAAAGTAGAACATCCAAAATTTGGCTTTGGCAAAGTTTCGAAGATGGATGTTGAAGGAGCAAATAGGAAGGCCAAGGTAATCTTTGAGGATTTTGGAGAAAAAACACTCTTACTTACCTTCGCAAAGCTCCGTATAGTGGAATAGAACCACTTGAATAGCCGTCCTTTAAGATATTTATTGTTAATTTGAGCCATACTTAAGAATTAATGGGATTAGAATATAATACAGAAAGAACGGATGTAAGGCTGAAAGAATACGGTCGTAACATTCAAAACCTAGTTAATCACATCAGAACTATAGAAGATGTAGAAAAGAGAAGTGCTTATGCACAGACCTTGACTGATCTTATGAAGCAGATTAACCCCAACCTTAAAATTGGTCTAGATAACGAGCAAAAAGTGTGGGATGATCTATACATTGTTTCAAATTTCGACCTTGAAATTGAGGCTCCATTCCCAATGCCTGAAGAATCAGTTATTGGCAAAAAGCCACAGCGGGTTGCTTATAAGAACTCTAAAATCAAATACATGCACTATGGTCGTAGTGTTGAGAAGATGATAGAGCAGACTATAAAAATGGAAGATCCTGAGACAAAAAAGTCAGCTGTCATTCATATTGGTCGATTGATGAAGGGTTTTTACAACACTTGGAACAAAGACAATATTGATGATGAAATCATCCTAAAGCAGATTAAACAATTATCTGACAATCAGTTAGACATTGATATCGCTGAAGTGAAAGAATTCGGCCTTTTCAACAACAACATTCGTGAAAAAAGACCTCACAACAGAGACAATAAAGATCGCGACAGACGAAACACTAACAACAAACGCAGAAATAATAATAACAACAGACGCAAAAACTAAATGTCCTCATTCGTCATTGAAGGTGGCACCAAACTTTCTGGAGAAATAATTCCACAAGGTGCAAAAAACGAAGCGCTTCAAATACTCTGCGCTGTTCTTCTCACCTCCGAGCCAATCACGCTAAATAAGGTTCCAGACATCAGAGATGTCAACAAGCTCATAGACTTATTGGCTGATTTGGGAGTAGAAGTAACTCACCTAGGTGGCGAAAGCTATAAGTTCTGTGCCAAAAACGTTAATATAGACTACCTCGAAACACAGGAGTTTAGAACAAAAGCATCCTCGTTAAGAGGCTCAATAATGATTCTTGGGCCTTTATTGGCCCGATTCGGAAAAGGGAAGATTTCAAAACCAGGTGGTGATAAAATCGGTCGAAGGAGACTTGATACTCACTTTATCGGCTTTCAGAAACTAGGTGCACGTTTTCTTTATGAAGCAGAAACAGGCATGTATCATATCGATGCATCTGACTTAAAAGGCACTTACATGCTTCTAGACGAAGCATCTGTTACGGGTACTGCGAATATTTTAATGGCTGCAGTCCTTGCAAAAGGAAAAACCACCATCTATAACGCAGCCTGTGAACCTTACCTGCAGCAACTTTCAAAGATGTTGAATAGGATGGGTGCAAAGATTACGGGTGTTGGCTCAAACCTACTTCATATTGAAGGTGTAGAAGGATTAACTGGTACAGAGCACACCATGCTTCCAGATATGATTGAAATTGGTTCTTTCATTGGAATGGCGGCAATGACTCAATCCGAAATCACAATCAAAGATTGTCAAATTCCAGAACTCGGCCTTATCCCTGAGACCTTTAAAAGACTGGGCGTCCAAATGGAGTTCAGAGGAGACGACATCTACATTCCAGCACAAGAACATTATGAAATAGATACTTTTATCGATGGTTCTATCATGACTATTGCTGATTCAATCTGGCCAGGCTTAACGCCTGACTTGTTGAGTATTGTACTCGTTATGGCTACTCAAGCTAAAGGAACCGTTCTTGTACATCAAAAAATGTTTGAAAGTAGACTCTTTTTCGTTGATAAGCTTATTGACATGGGTGCACAAATCATCTTATGCGATCCACATAGAGCTACAGTAATTGGTCTAGATAGAGTTCAAAAACTCAAAGGCATTCGAATGACTTCACCTGACATAAGAGCGGGTCAAGCGCTTTTGATTGCAGCCCTATCTGCCGAAGGCACAAGCGTAATTGACAACGTAGAACAAATTGATAGAGGTTACCAAAACATAGATGGTAGACTGAATGCCATAGGTGCTAAAATTGAACGAGTCGAATAACTATCGACTTGTGAAATCTCCTTTATTTTGTAAAAAGCCAAAGCTTAAGCATCTTTAGTCTTAGCTCAGTCGTATTTATTATAATTGAGCCCACACAATGATCAAATTCGGCACTTCAAGAAGACTTGAACGCAGTGATGTTTACACATATCTCATGGAGATATTCATTGTGATATTCGGCATTACGGCTGCTTACCAACTCAATATTTACTACGAAGACCAAAAAGACCTCAAGCTTGAGAAAGCAGCGATTGAAAGAGTTGCTGATGAAAACGAGAACAACATGAGCGTTTTCGTAAGCCTAATTGAAAACAGACTTAAACTTGAAGAAGACACACGAGAATTAGCCCGGTTACTTTTCGCAGGCGAAGATTTAGAGGTTGATAGTATAGCCCGTTACTTATTCGATATTAATCAAACACATAAGCCAATCACCCAAATGGAGGCGCTTAACTTCTATTTGAATTCGAACTACACCAATAAAAATGGGGACTTAAAAAGCGAACTCATCAGATTAAAAGCTTCGTATCTAGAACTGAAAGATGTAATTGATTACTACGTCCGTATGAAGGAGAAATATTATAGTGACTTCTTAGTATCAGACGTTGACTTCGGGGAAGAAAGGTTCATTTCGTTAGACAAAATTCGAAGTGTAGAATTCAAAAACCTTGTCGTCAACCTACTCGCCAACGAACTTGAACTGAATGCACTATTCGGTCGCGTTTATAACCAATCGATAACCTTAGATGAAATCATTCAGGAGAAGCTAGAGTAATCGTGTCAAAGAAATCATATTGTATTGACATAAAAAAGGGAGCCATTGGCTCCCTTTAATTTTCTTAGATATTGTGGATACTAATAATTATTCAACATTACTGGCATTACCAACATCAAAATATCTTCGCTCTCATCCTTCTCTCCTGGAATGATAAGACCTGCTCTGTTTGGAGCTGACATTTGTAGTGTAATTGACTTAGAGTGTAAGTTGCCTAACATCTCTACCAAGAACTTAGCATTGAAGCCAATTTCGAGATCTTCTCCCTCATGCTCACAAGCCAAAGTCTCTTTTGCTTCATTAGAGAAATCTAGATCTTCTGCTGAAATCGTTAACTCACTGCCTGTAATCTTCAATCTGATTTGATGCGTTGTTTTATTCGCATAAATAGAAATCCTTTTCAGTGAACCCAAGAATTCATTTCTGTCGATAGACATTTCGATTGGGTTTTCTGCTGGTATTACATTTTCATAATCTGGGAAACGCTCATCTATTAAGCGACAAATCATTTTAATGTTATTGAAATTGAAATACGCATTAGACGCATTGTACTCCAAAATGACATTGGAATTTTCGGAAGGCAATGTTGATTTCAACAAATTGAGTGCCTTTCGAGGAATGATGATAGACATACCTGAATCAGTCGCTACATCTACTCTTCTATATCTTACGAGTCTGTGACCATCCGTTGCTACAAACGTAGTATTAGTATCATCGAGTTTCACAAACACACCCGTCATCGCTGGTCTTAACTCATCGTTACTAGTCGCGAAGATTGTATTGTTAATTGCACTGCTCAATACATCGGTGGACATGTCGACAGAGTAAGCATCTGTGACATCTGGTACCTTGGGGAAGTCAGTAGCGTTTTCACCAGCTAATTTATAACGTCCGTTGTCAGAATTAATTTCAACGCTATAAGTATCGCTATCAATGCTGAACGTAACCGGCTGCTCTGGCAAATTCTTTAGCGTGTCCATCAAGATTCTTGCTGGCACTGCAATGTTTCCATTCTCTTTCGCCTCAACATCGATTTCTGTAATCATTGATGTCTGAAGATCAGATGCAGTAATGGTCAATAGCCCATCGTTAATTTCAAATAGGAAGTTTTCTAAAATTGGAACCACAGGGTTTGTGGTGATTACTCCATTGATGTTAGAGAGTCGCTTGAGAAGCTCGGCTGAAGAAACAATAAACTTCATAAATGGTCGATTTTTGAGGTGGTTATAATAAGTGCACAAAATTAACAATAAAATCAATATATAGCACCCTATCAGGGCATTTTGACACCACTTGAAGGTGATCTTCACCTCAACTTCAAAAAGCCCTTCGGCTAAGACAATTCACCTATTATGCACACCATAAGGATAATCAACCGCTTATGTGTTGTTCATTCAAATAGAAGAATCAATATTTACCGTATGAAAGAAATTACTGTGAAAGAACTCTCTGAATTGAAATTAACTGGGGCTGATTTCCAATTAATAGACGTTAGAGAACCTAATGAATTTGAGGTAGCTGAAATTGGTGGAGAATTAATACCGATGAATTCGGTACCTCAAAATGTAGATAAGTTCTCTAAAGACAAACAGGTGATTGTTCATTGTAGAAGTGGAAAACGCAGCGGTGATGTCATCAATTGGTTAGAAACCAATCACGATTTTGAAAACCTCTATAACCTTAAGGGAGGCATTCTAGCTTGGTCAGATGAGATTGATTCAAGCATTCAGAAGTACTAGTCTCTTCAGTTACCGAAGCGGCTATACTTTCTCTTTCTTAAGACACCCCTAATGGTTCCGAATAGGACAATTACGATAAGTGGCCCGGCAAGATTAAAAATCTGCCAGTAGGTGCGTTCTGCGTTAACTTTGACTCTATTCAATGGACGAATAAGGACTTCTTTTGCCCGAGCGGTAATTAGACCATTCCCATCAGTCAAATAGGCTAGCGCATTAAAAAGGAAATCCTTGTTTGCATAACGCACTTTTTCGCCCTCTTCCCGAAAAGGGTTAAAGCCGAGCTCCATTGGAGAGCCATTTCGTATGTCTAATTCGTTTCTTATTAAATCACCATCGGAAACAACAATGATCTTTGCTCCCTCACTTTGGCCCTTAAAATCGTTTTGCTCAGCAGAAGACAAGACACGATTCCTAAACAAGGAAGTAAACGTTCCTTCTAATAAATAGGCGATCGGCTCTTTCCCATGTGTGAAAAATGAAGGATCAGGCTGATTTGCATAGTCTTCAAAAGCCACTCGTGCCGGGGCAGTCATTACGCGTGTCAATGGAGACGTAAACATCAATGGAGTCTTTTTCACACCATCTGCTCGCACAGTATCTATTGTACCAAAAGTTCGTGCATACACTGCATCTAAGTTCTTAGTGACTGGGTGATCCGTAAAATCATTCACCATTGCATAAAAAGGCCACGCTAGGTTGATAATGTTTTGATCGTCATCAACCACTACTGGGTAACGACCGAAATTCTGAATATCCTGTACATAGTCATTGTTTACCCGAACGCCATAACGGAATAGCAAATCGTCCAAGCCAGTTTCAACAGGCAATCCAACTGTACCAGTTCCACCTGCCCTACCCATGTCTGCATTTAGCGCATCTATTAGAAAGATGGCTTTACCACCACCCATTATATATTGATCCAGCTTGAATTTTTCATCACGCGCGTATGCTGTTAGGGGTTTTGATATTATTAGTGCATCAAAGCCATTGACCTTTTCCACCTCATTCAGGTCAAGATATTCCAAATCGAAATACTGTACCATCTCTGAATTGAAGCCGGCTATATTCACAGAATCTAGCTCCTGATGGCCACGTATAAGCCCCACTTTCTTTCGATCCAGTTTAGCAAGTCTCTGTATGCCCACGGCTAAATTAAACTCTAGATTTTCAATGGATTCATTAATCGCTTCATCTGGTGTGAGCCCTACCTTTTGCCCATCAGATAAAAGAATCGCAGCTCCTTGATTGTCGTAGTTCAAAATCGCATAGGGAAATACAAAACGCCTTACCTGATTCCCATTCTCATTGAAAAATGCCTGTGTTGGTGAAAGTCTCAGCCTGTTGATCAGGTAATCGAAGTTTTCTTGCCTTTCTTGATCGTTAGCTGCATCATTAAAATCCGTGAAAAAATATTTCAGCGTGCTACCAGACTTGTTTTCAAACTCTTTGAGTGTTTGTATGATTGATTTTTGCAGTCGTTGATATTGCGGTGGTAAATCACCTGCTAATAGAATCTCAATTGATAATGGCTTATCAAGCTGACTCAGCAACTCACCAGTAGCTGGTTTTAATGTGAATCGCTTGTCCTCAGTTAAATCAATTCGAAAATAAGCGTTTGCAGCAGCAATATTGAAAACTAATAATACTACTAGGCCTAGTACAAATCCCTTAAGAATCTTACTCCTTTGGGGCTTAAAAGAAAATAGCCTTGCCGCCATTTTTAAGTGGGTCAACAATAGCACTAAGGCCGAAACACTGATGAAATATGCCACATTTCGCGTATCAATCAATCCCCGACTCATTGCTTCGAAGTGATAACTAAGACTTAACTCTTCTAATATTGTTGAGAGCTGCCCTGAGAATAGCCCTGCTAGGGACTCAAATCCAGCGAATAAAAAGAAACACAAAAAGACGGCTATGATAAAAGCGATGATTTGATTCTCGCTCAATGACGAGGCAAGTATACCAATAGCTGCAAAGACCCCTCCAAGCAGGATTAACCCTACATAAGACCCGGCTATTCCCGGTATATCAAGATTGCCCATGGGATTCCCTAATTGAGCAATCGAATAGCAATAAATAAGTGTCGGTAGGATAGAGAAAACCACTAGAGTAAATGCCGCCAAAAACTTACCCATAATGATTTGAGCATCGGTCAATGGTCTTGTCAACAGAAGTTCGATTGTACCTGTCTTGTTCTCTTCGGCCAACATCCGCATGGTGATGGCGGGAATGAGGAACATGAAAACGAAAGGCCCCATGGTGAACAATGTCTCCATATCAGCATAGCCGTAAGTCAAGACACTTGTTTCGGGGAACACCCAAGTAAGCAAGCCAATTCCGGTTAAAAATACTCCTATGACCACATAAGCGATCAAAGAATTCAGAAACTGCCTGATCTCCTTTTTATAAATCGCCCACATCAGATTGCTTGGTTAAATTTCTGAAGACCTGTTCTAGGTCCTTTTCATTTTGCTGCATGCTCAGGATGACCCAGTCATTCTGTTTAGCTAATTCAAATACTTTAGGTCTTAAATCTTCTTTAGAGCTGTGTGCAATCTCATAGATACTTTCGCTAATGGCTGTAACAGTTCCAAACGCGCTTAAAGCTTCTAGACTCACTGCTGTTTGTAACTCCACCCTAAGTACATGCTGACTTCCAGTGAGGTGCTCTACCGTATCGTCAGCCACTATACTGCCAGCATTTATAATAATCACACGGTTACAAAGTGCCTTCACTTCTTGCATGATATGCGTGGAAAGCATCACAGTTTTATCCTTACTGATTTCTTTGATCAGATGACGAATCTCAACGAGTTGATTAGGGTCTAAACCTGTAGTAGGTTCATCTAGAATGAGTACGCTCGGATCGTGAATTAAGGCTTGCGCCAAGCCCACACGCTGCCGATATCCTTTGCTGAGCGCGCCTATCTTCTTATTTTGCTCAATTGTCAAGCCGCACAGAGAGATCATTTCACTGACCCGCTCTTTAAGTTTTTTACCTTTAAGGCTGTGGAGCTCTCCAATAAAAGCAAGGTATTCATGCACATACATATCCAAATAGAGTGGATTGTGCTCTGGCAGGTATCCCATCTGCTTTCGTACGCCAATCGCGTCTTTGGTCACATCAATGCCCTCAACTTCCACGGTTCCTTGAGAGGGAGGAATGAAACCTATAGCAACCTTCATGGTGGTTGATTTACCAGCACCATTTGGACCAAGAAAACCTAAAATATCACCTCTTTTTACCTCAAAGGAGATATCATTAACCGCCTTTTGACTTCCGTAAACCTTTGTGAGTTGGCTGACTTTAATGGACATTGAAAACTTAACGTATTGCCTACTTATTTATTGGGCTTGCCTTTTGGCATTAATGGCCGAACCTCTACATCCACCACATGATAATTAGGGTGTGTTTCAAGGCTTTGCAATATAGTCAATGCTATGTCTTCCGGACGCATCATGTTTTCATTTGCATTGGCAAACTCGATACTATCAAAGAAATTGGTATTGGTAGAACCTGGGTAGATTGTAGACACCTTGATCCCGTGGTTTCTCAATTCCTTAAAAATCGACTGGCCAATTCCTCGTACAGCGTGCTTAGTACCCACATAACCTGACATGGTTTCGACACCATTCGTACCCGCAATCGAAGAGATATTTACGATATGTCCTTCTTGCATTTCGATCATATCAGGCACTGCCATTTTAGTACAGTAGAATAAGCCATGGACGTTCACGTCAAACATTTCCTTCCACTCTTCTACTGGCATTTCGTGTATCAAGCCTTGGTAACCAAAACCTGCATTGTTAATCAATACAGAAGCCTTCCCAAGCTTTTCTCGAGTTAAACGAGAAGAACCTTGAACATTCTCCCAGTTCGATACATCGGTACCGAAGAAGTGATAGTTTTCATGATCTAAGTCGGGATTAGTTCTACCCCAACCCGCCACGATCATTCCATTATCTAGTAATAATTTTACCGTTTCTAAACCAATGCCTTTGCTTACACCGGTGACTATTGCGAGTTTTCCTTTTAAATCCATAATTGATCTGCCCTTTAATTTTATTGTTTGGCGATTAATGCCTTAATAATTGTTGTCATTCCTTTTTCTGCTTTGAAGGCTGCAGTTAGAATCTTGCTAATCTCTGCCACTTCCAAATTATCGGGATCACAGAGGTCTGTGATGGCCGAGATGGCGAAAACTGGCAAATCCATATGCCTAGCTACAATCACTTCGGGAATAGTAGACATGCCTACAGCATCGCCTCCAATTCTTCCGATATAGCGATACTCAGCTCTTGTTTCGAGATTCGGCCCACTTACCCCTGCATAAACGCCTTCATGACATGGAATATCGTTTGCTTTGGCTATTTCCAAAGCCTCATCGATCATTTTTCGTTCATAGGGTTCGCTCATATCAGGAAATCGGCCTCCGAACTCCTCTAGATTCGCTCCCGTCAGCGGATTCCCTTTCGTCAAATCAATATGATCTTCAATGATCATTAGATCAGCGATCTTGTAATTTAAATTGACCCCCCCAGCAGCATTAGAAACAAAGAGCTTTTTAATACCCAAACGTTTCAAAACTCGAACAGGAAAAGTCACCTGCTTCATGTCGTAACCTTCATAATAGTGAAATCTACCCTGCATGGCTATTACTTTTCTACCTGCCAGCTTACCGAAAATGAGTTTCCCATGGTGACTTTCTACCGTTGACACTGGAAAATTTGGGATTTGGTCGTAATCAAGTTCAAACTCAACTTCAATATCACTTACCAAAGCGCCTAAACCGGTCCCGAGTATGATTCCAAACTCGGGCTTATAGTCGAATTGAGATTTGATAAAGTCGACAGTTTGATGTATTTGTTCAACGTAAGTCATATGCTTTACAAGAGGTTTTAGCTCATAATTGGAAGATCCCTGTTTACACGGGAATGACCTCCGTAATTAAATCGGCAATTATCCGATTCCATTGGGCAAAGATGCAAAGTTTTTAAATTTTCTGAACCTTTCCCAGTCCAATTAGCTTAAGTATGTCGTGACATTTATTCGAAGCATATAAGTTCGATAAATGCACTTAATTTCGTAGAAAAACTATCATCATGATCACCATAATAGTAGGGACAAATCGTAAGAACTCGGTCAGCAAAATTGTCGCTGACTATTATCAGACAATTTTAAATTCAAAAGGTGCTGAGAGCCAAGTAATCGACCTATTCGACCTGCCTGCAGATTTTATCAGTAACGCGCTCTATGAGAACAATGGTAAAAATGAGGGTTTCAATGCTATTAGGGACAAAGTACAGTCTTCTGAAAAATTAGTATTCATCGTACCTGAATACAATGGTTCATTCCCAGGAATTCTCAAAACCTTTATTGATGGACTTAAATACCCTGAAGGTGTCCAAGATAAGAAAGCTGCCATGATTGGTATTTCATCTGGTGTTCAAGGAGGTGTTTTTGCAATGTCACACTTGACGGATATTTTTAATTACCTAGGCATGAATGTTTTGGCTTTGAAACCTAAACTTGCTGGTATCGAACGTAATCTGGCTAATGGTAAAATCACCAATGACCTTTATAATCAGTTACTAGAGCAACAGGCTGAGAAGTTGATTAAGTTTTAATACTACATCTAAGGGGAGATTACTTCGGTTATCCTCGCAATGACAAATGCTATCGGGGCATAAAAAAACAGCCCATGGCAGTAGGCTGTCCTTTTTTCACATGTCTCTTTTAACCCTTAGGATAAAAAAGAACTTAATCTACATTGTCATGTAGAAACTTGTTATCTCCCATGATTTCATCATCATCATTTAGATTAAATCTGGAGACGCTTCTTTCTGAAGACGGAAGGTTATCCGTCAACCTAACCTGCTTTCTTTGGTAAGCTGGTATTTCTAACTTTTCTCTGAACTCACCTTGATCAATCTGCTGACCGCTGGTACCTCTCAAACGCTCTTCACGAATTCGAGCCTGCTCTTGCAATTTAACTCGCTTCATGTCCAAGAAATTTTTGTTCTTTTCATTATGAAAATCGTTGTCTAAAGCCTTATTACGCTCTTCAACATCTGGTTCTTGAGGCGTTATAGGTGGATACTCTTCTATTTCATACTTTTCTGCCAAGCGACTTAAGAAAGAGTAGCCTGAAGTCATCTCCTCCGACTCATTCTCTAAATCTTCATTAGCTTCAGGTTGAGTCTCCTCACTCTTCACATCTTCTGATGTATTGAAAAGGATAGTCTGTGAGTCGTGCTTAGGTGAAAGGGAGTCATCGTCTCTTGATTCGATCTCTTGATTGCTCTCGAGATGAATAACCTTTTTCCTAACAACAGATTCAGCTCTGAGTTCTGGAGTCTCAAAACCTGTAGCAATTACTGTGACGCTGATGCTTTGGCCATGTTCCTTGTCTATACCATGTCCGAAAATAACCTCTGCATCATCACCAGCTTTTTCTTGTATATATTCTGTAATTTCCGTTAACTCATCCATTTGTAACTCGGCTTCTTCGCCTGAGACAATGGATAAGAGTATCTTTTTAGCTCCGTGAATGTCTTGGCTATTAAGTAATGGAGAAGAAATTGCCATTTCAGCCGCTCTAAGGGCCCGACCTTCGCCTTCCGCCTTGGCAGATCCCATCACAGCTGCTCCCGCTCCTTTCATGACGGTCTGGACGTCCATGAAATCGACATTTACATAACCCGGGACAGTGATAATCTCAGCTATACCCTTGGCGGCCGTAGTCAATATATTATCGGCTTCGCTAAATGCGCTGCTTATTGGAAGATTACCATGAATCTCTCTCAACTTATCATTTAGGATAACGAGTACTGTATCACAGTTTTCCTTTAGTGCCGCAATGCCTTGATTGGCGGCTGTAGTCTTCTTCTTACCTTCAAAACTGAATGGAGCAGTGACAATACCCACTGTCAATAGGTCCATATCTCTAGCAATCTTCGCGATTACTGGAGCGGCACCTGTTCCTGTTCCACCACCCATTCCTGCGGTAATAAAAACCATCTTGGTATCTTCACCGAGCATCTCTCTGATCTGCTCTTCGCTTTCTATAGCTGCGTTTTTACCTGTTTCAGGATTGGCTCCTGCGCCAAGTCCTTCTGTCAGTCCGATACCAATTTGTAATCTGTTTGGAATAGGACTGCTTTTTAATGCCTGTGCATCTGTATTGCACACTACGAATTCCACATCTTTAATTCCTTGATTAAACATGTGGTTTACTGCGTTGCTTCCGCCTCCACCAACACCAATTACTTTGATGATTGATTTGTGGTGAGAAGGAAGTTCAAACATGTATGAATCTGCCATGATCTTTTTGTTTAAGTAGCAAGAGACAAGCTTAAAGCCTCTTTCTATGTTTCTTTTTCTTCGTTAATGCTGAATTATGATTGGACGCCATGCCTATTCAATCATAATTCAATCTTTTCCTTAATTAGTATTCGTTTTTATCATGAAAATCATCCATGAGCAACCCCTTGGTACGATCGATTAGCTTACTGAAGAATTCTGAACCCTTCTTATCGCTTTTAACCATACCCTTTCCGTTACCGTTAGCTTGACTTTCCATGTACCTGTTTTCTCTTTCATCGATCGCTCTAAAACCCGAGAGTACCAGACCAACTGTAGTCGCATACATTGGGCTCTTAATCGCTTCAATTTTCGACTTTCCTAAGTGCTCGTTTGGATAACCAATTCGAGCATCCATGCCAGTCATGTATTCAAAAAGTTGTTTGATGTAGCCCAGCTGTGAACCACCACCGGTGATCACAATACCACCTGCTAGCTTACTTGCAAAACCAGAGGTAATGATTTCGGCATGCACCAACTCAATAATTTCTTCCATTCTAGCTTCAATGATATGGGCTAGGTTTCTAATCGAAATCTCCTTTGGAGGCCTATTTCTTAAGCCTGGTATCGAAACAATCTCGTTAGGGTTAGCTTCTTCAGCGATCGCTTTACCAAACTTAGTTTTCAACAACTCAGCTTGATTTTGCATCACTTTCAAGCCTTCCTTGATATCACTAGTAATGATATTACCACCGAAAGGAATTACTGATGTATGCCTTATAATGCTGTCATGGAAAAGCGCAACGTCAGTTGTACCACCCCCTATATCTACTAAACAAACACCTGCTTCTTTTTCCTCATCAGAGAGTACCGACATACTTGAAGCCAAGGGCTCAAGAATTAGGTCATCAATCTCAAGGTTAGCGCGTTTCACACATTTGTTAATGTTGCGAATAGCATTTGTTTGTGCTGTGATCACATGAAAATCTGCTTCTAGCTTGACACCAGACATCCCTACTGGATCTTTGACACCATCTTCGTAATCCACGATATAATCTTGTGGCATTACGTGAATGATTTCACAGCCTGGAGGCATTACGATTTTATGAATATCATTGGTAAGTCGATTAATATCCTCGACCGTGATCTCATCATCAACTCTATCTCTAGTAATGCTACCATGATGGATAGAGCTCTTGATGTGCTGACCGGCAATTCCTACGTTAACCACATTAATTTCGATTCCTGATTGCTCACTGGCTTCAGCAATCGCCTTCTCAATGGCTATTACGGTCTTGTCGATGTTTGTTACTATTCCTCGGATAACACCGTCAGAAACGGCCTTACCCATCCCAAGTACTTCAAGTTTTCCGTACTCGTTTTTGGCACCGACAATGGCACATATTTTTGTTGTTCCAATGTCGAGTCCTACTACAATTTTTTCGTGTTGCATGGCATTAATTAGTCACAGATTATTTGGTCTTTAAAGGCAACATTTACCTTCGTCTGGTAGGCATCCCATCCCTTAGTTGGTAGTATTTGCTTAAAAAATATTTCTAGTCTTTTAAATTTCTTATCGATGTCTTCCGCCTGGCCAAACTCCATTTTGAGCTTACCTACTTGAGGGTACATTACTACATATCCTTGGCTATCAATATCAACCTGGCCAATTTGCATCGCCCAAAATTTATTCGCGTTGATATAGTTGATCAGTTCGTAAACCTTTGTGTCATATTCACCTTCATGCACATTGTTGAGTTCGAGCATTTTATTCACATAGGAACCAGTGATAACTGGTACTCGAGCCGTGTATTTAGTAGAAACTGGAAGCAAATCTCCATCTTCACCAACATATGCGTTTCTACCATTATTGGCGATGAGCCTAGCAATTGGTTTATTTTGAGTTGCTTTCACAACAAGGTGTCCCTTTAGGTCTCTGTACACTTCAGCATCTTTGACAAAACTGTGCGATTCGATGCGAGCTTCAATGGCCTTTAGACTTACACGACCAAACTGATCTCCAAGGATAGAATCACCTTCGTTTTTCATAATCAATGACATGACATCATCTTCATCTACAAAGAAGTTCTCGAAAGCGTTTTCGATTTCGACATCGATATCATTGATCATGTAACCCAAGTCTCTTTTCTCTACAAAGCTGATCATCAGAAAAAGCGCTACGCACCCACCAATGATTCCTGCTATTCTTAAAAATGCTTCTTTGACTCTCATGACAGTGCGTTTTTAATGGGTTCAACTAATTTGTCAATATCACCTGCGCCAATCGTCAAAAGGACTTCTGGCTTCCACTCACTGATCTGATCAATCAGATTCTCCTTACTCGCTTTTACTTTTTTGTGTGCTGATATTCTGTCCAACAACATCTCCGATGTCACACCGTCTATTGGCATTTCTCTTGCCGGGTAGATGTCCAATAAAATCACTTCATCGGCCAGTGAAAGACTAGTAGAAAACTCTTCTGCAAAGTCTCTTGTCCGAGTGAATAAATGTGGCTGAAATACAGCTGTAATCTTTTGGTTTGGATACAAGTCTCTAACAGACCTCAATAGAGAATCAATCTCAACTGGATGGTGTGCATAGTCGTCTATGTAGGTGAGACCTTTACCTTTAATCTGATACTCAAATCTTCTTTTGACACCACGATAAGATCTAACACCTTTCTTAATGCTTTCATCATCTGCACCTAGCGATCTGCATACTGCAATTGCGGCAAGCATATTTTCTACATTGTGATAGCCTGGTACATTTAACTGAATACCATCAATGTCTCTAGAACCGTTTCTGTAATCAAAGATGAAAGTTGAATCTTGAATTCGAATATTTTCCGATCGGACACCACCTTCTTTTAAACTGTAGCCAGTATGACTCAAAATGGTATCTCCAACGAGCTCTTTAGACAGTTCATTCTTGATGAACAGGTGTCCATTTGACTTGACCTGCTTTATAAATTCCCTAAATGAATCTTTCAGTGCATCCTTGTGACCATAAATATCGAGGTGATCAGCATCCGCAGCAGTAACTACCGCAACATCTGGATGCAAGGTTAAGAATGATCGATCAAATTCATCTGCTTCAATAACTGCGATACTATTCGGCTTATCGTTCAGTACCATATTGGTACCGTAGTTGGTAGCAATACCTCCTAAGAACCCTGTGCAATCAATACCTGCAGTCTTGAGTAGATGAACAATCATTGAAGATGTAGTAGTTTTGCCATGTGTTCCTGCAACAGCCACACTTGTCATATTTTCGGTAATAACACCTAAAACCTCTGACCTCTTTAGTACTTCGTAACCATTGTCTCTGAACCAATTCAACCCAAGATGACTAGAAGGAATTGCGGGTGTATATACTACAAGGACACCATCAGCCGAAAGCCTGATAGACTTATCTATAGTACCAACTGTATCTTCAAAGTCAATAAACAACCCTTCTGAAACCAACTGGTCAGTAAGGGCAGTTTTGGTCTTGTCATAGCCAGACACAGCTTTCCCATTGTGCTTGAACCATCTGGCTAAAGCACTCATTCCGATCCCTCCGATCCCTACAAAATAGACGCTATGGATTTTGTCTAGGTTCACGCTATGAGTTTGACTATTTCTTCAACTATTTCTTCTGCAGCATTGGGCTTAGCCATTGCCTTAATGTTTTTACTTAACCTATCTTTTTGAGCTTCGTCTCTTATGAGTTCAATCGCTCTATTAATCAGTTGCTCCTTTGCCTCATTGTCTTTTACCAAAACCGCTGCATCGTTATCGACCATCGCTTTGGCATTTTTAGACTGGTGATCCTCCGCCACATTAGGGGAAGGCACAAAAATCGTAGGCTTACCTGCTATGCTCAATTCCGACACTGAAAGCGCACCCGCTCTACTGATCACTACATCTGCAGATGCATAAGCCAGGTCCATTTCTTTCAGAAACTCATAAAGATGAACAAGTCCATTATGCTCAGTTGTAGCCAGCTTCTCAGTCATTTCTTCAAAATAGAATCGACCACATTGCCAAATCACTTGCACTTCAGCCTCAATTAGCTGAGTCAAATTCTCAATGACGCTGTCATTTAAGGTGCGTGCACCAAGGCTCCCGCCAAGGATCATCAATACAGGCTTATCTTCATCTAGACCGAAATGCGCTAGTCCCAAGCTTCTTTTACCTGCTAATTCGGTAATATCCTTTCTTACAGGGTTTCCAGTCAATATGACTTTCTCTTGTGGGAAGAACCTTTCCATGTTTGGATAGGCAACGCATATCTTCTGAACCTTCTTGGATAAGAGCTTATTCGTCAAACCAGCATAAGAATTCTGCTCCTGAATTACAGCAGGTACTTTCTTTCCAGTTGCGACTCTTAACAATGGACCAGAGGCGTATCCTCCTACTCCTACCACAGCATGTGGTTTAAATTTCTTGATGATCTTGGCACTCTTATTCAGGCTATCAATCACTTTGAATGGAAAAGACAGGTTATCCAGTGTAAGCGTTCTTTGCAAACCACTGATCCATAAGCCTTCGATGGCATAGCCGGCTTCTGGTACCTTTTGCATTTCCATTTTTCCTTTAGCACCCACGAACAATATTTCAGCATCTTCAAACCTTGCTTTAAAAGCATTAGCTATGGCAATGGCAGGATATATATGTCCACCAGTTCCACCCCCGCTGATAATGATTCGATATGGTTCCTTCTTTTCGATAACTATATGGCTCTTGCCGTATTTCTTAATTCTCCATTGACGGCAGACATATCCTCTTGCTCACCACGGCTTACACTTAGAATAATTCCTAAGGAAAGTCCTGTGAAAAGAAGAGATGTTCCTCCCATACTAATAAGTGGTAGCGTCTGTCCCGTTACCGGTCCTAAGCCTACTACTACTCCAATATTTACCAATGCTTGAATCACAATTGCGAAACTCAAACCGGCTGATAAAAGTCCTCCAAATGCTCGGTCACTATTCGCGACAACCCGCATGCCTCGGTACAGTAAAACCAGATATAGAAAGAGCACGAAGACTCCCCCTATTATTCCATATTCTTCTATGATGATGGCAAAGACAAAGTCAGAAAACGCTTCTGGTAGAAAGTTTCTTTGTACACTGTTTCCAGGGCCTTGACCGAGCACACCACCTTTTGCAATAGCGATGTAAGATTGCTCTACTTGATAAGGCAGCTCAGTGCCTTGAAGGAAATTGGTGATTCTGTTTTCGGCAGTATTTCCTCGTTGTCCAACCTTGATGGCTATAAGTCCAACGAAAACTCCTACAATAGCCAGCATGGCTAAGTATTTCATTGGTACGCGCCCAATGAATAGGAGCAACATGCATGTCATGAATAGGAGAATTGCCGTTGAAATATTTGTCATAGCGATTAAGCCACAAATACCCCCACACCAAGCAAGCATAGGAATTAAAGATTCTTTGATATCAGTAATCTTCTGTTGCCTTTTAGCCAGCATAGTTGCCAAAGCAGCAATCAAGGCCATCTTCGCTAAATCAGAAGGCTGAAATTGGATACCAATAAATGGTAAATCAATCCACCTTCGGGCTTCGTTCACACTCGAGCCATATAACCAAGCATATAATAATAGTGGTGCTGATACAAATAGTGCATACTTGGTGATCTTAGAGTAGTATCGGTAATCAACTTTATGCGCTACCCACATTACAAATAATGAGAGCACGACCATGAATGTATGACGTATTAAATACTTCTCAGTATTACCATCGGCAAAACGATACGCTAACGATCCAGTTGCACTATATACTACAAGGATCCCGAACACAGAGAGGCAAATCACGACCAGCCAAATGACGGGATCGCCTTGGATGTGCTTGTCAGTCCACTCTTTCAGTTTTTTCATTTTCGAATTACGATTTTTGATTTTTGATTTTTGATTTTCTTATTGGCGACTGCGGTCTTAATTGACGCCACCGTTATCGCTAATATTTCATTACCCTCTTTTATCAGAGTCTCAAGAATCTTTATATCAGTTCCTTTTAATGCTGTTAACAAATCCATGAAGTACAGACACTCATCCGCTTCTTCCTCGACTATCTTTAGTTTATTAATAAAGTCTGCAGTAGACTTAGCACGACATGCTGCACGATAGTTGGCTCCAACTGAAGTACTACATCTTGTCAACTGTCTACCTATTACTCCATAACTATATCCTTTGGGCAGACCATCAATCATCAAAAGCATGTCCAATACATACGTCCGTTGTCTTTTGATCATATCGTTTTTTCCAAATGCCATAGTTTCAATCTGAATTCAAAATTCTTCAATCATAAATTCAGTACTGCTTCTTTAAATTTTACTCCTCTATCCTCGTAGTTTTCAAACAAGTCAAAACTTGAACATGCTGGAGATAGCAAAACGGTATCTCCTGGCATTGCCAAATCTTTAGCCCATCTCACTGCTTTGATTAGATCGTCAGTAGCTTTTACCACAGGCACGATGTTCTCAAATGAGGTAATCAGTTTTGAATTATCTTTTCCTAAACAGATCAAGGCTTTCACCTTTTCCTGTACCAAAGCCTCTAAAAGGCTGTAATCATTTCCTTTATCTATACCTCCAGCAATCCACACAATAGGTGTCTCAAATGCATCGAGGGCGTATTTCACAGAATCTAAATTGGTTGCCTTCGAGTCGTTGATGTATTCCACCTCTTCAAGGTTTCTTACAGACTCCAATCGGTGATCAGCATTCTTAAAGGTTTTCAAACCTTTCAAAAGACTTGCTTCATCGACACCCGCTATCAAAGCTGCATTTCCGGCGGCCATAGCATTAAGGGCATTATGTAGTCCCTTGATTGAGATATCTGCTCTGGGGGCAGATACCTCAATATCAAAAGGGACATAAAACAACCTATCATTTTGTATATGTGTTATCTTGGCAGCGTCTCTGCCCAGCGAAAAGGGACGTACATCTAGGCCACGAGTGGCCCTTGCAATGTCATCCCCGTAAAGGGTGTCGTCCTGCCAATAGACAGCCTGACCTCCCAGGTGTATTAGTTGAAATATGCGCATCTTCGATGCGATATATTTTTGAAAGTCATTGTCGTATCTATCCAGATGATCTGGAGTAATATTCAACAAGACTCCGATTTCTAGTTTTAATTCGTAGGTATCATCGAGTTGAAAGCTGCTCAGTTCGAGCACATACCAATCATGAGATTCCGTTAGTACTTGACGTGCAAAACTCTTTCCTACATTGCCCGCTACCCCTACATTGAATCCTGCTTCTTTCAGAATGTGGTAAGTCAATAATGTGGTAGTGGTTTTACCATTAGTGCCTGTAATACCAATCAACTTGGCATCCGTGTACTTTCCAGCAAACTCTATTTCTGAAATAATAAGGTTACCCTTTGACCGTAATGACTTGATCAGAGGAGCTGTGTCAGGAATTCCTGGGCTCTTAATGACTAAATCACTTTTAATAATTCTTTCCTCAGAGTGTTTTCCCTCTTCGAAATCAATCCCGGCTTCCTTAAGCTCGGTTCTGTATTTATCTCCAATTGAACCATGATCCGAAACGAACACGTCATACCCTTTAGCTTTCCCTAAAAGGGCAGCTCCTACACCGCTTTCACCGGCTCCAAGTATGGTTAGTTTTCGATTCATCTCAATTCAATTCTCACCCTTCTTAGAGCGAAACCTATTCTTAGCGCAACTTCAATGTGGCCAGCGCTATAATGGCCAATAGAATTCCTACAATCCAAAAACGGGTTACGATCTTAGCTTCAGGGATTTCCATTTTTTGATAATGATGATGTAAAGGAGACATCTTAAAGATTCTCCTTCCCTCACCGTATTTTTTTCTTGTGTATTTGAAATAGCTCACTTGCATAATCACAGAGACATTTTCAATCACGAAGATTCCACACAATACAGGAATTAAAAGTTCTTTTCTTAGCACGAGGGCCAGCACGGCAATTACTCCTCCTAAAGAGAGGCTACCAGTGTCTCCCATAAATACTTGAGCTGGGTATGAGTTATACCATAGAAAACCGACACAGGCTCCCACAAATGCTGTACAGAAAATCACGAGTTCTCCCGAATCAGGAATAAACATGACATTCAAGTAGTCCGAGAAAATTGCGTTACCAGAGATATAGGCAAGAATGGCCAATGCCAATCCAATAATGGCTGAAGTACCTGCGGCTAAGCCATCAATTCCATCAGTGATGTTTGCTCCATTTGAGATAGCAGTCACAAAAAAGATGACTATCAAAATGTAGATGGCTGCCGTGATCCATTCACTTTCAGTTGGGTTGAGTTTACTATAATCTAGTTCGTTACCCTTTACAAAAGGAATGGTAGTAGTAGTGGATTTCGAATCAGTATAGGTTCTGACCGCCTCTTCAGTTTGTACATTTTCAGCCTCATCAAACTCTCTAACAACAACCGTATCACTAAAATAGAGTACCGAACCAACAACAAGGCCTACCAGAACTTGACCTACTACTTTGAACTTACCCGCCAAACCAGCTTTGTTCTTTTTGAATACTTTTATGTAGTCATCTACAAAGCCAATCGCTCCAAGCGCTATGGTAGTCACTAAAAGCAGAATGACATATATATTTTCTAGCCTTGCGAATAGTAGTGTCGGAACTACGATAGCGGCAATAATGATAAGACCACCCATTGTAGGTGTCCCTTTCTTCTCCATTTGACCAGCTAGGCCCAAGTCACGAATGGATTCTCCAACTTGTTTCTTTTGAAGTATCTCAATAAGTTTTTTACCGAAAACTATCGTAATAAGTAATGAGAAAAGCGTAGCCATACCTGCCCTGAATGAGATATACTGGAATACACCAGCCCCAATCAGGTCAAATTCTCTATCCAAATAATCAAACAGATAGTATAGCATCGGTTAGTTCTGTTTATGGATTAGGTTCAACATCTCACTCAATATTTTCCTATCGTCAAAATCTGTTCTAACTCCATTGATTTCCTGATAGGTCTCATGGCCTTTCCCTGCTAAAAGAATGATATCTTTTGGCTCAGCCAAAGCAGAAGCAGTTTTAATCGCTTCCCTTCTATCTTCTATGATTAAAGTCTTTTTGTAATTAGAAGGAGAGACCCCTTCTTGCATTTCTTTGATGATCGCCATCGGGTCCTCATGGCGTGGATTGTCAGACGTCAAGACAACTTTATCGCTTAGTTCGCAAGCAATCTTGGCCATGATAGGTCGTTTGTCCTTATCGCGATTTCCACCACAGCCAACGACAGTAATTACCTTTTCATTTCCTGTACGAATCGCCTTAATCGTCAACAACACATTTTCGAGTGCATCAGGCGTATGGGCATAATCTACAAGCGCTGTAATACCTGTTTCAGTGATTACTTGCTCAAATCTTCCTGGTGCAGGATCTAAGCTTGAAAGCTCCTCCAGCACCCTAACCTCATCTTCGCCTAATAAAGCAGCAGTTCCCAAAACAGCTAAGAGGTTGTAAGCATTAAAATCTCCAATCAGCTTAAACCAAACGTTTTGGCCATTTATATCTAACTCTAATCCCTCAAGCGTATTCGATAATATTTTTGCTTTGTAATCAGCAAGGCTCTTCAATGCATACTTATGCTTGCTGGCCTTAGTGTTTTGTAGCATAACCGAGCCGCGCTTGTCATCAGCATTTACCAAGGCAAATGCACTTGATGATAGACCGTCAAACAATAATTTCTTCGCCTTGATGTATTCATCGAAGGTCTTGTGGTAATCTAAATGCTCATGCGTAAGGTTAGTAAACACTGCACCTTCATATTTCAAGCCTGCTATTCTTCTCTGAACGATCGCATGTGAACTAGATTCCATGAAACAATGTGTGCAGCCCTTGGCAACCATTTTGGCCAACATCCTATTCAGCGTAATTGCATCAGGAGTAGTATG
>Ga0075118_10000284_pt1 | contig 50674 bp, 42 predicted proteins | sample AntAceMetag02UKE_FD_69794 | JGI IMG/M metagenome (GOLD analysis project Ga0075118, IMG submission 69794) | Saline lake microbial communities from Ace Lake, Antarctica - Antarctic Ace Lake Metagenome 02UKE | ecosystem: Environmental > Aquatic > Non-marine Saline and Alkaline > Saline | place...
TGCTCAAGCGATCGCGGAATTTACCCGCCTAGGCCTGCGCCCGGTGCTCCTGACCGGCGACCGGCAAGCCACGGCAGACACGGTGGCCGCGCAGGTGGGGATTACCTCGGTCATTGCTGAGGTGTATCCCGAAGATAAAGCGCGCATCGTCGGTGAGTTGCAGGCCGCTGGCGAGGTAGTGGCCATGGTGGGCGATGGTGTCAACGATGCGGCGGCACTCGCCGGTGCCGATCTGGGCATCGCCATGGGGGGTGGCACCGCGGCGGCAGCGGAGGCCAGTGACATCACCCTGGTGCGCGACGACCTGCTTGCCGCTGTGGATGCCATTCGATTGTCTAGGCGCACGCTGGGTGTCATCCAGGGAAACCTGTTCTGGGCCTTCGCCTATAACGTGGCCATGATCCCCCTGGCTGCGGTGGGGCTGCTCAACCCGCTGCTGGCCGGGGCCGCGATGGCTTTTTCCAGTGTCTTTGTGGTGGCCAACAGTTTGCGGCTGCGTCGATTCCGGGCCACTCAACCGCAGAATGAGTAGCGACCTCGGACCCAGGGCCCTGGTCATGCTGTGCGCTTGCTCACATCTGCTCATGCAAAGGCTTACATCTGTCCCCCGCAGGCAAGATCTAGGGCACAGTGAGAGCCTAGGTTTTTCGCCGGTCTCCTCGGGGATCGGGGCTTAACTGCATGAGACAACGGCGTTTCACTGCGACAGGGAGAAATTGATGTCTGCTTCGGCCATTCCGGGATTTGCTGCCGCCCCCACCAAGAACAAGAAGTTGCTGGAATGGGTGGAAGAGGTGGCCGAACTCACCAAGCCTGACGCCATCGCCTGGGTGGATGGTTCGGAAGAGGAATGGCACCGTCTCACCGAAGAAATGGTCACGGCCGGCACCTTCACCCGGTTGAACCCTGACCTGCGCCCCAACTCCTTTCTCGCCCGCTCCGATCCCCGTGATGTCGCGCGGGTAGAGAGTCGAACATTTATCTGTTCGCTGCGCGAAAGCGATGCCGGCCCCACCAACAACTGGATGGACCCGGTGGAGATGAAGTCGGTCCTCACACCATTGTTTGACGGCTGCATGCGTGGGCGCACGATGTACGTCATTCCTTTCTCCATGGGCCCTCTCGGTTCGCGGATCGCGCAACTGGGGGTGGAGATTTCTGACTCGCCCTACGTGGTGGTCAACATGCGCATCATGACCCGCATGGGTGCGGCAGCCCTGGAACAGATTGGTGAGCACGGCGATTTCGTGCCGGCCCTGCATTCGGTGGGTTATCCGCTGCGCGATGCCGACGGCGTTGAAAGGGCGGATGTGACCTGGCCCTGCAACGACACCAAGTACATCAGCCACTTCCCCGAGACACGCGAAATCTGGTCCTTCGGTTCCGGTTACGGCGGCAATGCTCTGCTGGGTAAGAAGTGCTTCGCGTTACGCATCGCTTCAGCGATGGCGCGAGACGAAGGCTGGATGGCCGAGCACATGCTCATCTTGCGTTTGACTGCGCCCTCGGGCGATGTTCGCCACATCACCGCCGCATTCCCCTCCGCCTGTGGCAAAACCAACCTCGCGATGCTTGAACCCACAACGCCGGGTTGGACTGTAGAAACGGTGGGCGACGACATCGCCTGGATGCGTTTTAGCGAAGACGGTCGCCTGCATGCCATCAACCCGGAAAACGGCTTCTTTGGTGTTGCTCCCGGCACCGGAATGCACACCAACGCCAACGCCGTGCGCACACTGACCGGGAACTGCATTTTCACCAACGTGGCCTTGACCGACGATGGAGACATCTGGTGGGAAGGTCTCACCAAGGAAGCCCCCGCTCATCTCATCGATTGGAAGGGTCAGGACTGGACCCCCGAGACTGGCGAACTGTCTTCCCACCCCAACGCCCGCTTCACCGCTCCGGCATCGCAGTGCCCCTCCATTGCGCCCAACTGGGAAGACCCCGCCGGGGTGCCCATTGACGCCATTCTTTTCGGTGGTCGACGCGCCACCAACGTGCCGCTCGTGGCCGAGTCACGTGACTGGGCTCACGGTGTGTTCATGGGTTCTTCGGTGTCCAGCGAAGTAACCGCTGCTGCTGAAGGGGCGGTGGGTGCTCTTCGCCGCGATCCGTTCGCCATGCTGCCGTTCTGCGGATACAACATGGCCGACTACTGGGACCACTGGTTGAAGATCGCCAACTTCACCAGCGCCGACAAACTCCCCAAGGTGTACCAGGTCAACTGGTTTCGAAAAGATGCCGAAGGTAAGTACATCTGGCCCGGTTTCGGTGACAACGCACGCGTGCTTGAATGGATCATTCGCCGCCTGGAAGGCGAAGCTGAAGCCGTGGACTCCCCGGTGGGAGCACTACCCGCGCCCGGCGAAATCGACATTGCCGATCTGGGCATTACCGAGGCTGATATGGCCGGACTCTTCGAGGTCGACGCCACAACGTGGCTGGCAGAGTGTGACCTGACCGAGGAGTACTACAACCAGTTTGATGGTCGCGTTCCCGACGCGCTGTGGCACGAGCTGGCGCAGTTGCGTGAACGCCTCGCCTGAGTCACGAGGTAATCCGTGCACGAACACCGACGGTGACTAGGCCACAGATTGGTCGCGCGCTGATCCGGCGCTGATTGCCCGATCGATGGCCTCACCTGCTAGGAGTGCACCGGCACCACGCTCGCGGGGGTAAGCGCGTGACCCACCGACGCGACGATCAATCATCGCGTAGACGTCCTCGCGCTCCTCCTCGGTCATGCCGCCCCACACGCCGTAGGGCTCGCGAGCGCGAATGGCGTAATCGGCGCATTCCACCCGAACGGGGCATGAGGAACACACCGACTTCGCCGCAGCGTCGCGTTGACGCCGGGTGGAGCCGCGTTCGTTTTGGGGATGGAAGAACAATGTCGGATCGGCGGTGCGGCAGTTACCGTGCTCCTGCCAGTGCCAAACTGCATCGTCAGGGACCTGGGCTAGTGGCTGTGCGGGCATATCTCTATGGTGCCCCGGTGTCTTGCTGAGCGGTATCGGCTCACCGGGTGCTTTGGCATCAACCGTTCGGCTGATGCCAAAGCCAAGGAGTGAAGGTGCCCAGGTTAGTTCGTGGCCTCATTTTTTGCGCGCTCAGCGGCGACCGATGCCTGAACTTCGACCATGTCGACATCGCGAATGGCCTCGACCAACTGGGTCAGGGCCTGCTCGGGAAGCGCGCCAGGCTGGGAGAACAGCACCACGCCATCACGTATGGCCATCAGGGTGGGGATGGAACTGATGGCGAAGGCCTGAGCCAGACCAGGTTCGGCTTCGGTGTCTACCTTGGCAAAGACGATGTCGGAGTTGGCTTCGCTCACCGATTCAAAAACAGGTGCGAACGTTCGACAGGGGCCACACCACGATGCCCAGAAGTCGACGAAAACGATCTCGTTGTCCGCGATTGTTGAGTTGAATGTGGCTTCGCTGAGGGCAACGGTGCTCATGATTCCTCCAAAGGGACACTAAAGGTTATACCCCCCAGGGTATCCTAAGTCGATGGTCACCCCGAACGGCAGCCCTAGATATGGCACAGTGCCGAGGGTGAATTCAGTGCCGAGGGCAAGCAGTGTTTACGACTGGGCGGTCGCTCGCGGGATGCGACAGTGATTGAGGCGATTTTGCTCGTGGGTGGGCAAGGCACCCGGCTGCGCCCGCTGACCGCAACCACACCCAAACCGATGCTGCCGGTAGCTGGTCAGCCCATAACCGTGCACCAGATTCGTCGCGCTCGAGCGGCTGGAGTGGGCCGGGTCGTGCTCGGCACCTCCTACCGCGCCGATGTGTTTACCCAGGCCCTAGGCGATGGAGCCCACCTCGGGGTCGACGTGGCATACGCACACGAAACAACGCCCCTGGGTACCGGTGGGGCGATACGAAACGCAGCCGCGGAACTCAACTGCGGTCCCGATGATCCCGTGGTGGTGTTCAACGGAGACATCATTAACGGTCTAGACATTGCCGCGCTGGTGGACGGCCATGTTGCCTCAGGGTCCGCTGTCACGTTGCACCTCACGACGGTAGAGGACCCCCGCCGTTACGGCCTGGTGCCAACAGATGAGACGGGCCGCGTGCTCACGTTCTTAGAAAAACCTGAGACCGAAGCCGAGATTGTGACGAATCAAATCAATGCCGGCTGCTACGTGTTTCGTCGCAGTGTCATTGACCGCATCGCCCTAGGCCGCCCGGTGTCTGTTGAGCGCGAAACATTCCCCGGATTACTGCGCGATGGCGATCTCGTGCGAGGGGTTGTGGACGACTCCTACTGGCTAGATCTGGGCACGCCGTGGGACTACGTGCAAGGTTCGGTAGATCTGGTAACCGGACGGGCGCCAGGCGCCCAGATACCGCCAAGTGCACAGACGCGCGGTGGGCAATCACTGGTCTTGGATGGCGCAAACGTGAGCCCGGAAGCGACGCTCACCGGTGGGACGACAATCGACAGGGGCTGTGTGGTGGCTGCTGATGCGATCGTTGACGGCTGTGTTGTCATGACCGACGTGCACATTGGTCACGGCGCTCGACTTTTCCGTTCTGCTGTGGGTGCGGGTGCGAAAATTGAAGCGGGAGCCGTGATCACCGAGGCTGTCGTTGGCGATGGGGCAAGGATCGGTCGAGACGCCGTGATCGGTGCGGGCGCCCGCATCGGAGTAGGTGCCGTCGTGGCTGACGGAATTACGGTGAACGCAAACAAGGAATAGCGGCATTACTTGCGCTGCAGCGGAAGTAGCGTTTCTTTCTCCCGCGGCAGACTAGGTTCTTTCGGATGACCGACCGCGATGATTCCGAGGGGCAGCCAGGGTTCGGTTAGCTCAAGAGCTTCACGAACGGTGTCCGCGCAGAACATGCTGGACGACACCCAGGCCGAACCGAGACCCCGGGCTGCGACATCAATCATGAAGTTTTGAATACCCGCAGCACCGGCGGCGAGGAACAGGTCGCGTTCTGCATTCGCTCTTCGCTCATCGGGGTACGCGTGCGCGAGGGAGAGGTCGACAAAGGCGCAAACGATCTCGGGGGCTTCTCGGAGTAGGTTACCTCGTGAAATTCGTTGCTGCACCGTGGATTCACTGAGCGAATCGAGATCAATGAGATCGCGTTTCCATTGCGCGGCCATGGCATCAAGAAGTCTTGTGCGAGATGCGCGAGACTGTGGCCAGATGAACTGCCACGGCTTTGTGTGGTGTGGAGCGGGAGCCATTGTTGCTGCACGTACGGCTTGCTCGATCACCTGCGCCGGAACCGGGTCGTCGGTGAAGCGTCGAACGGTGCGCCGGCTACTCACCGCACCCTCTCGGCCCTGCTGAATTGCTTCGGCTGTGCCGAGGGTGAACAGATCGCCGGATTTGTCGCGCACCAGGTCGGTAGCGGATGAGTTCTCACTTGCCTGCTGGATACCACGAACCACCGCGACGGGTGTATGTGTTGCCTTGCCTTTCACCAGATCGGCAGCCGCAGCGATCTCATCAGCGATGGCGATCATGGTCACCTCAAGTGTGTTGCCATGGGTATCGGGCGTGCCACGAAGATCAGAAATCGCGGTGACGCCACTGACCCCGATAGCTGAATCGGTGAGGCCTTCACGCCAGGCCCTCCCCAAAGTGTCAGTGATGATGACTCCCAGCGGCACACCGAAGCGGGCCTGCCACACCTCGCGGAGTCGGGCGGCTGATCCATCCGGGTCTAGCGGGAGCAGTAGGAGTTGGCCGCTTGGTGCATTGCTCTCATCAATGCCGGCAGCAGCGAGCACGACTCCGTGACGATTGCGAATAATCTGCGTCACACCGCGTTCAGTTATTTTCTCGGCCAAGATCTCTACGGTTTCTGCCTGCAAAGCTGTGCTGCGCTCTGACACTGGCAAAATGCGGCCCTCGGCTTTGCTCACGATTTTACTGGTGACGACCACAACGTCATCGGCTTGCACGCCGATGCTTCCATCTGGCCAGGTCAGGCTAGCCAGGGCAAGCCCGAGCAGTTCCGCCAGATCGTCACCTTCGGTGATTTCGCCGATTCCATCGACTCCGACCACGACAACGGGGGTGGATGTCACGGTGTGAAACCAACAAGATCCATTGCTGCCCTGGCCATATCGGCAGTTGCGGAGAGATCGGTCATGAGTAGTGGAACCGCAGCGCAGGTGATGCCCAGCGCTGCAATATCACGCACGGCAGCCGCATCGGAAGTGTCAATAAGCCAGGCATCCAAGATGCCACCGCCGGATGCGCCGATCGGTAGGAGAGCCCGACGTGGGCCGTAGTGGCGGGCGATACCGGTGGCTGTGGTGGGGACGTCGATGGCTCGCAGGCATGCATCTGCCATGCCACGCACGGGCGCCCCCGCGATGATCGGTGAAATACCAACGACGGGTGCGGGTGCTTCCACGATGGCTTCCCGGATGCCAGGAATTTGCAAGATCGTGCCCACCGAAACGACAGGGTTCGACGGGGGAATGATGATCAGATCGCAGGTGTCGATGGCTTCGATGACGCCGGGGCCTGGCTTGGCATTGTCGAGTCCGACATAGGCGAAGGAGTGCGCAGGCAGTTGCGCCCGATATCGAATCCACCACTCCTGGAAATGAATTGCCCGCCGTGCGGCGGCCTGCCCTGGTTCGGGAGTCTGGTCGGGGTCGTCAACCACAACATGGGTTTCCACCCGCTCATCACTCATCGGAAGCAATTGCACCCCGGGCTTCCAGCGATCGCACAGCGCCGCGGTGACAGCCGAAAGCGGGTATCCGGCATGGAGCAACTGCGTGCGAATGAGGTGCGTTGCGGTGTCCCTGTCGCCCAGACCAAACCACGTTGGCTCCACCCCGTAAGCAGCGAGTTCATCTTTCACGGTGAAGGTTTCGTCCTCACGACCCCAGCCACGCTCTTCACTGATCCCGTTGCCCAGGGTGTACATCACCGTGTCGAGGTCGGGGCACACGCGCAAACCGTGCACCCAAATATCGTCGCCGGTATTGCCGATCACGGTGATCACGGCGTCGTCGCCGACAACAGCGGCGAGACCCCGAAGGAACCGTGCCCCACCGATGCCACCGGCGGGTACCACGATGCGCCGGGGAGTCGGCTCGGGATTGGGCGGGCTCGGCTCGATGATGCTTTCTGGGCGGAATACGGACACAGGGCTAGGGTGTCAGATGTGGTCATGGCTGACGAGGGGAAGCCGGTCGACGACGGGCGCCAGCCCACCGTCGCCGAAACCAAGCGGGCCCTGGGTCGCGCCCGCAAGGGGGTCGGGCTCGATGTGGATGAAGCCACCGCATTGCTCGCCGCGCGCGGAGAACAACTCAGCGAACTACTCGAAATTTCCGCTGCAATCCGTGATCTTGGGTTGATCAGCATTGCCCGACCGGGGGTGCTGACCTACTCGCCGAAGGTTTTCATTCCGCTGACTCGACTGTGCCGGGACCGTTGCCACTACTGCACTTTCGCCACCGTGCCCCATCGAGTCCCGGCGGCTTACCTTTCCCCGGATGAAGTCGTCGCCATTGCCGAACAGGGTCGTGTCGTGGGTGCTGCCGAGGCGTTATTCACCCTGGGTGATCAACCCGAAGACAGGTGGCCAGCGGCAAGGGAGTGGTTGGATGAAGCCGGATACACCGACACCTTGTCCTATGTGCGGGCGATGTCGATCAAGGTCCTAGAAACCACCGGGCTCCTGCCCCATCTCAACCCGGGCGTGATGACCTGGGCACAGATGCGACGCCTGCGTCCAGTGGCGCCCAGCATGGGGATGATGTTGGAAACAACGAGCCAGCGGTTGTGGGACACCCCAGGCGAAGTACATTTCGCCAGCCCCGACAAGGACCCTGCTGTTCGGTTGCGCGTACTCGAAGATGCTGGGCGACTCATGATTCCGTTCACCACCGGCTTGCTGGTGGGGATCGGCGAAACGCTGACCGACCGGGCTGAGGCGCTGTTCGCCATTCGATCCACCCATCGGCGCTTCGGCCACATCCAAGAAGTGATCATTCAAAACTTCCGAGCCAAGGAAGACACCGCCATGCGCGGGGAGCCTGACCTTGGCCACGAGGAGTACCTCGCTGCCATCGCTACCGCTCGCGTGGTGCTGGGCCCGCGCATGCGCATTCAGGCTCCTCCCAACCTGTCTGATCGAGATGAGCTGCCCCGATTGATCGCCGCCGGGGTCGATGACTGGGGTGGCGTCAGCCCGGTCACCCCTGATCACGTAAATCCGGAGCGTCCCTGGCCGCACCTAGACGCATTGGCTCAGGCCACGGCGGCAGCGGGATTTGATCTGCAGCCCCGATTGACGGTGCATTCGGCCTACATCGGCACGGGAGAGTGGATTGATCCTCGTGTAGCGGTGCACGTGCGCGCGCTGGCAGATCCCACAACGGGGTTGTTGGCGGCTGGTGCCCGGGCCGAGGGGATCCCGTGGCAGGAACCCGACGACGACGGGGCTGCCTATGCCCGATTCGCCGCCGAACATTCCGGTGGACGAACGTCCCTGCACCGCGAGGTAGACACGGTGGGGCGAACGAATGATCGCCGCACGGACTTTGATCATGTCTACGGCGATTGGGACGCTGTTCGCGCCCATGCCACCGCGACCAGCCGCGTGCCGGAGCGGTTGACCACCGACGCGAAAGAGGCGCTCGACCTGGCCGCTGAGCATCCCGCCAGCCTCGCCGACCCAGCCCATCATGAACTGGCCCGACTGCTCATGAGCGCAGACGGTGCCGTTCTGTCGCACCTGGTGGACATGGCGGATGCGCTGCGTCGAGAGGTGGTGGGGGACGACGTTTCCTACGTCATTAATCGCAATATCAACTTCACCAATGTCTGCTACACCGGTTGTCGCTTCTGTGCCTTCGCGCAGCGCAAGACCGACGTCGATTCCTTCACACTGTCCTTAGATGAGGTTTCCCAACGGGTGGCCGAGGCAGTAGCGGAGGGGGCCACCGAAATCTGCATGCAGGGTGGTATCCACCCCGACCTACCTGGTACCGCTTATTTCGATCTGGCGCGCGCGGTGAAAACCGCTGCACCCCAGGTGCATTTGCACGCATTCTCGCCCATGGAAGTGGTCAACGGCGCCTCGCGCACCGGCATGTCGATCAGAGACTGGCTACTCGCAGCGCGTGAAGCTGGCCTTGACTCGGTGCCGGGGACAGCGGCAGAGATCCTTGACGATGATGTGCGCTGGGTACTCACCAAGGGAAAATTGCCGACCGAGGCATGGATTGACGTGATCACCACCGCGCACAGTGTGGGTCTGCCCACGACGTCAACGATGATGTACGGCCACGTCGATCACCCCGGTCATTGGGTGTCTCACCTGGCCACCCTGCGCGGCATCGCAGAGCGCAGCAACAGTGACCACCCGGCGGGCATCACCGAGTTCGTCGCCCTGCCCTTTATTCATCACAACGCCCCGGTCTATCTCGCCGGGGCTGCCCGGTCGGGGCCCACTCCGCGCGACAACGCAGCCGTGCACGCCATGGCACGACTCATGCTGCACGGTGTCATCGACAATGTGCAGTGCTCCTGGGTGAAACTGGGTGATGACGGCGTCCGGGCCATGCTGGCCGCGGGTGCCAATGACCTCGGTGGCACGTTGATGGAGGAGACCATCAGCCGCATGGCGGGTTCTGAGCATGGTTCGTCGAAGTCAGCTGCAGACCTCGTGGCCCTCGTGGAGTCCATGGGGCGAACGCCGCGGCAGCGGACCACCACCTACACCACGGCCCTGGGGGCAGACCTGAAATCTGGTTGAGCCCACCGCTGAAATCCTGATCTGGAAAATGCAGTTTGGCTCGCGGTCGACAAAACTGACCGGACCTATCACGCCCCCGCACTTGACGTGGGCCGACGCGCCCGATCTAATAACATCGTTGTGATTTAATTTTTCAGCAGCCACCACCGGTGTCGCACCATCAGGCACCGACTCGCAGCCGGCACTGGCCGGCTCGGTAAGGAGGACAGTCCCTGTGGCCGCAGACGCGCGCAGTTTTGCCGGTTCCGACACGACCGGTTCCAACGTGATCGGCCTCACCGCCGCAACCGAGGTGGATGCTCTCGCCGGGCTCCTGGCTATCGCCGATCCCCAGCCGGGCGAGCGCGACACCATTTTGCCGTTGAGCGTGGTGGAAGGAATGGAGTGGCAGGCGCGTGCGCTGTGCGCCCAAACTGACCCCGAGGCTTTTTTCCCCGAAAAAGGTGGCAGCACCCGAGATGCCAAGAGGGTGTGCCTGTCCTGCGACGTGCGCTCGGAGTGCTTGGAGTACGCCTTGGAAAATGATGAGCGCTTCGGCATCTGGGGCGGCCTGTCCGAGCGGGAACGCCGCCGGCTGAAGAAGCAGGCGGTCTGAACACTCACGACCGGGTCACCGCTGTCGTTGTCGCCCACGACGGCCATCTTTGGCTACCTGCAACGCTGACCGTGCTGGGTCAGCAGACCCGGGCCCCCGACGCCATCGTGGCGGTAGACGTCGGCTCAACTGATGACTCCGCCGAGATTCTCGTGGAGGCCCTGGGTGCCGATCGGGTGCACCAGATGGCTGCACCCGGTGGACTCACCGGTTTCGGTGCAGCTGTCCAGGTAGGTGTGCCCACGTTAAGTACCGAGCAGGTCACCGACACTGAGTGGCTTTGGCTGCTGCACGACGACTCTGCCCCCGACCCGGACTGTTTGAGCGAACTTCTCGCCGCCGCCCAGGCGCACCCTCGCGCGGTCATCCTGGGGGCAAAAGCGCGCGGCTGGCACGATCGCCGACTGCTCCTTGAGGTGGGATTCACCATCACCGGGTCCGGTCGCCGGTTCACCGATCTGGATGCTCGTGAACACGATCAGGGACAGCACGATGCCCGCAGCGAGGTGCATGCGGTGGGGAGCGGCGGCATGCTCATTCGACGCGATATCTGGCAGGCCCTGGGCGGCTTTGACGCTGCACTGCCCCTTTACCGCGACGACCTCGACCTGTGCTGGCGAGCATGGCGAGCTGGTCATGAGGTTCGCGTTGTCCCAGCCGCGGTCGTTCATCATCGAGAAGCTTCGTTTCACGGGCGGCGGGTGGGCTCCACCCGAGCCGGACTGGGGCATCGCCTGGACCGACGAGGTGCAGTCCACACCCTGCTTACCCACACCCCGACCTGGCGGCTGCCGCTCACATCACTGCGCCTGCTGTTGGGCTCCTTCTTCAGCATCGTGGTGTCCATTCTCGGTAAGGCACCGCGTCGCGCGGTCGACGAAGCCTTGGCGTGGGCGTCTGTTCTGGCCCACCCGGGTCGTCTGCGCGCCGCTCGTCAGGCAGCGGCGGCCAGCTCGGTGCTGACTTCCCGGGCCGCGGTGGGGGAATTTCGACCCGGATTTAGTGTTCAGACCCGCCAGGCCATGGATGCACTCAGCGGATCGCTCAGTGCAGCTCGTGGGGATCGGGCCAGCACATCGAGCAGCGGAGGCGCCCGGGAAACCGGTCCGGGCGATGACTCCATGGATCTGTATGACGACCCCGCCGGCACCTGGTTGCGCCGGGTGCTCACGCGTCCGGGCATGCTGTTGGCCCTCACGCTGATCGTGCTCAGTGTTGCCGCCACCCGTGCGCTGTGGTGGGGTGATGGCGTTCTCCTCGGTGGCGCGCTCCTGCCCACCCCTGCGGGCGCCAGCGACCTGTGGGGTAGCTATACGCAGATGTGGCACGACGTCGGCCCTGGCTCCACGACACCGAGCCCCGCCTGGATGGGACTGCTCGCGGCCTTCGCCACGCTGCTGCTGGGCAAAGCCCCCTTCGCTGTCAACGTGATTTTGCTGCTGGCTGTACCCATGGCCGGGTTGGCTGCCTGGTGGTCGCTGCGCGGCATCATCTCGTCCACTCCGGTGCGGGTCTGGATGAGCGTCGCCTATGCGCTCTTGCCGGCCGTGCTCGGTGCTACCGCAGCGGGGCGCCTGGGCACCACGGCAGCGGCGGTGCTTTTACCGGTCACGATGCGGGCCTTTGTGCGGGTACTGCCGGTCCATGTTCGTGGGCTCCCGGCACGCAGCGCACGAACCCCGTGGTGGACCGCTCTGCTCCTGGCCGCGCTCACCGCCTGCGCGCCGGTGCTGTGGCCGATCGCCCTGGTGGTCGCGCTGGCGACACTGGTGTGGTGGCTGCTGCGTGGGCGCACCCAGCAGGAGAGGGCGAAAGAAAGCTCGGGTTCTGCTGCCAGACCTGCCGCCCTATTTCGCGTTGCGGTCGCCGTCGGAGTACCCCTGCTGCTGCTGGTGCCGTGGTCGTGGCACGTCATCACTGAACCTGGCTTGATTTTGCTTGAGCCGGGCCTTCCCGGACCGGTCGATCCACAACTGGATGCGGTGGATCTTGCCCTGATGCATCCGGGTGGCCCGGGCATGATGCCGATCATCTTTAGCGCCGGAGTCCTTGCTGCGGGTGTGCTCGCTCTGCTGCGCGCGGAACGACGCTCAGCGACCGTGGCCATCTTGATCGTCGGAGTCCTCGGTCTGGTCACCGCGATCGGCATGAGCCTGGTGCGCGTGGGGGATCCCAGTTTATCCGGCACCGTGACGCCATGGCCGGGACCGGCCACCCTGCTGTGGGGTGCCGCCCTTGTTGTTGCCGCTGGTTTTGGGGCCGATGGGCTACGACAGCGCATGGCCGATGCGGCTTTCGGTTGGCGTCAACCCGTGGCTTTCCTCGCCGCCATCGCTGCCGTCGCTGCGCCCGTACTTGCTGCCCTCTGGTGGTTACCGGGTGCGGGTGATCCGCTGCGTCGGGCGACTCCGGGTGTGCTGCCGTCGTTCGTAGCAGCCGAAGCCCTCGGCCCCCAAGCCCCACGCACCCTTGTCGTGCGCCCCGCATCCGGTGGTGCGGTGAACTACACCCTGATCAACGGCAGCGGACCGGTTCTCGGTGACGCCGATGTAGGTCCACCTAGTTCGGTGTGGGCACCGCTGGACGCTTTGGTCTCCACGCTGGTCTCGGGTCGAGGCGGGCCGGAAGTGGCTGCATTGGCTGACTATGCCGTGCGCTACATCGTGGCTGAGGTTGAGCAATCCTCCAGCCTCGTGCGAAATCTGGACTCCGTCCCCGGCCTTCGGCGGGTGGCCGCGGCTGACGGTGAGGTGCTGTGGCGCATTAGCGGGGTCACCGCACGGGTGCGTGCCATTCCCGAGGCGGGGTCAAACACGGCAAATGAATCGATTCCCCTGACAGTTACCGACATCGACTCGGCTCAACCGCTGGTGGACTCACCCGTCCCTGGGCCCGGCGAAATTCTGCTTGCCCAGGATGCCGATGCACCCTGGCGGGCAGTGTTGGCTGACGGGTCAGCATTGCAAGCTGACCCAATCCCAACGGGCACAGAAGGCGCTGCACTGCAACGATTTGTGCTACCTGACTCGGTAGTTTCCGGCGACCGAGTGACGATAGATGTCGACGGCTCAAGCCGCACCTGGTGGTTGTGGGGTCAGTTGATCGTCGTGGTTGTCGTGGCCGTCTTGGCACTGCCCGGGCGGCGAACCAATGCCGACGCTGACGATATGGACGATGCAGATGCGATAGCCGCCAGCGACGATGCGCATCAACCGTTGAACGACGAGGAGGAGGTGCCCGATGTCAACGCCAGAGCCGACCTTTGACCCACCGGTCGATGACACCGACACGCCTCGTTCGCGCCGAACTCGGCGTCGAGTACGCCGATCTGTTCGAGTAGCTCCTGACCCGCGTGGCCCGATCTCGGTTGCGGTCGCGGCGGGGGTCATTGCCGGGGTTGTTCTGCTCGGATCCGTCTTACCTGCCCAAACTATCGCCGTCGTGCCACCGCCTGTTTTGGAGCCGGTGGCCACGGCAACGCTGGTGTGCCCAGAGCCCGGCGGGGTCGACGATGCTGTGGTCACCTCAGCCATGACCAGCCTGTCGGGTTTCGCCGGTCAAGATGGTGCCGGCACTGCCACGATCGAGTTTCTTGATCGCCCCGGTGAGGCCGTTGAACTCGACCCGACCACCGGACTGCGCGCCCCGGGTGATTCAGCTCAGTTAGAACAGGCTGCAGGCCGGGACCAACCACTGACCATTCGGGCCGAGGGCAGCCTTGCGCCCGGACTGGTTGCGGGGTCCTACGACCTGGCACTGAGCGGTCCGCGCCGAGGGCTAGCCATGCTGCAGTGCCCAGCACCGTCGCCCACCTGGTGGTTTGCCGGCGGTGGGTCCACGGCGGGGCGCAGCTCTACGCTTTTTTTGGTCAATCCGGAAGCAACCGAGGCTGAGGTGGAGGTCACCATCATCGGCCCCGATGGCGAGGTGAATGCGCCGTCACTGCGCGGCCTGGTCATTCCACCCTTCAGCCGCGAGTCGGTGCGCCTGACCCGCGTGGCTCCACGCCTGCCAGCGGCGGTGTGGAATGTCCAGGTGCGTACCGGCCGAATCGTGGCTTCGCTGCTTGATATCGACTCTGAGGGCTTCATCCAGCAGGGCATCGATTGGGTTCCCCCCACCGCCGATCCCGCCACCACGGTGTACATCCCCGGGGTGTTGGGCACCGAAGGTAACCGACAATTGATCATCTACCCGACCTCAGAAACCGATGCGGAGATATCGGTGCGCTTTCTAACTCCAGACGGAGCTTTTCGGCCCACCGAGTTGGAAACTATTCAGGCCCCTGCCGGTGCCGTCACCAGCGTCAACCTGGCACCGGCCCTGGCCGGCACGTCCGCCACGGTGGAATTGACCTCCGACGTGCCCATCGTGGCCGGGGTCCGTCAGCAGCATCCGGGAATTGATGCGAATGGACCCCAAACGCGGGTAGAGGTGTCCTATGCCGCCGGAGCCTCGCGGCTAAATTCCGCCACCGCGGCGGCTGGCCTGCCCGCGGTGCGCGGCACGGAGTCCACGGTCTGGATTACCGCGCCACGGCCGGCCGGTACCGACGACACGTTCACCACCGTGTCGGTTTCGCTTACCCCCTTCGGCGCAGACGTGCAAAGCCCCGACCCTTTCACCGTTGACGTGTCCTTTGATCGCGCTTTCCCGGTGACCCTCGGGCGGCCGGAGGGTGCAACCTGGGTCACCGTGCAGGTCACCCCGTCGAATCATCCAATCTATGTGTCTCAGACCTCACTGAGGCGCGGGTCGCGTGGTTCGCTGATCAGCGGCTATCCCCTCGCGCCCCTGCGCACCACGGTGAGTATTCCCACCGCTGTGCAGTCTGTTTTGCTCTCCCTGCCCTAGTAGTCCACTGGCGGCGGGTCCCCCTTCGGCGTGGCAGCCACCGCTGTCGGGGAATTGCGGGCTAACCTCCCAGGGTGGGTTACCGCCGTCGCTGTTCTCGACCTTCATGTACCCGTCATGCGGGCGCCACCTTGACGTATATCTATTCTGAATCCACCGCGGTACTCGGGCCGTTATCCGATGTTGTCGAACCGCACGGCTACGACCTGTGTGGGGTCCACGCCGACCGCCTGACGGCGCCGCGGGGCTGGGAACTCATCCGGATCACGGTGGCCGAACCTTCGGTGAGCGAACGCGCTAGCGACATGGAAGCCCTCGCCGACGCCGTCCGCGAAGAGGTAAGGGCGTCGGTACGCAATTCCAACGCCACCTCCAGCGCCACCGCACCGGGGAGCGACTCAACCGGCCATAGCGCCCAGGACCAAGACGAAGAGTATCTAGCCGGAGCAGTCGGTGAAGGCGTGCAGCGGGGGCACTTGCGATCAATCCCGGTCCAACTGCCCGGGTTCGACCTTTAGCCCACCCCGTACTGTGCACCTGTGACTTTCAGCGCTGAACAGTTAGATGCGGTCATCAAGGCCTACGACATTCGAGGGCTGGTTGGTGAAGATTTCGACGCTGACCTCGCCCGTGCCGTGGGCGCCGCCGCCGTAGAAGTCCTTTCGGTGCGCGCCGATGCAGGCGGGCCGGGGTCCATGGTTATCGGCTACGACATGCGCGATTCCAGCCCGGCGATCGCTCAGGCCATTGCAGATGGAGTTACCGCGCAGGGGGCGAACGCGAAGATCATCGGTCTGGCCAGCACCGATCAGTTATATTTCGCCTCCGGTGCCCTAGAACTCCCCGGTGCAATGGTGACCGCTTCACATAATCCAGCGCAGTACAACGGGATCAAATTGTGTCGAGCCAAAGCGGCTCCGGTCGGCCAAGACACCGGCCTGGCCGCAATCCGTCAGTTGGTGGAATTTGGTGCCGCAGAGTTCACTGGTCCATCCGGCACGGTGACCCATCAAGACCTGCTGGCTGACTATGCACAACACCTGCGCAGCCTCGTGCCCCTCGACGACATTCGCCGGTTGCGCATCGTCATTGATGCGGGCAATGGAATGGCCGGCCATACGGCCCCGGCAGTTTTGGGAGATGCTGCGGGGTTGGCACCGTTACCGCTCGACGTTGTTCCCATGTATTTCGAACTCGATGGCACCTTCCCTAACCATGAGGCTAATCCCATTGATCCGGCCACTTTAGTTGCGTTGCAGCGCAAAGTACGTGAAGAAGGTGCGGACCTCGGGTTGGCCTTTGATGGCGACGCCGACCGGTGCTTCGTTGTCGACGAGAAGGGCAATCTGGTGTCACCGTCGGTTATCACAGCACTCATCGCCCAGCGCGAACTGCAGCGCGTTCCCGGTGCTGCAGTGATTCACAACCTTATTACCTCGCGCATCGTGGCCGAAACGATCATCGCCCACGGAGGCCGACCAATTCGAACACGTGTTGGTCACTCGTTTATCAAGGCGCGGATGGCGGAGACCGACGCGGTGTTTGGCGGCGAGCATTCCGGTCACTTCTATTTCGCTGACTTCTGGCGGGCAGATTCGGGCATGCTGGCCGCACTGCATGTGCTCGCAGCGCTGGGTCAGGACCCCGCGGGACAGTCGCTGTCGGAATTACTCGCGCCGTACAACGCCTATGTGTCCAGCGGTGAGGTGAACTCCACGGTCTTCGATACTGCGGCGGCGACCGAAGCAGTCCGAGCCCACTACGCGCTTCAGCCCGGCATAACGATGGACGACCTCGACGGCCTCACCGTCGCTTCGCCGGATTGGTGGTTCAACCTTCGACCGAGCAACACCGAGCCACTATTGCGACTTAATGTTGAGGCCGGCAGTGCTGAACAGATGCAATCGGTGCGCGATGACGTTCTCACCATGATTCGGTCGTAGGCTGATGCCTGTGACTGATGAACAGAACGCGGCGGCAGCGGAACATACGTTGGGTTTGGATCCTCAACTGCTCGCGATCCTGGCGTGCCCGTGCCCTGCCCACGCAAGCCTGAGTGTGGATGTCGAACGCCAACTACTGGTGTGTGCTGAGTGCGGGCGAGGATTTCTCGTGCGAGACCGTATCCCGATCATGCTGCTTGACGAATCCATCCCCGCAGCTTCCTGACGACAGCGAGTCAACGTGGAGGTCGTGACAGGAGCGCTGAAGGATTATGCGTGGGGTGTGGTCGATGGTCTTGTGCCCTGGTGTGATCCCACCGCAGCGGCGCAGGCGGAACTCTGGTTTGGTGCTCATCGGGCCGGCGCTTCGCCCCTCGTGCGTGACCCAGGCCGGAGCCTGGCTGATCTTCCCGTTCACGATGGAATGCCGCTGGTGAAGTTGCTCGCTGCGTCAGCGCCGTTGTCGATTCAGGTGCACCCCGACGCGGCTCGCGCAGCGAGTGGGTTTGCCGCTGACCGAGCCAAGCCCCATGGGCAGCGTCGGTACAGTGACGACGCTGAGAAGGCTGAAATGGTTGTGGCTCTCACACCATTCGATGCCTATGCCGGCTGGCGCGATCCTGCTGATGCGGCCGATGTCCTGCGTCGCGCGGGCGCCGAACCGGGCATCGTCGATGTGGTTCACCATGCAGATCGAAGTGAGGCGGTGCGCGCCCTACTGTCACTCACGTCTACTGAGACCGAACCTGTTGAGCGCCAACTTGTTCCGGCCGCTGTCGCTGCTCGATGGCAGCCCAGCGAGGTTTCCGCGCTGGCACGTGTTGCCGCAAGTCATCCACGCGATACCGGCGTACTTGTCACCGTATTGTTGCAGCACTTTCAGTTGCAGCCAGGAACCGCACTGGCAGTACCCGCCGGTGTCGTGCACTCCTATGTCAGTGGCATTGCGCTCGAGGTCATGACCTCATCGGACAATGTTTTACGTCTGGGGCTTACGCCGAAACCCATTGCGGTTGATGACGCACTGGCAGCGATTCGAACCGATCGCGCACCGTTGCTGCTGGCCGAAAGCGACCACATGAGTCCACTCGAGATGCCTTTCAGCGTGCAACTTCTCGACGCCCACATGAGGGTGACGGCAGCCGCTGGCCAGCACCGAGTCGTGCTGTGTCTCGCGGCTGGATGTGACGTTGCCGGGGTAGCGCTGACGCCGGGGCAGGCTGCGGTGCTCCCGCCGGGTGATCCTGACGTGGTGGTGGCTGCAGCCGGCCGGGCAGTGGTTGTTACGGGAACGTCCTAGGTGAGGCCGGGTGCGGTTTAGCTACCCGGATACGCCGGTGAGCGACCGATCGCGGCCAATTCCCAAGTCCCGGCCAGTGGTGAGAAGATCCGACCATCTTCGGTGCCGACGAGGATGGATCGGCCGGGTGCTGCCGCAACACGAACCGGGTCCTCAGGTGAGCCAAGGTCGCGGATGGTTCCGCGAGCCAGGTCAATTTCATGCAGGGTCGGTTTGGCCGCTCCCTCGCTAGCGATGGCGACCAAGAGATCATCTTGGAACCAGGCCACATCCACGAACTCGGTAAGCCGCGATTCTGCCCGCACCGGATTGGTCACGATGCGGATGCCCTCACGTTGTACCACCACGGCGATGAATAAAATTGCGCGCGGGCCACGTCGGGTGACCAAAGCGATACGGGTGCCATCTCGGCTGAGCGCCACGGAGTCGATTTCCACTCGATCGGGTAGGCCCTCCACCGGCACCTCGGTGGCGATGCCGTCGGGAGTTGTGCGCTGCAGCACCCCGTCGGCATCGAGGGCCCAAACATCCTCGCCACGTCCAAAGGACGGCCGCGACTGTCCTGGCCCTGAGCCAATTTTGGACAGGTCCTCACCCTGCACCATGGGCCCCGACCACAGCCGTGTCTTTTCGTCGAGCCCTGCCACTCGATCTCCCTGCAGGGTGATGGCAAGCCCGCTGAGCGGGGGTTCGCCGAGGCCGGCCCCACCGGGCACAGAAACGGGGCCATTCGTTAAGAGGCGAGCCACGCGAGTGCCGCTCACCAGGTAGGCCACGGTGTCCGGTGGCATCGCGTTGGGATCGTAGGTTGGCCAGGACCCTCGCGGCTGTGGCGATGAGGCGCCCGGTACCTGCCACAGTTGCCCACCCGCGGTGATCTCAATAGCGGAGATGGTGCTGACCTGGCCGAGGGTCCATACCATCTGAGCGCTCATGGCTGCCCGCGTTGCATCATCAGTAAGGCGGGCCAGCGCATCAAGGTCTACTCGGGCGATGCCATCGATCACGGGAACGGACTCGACGGTGAGAGTTGTTCCATCCGGAAATCCGGTGCGCACGGCCGGAGCTAGCCAGTCGGTTGGGCCGGTGAGGAGTGCGCGCATGAGCGATGTGGAAACACCGGGACCGTCGAGGGGAATCATGCGTGGATCGGGCACCAGGGTAGAAAACGAGGGGTCGAGAAAGTAGACGTTAAAACTGCGGTACGCCCGATCAATATCGGCGCGCGATAAGAGCAAACCAGATGGGGGAGAGGCGATTCGCCATTCCCCGCTGACCTGGGTGAGTCGAAATGCGATGTCAATTTCACGGGCTGCGGCTGACACTTGGTAGCGACCCTGTGCCGAGATGCTGCCCGCCTCGGCCGCCTGCAGTTGTACCGATGTGCTGCCCTCGGTGGTGGTTCCACCCTGGGCGCTGAGAGCGAGGTTGCCGTCGTAGACCCGGGTGCCGGTTGCCGGGTTCCAGATGGCGGCTGTTTCTGGTGTCAGGTACTCACGTGCGACGGAATGATCGTTTTCAAACGATGCTGACGCTTGCACGAAGCCGGCCACGATTTCCCCCGGGCTCATGCCAGCACTCGGTGGTCGGGCGATTACCCGAATGATCTGTTCGCTGCTACCACCGTCTATTCGCTCACCCTCGATCACCGGCCCGCTGGTGGGAATATTAATGCAGCCGGTGAGGACGGTAACGCTGCAGATCAACGCGCCCAGGGCCTGCCACAACCGACTCGTGTTCATCGAATTCCCACTGAATCTGAACTGGCAGCAAGACGTTGCGTGTCCTCGGGGACGAGCGGCAGCGGCGACGCGGTCAGCGCATTTTCAGGGTCTCGGGGCAGGGTTAGTCGGAAATTTGCGCCCTGTCCCGGAGCTCCCCACACTTCGAGCCAGCCACCATGCAGTCGAGTGTCTTCCAGCGCGATGGCAAGCCCTAGCCCGGTGCCCCCAGTAGTTCGGGCGCGCGCTGGGTCGGCCCGCCAAAACCTTGCAAAAACATGTTGCCGGGACTCTTCAGACAGGCCGACGCCGTGGTCACGCACGGTGATGGCGACCGCGTGTGTTGATGCGCCGATGGTGATCAAGATCGGCTGCCTCTCGCCATGCTCAATCGCGTTGTCCAGCAGGTTTCGCAGCACCCGATCAAGTCGGCGCGGATCAGCCAGTACCGTGGCGTCAAGGTCCATCGGGTTGTCTAGTGAAGGGTCATATTCCACGATAAGTGGTGTCTGGCAACGCTCCGCAAGGGGTGCAGTCGCCAAAACGAGGCGATCAATGAGTCCGAAGAGGTTGACGGAGTCCAAGTCAAGGACCGCTGCACCGGCATCGTATCGAGAGATTTCGAGGAGATCGGTGAGCAGGCTCTCGAAACGATCAAGCTGTGTTTGAAGGAGTTCAGCTGATCGTGAGGTTGCAGCGTCGAAGTCGCTTCGGTTCTCAAAGAGAAGGTCAGCGGCCATGCGAATAGTGGTCAGCGGTGTTCTCAACTCGTGGGAAACATCGGCGACGAAGCGCTGCTGTACCCGCGATAGATCCTCCAGTTGGTGGATTTGTAATTCGAGGCTTCCGGCCATCTCGTTGAACGAGGTCGCAAGGCGAGCAAGGTCGTCCTCACCCCGCACGGCAATGCGCTCGGTGAGATGCCCGTGGGAAAAGCGCTCGGCCACTTCGGCTGCGATACGCACCGGGGTGACGACCTGGCGGGTCACGATCCAGGCGATGAGGGCCAGCAGGATCGCCAGCAGCGCGCCCACGGCCACCACCCCGCTGCGCACCAGATCTAAGGTGCCGACCTGATCGGTAAGCGGAAAGAGGTAGTACAACTCATAGGAACCGATGCCGGGCACGGTCAGTGGGGCACCGACCGCGATGCCAGGCACACTGGCGCCGTCGAGGTACCTGATCTCGGTGAAGGTCCAGGCCAGTCGGCCGGCGTCACTAATGTTTTGCCGAAGGTCCAGCGGGATGCTGGCGGTAGCGACCAGATTTGTACCTCGCTCGGGAGCGAAACCTTCGGTGTCTGGGCCGGAAAGTAGCAGAACTTCATACTGCGGCGGGTTGCCAGCGCGGGCCGCCAGCGCAGCGACGAGGGTGTCCACCACCCGTGCAGGGGATGAGGAGGCGGTGCCAGCCTCGACGGCAGATGACACCCGTTGGGCATCGGTAAGGCCGGCGCGGGCTTCGCTCACAGCGTTACGTTCGGCTGCTTCGATGAGCCCGGTCGCAATCCGCGACATGAGCATCAGTCCCAAAACGCCGACCACGAGGAGCGACAGCACCAGTGTGGTGGAGGTGACCCGCACGAGCAGGGAGCCTCGCCACCAGGAGCGGAGGCGTCGTCCCAGGGCGCGGATCCAGGTCATGGTGGGCCGGCCTTGTACCCCACGCCACGAATGGTCAAAACGATCTCTGGTTTTTCCGGGTCGTGTTCAATTTTTGCGCGCAAGCGTTGGACGTGCACATTGACCAGACGAGTGTCTGCTGCGTGACGATATCCCCAGACGTCTTGCAGGAGTGCTTCTCGACTAAATACCTGCCAGGGTTTGCGGGCCAGGCAGACCAGAAGATCAAACTCCAGCGGGGTCAGGCTGAGTAACTCATCTCCACGCTTGACCGAGTGGCCGGCAACATCAATGCTGAGATCGCAAATGGTGAGCAGCTCTGCCGCTGGCTCGTCGGTTCGGCGCATGCGCGCCCGCAACCGCGCGACTAATTCCTTGGGTTTGAAGGGTTTAACGATGTAGTCATCGGCACCTGATTCTAGGCCGACGACCACATCGACGGTGTCGTTTCGAGCCGTGAGCATGACGATGGGCGTGCCGGATTCGGCGCGAATCATGCGGCAAATATCAATGCCGTCGACTCCGGGCAGCATGAGGTCGAGGAGCACGATGTCGGGGCGGGCGGTGCGAAAAGCCTGCAGGGCGAGGGATCCATCGGAGCAGAAGGTGGGCTCAAACCCTTCGCTACGCAGAACGATCCCCAGCATTTCGGCTAGGGCTAGGTCGTCATCAACGACAAGCACGCGTCCTCTCACGCCCCCATCGTGTCACCTTCTTCGCGGCAATGGCGCAACCACCGCCATTTCACCCTCTCTGGCGCTAGGCGAAGAGGAGAAAAACCGCTCCGGGTGTGTTGACTACGGCGTGGGCGATGATGGGTGCGCCGAGGCCGCGGGTGTACCAACGCAGGACCCCAAAAACCACCCCGCTGAAAAGTAAAAGCGGCATCCGCGTCGGCTCAAGATGAAATGCAGCAAAAATGACGGCCGTGATCGCGATCACCCACGCTGGGTGAACGCCCCGTTTGGCGATGGCGGCGTAGGCAAGACCGCGGAAGGCGATTTCTTCCACGATGGGTGCGCCAACGGCAACCAGCAGCGCGAAAATAATGAGCGCGATGAGGGGCCCGGCCGTAGCAATGTCGCTAGCAACCTCACCTGCGGCAGAGTCGAACTCACCGACGACAGCGGTGATGAGGAGAGCAACGGCGCCAGACCCGAAGAGTGCTACGACCCCGCCGAGGAGCCCCCAGCTAGCGTCGCGCCAGGTGAAATGAATCCCCAGGTCGATGACCGGCCCATTGCCACGAAGCTGGGTGACGAGCAGTGGCCAACCAGCGAGTGCGACCCACGGCGTGACGAGGCCGATGAGCAAGCTCCAGGCCAGCGTCAGATTAAAGACGCTTTCCACCGAAATTGCCAGCAGCACCCCGATGATAGAAAACCCGATCGCACCGACCAGCGTGTAGGCGATGTCGGGGATACCCCATCGAGCCGGCTGGAGCGCCGCTCCACGGGCGATGGCGCGGGTCACCGTGTCTGGACACTGTGGATAGTCCGGTCGTACTACCGTCCTCACCCCAGACACGCTACCCGTCGCCAGCGCCGCAGTGGTAGATCAGTAGCGGTAGTGATCAGGCTTGTACGGCCCAGCGACATCGACACCGAGGTATTCCGCCTGCGGCTTCGACAATTCGGTGAGTTGCACACCGAGAGCGTCAAGGTGCAGGCGTGCGACCTTTTCGTCGAGGTGCTTGGGCAGGACGTGGACGCCAAGGGGGTAGTCATCGGGCCGGGTGAACAGCTCGATCTGGGCGAGAACCTGGTTGGTGAAGGAGTTACTCATCACGAACGAGGGGTGGCCGGTGGCGTTGCCGAGGTTGAGTAGGCGCCCCTCAGATAGGACGATGATCGAACGCCCGTTGGGGAAGGTCCACTCATCCACCTGCGGCTTAATGACTTTACGGACGATCCCGGGAACCGCGGCGAGGCCTGTCATGTCGATCTCGTTATCGAAGTGGCCGATGTTGCCCACGATGGCCTGATGCTTCATGCCCGCCATGTGCTCAGCGGTGAGTACGTCGTAGCAGCCGGTTGCGGTGATGAAAATATCGGCGACGCCCAGCACATCTTCGATTCGAGCGACCTGGTAGCCGTCCATGGCTGCCTGCATCGCACAGATGGGATCGATTTCGGTGACGATGACGCGGGCACCTTGCCCGCGGAGTGAATCCGCACTGCCCTTGCCTACGTCGCCATACCCGGCCACGACGGCCACCTTCCCACCGATCAGGGTGTCGGTGGCTCGGTTGATGCCGTCAATGAGGGAGTGGCGGCAACCGTATTTGTTGTCGAACTTGCTCTTGGTCACCGAGTCGTTGACGTTGATCGCGGGGAAGAGTAAAGACTGCTCTCGCATCATCTCGTATAGGCGGTGAACACCGGTGGTGGTTTCTTCGGTGACGCCGAGAATGCCTTGGGCGATGGTGGTCCACCGCTGCGGGTCCTCGGTCAGCGATCGACGAAGCACCTCGAGGACGACCGCGTATTCCTCCGAGGTGCTGGCATCAGCCGAGGGCACCACACCTGCGGCCTCGAACTCCAGGCCCTTGTGAACCAGCATGGTTGCGTCGCCACCGTCGTCGAGGATCATGTTCGGGCCACCACCATCGGGCCAGCGCAGCACCTGCTCGGTACACCACCAGTACTCCTCGAGTGATTCACCTTTCCACGCGTAGACAGGGACACCCTGCGGGTTGTCCACGGTGCCGTCCCGACCCACGACGACAGCAGCCGCGGAGGGATCTTGGGTGGAAAAGATGTTGCAGGATGCCCAACGGACCTGCGCGCCAAGGTCGACGAGGGTTTCGATCAGGACAGCCGTCTGCACGGTCATGTGCAGGGAGCCGGTAATGCGTGCACCGCGTAGTGGCTGAGAAGCCCCGAATTCAGCACGCATAGCCATGAGGCCGGGCATCTCGTGCTCGGCGAGGCGAATTTCGTCGCGGCCGAGTTCGGCAAGGGCGAGGTCGGCGACCTTGTAGTCGACAAAGGGTGTGCCGGGGTTGGACGTGGACATGTGCGAAGCCTCGATTCTCAGTGACGTTGATCGCGCGGGCCGGTGCGGGCCGGGCGACAGAGCGGGAGGTTGCTGCGCCGGTAAACGTCACGAGGCTTCGATGGCTTCCGGCTACTACTGACGGAAGTCTATCGTGCCCATCCACAAATGTCGGTTTGAGCGGTGACGCTCGGCAGAAGTGCGGAAACGCTGATCACTATGTGGAGCGACCTGCTCGATTTAGTGATGCCGCGGGAATGCGCGGTATGCCAGATCCCTGGCCGGGTGTTGTGCTCTGCGTGCGCCGAAAAGCTCGCGCGCGTAGCGCCGGCGTCTCCGCCATTGGTACTCCCCGCGGCGGGCGCTCCTGGGGTCCCGGTCAGCTGCGCCGGTTACCTCGACGCAGAGCTGGCCACTGCGGTGCGGGCCTGGAAGGATGATGGTCTTCGTTCGCTAAATCTTCCCCTTGCGCGCTTGCTGGCCGGGGCGGTCAAGCGCGTAGTCCACGTGAGCGATGCCGGCCAAGGCCAGCAGACCCGGCGACTGAGCAGTGCCCCTGTCACCTTGGTAGCCGTACCCGCGTCGGATCGAGCGAGGTGGAACCGCGGAGAAAACATCGTCGAGCGATTGGCCGCTGCCGCCGCTGTGCAGTTGCGTCGAGATGGGTTTCCCGTGCGCGAGCGCTCAGTGCTGGCTATGGCTCGACAGGTGCGCGACCAAAGGGGGCTTAGCGCCGCGGACCGAAAGTCAAACCTCGCCGGGGCGATTCGGCTCCGAGAACGCCTACCCGGTCCGGTCGTTGTGGTTGACGATGTGATTACTACCGGAGCCACCGTGACCGAGGCGGTTCGGTGTCTGGTTGACGGTGGAACAACCGTGCTCGGAGTCGCCGCTATCGCCCAGGCAGGCTGAACCTCGTCACGAGCATTCTCCACCTGTGCGGATGTGATGTGGGTTAGCGTAGGAGTGGCGAAGAAAAAAAGCGCCGCTTCGCGAATACCGGAAGGAGTGTCATGACTGTTCACAGCACCATCGACCCCGCCGAAATCATCATCCGAGGTCGTCACACCGACCTCACCGACCGCTTCCGACTGCACGCTGCGGAGGCGGCGGAAAAATTGGATCGATTCGGTATTCCGTTGCAGCGCATAGAGATTGAAATAACGCACGAGCATAACCCACGCATGACAGATCAGGCATTCAAGGTGGAATTCACCTGTCGAGCCAACGGTTCTGTTGTGCGTGCTGAGGCGGCGGCTGATCGCGATCTCACCGCACTCGACCGTGCCGTGGATCGTGTTGAGCAAAGGCTGCGCCGAGCGGCAGATCGCCGAAACTCCAAATCACGTCGAGCCCACAAGGACATTCCAGTACCGCCACTGCTGTCCGAAAGCAACGGAGCACGTTCTGCTGAAGATGCTGAATTGCTAGCCGGTCTCGCAGGCGGTGGCGCGGAGATGACCGGTGCAGACACCGATGTGGTGTTTGCTGATGGTCCGGTTGTGGTGCGCGAAAAGAATCACGACACCGTGCCCATGACTGTGGAGCAGGCGCTTGACCAGATGGAACAGCTCGATCATGACTTCTATCTGTTTCACGATACTGACGCCGACGGACCCGCGGTGGTGTACCGACGCCGCGGATACTCCTACGGTCTGCTCCGCCTGACCGTTGGTGACGATGCGGGCGGTCGCCATCGCGCCGGCTGATGCCTGCCGATCCATCCCGGTGGTCGTGGCCGAACCGGTACATCTGTATCGGCTCGGCCTCGTCGATGCCGTAGAGCGAGCCGAGGGGTTCGTGGTGCGGGCCGCCCTCGATGACCTCAGCAGCGCCATCGCGGCGGTGGGCCCGCAGGAGCAGGCCCTGTGTGTTGTGGCCGCGGATTTAGATGATGCCGGCTTTAGCCGGATCAGCGCAGCCCGACAGACCCATGTCCACCTGCAGTTCATCGTCGTGCTCAGTCAGCGTTCTCCCCTCGTGGATGCCGAAGCGGCCCTGGCCGCCGGGGTGCTCGGATTGGTTGAGTTCTCTATCTCGGTTCCTAATCTGCATGCGGCGATGAATTCGGTGATGGTCGGGCGCACCACGTGGGCCCCGGAGGTGCGGGCCCGAGCGCGTGTGGAGGCCAGCGCGATCGACCAAACGCCGGCCCTGACCAGGCGTGAGCGCCAGGTGCTCGCTCTGATGAGCCAGGGGCTGGGGAATCGCGCCATTGCGGCCACGCTTTTTATCAGCGAGAACACGGTAAAAAACCACGTGCGACGGGTACACGAGAAGTTGGGCGCACATTCGCGCACTGAAGCCGTGGTGCGTGCGGCCAGCGTAGGAATGGTCGAGATCTCCGCCGCTGACCGTTAGAGCAGCCCGGGCGTCTACGATGTGGATGTGGGTATCTTCGATAAGCTAATGCGTGCCGGCGAAGGTAAAATTCTTCGCACCCTGAACAGCATTTCCGCTCAGGTCAACGCCATTGAGGAAGACTTCGTCTCCCTGACAGATGATGAGTTGCGGGCACTTACCGACACTTATCGCCAGCGCCTAGCCGATGGTGAGACGCTGGACGACCTGCTTCCCGAGGCATTTGCCACGGTGCGCGAGGCATCCAAGCGCACCCTCGGCCAGCGCCACTATGACGTTCAAATCATGGGTGGAGCGGCGCTACACCTGGGCAATATTGCGGAAATGAAGACCGGTGAGGGCAAGACACTGGTCTCCACGTTGCCGGCGTACCTCAACGGGCTGTCGGGCAAGGGCGTCCACGTGGTCACCGTCAACGATTACCTCGCCGAGCGCGACTCGGAGTGGATGGGTCGCATTCACCGATTCCTCGGGCTTGAGGTGGGCGTCATCTTGGCCCACATGTCACCGGCTGAACGTCGGGTTGCCTATGCCGCAGACATTACCTACGGCACCAATAATGAGTTCGGTTTCGATTATCTGCGCGACAATATGGCGTGGTCGGTTGACGACATGGTGCAGCGTGGACACAACTTCTCGGTGGTCGATGAGGTCGATTCGATTCTCATTGACGAAGCCCGCACCCCGCTGATCATTAGTGGCCCGGCAGACCAGCCCACGAAGTGGTACGCAGAGTTCGCTCGCATCGTGAAGAAACTCACCATTGATGAAGATTACGAGGTCGACGAGAAGAAAAAAACGATCGGTGTGCACGAGTCGAGCATCGACAAAGTTGAAGACCAGCTAGGCATCGACAATCTCTATGACATGGTCAACACCCCGCTCGTGGGATTCTTGAACAACGCGATTAAGGCAAAAGAGTTGTTCAAGAACGATCGCGACTACGTGATCATGGATGGTGAGATCTTGATCGTCGACGAACACACCGGTCGACTGTTGAAGGGTCGCCGATACAACGAGGGTCTGCATCAGGCGATTGAGGCCAAAGAAGGGGTGGAGATTAAGGCCGAGAACCAAACTCTGGCCACGATCACTCTGCAGAACTACTTCCGTCTCTACGACAAGTTGTCGGGCATGACCGGTACGGCCATGACGGAAGCCAATGAGTTTTATCAGATTTATAAGCTCGGCGTTGTCCCCATCCCCACCAATAAGCCCATGGTTCGTCTCGATGATGGGGACCTGATTTATCGCACTGTTGAAGCGAAAAACACCGCGGTGGTGGACGATATCGTTGAGCGGAACGCAGAGGGTCAACCCATTCTCGTCGGCACCACGAGCGTGGAAAAATCTGAATTGCTCTCCGCGGAGTTGAAAAAGCGCGGTGTTCGACATGAGGTTCTCAACGCGAAGAACCACGAACGTGAAGCCCAAATTGTGGCTCAGGCTGGTCATCGCGGTGCGGTGACGGTGGCGACGAACATGGCCGGTCGCGGTACCGACATCATGCTCGGTGGTAACTCAGAATTCATCGCGGCCGCTGAACTCGCCCGTCGCGGGCTGGATCCGGTTGAAGATCCGGAAAGCTACGAGGCGGCCTGGCCGCAAGCCCTGGCTGATGCGGAGCAGGCTGTTGCCGATGAACACGACGAGGTTGTCGAACTAGGCGGCTTGTACGTGCTGGGCACCGAACGCCACGAATCGCGCCGCATTGACAATCAGTTGCGTGGCCGGTCCGGACGTCAGGGCGATCCTGGGGAAACACGCTTTTACCTGTCCTTGCAGGACGATCTCATGCGTCTGTTCAAGTCAGACATGGTTGATGCGTTTTTAACCCGATTCAATGTGCCCGATGATGTGCCGATCGAGGCCAACATGGTGTCCAAGGCCATTCGCAGCGCTCAGGGGCAGGTCGAATCGCAAAACTTTGAGATTCGCAAAGATGTGTTGAAGTACGACGATGTACTCAACCGCCAACGTCTGGTGATTTATGACGAGCGTCGGCGGGTGCTTGAGGGTGAAGACATTCATGATCAGGTGGAAACGTTCCTGTCCGACACGGTGGCCGGCTATGCAACAGCCGCAACGGTTAACGGCTATCCCGAGGAGTGGGATCTGGACACGCTATGGACTGCGTTGGCCCAGTTATATCCCGTGGGAATTACCGTCGACGAGATCGAACGGGCCAGCGGGTCTGGTCGCGCCGGTTTAACCTCGGACTTTCTGTCTGAAGAACTCACCCAGGACATTGTGGGTGCGTATGCCCAGCGCGAAGAGTCACTGGGCGAAGAGGTCACCCGCGAACTCGAACGACGGGTGATCCTGTCTGTGCTCGATCGTAAGTGGCGTGAACATCTGTATGAGATGGACTACCTGCGCGACGGCATCGGCTTGCGAGCGATGGCTCAGCGCGACCCGCTGATTGAGTATCAGCGCGAGGGGTATGAGTTATTCCAGGCGATGATGGATGCCATCAAGGAAGAATCCGTTGGCTTCTTGTTCAACGTGGAGGTTGCCGTTGCTGAACCAGCCGCTCCCGGAATTGCCGAGGCAGGCTTGGTAGATGCTACGTCCACCGGTGCTGGCGCTGCTATTGCTGCGGCAACAAAGGCACCCAGGGTCACCGCTAAAGGCCTTGGGCCGCAGCGACCTGCCGAATTGGAGTACACAGCCCCTTCGGCTGACGGCGGCGTTACACACGAGGTGGAACACACCGATGTGCTCGTTGATCCCGATGAGGCGGTTGCGGCGTTGGGTGATGATGCGAGTCGTGCGGCGAAGCGTCGCGCAGCCCGTGCGGCACGCAAGGGACGCTAACGAGCCACTCGACTAACCGAGTTCGCATGCGGTGATAAGCCATCGCTGCGGATGCGGTCCGGTTCGGTTGATCAGTTCTAGTCGCAGCGCCACGGCACGGGTGCGTTCGATGCCCGTGACCACTGCGCTGGCCTCGACGATCCCGCTATCGGGTGAGCACAGGCGAACGGACTTAATTCGACGACATTGCGCGGGGCGACCTTTGCCTGCCGGGTGGCGTAGGGCAACTGCTGCGCGACGAGCCAGGGTGGCGTAGACGTCGCGAGAGGTCCAGCGGGAAAGTTGAGTTGCCGGGCGCTCTCCGGCCACCACCTCCAAGATCGCTGGTGCGATGCGAGCCACCCACGCACCTGGATGAGGAGCGGATGCGAGTTCGCCGGGACTGCCCACCACCACGAGGTGGCGGGGTTCGGGCGGCTCAGCGGGTAAGCCGGTGGGGAGGTCCCAGACGAGTGGGAGGGCCGGTTGCTCGTGCGCCGGCCTCGATGCGTGCCAGGGCGTGGGTGCGGCCTGATAGACCACGCGCAGTCGCGTCGGCTGAGCATTTGGGTTTGACTCTGTGACAGCGGATGATGCAGCAGACATGTGGGCTCCTGATACGTAGCAAGCAGGGGTTACCTGCGCGGGGATTAGTTACCGACTGAGTTTTTAAGTTCGTTTGCATGTGTTTGCTTCAATTTGAATGTGAATGCATTCCATAGATCCGACCCGATGCTGTCAACGGGTTGTCCACATGCACTGACCGAATTGATCGCTTTGCGGCTTGCAATGCTCACCCGGATAGGCGGCGGGGAGTGTCAAGGTGTCGGCCATGGCCGTAGGTGCTGAACGATTTGATGCGCTCCTTGCCGATCTCGCCGCGCAGGCTGCTGCCCATGATCGCCAAGAGGTTTCCGCACACGTCCGAGCGCTGGTTCAGGCTGAATTTGCTCGAGTTGACCTCGCCTCGCGACTGAGGGCAGCAGTCGATGTGCGGTTGCAGGTGGAGGTCGTGGGGTCTGTCGCGGGGAGCGTGTGCGGGGTCGATACCGACACCTGTCAATTAGTGGACGACCGCGGGCATCGATGGGCGATCGCCCTCTCTCGGGTGGTGGCCGTCACCGGCATCAGTGGGCGGTCACAGCCCCCATCACGAATCGACACGCGCCTAGGTTGGGCGTCACTCATGCGGGGCTGGTCAGATACCGGATCGCTGATCCGGTGCTGGGCCAACTCAGCGCCCATCACCGGCAGCGTCACTCGGGTAGGTCGCGATCATTTCGACCTAGACATCCGCGGGCCAATGCCTTGGCCCGGCTCGACAGGGGCTGGTTCTTTGGTGAGCGTGGCGTTTGGCGCTGTGGCGGGCGTGCAGGAACAGTGAGTGTGTGCGACAGTCATCGATTGCCGCGGCGGAACTGGCGGTGTTACCGGGCGCGGTCGGAGTGCTCGTCGGCTGCCTCGCTCAGTTCGTCTTCACGCCCAAACGGGTGACTCCGCACGAACTCTTCGGTGGCTGAGTACATGCGCGTGATGTAGGTCTCGAGCTCGCTTTCTTCTATGCGCCACTGTCCGCGACCGCCCACCTTGATGGCGCGGAGGTCGCCGCCACGCACGAGAGCGTAGGCCTGTGCAGGCGAAATATTGAGTACCTCGGCAACATCGGCGAGAGTCAAAAAGCGGGCCACCTCACCATTGTGGCAAAGAAATCGACTCGCCGGGTCGGGGTCCACACAGCCGCTACACTCGTCTCGGGAAGGGGCACAGGTCTCACTAGACAGTGTCAGGAGAGGTCCATGTCCCAACGTTTCGCATCAGTATTCGATTGGTTGCCTAAACTTCGGCTGCGGCGCAGCAGATCACAGCCGCTGCCTGCTCGCCCGGACTCGCCCTCGGCCACACGACCCCAGCGGCGGTGGTGGTCTGACACACGCGTTGTGTTCGGTGTGCTCCTCGTGGTGGGTTGCATGCTCATTGGTGTGCGGCTGTTTTCCGCCGGTAGTGATGAGGTCGAGGTGTGGCAGGTGCAGCGAGATCTCGCTGCCGGTGCTGAACTGAGCATCGACGACCTCGCTCCAATCGCGGTCTCACCACAACTCGCGGCGCACTATTTTCCGGTAGATGTCATTCCTGACCGTCCCATTTTCACACCGGTGTTAGCTGGAGAGTTGCTGGATCCCAACAACTTCAGACGAGAGGCGACCGAGACCCTGCGGCGGGTAACAGTGCCGGTTGAACCTTTGCATGCTCCGATAAACCTCGCACCCGGCGATCTGGTCGACCTGTGGTCAACTCCCGATGTTGACCTAGGTGCGCGGGTGCAACCAGAGCTTGTGCTTGCCGGTCAACTCGTCGTCGGCGTCGACATCGACGCGCGAGGTTTTGCCAGTGGCTACGGGGTTGTCTTGGAGATCGACCAGGCGGATGCCGGTGCGGTCCTGGCCGCAATCCGATCGGGTCAGATTGATCTCGTTGGAGTGCCGCTGGCCGATCGCCGATCCACCTATTCATCTGAACTGAATGTAGTGGCGCCATCATGACCCATCAAATTGCGCTCGCAGCACCGGAATTTTCAATGGAGCAGGACCTCCTTGCGGCCCTGTCAGGTGGCGGTGAGGTGTCCGTTGTGCGCCGCTGCGTTGATGCGATTGATTTGGTGGGGGCCGCTGCCAGTGGTGTGCCTACCGTTGCGCTGGTGAGCGCGGGCCTGCCGAGGTTGTCCACACAAATCTTGGCTGAACTGCAGTCGATGGACATATCCGTGATCGGTCTGGTTATGGCAGCCGACGTCGATGGACAGCAACGCTTACGTGACATCGGGGTGGCTGCGCTGGCAACGGTCACCGACGCAGATCCCCGTCACCTGCGCCAGTCAGTGGTCGGAGCGATCGGCAGGTTGAGACAACTTGACGGTCCAGATCCGGTCACCGCGCTCGCTGAAGGTACCCAAGACATGGAATCGGTACCGGCGCGGGAAGAACGAGGCCGCAGGGATGATCACGTCAACTCGCGGGGTGTGCTCATCGCGGTGTGGGGGCCACCGGGCGCACCGGGCCGAACAAGTGTGGCTGTCGCCCTTGCTGATGAACTCAGCCGAAGTAACCACGAGGTGCTTCTTGTGGATGCCGATGTGTGGGGTGCATGTATTCCGCTGGTGCTCGGCATGTGGGATGAAGCCAGTGGCCTTTCTATCGCCTGCCGTGAAGCAGAACGAGCAGGCTTTGATGCCGCAGCGCTGGCTCAGTGTGCTCGTTCGCTGAATAGCCAGTGGCGGGTCTTGACCGGTATCCCGCAACTGGACCGCGCACCAGAACTTCCACCGCTTGCACTTTCGCGCGTGTGGGAAACAGCCCGATCCCTGGCTACGGTCACGATCATCGATGTGGGGGCCGACCTAGGTGTCGGCTTCGGTGCGCACCATCGAGACCTTGGCTCGCGGCCCATCGACCTGGTGGCTGATGCGCCCCATCGAGTTGCCCACAGCGTTCTGGCTGCCGCAGACATGGTCATTGCCGTTGGTTGTGCCGATCCGGTGGGTATTGATCGATTGGCCAAGGCCTTGGCAGTTCTTGACGAGGCCGGTGTGGCTGCGCCACTTGTCGTGGTCAACCGGCTACGTAGGTCGGTGCTGGGCGCCCACCCCGAAGACCAGATTCGTACGGCCCTGGCCGAGTCAAGTTATGCCGGGGAGCTGGCCTTCATTCCCGATGATCCCGCAGCCTTTGATAACGCGCTGCGCGACGGACGAACGTTGGCAGAAAGCAGACCTCGCTCACCCGCGCGCACGGCAATTCAAGGGTTGAGCAATCGTGTCGGCGCTGCTGTAGGGAGCAGGGGTAGCGGCCCGTAGGATCGTGGCCCGTGGCTCTCACCATTGGCATCGTCGGCCTTCCCAACGTAGGTAAGTCAACCCTGTTCAACGCGCTCACCAAGAATTCGGTGCTCGCCGCGAACTACCCGTTCGCCACCATCGAACCCAATACCGGTGTGGTGGGGGTGCCTGACCCGAGGCTGGCCGAGTTGGCCCGGATCTATCAGTCCGATCGCATCATTCCCGCATCGGTGACCTTCGTCGATATTGCCGGCATCGTGCGCGGAGCAAGCGAGGGTGCAGGGCTGGGTAATCAGTTTCTCGCCAACATTCGCGAATCCCACGCGATCTGTCAGGTGCTCCGCGCTTTCGATGACCCCGATGTGGTTCATGTGGAAGGCAGGGTTGATCCGGCCGAAGACCTAGCAACCATCAACACCGAACTCATCCTCGCCGACCTGCAGACCATTGAGAAGGCACTGCCGCGGTTAGTGAAGGAAGCGCGCATCAACAAGGATCGCCAGTCGATCGTGACAGCTGTTGAGCAGGCCCAGGAAGTCTTGGCTGAGGGCACCACGATCTTTGCTGCGAAACTAGACCCAGAACCCCTACGCGAACTTTTCCTCCTCACGGCAAAACCTTTTCTCTACGTGGTCAATGCTGATGAAGGACAACTGAGCGACGCACAGTTCAAGGAACGAATCCGCGAGCTAGTGGCACCGGCCGATGTTGTTTTCCTCGACGCGAAAACAGAGGCCGAACTCATCGAGCTACCCGAGGATGAGGCGCTGGAGCTTCTCGCCTCCATCGGTCAAGATGAGTCCGGTCTCGACGCGTTGGCTCGGGTGGGCTTTAACACTCTTGGCTTGCAGACGTATCTGACTGCGGGACCCAAGGAGGCACGGGCGTGGACGATTGCTCGAGGTTCGACCGCACCGGTCGCCGCGGGGGTCATTCACACCGACTTCGAAAAAGGATTCATCAAGGCGGAGGTGGTCTCCTTTGACGACCTCGTCGCCGCTGGGACGCCGGCGGAGGCTAAGGCCCGCGGCCGGGTGCGCATGGAGGGCAAGGACTACGTCATGGCTGATGGCGATGTCGTTGAGTTCCGACATGGTGGGGCTGCGAGCACCGGAAAGAAGTGAAATTCCCCCCGTTGCGATCTAGTCGATTGTGCCCTGGTCGGTCTGGCCGTTCAATTCCTCGGCAATGAGGCGGATGCGATGGGCAAGTTCGATATCGAGTTGGGTAACGCCGCCTGCATCGTGCGTGGACAGGGTGAAGTTCACCTGGCGCCACCGAATGTCGATGTCTGGGTGGTGATTCATCTCCTCGGCCTCAACTGCCACCCGAGGAACAGCGGCGACCCCATCCAGATATGAACCGAATCGGTAACTGCACATGAGGTGATCGGTGCTGCCGTGCCAACCGGGCAGGTTGGTGAGTTGTCGTTGCAATTCGTCATCATCTAGTCGTCTGCTCATGTACCTACCCTGACAGATGTTTGCCCGGCAGGTCATGTGCAAGAGTGGGGGAGTGGGAGCCGTGCAGGGCATTTGGTCGTTGAGGTCGACATGGAACTAGCACTCACCGAGATGCGTAGGGCAAAGCTGCGCTTTGGTCTCCTCACCGGCGCTGTCTCGCTACTGGTTTTTCTCGTGCTTTTGCTCACCACCCTGTCGGGTGCGTTGGTGGGAGCGCTCACCGGAGCGCTCGAGGGCCTGCGCACCGATGGTCTGGCCTACTCCCAAACTGCCCGAGACAACATCTCAGCAAGTCGATTGCCGGCCGATACGGTTGACGCGGTCGCGGCAGTATCGGGAGTGAGTGCGGCTGCGGGGATCGCAACCTTGACCACCGGGGCCGCTGTGGCGGGGGAGTCCCTCGACGTGCAGGTTTTCGGGGTGGCCCTAGATGGGCCCGGTGCGCCCTCTGGATTACAGGATGGACGTTTGCCCACCACCGATGGAGAGGCGGCAGTCGATGGCAGCGTGTCACTCGGTGACGTGATCACGCTGGATCCCTCCGGTGTTCAACTCACCGTTGTCGGACTGCTTCGCGGGGCGCAGTTCAATGCGATCCCGACGGCCTACACAACCCTGGGCACCTACGACGCGATCGTGCGGGCAAGCTTTGACAACCTGCCCTTCGTTCCCATTAATGCCGTGGCTTTCACCGTGGCCGATGATGCGTCGATCTCCGACGTGGCTGCGGCTATTGAACGCGCGGTGCCCGGTGTGTCGGCATACTCGCTAGCAGATGCGGTGGCGCTGATCCCGGGTATTGAATCCATCTCCCAAAGTTTTGGCATCCTGGTGGGTTTGACCTTCATTATCGGCATTGTGGTGATTGGCTTCTTCTTCCTTATCTTGACGGTCCAAAAACTCAAAGCCTTTACACTTTTGCGTGCCATTGGTACCGGCTCTGGCCGACTTGCGCTGAGCGTGTCCCTGCAGATCGCGATCGTGGTACTTCTTGCTTCTGTCATCGCGGTAGCGCTGACGTTCCTGGCGGTGCAGGGCCTCAATACGGGTCTGCCGGTGAATCTCGACGTCGCCACGATCATCACCACCGTCCTCGCGGTGTTGGTGTTCTCCCTCCTCTCCGGACTGCTGAGTGTCCGTAGAATTGTGCGCCTGGACCCGGCCACAGCGGTGGGGGCGCGCTGATGAATACATCAATGATGTTGGCGACCGCCGAAATTCGACGGGGGCGTGGTCGCTTCGCATCCGTTGTTTCTGCGCTGGCACTCATCGTCTTCCTTGTCTTAGTGCTCGGCGCTCTGGCCGATGGCCTGTTCTTCGGTGCCACGGGAGCCGTGCGATCAACAACGGCGAACGCCTACGCCTTTAGCTCTGATGCGGAAGGTTCACTCGTTCGATCGCGATTGGATATCAGCGACGTTGAGAAGTTTGCGCAGGTACCCGGGGTTGATTCAGCCGGCCCGGTCGGTGTCTTGCTGACCGGTGGCGAAGGCCCCGAGGGTGAATTGGATCTGGCTGTCTTCGGAATATCAATGGGTGCGGCAGGCACCCCTAACACGTTGGTATCAGGACGAATACCTGAACCGGGCGAGGTTGGCGTTGCCCTTGCCGATCAACAACTTGATCAGTTCGGCGTACGCATCGGCACGACCGTTTCCGTGGGGGGTAACTCTGCCGAAATTGTCGGCATCGTCTCTGATACGTCCTATCAATTGCAGCCGACCATCTGGACATCAATCGATACGTGGCGGGCCATGCGAGACGCGGTTCGACCTGAATTGAGTGGTGAGGCAACGCAAATCAACGCTGTGGCACTGACGACGAGTGCTGACCTCGGTGACATCGCGGCGGCTGTGGACGGCACGAATGTGCTGACCGCCGAGGCTACGGGCCTAGCCATTCCAGGTGTCGAGCAGCAAAACGCCACTCTCAACTCCATCATTTACACCACCCTGGCGGTTTCGGCGCTGGTAGTTGCGCTGTTCTTCGCATTGCTTGTTTTAGAAAAGCGTGAACTGTTCGCTTCCTTGAAAGCCCTGGGCACACCTACATCGCGGTTGGGCTGGGCGGTCATCATCCAGGCGGTGGTTTCCTCCGTGCTCGGTGTGATCATTGGCTCCATTGTGGCTCAACTCTTCGGACTGGTAATTCCGGCGAGCGTGCCCACGCTCTTTCGACCCGAAACCTTGATCACGATCGGCGTATTCACGGTGATCGCCGGTTTTGTGGGTGCTTTATTTTCGCTGCGCCGTATTGCCAGGATTGACCCCGCAACCGCCATTGGAGGTGCTCTGTAATGTCAGAGCAAGACGCCACGACCGCCGACATAGGGCCGGACCCGTTGATTGATGCTGATCAGCGCCCCAACGCACTTCTCCAGGTGCGTGACGTCACCAAGGTCTACGGCACCGGACACACCGCCGTCACCGCGTTACAGACCGCCACCATGTCGGTGGAGCAAGGTGAGTTCGTGGCGCTGGTCGGCCCGTCTGGTTCGGGCAAAACGACGCTCATTTCTATTATCGGCGGCCTACTTGCGCCCACGACTGGTTCGGTTCACATCGGAGATATCGACGTGACCGCGCTGAGTCGCAAAGAGCTCACGCGCTTTCGAGCCGAACGCGTGGGTTTCGTTTTTCAATCCGCCAACCTCGTACCTTTTCTCACCGCCAGAGAAAATCTGCTCTACGTGGCCGGACTCATCGGGTCCTCAAAATCTGTCGCACGTGCGAGAGCCGACCAGCTGCTTGAAGAACTTGGCCTGGCTGACCGCGCGAAAAATCTGCCAGAGCAGCTCTCCGGCGGTGAACGTCAGCGGGTAGCGATCGGTCGGGCACTCATGAACGATCCAGACTTGGTCCTCGTCGACGAACCTACGGCAGCACTCGATACGGCGCTGGGTAGGCAGGTTGTGCAACTGCTTGGCCGTGAGGTGAAGGATCGGGGGAAGACCGGAATCATGGTGACCCATGATCTGCGCATGGTGGAGTACACCGATCGGGTTTTCCAGATTCTGGACGGTCACCTCACCCACGTGGAATCTTCCACCGGTGCGGGGCACTAGTCTTACGCGGTGACTCAAGCCCCCGTTACCCGCCGAGAAGATCTTCGCAATGTGGCCATCGTGGCCCACGTGGACCATGGCAAGACCACCCTCGTGGATGCGCTGCTGTGGCAGTCGGGGGCATTCCGGGAAAACGCCGACGTGGCCGACCGCGTGATGGATTCAATGGACCTTGAGCGCGAAAAGGGCATCACGATCCTGGCGAAGAACACTGCCATCCGCATGGATGGCACCACGATTAACATCATCGACACCCCCGGTCACGCTGACTTTGGTGGAGAGGTGGAGCGCGGGCTGGAGATGGTCGATGGGGTTCTGCTCCTCGTAGATGCTTCGGAGGGTCCGCTACCGCAGACGAGGTTTGTGCTGCGCAAGGCGCTTGCCAAAGGCCTGCCGGTGGTGCTGGTCATTAACAAGGTTGATCGCCCCGATGCTCGAATCGCCGCAGTCGTTGACGAGACCTATGAGCTGTTCTTAGATCTTGATGCCACCGAGGAGCAGATTGATTTTCCCATCGTTTACGCCTCGGCCAAGAACGGACGAGCAAGTCTGACGCGCCCGGCCGATGGTGGGCTACCTGACTGTGAAGACTTGGCACCACTCGTCCAGACGCTGCTCACCACCGTCCCGGCTCCGGTGTACACCGAGGGCGCACCCTTGCAGGCGCACGTGACGAACCTGGACGCATCGCCCTACCTAGGTCGCCTGGCGCTGTGCCGAGTCCACGAAGGAATCATTCGCAAGGGCCAGTCGGTGGCCTGGTGTCGCGCCGATGGAACCATCCAGCGGGCCAAGATCGCAGAACTACTCATCACGCAGGCGCTCGATCGAGTGCCCACCGACGAGGCCGGGCCCGGCGACATCATCGCGGTGGCCGGGCTACCCGACATTACGATCGGGGAGACTCTCGCGGATCCGGACAACCCCATTCCACTTCCGGTGATCACCGTTGATGAGCCCAGCATTTCGATGACACTGGGTATCAATACGTCGCCGCTAGCCGGAAAGAGCGGCACTAAACTCACTGCGCGACAGGTGAAGGCCCGGCTTGAGGCTGAACTCATTGGCAACGTCAGCATTCGCATGTTGCCTACCGAACGACCCGACACCTGGGAGGTCCAGGGTCGCGGTGAGTTGCAACTGGCGATCCTGGTGGAGATCATGCGCCGCGAAGGTTTCGAACTCACCGTAGGTAAGCCCCAGGTGGTCACCCGCATCGTGGACGGATCTGTTCATGAACCCATCGAGCGCCTCAGCATTGATGTGCCCGAGGACTATCTGGGCGTGATTACCCAACTCATGGCTTTGCGTAAGGGGCGCCTGGAACAGATGGTTAATCATGGAACCGGCTGGGTGCGAATGGAATACCTTGTGCCAGCTCGGGGACTTATCGGTTTTCGTACGGAGTTCCTGACCGAAACTCGCGGCACCGGTCTGCTACATCATGTATTCGACCGCTATGAGCCCTGGTTCGGCGAGCTTCGTACCCGTCCGACCGGGTCTTTGGTGGCGGATCGTCGGGGTATGACAACAGGTTTCGCCCTGTCCAATCTGCAGGAACGCGGCACGATGTTCGTGGGGCCTGGTACCGAAGTTTATGAAGGCATGATCGTCGGCGAAAACTCTCGCTCAGATGACCTTGACGTCAACCCCACCAAGGAAAAGAAGCTGACCAATATGCGCTCGGCTACCGGCGACGTATTGATCCCGCTCATTCCACACCGTCAGGTATCGCTGGAGCAGGCCCTGGAGTTCTGCCGCGAGGAAGAGTGTGTTGAGGTGACACCGGCCGTGGTGCGCATCCGCACCACGGTTCTACCGGCAACCGAGCGGGCTAAGGTGCGATCGCGCCGAAAGTAGTTCCGCTGGGCTGATACATCAGCCTTGCAGATGGGTGGCGAAGAAGTCGCGCTGTGCCAGCAGCAAGTTTTCTGCAACGACTTCCTGCGGGGTCATATGGCTTACGCCGCTGAGTGGCAGCACGCTGTGTGGTTTTCCCGCAGCCAACAGGGCTGAGGAAAGTTGCAGGGTGTGGGCGACGGCCACGTTGTCGTCAGCGAGCCCGTGGATGAGAAGTAGCGGGCATTGCAGTTGCGGTGCAAGGGGTAGAAGTGAGCTGCCGTCGTACGCATCAGGGTTTTGGTGCGGGTCGCCGAGATATCGCTCGGTGTAGGCGGTGTCGTAGAGCCGCCATTCGGTCACCGGAGCGCCAGCTACGGCTGCGTGAATACGGCCAGGAGCACTCATGGCGGCGAGGGCGGCAAGGTAACCACCGAAAGACCAGCCGTGGATACCTACTCGCTGGGGATCCACGTCGTGCGGGTGGGCCGCAATGACGGCAGCAAGTCCGCGCATTTGATCGGTGAGAACGGGTGTAGCGAGATCGCCAGAGACCATGCGTTCCCAGGCCGGGCCGCGTCCTGGCGTACCGCAACCATCAATCACCACAACGCAGTAGCCCTGGTCTGCCCACCACTGATCACTGGCGTAGGCCAGGCCAGCCGCAATAACTCGCCGCGCATGCGGACCGCCATAGGGCGCGAGCAAGATCGGGAGTCGAGTGGATCCGGGAACGTGTCCGCGTGGCCACACGATGGCTGCGGGGAAAGCGTCCTCACCGAGTCGCTGGATGGATACGTTCAACTCAAGTTCGGGACTGTGCGCGAATGAGGTGATTTCGGCGATGGGGACGAGGTCAGATGCACTGCTCAGTTCTGCACCGACCCGATACACCGTCATCCGGGTGTGGAAAGTGTCAGCGTTGGTCGCGCTGACCACGGCGATGCTGCCTCGCACCGTTGCCGTTGCGACGCCGTGTGCGGCGAGTGCGACGACGCGGCCACCAGAAACGAGATAGGGCAGTTCTTCGGTGGGATCGAGTGATCCATGCACTAGGCAACGGTCCCCGTCCATCGCTGAGATGGCCCGCACCTGAAGACCGGGCGGCGTGAGAAAGCGGTCGTTGCAGAGCAGTCGATTCGTGTCGGTTTCGAGATCTGCGGTGATCTGTAGGAGTTCACCACTCGCGTCAATGCCCGGTGCGCCGGGGAAGACATCAATCCAATGCGGATCCTGGCGTTGCGACAAGAGGATAGGGGACGCAGTCGTATCGTCCCAGCGCAGAACCTGTGAGCTGCGTTGATCGCGGGATAGCACCTCGATGATGATCGGCCCACTTCGCGCTACCTGAACCGAAGCAAGGTACTCGTACTCTTCGTGATTCCACGACAGTTCTTGTCGCTGCCCATCCAGGGAGAAGTACCAAAGATGTACCCGTGGATTAGGTGTGCCGGCTGAGGGGTACCTGTGCGTCCGGGCGGGTTGTTCGGGCTGAGCAGGGTTGGCTATCCACCAGGTATGTACGTCACTTTCGTCGACGTGTTGAGCCAGGATGCCATGACTGTCTGCAGACCACCACCATCCGCGGACTCGCGAAAACTCTTCTGCAGCAATGAAATCTGCAAGCCCCCAGGAGTCAAAATCGTGAGCAGGCACCGCGAGTGTTTCGTGTGAATCATCGGCGAGATTGATGACGTGCAGGGCGCGGTCGGCGACGTATCCCACCCGGGCGCCATCTGGGCTAATTCGCGCATCAACAGCACCTGAGAGAGCGTTGAGTTTCCTCACGTTGCCATGGAGGTCGGTGAGCGAAGCGATAAAGATACTGCCGTGCAAAGTAAATACCGCAAATGTTACGTCTGAGTTCACCGTGTACGACGTGATGCCTTCGCTTGACTCACGCATGCGCTCACGTCGCGCTGCTTCGGCGGCAGGGATGGTTTCCCCGTCTGCGTCCATCAGGCCTGCGGTTCGCACCACACAGTGTTCGGTTGGGTTTTCCGGAACCGAAAGGTCGAGCACCCAGAGGTCTTGAGATGCGTTGTCACCGGCCTCACTGCGGCAGAAAACGACGCGGGTGCCCTCGGGTGAAATGCTCGGCTGACGGGGAGCGCCGGATCGAAATCCACGTGTGCGGGCCCGTTGGCGCGGGTAGGTCATTCCGTGATGCGCAGACGCTTTTAGTTCGGTCACCAGAGCACCCTTTCACCTGGGTCAACCGAGCGCGGGTCAGCGTCACTGGGTAGCCGCTCAGCGCTCATGGTGCGCCAGAGCCGGTAGTCTGGCGCACCATGAGCAGTCGCCGACTTTTGATCGTCCACGCCCATCCGGACGATGAAACCATCGGCACCGGGATCACGATGGCAAAATACGTTGCCGAAGGCGCCTCGGTCACCCTGGTGACATGCACCCTGGGTGAAGAGGGGGAGGTGCTGGTTCCGGACCTGACCCACCTGGCTGCCGAGCACACCGACAGCCTCGGCCCACACCGCCACGGCGAACTTCGCTCGGCCATGGCTGAACTCGGAGTCACCGACTGGCAGCTGCTCGGTGAACCGGGAAAGTACCGGGATTCGGGCATGGTGGAAACCCCAAGCAATAACCATGAACGGGCCTTCATGAATGCCGATCTGCTCACGGCAGCCGCCGATCTGGTGGGCATTATCCGAGATCGCCGACCCCAGGTGGTGGTGACTTACGATGAGTTTGGTGGTTACGGGCATCCAGACCACATTCAGGCTCATCGGGTCACGACATATGCTGCGGCTCTCGCGGGAGCGCCAGGTTTTCGGCCAGATCTGGGAATTCCATGGCAGATCAGCAAGTTTTACTGGACCGCGTTTCCTCGCTCGGTCATTGTTGCCGGCATTGAAGCGATGCGTGCCGCCGGCGACAACTCAGAGTTCGCCGAGATGGATCCCGACGATTTGCCCTTCGTTGTCGATGACGACGTGGTTTCTACCAGCATCGAGGGCGGAGCGTTTCTCGAAGCGAAGATGGCTGCCTTACGCGAGCATGCAACTCAGGTCACCACCGATGGTGGCTTCTTTGCGCTTGCCGATGCCGTGGGGATGCAGGCATTCGGAACGGAGTATTTTCGGCTCGTGCAGGGTCAGACGCTGGTGTCGGAGGAGATGGAAACCGATCTCTTCACCGGCGTGACATGACGGTGACGCGTAGCAGGGGGGCGACCACCCTCATCGCGACGGTCTATGTGGTCCTAGGGCTTGCCCTGGGCACAGTCGGTGCGTTCGTCCAGGCGGCGCGCAGCCTGGTTGTGGGCGTCACCATCCCGTGGGGACTGATTTTTGTTCTCGGCCTGCTGGTGTTGATCATTCGCCTCGGTGTCAACGTCACACGCACCCGTTGGGCTGGCTCAGCCCTCTTTGTCGGTTGGCTCATCGCCACGATCGGGTTCGCCACCAAGACTCCATGGTCGGCAGATCTCATCATCAGCTCCGGTGGTCGACAACTGGTTTACCTGCTCGTGGGTGTTGTGTTGGGTTCCGCGGCGGCAAGTATCAAGGCTGCCCCCGGCCAGTTGTCTGGTCAGTTGTCTAGTTAAGGGCCGGTCACTTCTTCGCGCTAGGGCGTTGCGTTGGGAAATAGCGGGATCCAACGCTTATCATGAAACGTCGTAGGACTGTACAAGCGCGGTCAAGCGATCCGAGCGCATCACAAGTGCGCGCGTGAGACCACGGTGGCGAGCAAAACCAAGAGGAGACCTGTGAGTTACCCGGAGACACCGGACAACACCGAAACGACCGCCGATCGGTCGTCCATGGGTGGAGCACACGGTCGGCGGGCGCTGCTCATTACCGGTGCGGTCCTGGCCGGGGCTGCTGCTTTCTACTCGGGCATGCTGGTCGGTTCGGCGGGCGACGTGCCAGCGAACACCACGGTGCTCGGCGTCCAAATCGGTGGGTTGTCCCAGGCTGAGGCTGTCGCCGTCCTCGACGACGAACTAAGCCCGCGGGCTGCCAGAAACATCGAACTCACCGCTTATGAGTCTGCAACTGATGTGACCCCGGCTGATTTTGGCCTTCGGTTTGATGCTTTCGCCACCGTCGCCAACGCCAGCGAGCGTCTCTATAACCCGCTAGCGATGGTGCAGCGCCTTTTCGGCCCGGTCCCGGTCGATCCGATCGTGGTTGTCGACGAAAAGCTCCTGGGGGAGAATCTGGCTGAGTTCGCCAGCACCGTTGAGGTCGCACCGGTTGAGCCCATTTTGGTCTACGAAGGTCTGCAGCCGGTGCTCACTCCCGGGGTGGATGGTCGATCGATCGACGTCGACGACGCGGTTGACCTCCTTGCGGATGCGTACTTGACCAATAGCGGGCCGGTGGCGCTGCCTGAGGTGGTTGTTCCCCCCACCGTCGATGAAGCACAGGCTCTTGAGATTCGAGACGGCATCGCCACGGCTGCGGTGTCGGCTCCCATTTTTGTTCAGGCTGGTTCGGTCACCGCGGAGGTGACTCCGGAGGTCATCGCCAAGTCTTTAGATTTCGAAGCTGTTGATGGAGTGTTCGGGCACGTTCTCAACGGCACGAAGGTGTATCGCTCTATCGCAGAGCAACTAGCCCCCATTGAAACTCCAGGGAATAACGCGACATTCAAGATCGTCAATGGTGCCCCGGTTGTGGTGCCATCCCAGGTGGGTGAGGGTGTGGCCGATGAAGACCTCGCCGCTGCCGTAGACGGTGTGCTCAATCTCGCCGGTGCTGAGCGCGTGACAAGCGCTCCCATCACCGTCCGTGATCCGAGCATCACCACTGCTGATGCTCGCAAACTCGGTGTGGTGGAGGAGATTTCCAGCTTCACCCAGCAGGTGTCGTACGCGCCCTACATGGAGCACAACCTGTCGCTTGCTGCGGAATACATCAACGGAACACTGCTACTTCCCGGTGATATTTTCTCGATGAACGACACCACGGAGAATCGCGATCCGGTGGACGGCTACATGGAGGGTTTCGTTATCGGCTCTGGCGGTGTGTTTGCCAAGGCCCTCGGTGGCGGCATCTCCGCAGCGACGACCACGATGTGGTCTGCGGCCTTTTACGCCGGGCTTGAAGCCGTCGAGGTGCGGGCCCACTCCATCTATATTTCTCGCTATGTGCCCGGCCTTGAGGCTACCGTTGCCTGGGACTACTTCGACATGAAGTTCGCCAATAACACGCCCTACGGTGTGTTCATCGTGGCCACAACGACGCCTACATCCATGACCGTCACGATGTATGGCACCAAGGAATACACCGAAATCGACGCCGAGGTCGGTTCTCGATACGCGGTCACTGATTTTTCTACGATTTATAACAGTTCTGATCGCTGCGCAGCCCAATCTGGTGCGCAAGGGTTTGCCGTTGATGTGGATCGCGTGTTCTACCAGGGCGATGAGGAGGTTAATCGGGAAACCTTCACGACCGATTACAACCCCTCACCTCGCGTGATCTGCGGGGAAAAGCCCAGCGAAAAGGACGAGAAGGACGATAAGGAAGAGAACACCGATGAGGGCGGTGACACCGACCCAACGCCTGAACCCACCAGCGATAGCGAGCCCGATGGCGGTCCCGACGACGTCGCGGTCGAGGTCGAGCAGGTACTTGCCGTGCTTGCCGGTCGCGGTCGCTAGTTTTCCTTTCACGCCCTGACCGGTGCGCACGAGGGTGGTGCTTATAGCGTTGGGCATGCGACGGGCGGTCCGTCGGAGTAACCCCGGTGGAAAGGACTCGTCAAGGTGACCTACGTCATCGCGTTTCCCTGTGTTGATATCAAGGACAAGTCTTGCATTGAGGAATGCCCGGTCGACTGTATTTACGAAGGCGACCGCATGCTGTACATCCAGCCAGATGAGTGTGTTGACTGCGGTGCCTGTGAGCCCGTGTGTCCGGTTGAGGCCATCTTCTACGAAGATGATGTTCCCGACGAGTGGACTGACTACACCGCAGCGAACGTCGAGTTCTTCAGCGAGCTAGGTTCACCCGGTGGCGCAGCGAAGTTGGGTCCCCAGGGTTTTGACGCGGCTATCGTGGCTACCGTCGCGCGTAAGGAACCTGAAAACTGAAATTTGCCCTCCCAGTTTTTCCCTGGGACCGACTCGAACCGATTAGTCAACTGGCCGCGCAGCATCCTGACGGGATAGTTGATCTGACCATCGGTACGCCGGTAGACCCGACACCAGAGCTCATTCAAGATGCCTTGGCGGCGGCAGCAGATGCACCGGGCTACCCGGCGACCGCCGGCACGGCTCGCGTCGAAGAGGCTGCCCGTTCGTGGTTGCGCCGCCGATGTGATGTGACGCTGGCCAAGGACGATCAGGTGATACCCAGCATCGGGTCGAAAGAGATGGTGGCGCTGCTACCCACCCTGCTTGGGCTCGGTCCCGAGCACACGGTCGTCATTCCGACCCTGGCTTATCCGACCTACGACCTCGGCGCCCGGATAGCCGGCTGCCAGGTGCGGGTCACCGATCGGCCCGAAGACCTGTCCGGCGCAGCCCTGGTCTGGCACAACTCACCGGGTAACCCGTCGGGGCGCATCGCGCCCGCTGCTGAACAGGCGGAGTTTTTGGCCGCGGCCCGGGAAGCCGGGGCTGTCGTCGCATCGGATGAGTGCTACGCGGAGTTTGGTTGGGATGCCCAGGTTGTATCGATGCTGCACGACAGCGTCAGCGGCGGTGACCATCGAGGCATTATGAGCTTGCATTCGCTCTCGAAGCGATCAAATATGGCCGGTTATCGATATGGATTCGCCGCCGGAGATGGTGAGGTAATCGACAGGGTGCTGCAGGTCCGAAAGCACCTCGGGTTGATGGTGCCGGCCCCCATCCAAAATGCCGCGGCTGTTGCATTCGACGATGATGCTCATGTCGAAGTGCAACGCCAGATTTATCTGCGCCGCCGCAGCGTGCTGACACCGGCGCTCACCGATGCAGGCTTCCGCATTGACCACAGCCAAGGTGGCCTGTATCTCTGGGCGACGCGCGGGGAAAATTGCTGGGACACCGCACGATCACTCGCTGAGCATGGCGTGCTGGTGACTCCGGGAGATTTTTATGGTGATGCCGGTGTGGAGCACGTGCGGGTTGCGTTGACAGCAACCGACGATGTGATCGGTCGGACTAAGGCTCGCCTCGCCAGCTTTGGTGGCCGGTAGGCAAGCACCACCGGCGGTCCCGTCCGAGCGCCCAGCAGGTAGGGTCTCAGCGGGGGCCGAGGCCATATCTCGGTACGGTAACGCTGTTCCCTTATTGACCGCCCAGACCCGGGCATTCGTCGGCTCCCCGATCGGGGCGCCACTCCAAGGAGGTCGTCCCACGTGACCGAGGCCGTGCTGCATTACCCGGACGGCGAACTCTCGCTCCCCGAAGTCCCCGCCACGATTGGTGAGTCGGGCTACAACATTGCCCCACTGCTGTCGACTACGGGTCACGTCACCCTCGACCACGGTTTTGTGAACACGGCGTCGTGCTCTTCGGCCATCACCTACATCGACGGCGATCAGGGAATCCTGCGCTATCGCGGATATCCGATTGAGCAGCTAGCGGAGCAATCCACCTTCCTAGAGACCGCTTACCTGCTCATCTATGGCGATCTGCCGAGCCCGGAAGCACTCAACGACTTCAAGTCGAACATCAAGCGACACACCATGTTGCACGAAGACCTGCGTCGCTTTTTTGACGGATTCCCACCCGATGCCCACCCGATGCCGGTGCTGTCTTCGGCCGTGTCGGCGCTGTCAACGTTCTACCAGGATGCCCTTGATCCCTTCGATCCCGAACAGGTGGAAATTTCCACCATTCGCCTGCTCGCCAAGGTCCCCACGATTGCGGCCTATGCCTATAAGAAGTCAGTCGGTCAGCCCTTCCTGTACCCGGACAACTCGCTGGGTTTCGTCGATAACTTCTTGCGCATGACCTTTGGTGTGCCGGCCGAGGATTACCAGATTGATCCAGTGGTGTCCAAGACGCTCAACATGCTGCTGCTGCTACATGCTGATCATGAACAGAACTGTTCAACATCCACCGTTCGACTCGTTGGTTCCTCACACGCCAACCTGTTCGCATCAGTGTCCGCCGGCGTGAATGCACTCTTTGGGCCATTGCATGGTGGAGCCAACCAGGCGGTGTTGGAAATGCTCGAAGGAATCCACGCTTCCGGTGGCGGCGTGAATCACTTCATTCGCCAGGTAAAGAACCGCGAAGATGGCGTCAAGCTCATGGGCTTTGGTCATCGCGTGTACAAGAACTATGACCCTCGTGCAGCGATCGTGAAGAAGGCCGCCTACGAAACGTTTGAAGCGTTGCAGGTAAAGGACCCGCTGCTCGACATTGCACTTCGACTCGAAGAGGTTGCCCTCGCCGACGACTTCTTCGTATCGCGGCGGTTGTACCCGAATGTTGATTTCTACACCGGTCTGATCTACAAGGCCATGGGTTTCCCGCCCCGCATGTTCACCGTGCTGTTCGCGCTTGGTCGTCTGCCCGGCTGGATCGCGCAGTGGCGCGAAATGATCGAAGACCCCGCAACGAAAATTGGGCGCCCTCGTCAGGTCTATGTAGGAGAACCACTGCGCGAATATGCGCCGTTGACCTCACGTTGAGTTAAGCCGAGTCTGAGGCACTAGTCGAACGCGTGTAAGGCGGCGTTAAGGCCGCCCCAGTCCCCTTCGCGGGGGAGTACTTGCAGCGCACCAGTTTGTGAATGTCGTCGGAAGAGCAGATCTGGCACGCCGGCGAGCTCTCGTGCTTTAACGACCTGGCCATCGGGTGTAGAAATTTGGGCTCCGGCTGTCACGTAGGTGCCTGCTTCCACGATGCATCGATCGCCGAGTGGGATGCCGATGCCCGCATTGGCCCCGATGAGGCAGCCTTGTCCGACGGTGATGACTTCTTGTCCACCCCCGGAGAGGGTGCCCATGATGGACGCGCCGCCCCCGATGTCTGAGCCATCGCCCACGACGACACCGGCTGAGATGCGGCCCTCGACCATTGAGGTGCCCAGGGTGCCGGCGTTAAAATTGATGAATCCCTCATGCATCACCACGGTGCCGACGCCTACGTAGGCGCCGAGGCGCACGCGATCGGCGTCGGCGATGCGGACACCGGAGGGCACAACGTAATCGACCATGCGAGGAAATCGGTCGACGCCGAACACCGTCACGTGATGTCCGTGGCTGCGTGCGCGCAACACTGTGTCGGCGAGGTCATCGGTTGCGACCGGGCCCAGCGATGTCCAGGCATTGAGTGGCAGGAGGGTGAAAATTCCATCCAGGTTGATGCTGCGGGGGAGAACCAGCCGGTGGGAAATGAGGTGCAACCGGAGGTAGGCATCTGCGGCATCACGCGGCGGCGCTGTGAGGTCTTCGACCACGCATCGCAGCGGGCGGACGTCAACCTGGCGGACGTCGTCGGTGCGAATGGCCGCATCGATAGCGGGCACCGGCAACGGCTGATCGTGCAGGGCAGGCTGGGGATACCAGACATCCAAAACTGCGCCGTCACGGTAGGTCGCTAGGCCGAGGCCACTGGCTGCATTCACGGTCCGACGCTAGCGCAGGTCGGACCACCGACTTGGGCGACCCGACCTGCGCTGGACTTAACGATGGATGTTCTAGGCGGCGTCTGCAGTTTGTTGACCCTGACCCTGACCCGGGCCACCGCGCTGGCCGGGCTTACCCGGCTTGCCTGCACCCTCGGGGCGGTCGGCCATCCACTGCTCCATGTCGGCGCGGCGCTGCTCGAACTCGGCCTGGGCTTGCGCGCTCATCGCCTTGACGTTCTCCGCGATCACGGCTGAGCCGGAATCGACGGCGCGCACATGAACGGTGTCGCCGACCTCTGCGGTGCCCTCGGCACGATCCCGCTGCTGGGTGGTGTCGGCATCGATGGTGTAGGTCTGGCTAAAGCCATCAGAGCTTTCTACCGTAATGGCGGTTGCACTCACGCTGGTGACCTCGCCGCGCTGAATCAACTGCGTCTGCACGGCGCCATCTTCAGTCTCGACCACGATCTCGCCGTGAAGCATGTCCTTCCCAATCGCACTGTGCCCACCGGGGCCGTGACCCTTACGCTCACGGTTCTGCTCGCGTTCGCCCGACTGGTCATCAGTTTCAGACGTAGCGCCGGTGGAAGACTCTGGAGTTGTTGAGTTATTGGCTTCGTCGTCAGCTTGTGCTGTCGCAGCGAAACCGGCAAGCCCGGTCACCGCGAGTGCTCCTGCGGCGATGGCGGTAACGGTTCGTCGGTGTCCCATGGTGTGCTCCTTGACTATTTCGGCGATCGTGTTATCACCAAGTAAAGAGATCTTCACGGGGAACTGTGTGGATCGTATTAGGCGAATGTTCGCGTTAGGTAAAGATCAGTAGCTAGGCCAGGCCGCGGCGGTTTACGCTCGGTTGTCGCAGGCCACGAATTGCATCGACCATGTCGATGGTTTGCCGGGTGGCGGGTACGTCATGGACACGAAACACCCGCGCGCCCAACCAGGTGGCGATAGATGTGGCGGCCAAGGTGCCGGTGAGGC